>Ga0265780_10001651_pt1 | contig 31024 bp, 39 predicted proteins | sample P1T30metagenome_FD_192432 | JGI IMG/M metagenome (GOLD analysis project Ga0265780, IMG submission 192432) | Plant litter microbial communities from East Loma Ridge, Irvine, California - P1 T30 | ecosystem: Environmental > Terrestrial > Plant litter > Unclassified | place: USA: California... | reverse complement strand
GACAGTAGCACTGAGTGCTCCTCTGGTTATTCGTCCACATCAGGAGCACTATCTTGCTCTCCTTCTCGGATCTTTGCGGGACTTGCTTGCCACGTAGGATCCCTTTTACGAGCTGTGTACATTCCAATCCCGAGGCAGTGATGTTGAAGGCGTCCATGCAAGGGTCACATCAGAGTTTTGGATAATTCAGGCAGGCAAGGGATGGTATTTATTGGTGTAGTGTAATCACATCTCCACCGATGTGTAGCGCACGCCTACTCAGGCGACCGCGCCTCACTTAAACGCCCTTCTTCATCAGCTGCCAATCCTCCTCATCGCTGCTTTCACCAGCCAGATACTTCCATTCCAACTGATCTGCGCGTGGCTGTTGATCTTTGATTCTCTGCTCGATCACCATCTCGAGCCTCTCAAGTGCTTGTTTCGCCGTCTTGTTGTCCCAATCGCCCAGTGCTTGCAACAATGGCGCTGGCTCATTATCTTGCATTGTAGTTATAACAGCAATCCATCGGGATGCGACTGGTGTGAGGACTGGGCGAACATCGTGTAGGACAGCGACACGAATGCCTACTGTTTTTTTTCCTTGCGTGAACAACTCTTTCGCGGGTTCTTGCGGTGGATTGAGCATTGCATGCAATCATCCTTGAGGGGTAGCATACCTTTGATGTCCGCGGCAATGTCTTCGTCGGACCTCTTGCGGCGCTGCTGTAGCAGCGCTTCACGTTTTTCTCTGGCATGGAACTCCCCGTCGTTGGCCGTTGCGATGATGGCAAGGAGAAAGATGAGACCGAGGATGATGGCACAGACGCCGAGGATAATGAGACAGACGCCGAGAGGATGCAACTCATACCGCACTGGGCGATGGTAGAAACGGCGGAATGGTGTTTGTTGGGATAGTGTGTGTGTGGCCGTCTCGTCGACAGCTCCCGCCGTGCCATTGTTAGGTACCATGAAATACAAGGTAAGTGTCACCAGTCTTGACCGCCCAGGTGGGAAGCTACAGCCTTCACATGTCGCAACCGCGCCTGGCTTGCAAAAACCATATCAGCATAATATCATCGGCAATGCAGTCAATGTGTGTATGGCTGGTTTAAGACATCTGTGAAGTGTATTTTCCCGAGAATTACGACCTTGTCGATCACCGCATCATTCCTTTTACCACACTCAAACATTCTCTTTCAATCTGACTTGCATGCCAAGTGGCTCCACTGCCCACTCTTCCTCCTCCTGCCTGTGCGACAAAAGCTGCTCGCAGTCCTCTTCTTCATCAACCCGGCCTCTGCGAAGGGCTTCGCTCGCCAGACGATCCAGCTTCTCAAACACCACTCTCTTTGGTGAATGAAGTACAGTGAAAGATTCCACGACCAACAAAGGTAGCGGAAAAAGATCGCCTGAGTCGTTTCTTACGACTACGATCGCTTTCCAAACGTGCATGTTCGTAAATGGTAGAAAACGACTACTTATGACGACTTCGAAGTCCTCGTGTTCAGGAAAGAGGCGACGGGCGTTTGCTTTGGCACGGCTCAGCTGGAGGTTTGGATCAAGGCTTGTATGTGGAGTCCTTACTCTTGATGCGCTCGATGATTACAGCATCTTCTTCAGCCACCTCCACCGGCGAGGCAAGGCTAGTTTTGAAGGCGTCCCATCTGTTGGATGCGAATATGCAGGCACCAGTAATTGCGCCCAGAAGAAGGAATGTTGCTATGACAACGGAGAAGAAGACTCCCATCCAGACGAGAATCGTCAAGCAGATGTGGAGGGTGGCTCTAGCATTGCCCCAGAAGTCGAAGTCTGGACTGACCGTAGGCACGGTGTGAGACGTGATGACTGCCATCTCAATGACGAAGCTGAGGTTGTTGGGGAAAAAGAATTGGGGTTGAAACAGATCTTGGTAAAGTCGTGCGTTCAATTCGGAATATGTCAATATTCGGGGTGATGCAAGGGATTCGCATGATCTCCACGTTGACCGGTGGAATGGCCCTTTGGTGACGCCGAATCATACAGGCGCAAGGGGAAATAGAATGATGTGAATTGTCGCATGCATTCGTGGTTATTGTTTAAGTCCTACACCATGGTGATTTGACTCCCGTCATATTATTCTGATCACTCATGATCCTCAGCGGTACCCGGCCTCTGAAGAACCACCGCCGTCCCATTCTGCAGTTCTTTATCCATTGCCCCAAGCGCAGCGTTCCTCGTCTGATGTAAGAGATTAGTCGTCGTGATAACCGTGGGACGACCGGACGCGTCCTCGCCGGCTACATAAACAGAGTGTGTTTCGCGCAGTTGCACGTGTTGTATTTGGACGCGCGGATTACGAATGAGGACGATGGAAGGGCTGATGAGGTGCGGGTACACGCGTTGCGCGCTCTCTGTGGTGGTGTCAGTAGAGGGTCGCCAAATGTTCGCGAGTTGCAAACCTTTGATGCGAGCTGCCACGTCATTGAAAGCTTCTTCTGCGAAGAGTATGAAGTCGCGGATGTAGAAAATGAGCACGGAAAAGACGGCGAGGCCAGCGACGCTGAGGACGGAAGCTGCTGCGAGTTCACAAGAGAAGACCAGAAGGTTGAGAGCGCGCGATAGTAGCTCCATTACTATGACAGGTTGTAGAGTTCAGCAACACTCCCAGTGGTCGAGTGAGAGAAGCTTTTGAACATGTGCGATGTAGGCGGCGCGTCACGAGTCCCCTTCACCTCGGTTTGCACGTCACGCCCTGCTTACGTCCTCAACCAGCGCAGCTCTTCCAGCTCACTATCCAGCTCCTCTGTCGTGTTCCTCGTGTCGAGCGCGTTTCTGCCGTACTTCGTGCCCTTCACCCTCCGGTCACTCCAGCTCTCCGACTTAGAGCTTGACGCCAAGCACTGGAGCTCCTCCGCTGAGTTGAGCTCCGTCATCTCGAATTCAGATGAACTTCTTGGGCTCAGGTACCGCTGAATTGCTAGGATCGTCAGTAAGTCAGATCTATGAGATTACGAGATAACACACCTTTGCCTTTGCCGCGCGCCTTCATCGAGCTCCTTAACTCTTGCATGACCAGTGTGCGTACGAAGATGGCGGCGGAGACGAGGACGAGTATGCCGACGATAGTGTAAATGAGCTCGGGGAGTATGAAGATGAAGCGTCGCCGGTGGCCCTCCAGGAACAAGCGCATCGGCGTGGCAGGCGCGGGCGTGGGCCGCGGTTGCTCTATAGGCAACACCGCCATTTTTGATGACTCGAAGCGGATGAGGAGGTTCGGCGCGATATTGGCAAAGCGATGGTGCTGAGGTGTTAGTGTGCGCGGCCTGGTACTCACTGTTGTGATCGTGACCGCGTCGCCAAAAACGTGGCAAGCACAACCCTGAAGCAAACGGGCACGACCGAATAAAGACAACTTTTCCTGCACTCTCAATACTAGTAAAGCCATGTTGACATTGAGCTAGGAAAACGGGGTATCATCGTTGAGTGACCTCTAAAACGCCTGTTGAAACTCCAGATGGCAGCGTTGTTGAAGTGAGCCATGTACACTACTTTTGTCTTCTCTACATGCATCTTGCGCCGGCCCCATCGCCCTACACCTTCTTCTCATTACCGTACCCGCCCTTCCCCTCATGGCTCTCATACGTCTTGCCCTCGCCGCCCCTCCCGTTCCTCGGCCCCCTCTCATCAAGGTCTTCTTGCAGCCACTTCAGCACCAGCTCACCCAACTGACTGTTACCTGTGTACTTCCTTCCTTCCTGCTCGGCGTGGACATCCATGTCCTGCGTGCTGCCCCACTTCTTGACTTTACCAAGACTCATGTGCACAAGATGCGTGGGCCACGTAGCCAGATTGTCGAGAATGTGTGTCGCGTACACGATAGTGCAAGCACGTGTCTCGGTTTCGCGCTTCAGGAAATTGAGGAAGTTGCTGCGCGACAACAAGTCCAGATCGACGGTGATCTCGTCCAACAGCAATATCGTCCACGGCCTCAGCAAGCCCATGGCCAGTTGTACCCTCCTCCGCTCGCCGTCTGAGACTGCGTGCATGCGCCAGCGCAGATCGATGTCCAATATGCGCACGAGTGTGTCGCGGCGCTCGGTCCAGTGGTCGCCGCCCACGGAAGCGAGAAGCGTGGGCACGTCGATGTCGGTGCGCACGATGGGATTAAGCACCCATTCGAGGCCTAGGTAGGTTACGCCTTCGAGGCCCATCTTGAAGGGGTCAACGCCGGCGATGGAGACGGTGTCGGAGGGGGCCATGCGCTTGCCGGAGAGGAGTCGGAGAAGCGTGGTTTTGCCGGCGCCGTTGGCTACGCATGGTGAGTTCGAGTCTCCTTTACAGCAGTAAGATTTGATACACACCTCCAATGAGTAGTGTTCGGCTTCCTGGTGGCAGGTCCAGGAAGACGTCTTTTAGTCCACTCGAGCCATCTGGAAAAAGATAGCTCAGATTCTTGACGTCGATCGAGGGTGCGATCTCCTGCTTCTTGGTTTGGTCTGCCATGGTTGCTGGTGTAATGTGACGAAGCCCGTGTTCGAGCGAGGGAAGGTGGTGGACTACATTTTATGATGTTTGTTTGTGGAGACGCATCGGCCGGCCGGTCGAGATGAGCGATGTCATCATCCGAAACAGGCAAGGCCGGGACGAGACCGCGCTCCAACATTGAATTCGACACTTCAAAGACGCCAACTTCTGCATGCACATTGGGACGACTTGTCAAGAGCTTCGCATGGCAATCATGTCGAGTCGCATCTTCTGGATTATTGTTTTTGGTCCTCAGTGTGGCATTGGTATAGTCTGTGCTTTCCCTATCGTCAGCCCCTGTGCCCTCTCCTTCCAATTTCGAAGTCCGATCTAGACTCATGCCCTTCTGCTTAACATCTGCGTTCCAAGTTGCATTTGTATCTTTCTTCGCTTCCTGCTTTTCAAATCACCTGCGAAGCTCTAAGCATTAGTCAATGACTACGAATCTCGTCGAGCACACTGATGTACCTTGTCGGATATGATCGAGTAGCCATCATAATCTTGCGGCCTATTCATGGTGTTAGTCTCTTCTTTGTCTGAACGTCATCAGAAAATGTTGGTGAGTTATTTTCGACGCAGCTCATCACGGACATTACGACAAATGTCGCGCACCATTGAAAGAGATGAAAATGGCGCCTAGAATTGCATTCACTCAGTGTGACGCCACGCATCACGTGCAGTTCTTGCGCGGGCGCCAACTCGGATGCCCTTTAGACTCCAATCATAAAAGCCCATCATTTCTCATCACCAGCTCAACCACAGACTCATCAGCGGGGTTGTAAGCCTAGGGATGTGGAAGGAGAGATTTTGTTGAGGTACTGGGGTGGGGCGGAGGAGATGGTGGAGAGGTTGAGGACGGAAGAGCAGAACAAGTAGAATAAGGTGCTTTCGACGCGGTTCGTACAAATTCAGGTCCCGCTGAGTTTATTGCAGATATAGAGGTCTGATACCCGGTGACCCACGCTAGCTTCTCCATGCATGCTACCGTGAACGTACGCATCTCTAATAAGGCAGCAATTGTCTGCTCCAACCTCGCGTACCACAAAAGGAAGGTCGGCTCTTGATATGAGGACAACGAAGTACTGTGGCATTATCGTGGCATTGCATGGGCCAAAGTATCCCCGGGAGGCTACATAAGGACGTCGCCCGACTGTCCGTACCCACACTAAGTACAGGTAATCGTCGATAGTTGGATTGCCGGCGGTCAGTGCAGGCTCGTCACCAAACGTGAGAGCTTGGTATCTAGCCTCGTCTTCCGCTTCTGCTTTCCGCGACGATTTTTGTCCTCTCTTCGATATTTGATTTGCGATTAGTGTTCTCCATTTACTGTCTTGGACTCTCCCCAGTCTCCCATTGCGGAAAAGCTTCCATTAGACTAGACGATATGCGCATTGAGTACCCATCCACTGACATCTCATGCTCGTGTTTTGATATGCCCCATACTGGTAAGTACGACAAGCTGAGTATGATATGTTTAGATCTAGTGAGGTGACGAGAAAGTGAAATTCTATCGATGGCGCCTCGACGAACTGAGAGACCGAGAGTAGTCGGATCTCATGGCGATTTGGGCTTAGCGGAGTGTACGTGTATGACGGTCTTTTTGATCATTTACCGAACAAGGAGCGAAACAACGACAAAGACATGGCCGCGATTTTACAATAACTGTTGGCAGGCCGGGTGTCATACACCCTTCTGTTGTAGCTTGCCTCCGGCAGACTCGACGGACGGTTGATAGGTTTAGTGGCTCGAAAGAAACCCCACCAGGCAACAAATTAGGCTGAGCTGTCATGAGAGATTGTGCGTCGCATAGTTGGTAAGACAAGCGCAGTCTACGCTTGTTTGAACGCGTTGCAAATGTCTCGCAGAGATTGGCCCAAGAGTCAACTTATAAAGCTATTGTATGAACAAATACCTAGGCATGGTTGATACGATCTTTCGACAGTGAGAGACCCACTCACTGAGGACGATCCAAGTCGAATCCGTGTTGTGAGGTATTGCTACCTAACTTGAGGCGTCCTGCAACACAGAGACGACATCGCGAGCTTAGAAGCAACGCGTAATGAGCTTCGGGCTTAGTAGCCTAAGAAGCTAATGTCATAGAACCTGAAGCATACAGTAGCGGTTCGGCCTTGCACGTTATGCGACGAATGCCCGCGCGTGAAACGCATCCTCGCCCTCTTCACTATCATCCTCGCTGTCGTCAAAGCTTTCGCCTTCCTCCTCGTTCATAGCTGCCTCCCAAGCTTCTCGGTTCGTCCGTGTATGCACATGCGACGGTCGTTCAGACGCCAGACTGGCCGCATCCTCAACTGCCCAATCGATGTAGCCCCAGATGCGGTTGAAACTCATGTCGTCGAGAAGCTCGGCGCCTGTCCTTGAATCACCTTTCCGGCTTAGATGTTCCATCATGTCGTCGTCGATCTCATTCGCCGAGTCTTTCTCTGCGATTTTCCTAGCATTTTCGAGCAATTCAAGAGCTCCTTGCATCTGCCACCACGCTTGATAGCCGTAGTCAAGGACAAGCTGCATTTCCTCCGCCGACCCGGGTGAGTACGACTCTGGGAGGTCATCAAGCCACTCGTCCGGCCGGAGAAGTCCAGAGACAACAGAGCAGTTGGCATCTGTGAGCTTCGCGCCGAGAACCTTGATATGGCGGGCGAATTTGAGTTCCATAGACAGCAACTCGATGGAGCTCTGCTTGTAGAGTTGGGTCGACAATGGGCTCCTGACCACAGCGGTTTCGATGCGAATTTGAAGCTCTCGGGGAAGATGCTTAGCCGCAGCCGCGATGACCTTTCGCACGAGCCTGATATTGATGGCGTCTTGGAGGAGCTTGAGCTTGAGCAGTATCAGCGCAGCGATGTGATGAGGGTCTCCGTATTCGCCCGTAATGAAGCTTGGGTCTTCGTAGACATCGGCGTTTTTCACGTCCAGGAAGGGCAGGTCCATGTTACCCCAGTCGTAGTGCGAGTCCTGGCCGGACCCAGCATACCATTTGACGAAGTCGTAGCACTCCTGATCTTGATCCAGCTGAAGCATCACAGCTGGGATCATGTCCCGGAGGCCCATGTTGTCACTCCGGCAGAGGCGCATCATGTCCATCAAGTGAGAGAGACATTCTTTGACGCCGTCAAGAGTTCCCTCTTTCCGCAAGGAGTTCAACAGGGCGAACCGTGCTCTCATGTATGGTCTAGTGGGGAGCACGCCCCAAAAGTGCCCGGCATAGCGCTCGAACAAGTTGCCAGGCCAAATTGTATCCGTTGAATTACGCATACCGTGCTCTTCGACCTCGAGCTTCTTGCGGCACTTTTTGATCTTGCTACAGGCGAATTTGTGCTGTGCTCGATGTTCGACTTGGTGGTCCTTGGTACAGTAGCGCACGGCTTTACAGCCAGTGCATATGAGAAGAGGGTTGTCCGTGTCTCCAGTGCCGCAGTGAGCGCATCGGTGCTTCAACGAGCCCCGTGGGCCTCGAGCAACGTTGCTTGGGACGTTAGCAGAGGCCATGCTGATGGTTGTATTGGATGATCGACTCCGAGGCTACAGAGCCTGAAAAAAGCAGAAAGACCAGGGTCGTTGAAGTAGCTTGGCCAACACAAACAGATCTCGAGCGTCGTGTTGCTAAGCGAGAGGTGACCCTACAGTGAAAGAACGGTAAAGCGCGACGCGACGTGTCGCTTACTAAGCTCTACCGTAAGAGAACGGACAAGCGCCTTTCAAGGCTTGCGCGAAACCACCGACCCATACGCCCTTTTCATCTGCTACAAGCGCAATGCTGCCTTTGTAGTGCTGATGGCTTATTACCTGATGCTCATCTCTTTTCGAACTGCAGAGAACGTTTTCGAGCTGTGGTCGGACGCTTGAAACAGAGCATGCATTGTGAGAAACACAAATGCCTTGGTTGCAACCCAACCAAAACAACAACAACTAGCAAACACCATGCAACGTTGAGATTCAGAACAGCCGTGTACACGCTGATATTGATGGAGTTACTCGCATACTGCAGGCTAGAACATACGAGCGGAACTACAGGGGCATCTGTCAGATAAAAGTAGCCAATGACAGCTACAACTATAGTTTATCATGCAAAATAACGCGTTGTAATTCGACAGCGCACTCCCCGGACATATCTCGATTTTCGCTCGTATGTGACAACACGCAGTAGCCCGAATGAGTTATGTTGAAGCGATCTACTGGTGTTGATAACACATTTTTCATCGCGAACCCCCCCAAATTGAGCCGCGTTCATCAAGCACCTTAATAACCAGTCAGTTTCCCATCTATATATATACAATCTTGAAGCCTTTGACGTACGCTATCAAAATGATCATTTGAAGTCTTGGCTCACGTTCTGCTACCTTCCGTGAGCTAGGTCACACTTATCCCAATTTCGATACTTCTTGGGGTGTTGCTTCACCACCTGTCAATGATGATTTTTGATAGGAGGTGCCCAACTACTAAATTTTTGGGTTTCAACCGAGTCATGCTCTGACTTACGCGCGAGTCAAGCGTTGCAAAAATAGAAACCGATCTTGTGTGGGTCGCCGACAATGTGGGTCAGGTACACTGCCGCAATATGGCTTGGATTGTTTTATCCGTTCAAAGTACCAGAAGCAACTCGCTACATCGTTAAGTCGGCGACGTGGCTTAGGCAACCCTTTGCTGACACCTAACCATTTCCACAGGATTTTAGGCGTCCCATGTTGGCTTCTTGTATGCGTGACCAAGTGGATCGCGACTACTATTTCAGCCTCATCATGGCCCTCATGGGGTGGATCGCAACTACAATCTGAGCCACATGAAGGTACCAAGTACGCTGTCACGCCCCTGTAGGCCTCACTGGACCACAATGTTGAATGGGATGGAGAGACTCAGCCTCGACGTGGAGATGGTTAGTCCGCGTCGCGGAATCGCTTTAGGAGGACGACACAGGTAGGTATATAAGGGTCATGGTAAATCACAGGAATCGGTATCAAAGAGCAAGAATTCAGTTAACAACATTCGACAAACTACGCTTAAAGACACCAACATTCAACCGTCCTTACACGCAATCAAAATGCATCTCACAACACTCCTCTCTACTCTCTCTATCGCATCCACTGCCGTCGCCGTCTGTCCAGGCTACAACTGGGCCGTGGGCTCTATGCAAACGCATTCCGATGGTGTCAATACGTGGACCGTCTACGACAGCAAATGCAAGGCTACCGAGAAAGTCACGTCCAAAGGCAACGGCTTCAACGTATGTACGGCTGGGACATTTGGCTGCGACGAGTCTTCGCCACCTGTCATCAATAAGTACACGAGTGCGAAAAACAAGTTGATGTAGGTCTATTCTGTTGATGGTAGTCGTAGGAGCTGACAATGATGCGAAGATACGATTGTCGCCCAGATACAAAGGCGGGAAACTGTGGAGATGATACGATTGCTGTTTGCGTAAGTCTTGTTACGACACTTCCAAGTTCACATTCCCGGCTAACACAACGCCGCAGTGCCGCAACGATGGCGACCAAAAGAATCTCCCAGACTCTCTCACAAATGGCAACTACGAATCTGACATGCGAGCAAAGAACTCTGCTAGGCCATCGTAAGTCAAGACTCTTCTTCGCGTATTGGAGACCATAAAGCTCACACGGATACAGCTGCGACTCCGCGGACGCCTGCATACCCTACTGCAAAAAGGCCACCGTGGACAACCCTACAGTCCAAAAGAATGGCCTCATGAGCACTTGCAACACTGGCGTGTGCACCTGCAGTGCCTCCCCAGGGCCCATTGTCGCCGAAATGCTTATCGGCATCGGCGAGACCGCATGCGTCGTCTGGGACGAGGCAATCCCCGCAGCGATGAAGATACTGTCGTTTGTGGTGCCGTACACAGGCGCCGCGGCGCCAGGCGCGAAGGGACTGTTCAAGGCGGCGGGAAAGGTGTTTAAGCAGGGGTCGAAGCATTGCGCGAATGTATGTCCGGGTGTGCAATACACGGTGGTGGACCCTAAGGATATTGGGACGCAATTGGGGTTGTTGGACTGCGGGATTGGGAAAGCCCGGGAGGGAAAGAAGAGGGGTGAGATGGTGTGGGTTGCATAGGGGTTTGAGGGCTCGGACATGAGTGTTTGAGATAACAGGATTCTGTCTTGGAGAAAAGCTCAAGTGGCACAGAAGGGACAGATGTATGAAAACGCTAGATAAATGATCGCATTGCTTGATTTCAGCTCCGACTACAATATTGTATATGAGTTCCGCCCATGGTCGGTCGATGTAGGGTCCAGATGTGGCCAAGTAAGAAACACACGCGAGCTATCATGGGCATACTGCCTCCTGGAGCATACGAGGGATAAGGCAGGGATAGAAGCCGGCAAAAAAACAGAGAAAAGCAGATTAGAATATCCCGAAGCTGTAGCAAAGCGAGTTTATCTTTGAATAATACAATATGATATATTTGATCGTGTGAGTAGAGAGTTTTGGGAGCTACACCTGCATCTTCCCTCGTATGTGGTAGGAGGCAATATAGACACTGCTCTGGGAGCAAATGCGAGCACAACAGATTCAACCGGTCGCCGACTTGAAGGTGTAGTTTCGTACGACTGGATTCTCAAGCACCCAGGGCTCGCGATGCGTGGGTCATGGCATCATTGGAGACGGAAAACCTGAACATCGCTAGTCCAAAAAGAATGGCACAAATTGAAGAAATAAGGTATTGGCCGTAAAGTGAAATATATACAGAAGCGAAGACGTCAGTAACGACCGTAACATTCACACCATTCCATTCTGAAGCACCACATCCCATCACACCCCTCCCTACCACATCATGATGCTCTCGCCTCTCCGAATCGAGCTGTCTAGGCTCCGATCTTGCTGATCAAGAAGCGGGGTGCCTCGCTGCGCGCCTCATCGCCGTAGGAGAGATGAGCAGCCGTGATAGTGAGCGTGCCAGAGCAAACAAGATCACCAATCGCGCAGTAGATCGTGAGCCTATCCGAGGGGTAGTTGGGAATGGCGCGACGATTCTGCAGGTTTTTGGTGTAGCCAAAGAGTACAGTGCCAACGATCTGGTTGCGTACGGTGGTAGTGGCGTCGCTAATAGCGGCGGCAGCGAGAGCGGCACCCTGACTGTGGTGATTATTAGCTATGTCACCTTGATGTAGGAAAGGGTGATGACTGACGAGTAACCGCCGGCTACGATCTTGCTATTGGGGCACTTTGAGTTGGCGAGCTTCAAAAGGCGAACCATTTCCGCGATGGCAGCAGGCGTGGATCCACGGGGAAGCAAGTTGCCACCGATTGTGGCATCGTATGGGCCTCCGACACCTTGTACCCAGACGTTCGCTGCTCCGTACTGGCTTTCGAGTGCTGAGCCCAGAGGCGAGCCCAAGGTGCCCTAAACAAATTGTAAGCCATTCAGTCCTTCCGCTGTTTTTGTCTAGTGTCGATCTACCGTCGAACGTGATCGAACGTGGTGGGAAAGAAGGAGGACATACCAAGTTGCCGGTCTCAGTACTTCCGCGTGCGAAGACCAAGATGGCCTTGGGGCATCTACTGGCACTTCCGCTCTCAAGTTCGCTCTTGGACGAAAGGATTTGGCGAGCCTCAAGGTCGCCACTGAGCTGAAACTCTGGCTCTGGCGCGGCGATGGGAGAAGCAGTAGCTAGAGTGACGAGGAAAGTGATGGCGAGGAACTTCATGGTGATGATAGGTGGCAGTGGCAAGAAACTACTTGAGGAGGAGGCTGTTAGGGACAGAAGTGGATTGAGTAAAGGAGGTGAGCTGTTGAGATCCGTGGATGTCGAACGTGCATCGTGGAGGAACCTCAGGATACTTATGCCTTTCCTTCTTGCTTGTCTATCCTAGGCACGAGTCCAAACAACGGTCCGTGGGTAGGTGTTGTTTTCTCCAAGAGCCTACCACATCATGGCCTGTTCGTTTTGCCCCACTGGCGGACTGCAATATCGTCACTCTCCATGGCTACGTACCGGCATGCCATGACAGGTGCCATCCCAGCTATGGCGTGCATCATCGAACGACTAGTGCAGCAGCCATGCACCAAGTGATCTCAAATGGTCGACAAGCTAGACCGCACGTTTCCCACCGGTACTTACATGGCTTGGTGCTCAGGCCATTGGAGGAGCGTTGAGGAAGGTGGCTGCAGTATCGCGGTGCACGTGGATCTCATCTTGCGAACCCGGCAGTAGATGTTGCTTTTTATTCCGCTCGAGTATTGTTCCCTCGGCAACAAGAAAGTGCTGTGAAACCTCATTGGTCTTTCTTATCTTCAAGATCGAGGATGCAGGATCGCGCAGGCCCTTGGCATAAGCGCTGGAAATGCCCGTTGCGTGGTTCGTTGCTTCTTACATCCAGATCCAGTACACACTTCCGTGTTTTTGGCGGCTCCGCTTTCTCGTCATGTGCTCTGCGGAAACAAATGCTTGGAGGAATTGCACCCTAATGCTTATTGTTCAGCAATAACGACTCTGGATTGCTGCTACCAGAATCGTCACATTTCTGACATTCACTCCGACGATTCTGCGGTGGAGGATACTGAATGCGTCATAGATGATGAGATCGCAGGATGCATGAAGTAGCTACGCGTGGGGTGAAACCGAAACGCGCTTCCCGTCCTACCCACTAAGGTAAGTCAGCAGGGGGGGCGTGTAACTCAGATTGAGTGGAACAAGTACTCTAATTCGAGCGCGCATTATCCTCCACATCTCTTAGAACATCTCAGTCCTCGGCACTTGGTTGCAACACCAAGTTGTAATTCGTCAACTCGCTTTTGTTCCGTGACTCGTGTCAAGACGTGCAGTAACGAAGGGTCTCGGCCGGTAGGAGGGTGGAGCTGATCTATCTAGATCTGGAGCTTAATTTACGGGGCTGATAGGCGTTTACAGACAACACAGCGGCCCTGATCCTCGCGTCCCCGTTGATGTTGTCGATTGCTGTGCTGGTAAGCGTATTCTACGCATCAGCTGTGTCGTTTGACCCCGCATATTCTCATCGGTCGAGATCCAGCTGATGCAATGAGCAAGAACTCATCTCGGCATCTGTCAGCGAAGAGCATGTGGTTGGTTGCAAAAGATAGCAGCCTCGGTAAGGCGTTGTCGTTGATCAGCACTGTCAGGGATGTCATGCAAGCCACGTAGCTAGCCGTTAGACTACCCCACAAAAGCAACGATACAAGGCTGATACCGGTAGTCGTTCGTCCTTGCCGCATGACTTTGTGCGCCATGATGCAAATTGGTCGCCGACTACCTAGATTTACGCTGATATCAGAAAGAATTTCCACCGTTCACGAGCAGATGCCGTGTTATTTGAGATCTCACCATGAAAAGCGCCCATGGTACATCTCCTCAGGAGAGTCAGACAAGCACCAAGTGGGCTGCCGAGTCAGATACACAGTACAAATGTCCATGCGACGATCTTGCGAATCATTCATAGTCGTTGGTAGATCACGGAAAAAGTTTCGGCCTTCGAGAGAAAGTGCCCCGACCGCGCCGAAGTCTTGTCTTACACAGTAACTTGCCCGAAATGGTGAACCATGACCGCTTTTTAATGTCTGCTCTCGCAGAGCTTTGTGTTGCAACCAAATTACGCACAAGCGCAACGCAAGAATTTGCGAGAGCAGACATGAATAAGCAAGGAGCCTGAACAGCAGCGGATGTGAAGTGGGCAAGGACTTCTCTGCAGATTGGGTGCCGTCGCATTTCCACTACTCACTCTCCATCCATCTGCAGAACTCCTACGTGCCGAGCACCTGCAGCGACTGGGTTCCCCGCACACCATATGATGTTGCACAAAAACGGCCTTTGCTTGAGAGGATGAGCTTCGGAGACCTGTCATTGGTGAAGATCGGTATGCCCACCGTCCATTCTAGTCACAAGGGTCTCGCGATGCGATCGAAAGAGCCTCGGTAGCTTTCCGGCAACCTCATTTGCGCTCATAGCATCATAACAAGCGGTCTACCCATGAGCAAGACGTTGCGTCAGGAGTCGACTTGGCAGTGCCTGTCCCTCGGCACGGTTTTCTCGCGTTGTCTTGGACTGCTCTTATGTTCATACTTTGGGGAAAGAAATTGATGTCGTTGAGAAGTGAACGAGCATAGAGAGAACTGCAAGGCTGCAATTATGACCATCTAGCGAAGTGAAGGCTGACATCCGCAAGTCGCGGATGGCACAGATAGACACACCTTCTCTTGTCAATGGTATGTCGCTGAAGATACCGCAGTCTTATGATAGTTCGCAACCTGTACTGCGCCGACGGACGTTGCGGTGCCCGATCGACTGTGACTGCAATATCTTTCCAACCTTGCGCTGAGCCGAGGACACGCTACGCCCTCCGAACAGAAAACAGCTGTTCCAAGCGGACACACGAAGCTTTGCGCAAGACAAACAGCTGGTCCACCCTTGAGGGAGGTTTGATGAGCTGGCAGTGCATAATGTGTCCAGTGGGAGGCGAATTGCGATGCAGACACTATGACAGCGAGGGATTGACCTATGATGAGAGAACCGTGGAGAGGCAAGGGAGATAGAAGGGTTCAACAAGCGGTTGTTCGGCATCCTTTTTTGTTGGCCTGCGTTTAGATGTCGGAACTTTGTGGCGTTCCGTCGCACGAAGCGCTTTCGTCCTGAGGCTGTTTCGCGCTAGGTCGCGCTACGTTTGAGAAATGCTGCGGAACATCCTTGGCCTTCCATGCGCCGGCTTCACTTGCCCTTCCACAGCATATTCCCGTGATTCTGGTAGTCCAAAATAGCCTGGCGTCTTCATCTGCGTATGATCTGCGCATCGTGAAGGCGTTTGAGTCCAGCCTCAGGTATCAAGCGAGGCAATTCCGCACCCGGCTGCTTTGAATTCTGCGATATCAGGCGCTTTGTCAATGCCGCTGGCATAGATCAGAGAATTGGGTCGTCGAGTGAAAAAAATATAAGATGAGCATTCTCTGCATTTAAGTCAGTATCAACGATTCCAATCACACTCATCAACTTTCCTATCTTTGCTTCTTCTACCGCTGGACCGGTCTCCAATAATTACCACATATTAGAATTCCAAACAAGTCCAACAACATTCACCTTCCACCAGCAACAATGAAGTTCACCATTGCCCTCGCCCTTTCTCTCGCCTCTCTGGCATTCGCAGCCCCGAGGCCCCAGAACGACAACCGCCCCGTACCTAACGGCGCATGCTGTGTTGCGAATACGAGCCTGAAGCAGGATGTCTGCAACGTCAACGGACAGACCGGTCGCTGTGTCCCTTCGGGCGCCAACTCATGTAAGTTGCTTTTGGGGCTGCATTGAGAGAACTATCCTGACTGGTGGTACAGGCGGGGCTCAATTGACCTGTATCGAAGACTCGCGTCTGACTTGTGATGCGAATACTCTGGAGCGAGGCCGTCCTCGGTGCAGGCTTGCTGGCGAGTAGGCGTGTAACAAAATGAATCTCAGATAACAAAATGGCATTGCTCAATTCGACCACCATGATTTTTCCTCGCGGTGATGCACGAATGCAATATTGAAAATCTCTACAGATCATCCGAGGAGATGTAAGGGCTCATTGGCGATGGAGAGCAGATGCATTCGATGAGATCAGGCGCGTGTTGCAAAGCGCAGTTTTTTGGCTTGGTTCCGAAAGAGGCAACGCGCACACACTACCAATAGCCCGGTCTGATCTCCCCCCTCTGACTTCCACTAACGACCCCACGACATGCATGCTACGATTCACCAGATCTTTCAGTGTTACCAAAAGCATGGCGCGGGCGCCCGTAAGACCCCTAATAGCAGTAGTTGGCGCGACTGGAACGGGAAAGTCGGATGTAAAATCTCGAATCCCAAATTTTGCTTGCTTCAGCTAATTACGCCAGGAAGTTGGCCGTTGAATTGGCTTGCAGGTACAATGGCGAGATTATCAATGGTGATGCAATGCAGTTGTATCGTGGGCTGCCGATCATCACGAACAAGATTACGGTCGATGAGATGAAAGGCGTCCCACATCATTTACTGGGCTGCATAAGCCTAGAGGAAGAGACATGGACGGTTTCAAAGTTTATAGAAACTGCCCTGTATACGGTAAGTCATCGCCTCGTTCATGTTGGTCGAAGCATTGTTGCTTATCATACAAGATTGAAGAAATCCGCAGCCGCGGCAAACTTCCAATTCTGGTCGGCGGAACACACTACTACACCCAGTCATTATTGTTCCGCAACGCATTGTCAGATGAAACAACGTTGGAGCCAGGTCACGATCAAAACAGTTTTCCCATTCTCGATGAGCCTACTGATGTCATCCTTGCAAAGCTCAAAGAAGTAGACCCAGTCATGGCACAGCGGTGGCATCCGAACGACAGACGAAAGATCCGGCGCTCACTTGAGATCTTCTTAAAGACCGGAAAGCCGGCGTCCAAAGTGTACGACGAGCAGAGAGTCAGGAAAGAGCTTCCGCCAGACATAGCTTGCAGCACTGGCGAGGATGGCAGCTCGCACATGCGCTTCCCAACTTTGGTATTCTGGGTACATGCCAACAAAGAAACACTATACCCAAGGCTCGATGGCCGCGTCGACAAGATGCTAGCCAGAGGGCTCTTGCGAGAAGTCGATGCACTCACAACCTTCAGGCGCAACTTCGAAGGACGAACAGGCGCTACCGTGGACCAAAGCCGTGGCGTTTGGGTGTCTATAGGCTACAAACAGTTTCTTGACTACCATCACGGTGCCAACGCTACGGATGTAAATGCTGCTGATCTTGCGAAACTCAAGATTGCCGCTACGGAGAAAACACAAGCAGCAACGAGGCAATATGCCAACTCGCAAATCAAGTGGATCAGGATCAAGTTACTCAACGCCATCGCTGGAGCTGGTCAAACTCGCAATGTGTTCTTACTCAACGGCTCGGACCTCTCGAAGTGGGAAGAAGACGTTCTGGATCCCGCGATTAGTGTGGCTAAAAGGTTTCTCGACGGCGAAGAGCTCCCAGGTCCTTCGTCTCTGTCGGCAGTCGCAGCCGAGATGCTCACACCAAAGCGCGAGTATGACCTATCACAGCGTCCCGATCTGTGGCAGAAGCGCACATGCGAGACCTGTGGTACGGTCTCAGTCACGGAAAACGACTGGAATCGGCACGTGAAGAGTCGCGGCCATCGCAGCGCGGTCGGTATAGTAAAGAAGCAGAAGAATACTAGGGATGCGACAGAGAAGGAGCGACTGACACTACAAACCGACATCGTCGACGTGCTCGAGGACTACATGCATTCCTTTCCTGACGACAACGTCTGAGATGCAGAATACGGCCTTGTGGGCATAGTACTCTCGAGTCTGGCCGTTGTAGATCTGCTTGATCTTGACGTCGGAAAGCTTTGGGTCGTTGAAGAGCCTACATGAGAAAATGGTTAGCGGTTCGTTGTGCCGATATGTGAAGGACTCGAAGAAGTGAGCATGGGCACAAGAGCATACTTGGCAGCTGGTCGTTCCATCTTGTTTGTCACGTTCCGTATTTCTGGCTGCGGAAGAATGAAGTTGCAGTGATTGGGTGATACGAATGAGCGTCGTGTGGGCAGTCCTGGTAAATTTCGTGAGCTCCGTGGGTGAACGTCGTGGGTGATGTTGAAGATAATGAGAAAAGGTGTGCAGCCCATGTACTGACCGCTCAAATGCTTTAATGAGTGCACTCATAATGACTGTATTTGTAGCGGCTAGTCAGTGCGGTGGTCATAATTCAGGAGTCACCGCACAGGGTGTAAGACTTTGCGCAACTGAAGCAAGTGCCGAAGGTTCTTAATAGTATACATTTCGCATTGTGTTGGAAGCAGATATGAGGAAGAGTACCCAATACCGTCTCGAGTAACTTCTGACCCGACGATCAGTCCGGTGTAGGCTCTCTCCCAAGGTCCTCCAATGGCTGCCGTGTCTTTGCTTGCTGGCTACTCCCACTGAGTGTAGGCAATTTGCTTTGTACCGTGATCACCGCAAAAGCTGCAGTGCGCAACGCGAACGGGCTTTGGATTCGGCTCAGGATAGTGAGATCGTTGTAGCATTCAACGCTAATTGGCCAACTTCGCTTCTCATCGTGCTGCGGTCCGGTACACTATAACAACTATGCATTCGCTACCAGCACGAAACCAAGGTACATGTGCACATTAGCTTTAAAAGGAAAGGTCTGTGCTTGTGAAAGATTTCTTAGAACACTCGGAACTGACAAATCCTGATGTCCATCTCACTCCTAAGCGCGCTAGCGGTCTAAACGGCTTCACTCTTTCCTGCACACATTTGCGCTCGCTCCCACATGGCACTTAACAGTCCCACACAAACTGGATCGGGCTTCCGCTCAACCACAATGGAGTCCAATGCGCCGGTCGACGCCGCGTTGGGAGACTCAGTGCCTGTTCTCCAAGTCGAAGGCGCCAACACACACCGCGATACTACCAGTACAACAAGGTCGAGACGAGACACTTCCCTTTTGAGAGATCCTGCAACCATCACGCTTCCACCTCGAGGTAGAGGTAAAACTATGCCCGCACTTCGATCTCAAGCTGAGTTCTTAGTACGTAATGTCCCTCCGTTGTACGAACTGCATGTGAGACATACACTGACTTCGTACATCTACGTCCAGATAGGCGGCGTGGTACCCATGGAATCGTCAACACCTGGCGAAAACTGTAGCATCTGCCTAGAAGCGCTACACGACGATGTCGTCAAGATCGTAGCCTGCCGCCACGAATTCCACCTCGTGTGCGTGCTAGCGTGGTTCCAGTCCGACGCTGCACATAGCTCGTGTCCAAATTGTCGAACTGAACTGTATGAGCCCGAGCCCGAGTCCTTGCGCGCAGCTGCACCTATTCTGGAATATGGAGGCGCGCTCTTAGAACCTTACTCATCTATATCCGTCATCGAGGGCATTCCTCCACCACTTTACGACCCCTCTCTGAGTCGTTCTTCAAGAATTACTAGGCCTCATCGACAAGCTACCACAAGTGGAGCGACAGGCGCTTTTAGCCGCAACCATGCCTCTGGTAGCTATGGCCAAAATGACGACGAGAATGCGTATGCCGTACACAATCCCCGGCTTCGGCCAGAGTACCCGGAGAGCGACTCGGATTCCGACGAGACGTTCGAACCTCCTCTTAGACGCGTCCCTAGGCCGACTGGATTCTCTTCACGTCAAAGCGCACAGGTACCTGGTTTCTCGTCTCTCCTGATTCTGCCTCCTCAGAGATCTTCCGCGGCCCAGAGTCCTCGGACGAGGAGGATCGAGGGAATGCGCCGATCTCTTCGAGCAAATGACCTACCTAGGGCTACCCGTCGCCCAGACTTCCGGTCTTCCGACCCCTTTCTACTTGGAGGCAGTCGTTCGGAAACTAACACGTATTTTGATCCTCAACGATTACCGCGTCGCTCTCGGTCACCCTCATCCCGGGACTTCGCAGGATCATATCCAGAATTACGGTTTGGGGGATCAACACAAGGTTTTAGCAGTCAAGCTTATCAGCCGTCATCTCCAAGAACTTTCTTGAACAGGGGTGTGCCTCCTCATATTCCCGTCCCTGAGTCTATGTCTCCAGTCTACTCGCCGCCATCGCCAACAATGGCGCCATGGTCGCCATCCTATCCGCCTCGATCATCAAACTTCAACCCCTCCAACTCTCCTACGAGAATACTGGCATCAAACCATGCGCCTAATCAGGGTCTCGGTGTCACGTCTTCTTCAGAGTTGCCTGATTTGCCTGGGTCGGGTGCGTTTTCGCCGACATACAGACCTTCGTCTCCTGCCTACGATCCTGCACCTCCTCCCAACAATCCTACATCTCCTAGAGTCCACAGGACCTCTGAAGTCAACGGTGATAACCGATGTTGTCCTGTCTGTGGCCCCTTCGACAATTTTCCTCCTCGTTACTCCGACGCGTCCCTTGATTTCCAAAGTTCGCCGACGATTGAACGGACTTCGCTGGCACCTGCTGCACCTGCACTTGCACCTGTATCTAGGGACAGAAGCCTTGCGAGAAGGCGCACCCCATGGTGACATCGCGTTCGATTGTCAGTGGCTTCTGAGGTAGGACATTCTTTGGACAATGTGGAGGAGATGGACGACAGCGAGTGATGGGACGGTGTTGAGGAGTAGTGGGTGTGAATTTGAGATTGAAGTGGAATGAAGTAGGCAAGATGAGTATTTATTCGAATATTCGTCTTGTTCGAATATTCGTCGTTTGTTTAGGATGGCTGTAAGAGACTTTTTGTTGGATGTGCAATCCCAATCCCAATATCTGAATGTGATGGCCAGACCTGTGAGTTCTTGTATGCAGTCTGTCGGTATATTGTCTTCTCGAGTATCTCACACCGGGTGTATTTAAAGAAAAGTTGCATTTCCTCGGATACATTTTGGGGCAAAGTGACGAAGTGACGAAAAGTGGGAAGTTCGTGCCTCGCGGTTGACTGTGTAGGGCTTAGAGTTATCCAAGATGAGCAAGGGTCATGTTGATATACCTTTGAGCCTTTGTAGGACCCTGGGGCAGACATGCTATTCTACCCGTGCCCGTAAATGTATTTATGGGACGTCTCGGTGTACCATTACATGTACGCCTCGTGTCAGCAAAATTAAAGTGAAATCTTTTCGAGTCTAGTGTGTACTGCAGGCTGAGACCCTTTGCTTGTTGATTCGGCACGTTCAAATTCAGACCTCTTTCCATCTCTTCGCGACATCGAGACACACGACCCATATACCAAGATTCCGATCAGAATGCATCAGTGAAAGCGGTTTGTTGGACTCGGCAGTAGTCATTGCCCTTGCATAATGTCATTGCGCAATTCACTCTCGCGAGTCACCACAGCTTTACCAAGGCCGCAGACGGCCTCTTGTTTTCCTTGTTTAACCCATTCTCTCTCCTCTCCCCATAACTTCTCATCACTTGCACCCTCCCCAATCCTACGAAACTTCTCAACTACAAACCCACACTCACATCTAAACTCTCGCCAGACCCCACAACACACATCGCAATGCCCACCCGCGCCGAAATCGAAGCCGCCGTGGACTCGGCCCTTCGCGACGCGCGCACCCGCATCATGACCGAGCTCGCCAGCTCACCTACCTTTGACGTTGGCGAAGCACCTTCAACTCCATTTCCAGCTCCGTCATCCGCTCCTGCAAACCTCCGCTCTCAAGCCGAGTTCTTTATGGGCGGTGTGATGGTTGTCTCAGCGCAGTCTGGCGCCTGCAGCATCTGCTACGAAGACAAGAACTCGGACGTCGTCAAGATCCTCGCGTGTGGGCATGTCTACCACCTCACATGCGTGCTGGTGTGGTTTCAGTCGAACAGCGCGCGTCGGGGCTCGTGCCCGATATGTCGGCAGAAGCTTTTTGAGCCTTCGCCGTTGCCTGTAGCCGTACCAGCTGGCTTCAATGCTCAGCCCTCCGTTGATGCGTTGCCGGCGCGACGTGGTGCATATGGGCATGCGCCTCCTCGAGCGATTCAGAATGACGAGGAGTCGCACGTCTTCTGGGAACGACATCATGAGTTCGAGCCAGTTGACATAGCGGCGTGACGGCTCCGACGGGACGAATCTCGACGCGTCTCTCACTCGGAGCTCTCTCGGTTCCCCCCAATGTCTCCTGGCTTCGGCGGCATGTCTCCACCCTTCCGCGCGACGTCTCCAGGCTTCGCGCAGCTTTTCTCGCCAAGCTCGCCACAGTACAGCCCGACCTCTCCAGGGGCGGCTCCGCATCCAACTTCCCCGCGCTCACCAGCGTTCAGCCAGCTTCACCCGGCTACGCACCGAACTCACCAGCGTCCAGCCCCACATCACCCGGCTTCGTACCAACTTCACCTCAGTACAGCCCTACATCTCCCGGCTTCACACCAATTCCACCACAGTACAGCTCGGTTTCTCCAATGTACAGCCCAACCTCGCCAACGACAACTCCGCGCCGAATATCCTCGCACTCACCAGCGTACAGCCCTGCTGCATCAGGCTTCGCACCGTACTCACCACAGCACATCTCTATATCGCCTCCCTTCGTACCAACTTCACCGCAGTACTACAGCCCGACGGTCTCCATGAATTTGTCTGTTGCGGCGTCTGGGCGTGTGACGATGGTGGGCTCTGCACGTGTGGCGCAGCCGTGGGACTTTGAAGACTTTGAGGATGAGGTGATGTTTGAGAGCGATTGAGGTGTGGGGCAGGTGCTCGAGACAGGTGAGGAGAACACGGTGGAAATTGTCTTATTGAACAGGTTCTGAAAAAGACCTGGGGGAAGGTATTCACGGATTGGTGGGAGTACCTGTCGCTTGTTATATAGCTTTGTCGTAGTCCGACGATTACATGTTGCATGAAACAGCTCCTTTTAGAAGGCTGTAGAATACTATCAGCATGTCTATCATATTTACAGGGTATCTTACGTCTCAAATGTACACCATAACCGTCATTTACCCCCCTCAATTGGACACCCTCCACTCATGCTCCCCCTCGCTCACATCCTTGATATCCACCTCCCCACCCATCCACTTCATATCCCCCCACGGCGCCACAACCGCCAACACCTTCGCCTGCACACACCCCAACGGCAACGGCCCATACAACCTACTATCCCGACTCCACTCCAAATTATCCCCCGCCACCCAGCAATGCCCCTCCGGAACCCTCACAACCTGCTCCCTCATAGCCGCCCATTTCCCATCCACATCCTTTGTGTGCAAATCCTCGTCCCTACGCCCGGGCGTCACGACAGACACAAAGTCGCCCGGCATGCCGATGACGCGCTTGCAGCCCGACTGCGAGGGGAACACCGGGTGCGTGTAGGTGATTACGTCGCCGACTTTTATCCAGCGGCCGCGGCGGTGCAGGCACGAGTAGAGGATGACGGGGCGCTTGCGGAGGTTGGAGGGGATGGTGGGGACCATGGATACACCGTGTGTTGAGCCTATGCCGCCGATGTAGCTCAAGAAGATATGCCCTACGAGGGCGAATTTGCCGAGGTTGAGGGCGGCTCCTGTGGGTGTGTGAGTGTGATGTAGGATGGGACCGGTTTTTGGGCTAGGGGTGCGTACTGCTCCAATGTGGGGTTGGAGGGCGGGACGCCATGTTAATGGAGGTGTGTGTTGTTATCGATCGAACATGGTGTGATTGCGCCCCACTCGTAACTTGTGCAGCTGATCGAGAGAGCGGCTCAGTGTAGCTGGGTTGTTGGAGTGAAAGTGGTCGTTAAAGTTCAATGTCCGTGCCAAGGCTCTTAAATCCGCTGCTACTTAATCCCTGGAGTTCTGGCGCGGCCACCACGTGCATCACACCAAGAACACGGAAAATGCTCGGAAAAGATGAAGTGGTAGGGCTGAAGAGCTCGGAGCAGGCAAGCACACGGTATGAGCTACTCGATCTTGCTGTTAGACCATTGTAAACTGATCATATCAAGGCCTGCACCAACGGGACTCGAAGATGGAGCCACACTGCAAGATGCTGTAAGAGGTGCTTCCTTTTCTCTTTCTTTGTCACAAAATGCTATCTCATGCAAATTTCTAGTCCTGCTCTTATTTCCATCCTCCCCTTCACTGTCTGATCTACCTCAATCCCATCTTCGCATCCCTCATCCCGTTCTCAAAACCATGTACAATCGTCGAAACAACATCCACCCATCTCATTCCCCTCCCAAAACCATTCCCCATTCTAACACCCCCCTCAGACCTAATAACAACCTACCACGACCTCAACCCCACCACAATCCCCACCCTCACTCACCCCCCCTCCCCCCTCCAATTCATGCGCCACGTCGCCCAAAACCGCCCCTTCGTCATAAAGAACGGCGCCAAAGACTTCCCAGCACGAAAACACTGGAACGCCACATACCTCCGCACCGTCATGGCCAGCGAAAACGTCAACGTCGCCATCACCCCGCACGGAAACGCAGACTCCATCGTCACCCTCCCAGATGGCGGCGCGCTGTTCGTAAAACCACATGAAACCTCGCAACCCTTTCAGAGCGTATTGCATAAGATTCAAGCCCAAGAACTAGATCCCACATACATCGGGCCCACACACTACGCCCAAACACAGAACGACAACCTCCGCGCAGAATACACCTCCCTTTTCGCCGACGTCCCCGCTTCAATACCCTTCGCGCGCATCGCACTAAACGCCGAACCCGACGCCATGAACTTCTGGCTCGGCAATTCGCACAGCTCGACGGCACTCCACAAAGATAACTACGAGAACATATACGTGCAGATCCTCGGACGCAAGCATTTCACCTTACTTCCCCCCATCGAAGCACCCTGCGTGCACGAGCGCAGCGTCCTATCCGCAACATACACATCCACCCTAGACATCGCCATCGACGAGCCAGAGCAATACACCCCGTTTGCAACATGGGATCCCGACGCGCCGGAATCGAATGCTACGCCGTACTCGCATCTTTCACAGCCGATGCAAGTCACGCTGGATGAGGGCGATGTGTTGTATTTACCTGCGCTGTGGTATCATAAGGTGGGGCAGAGCTGTAATGAGGAGGGTGTTTGTGTGGCGGTGAATTATTGGTATGATTTGGATTTTGCGGGGGGGTTTTGGAGTATGGCTGGTTTCGTGCGGAACGCTGGTATAATTAGTGCGAAAGAGGAGCAGGCGGAGAAAGGAGTCGGAAAGGAGAAGGGGGTGTGATGTGCGGACAAGACGGGGCTCGGTAAATGAGACGTCGTTGTGTACATACGACACGTTAGCCCATGAGACGAATCGTGAGAAGGCCCTGGTTGGTTTGAAAGATGGCGAAACGTGCCCTGCTATCAAGCTCTCATTGCGCACGAACAAAAGAACTACGATTAATGACTGGGTATCTCCAAGCACAAAGTACAAATCCAACACCACGCAATGCGAATGCAAACTACTCCCATCAATCCCGAATCTTGACCTTCAAGCCCATCCCCCTCGCACTCGTCCACACGCTCCCACTAACCTTGACCGGTAACTTCCTCCCCTTGAGCCGCTGATCAATCAACCACAGCCCCACAACAAACTCATCTCTCTTCAACCTCCCAATCGCCCTATTATCCACCAGGTCCCAAACCTCCTCCAGCACATGTATCGGCAGACGACTACGCAGCCAGATGTCCCGCGTGACCAGATTACATACATCCTGTGCAGGGTCGTTGTCGATGTAATTAGGTGATGGCTGGGGCAAGAAGAGGCCCTTGTTAGCTGCCCACACCCCCTCATAGCGCTTCCGTTCACGCTCGGTCATTTGGTCGCGCCAGCGCTTGCGTTCGCCTTCGTGGTGCTTGTTGGGATGCTTGCGCTGCTTGATGCCCATGATTCTGCTTCCCTTTTTCTTGTACTTGTCCACCTCGTCTTCATCGTCTGACGAACTCGGCTCTTTGCGCAGAGTGGTGCGCAGCTTGCCCGTAGCTTTTGGCGGTGATGATTTGGGTGGAGAGGGCGAGCGGTGGAAGGGGTAGTGGTGGTGGTGGTGTTTGGTGTGTTGAGGGAACAAGGGCTCGAAGGAGGGGGTTCGTCGAGGGGCGGGCGAGGCGTTCCGACTGGAGGCCAGGGCGGCGCCCATGATGGCGGACGAGAGCGACTCGCCAGTCATGTGTTTAGTTATCTGGCGGACTGAGTCGCGTTGGTAGGGCTTGTGGTAGACGGAGGCAGGCGATGTGCCGGTGGATAAGGGGCGCTGGGGTGGGGACAAGCGTGTGGGCGAGCGCACGGGGTTTGGGAGCTGGTACTTTCGTCGTGGTGGGATGGAGACGGGTGCTGGGGCTTCAGATTGTGTTCTGTTAGAAGGTACGGCTTCGATCTTGCGTGTGGCTGAGCGTCGTGGTGGAGGCAGTTCTGGCTTCGGCTTCTCCAGCGAGTCCTGCATCTCTTTCGCTGACTTGAAAGACGCTGGAGACTCGGGCTCCTTCTCGCTGTGTACAGAAGTAGACACTCGTCGAACGGCTGGAGTGGCGCGCTTCATGTCCTCTGATTGTGGCCGTACCTGGCGTGAGCCGCGCGGTGGTGGGGGCATAGGCGACGAAGGAGTGCTTGTCTTCAATGCTGCCAGTTGTACAGGCTTCTGCTTGATCGGCGGCGACTTCATGGGGTCCTTCTGCGATGTGTGGAAGTAGGCAGCACCATCGACGAACTGAGTAGAAGGCAGCTCGATTTTGTGCTCTGGCTTCGGCTTGACTGGCGGCGGTGTCTGCGTGCGTGGTCTGATGAGAGGAGCATCATCCTGCGGCTCGGGTGGGAGCTTGAATGCTCGCTGTGGCTTTGGCGACCTGACAGGCGGCGAGGAGTGTTGGGCGATGCTTAAGGGTAGAGGTAGAGGTTGAGGCTTGGTAGGCGTAACAACACGGCTCTGCTCGAACATCTTCACCAGAGAAGTCGTGGGCGGAATCGGCGTGTCGTCGTGAAGCGGTGGCCGGGCTGCATTCGCGACAGGGCTGTCCCTCCTCTTGGGCCTGTTGTTCGATTGCCGCGTCTCCAGCCTCGCCAGCACATTGCCCACGCTGCCCGAGGGAGGTAAGACGTCTCTCTCGTTCGCCTGGCGCTCGCTCATTACGGCGGCGCTCGTCTGGGGTGACGGCCGCAGAGGGCTGTAACGGGCAGCGGCGAGCCTTGCAGCAATATTCGAAGGCGAGGACCCGCGATACTCCGAGTGCTCATCAGGCACAGCCAGCGACTGCGAGCTGTTCGACCTACTTGCGTATCGCCTGTTCCGGATGCTGCCGCCCGTGTTGTCAGCCGTCAATGACGCCGGACTGCCTGCAGGAACGCCATGCTGCTGCGGGCTGCCAACTTTCGTTGCGGCTAACAATGCCCCGTTCCCCGACCCGGTATATGTATTTCCTGTAGGCTTCGGCTGGGGCTTCGGCTTGGAAAAGGCGAGAGATGCGCCGTACAAGGCTGCATCTCTGACATTGTGCTGCGTGTCGGCGGTGCGCTGCGGAGCGGCTTTGTGCTTGTTTACGGAGCTCATAGAGCCATCGGATAACGCCAGATCGTGTGCTAGAAGTAAAGGAGCGAAATGTCTAAGAAACTGTTTCACAACATTGAAGCCATCCAGGAGAACACTTCAGCGAACGACAGGACCCAACGAGTGGAGGATCGTGTCTTCTCAAGGACAAAGCGCTGCACAGCCGTTTTACCAAGACAGTGGAGAGCCACGGCCACGACCGCCGACCCGGTTCCGGGATCCTTCATCTTGCATGTCACGTGCTAACGCGATTGCTTACATAAGTAAGCTGATCGCGACTGTTGCCTGCTGCGATTGACATGTACATAAACACCGCTGCACCCAACGCGGTCGCTCGCCAATGCATCCATCATGGCCGAGGACACCGAGATGCCAGACGCCGACGCCGTGCGCGAGAGGTCGCAGATGTACGGCGACAATGCGGAGCTCGACGAGAAGTACCCAACGCGGCCGATGAATATGCACAAGTCGCCGCCATTCCACACGCTGTTCACCGAGCTGTTTGATCCGCTCATGGACACGCAGAAGAAAGGTCGCCCGCCACCAGGCCCTCGAAGAAAAGCGGGGCCGCAGGGTCACTCCAATCTGTCGCCCCAGGAAGCGAAGCGGAACATCATCGAGAGGTACATCGCGAGCTGGCGGAAGAATGTTGGCGACGACTTCTACCCGGCGATGCGACTTATCATCCCTGACAAGGATCGCGACCGTGCCATGTACGGCTTGAAGGAGAAAGCCATTGCCAAAGTCCTGATCAAACTCACCAAGATCAGCAAGGACTCGGATGATGCTAAACATATCCTGAACTGGAAACTTCCCGGTCAGTTGCACAAAGCGTCGGCGTCTACGGCAGGAGACTTCGCTGGGCGGTGTTACGAAGTCTTGCAATCGCGACAATGGAACACGGAACTCGGTAAAATGAGCATCGCTGAAGTCAACGTTGCTCTGGACAAGCTCTCTCAGCTGGGTGCGGAAGAGGAGCAAGTCAAGGTCTTCCAGAGATTCTATCGAAGGATGAACGCTGAAGAGATGACCTGGCTCATTCGCATAATCCTCCGCCAGATGAAGATCGGAGCTACCGAGAAGACATTCCTCAATATATGGCATCCTGATGCCGACACCCTTTTCAACATCTCTTCAAACCTTAAGCGTGTGTGTTGGGAATTATATGACCCAGAGATTCGATTGGAAGGCGAGGACACAGGTCTAAGTCTGATGCAGTGCTTCCAACCTCAGCTTGCCGCGTTCCAGGACAAAGGTGGTTCTTTCGAGAAGATTGTGGCGCGTATGCAAGCCGGCTCTGAAGATAAGGCCTTCTGGATTGAGGAAAAGCTGGATGGAGAACGCATGCAGCTCCACATGCTAGACGATCCGGACTCGCCAGGTGGCAAGCTCTTCGGATTTTGGTCACGCAAAGCCAAAGATTACGCTTACCTCTATGGAAAGCATCTCCAAGGCGACGAAGCGGGTGCTTTGACGAGATTCATCAAAGACGCCTTTGGTAAGAATGTGAGAAACATCATCCTCGACGGAGAGATGATCACATGGGACATGGAAGCGGATCACATTGTTGGTTTTGGTACCCTCAAGACTGCGGCCATCTCAGAGAAGGAAAACAAGAGCGACAAAAACACGGGACAACGACCGCTCTTCCGTGTATTCGACTGCGTCTACCTCAACGACAAGCTTCTAACACCGTACACCCTCCGCGACCGCCGTCGTGCACTAGAGAATGCGGTCAAAGATGTGCATCGGCGGCTTGAAATCCATCCATTCATCGAGGCACACTCGCCCGCCGAGATCGAGCCTGCATTGCGGAAAGTAGTGGCAGAGTCCTCCGAGGGCCTTGTCCTCAAGAACCCGCGCTCGATGTACCGCCTGAACGACAGGAACTCCGACTGGATGAAGGTCAAGCCAGAATACATGTCAGAATTTGGCGAATCCCTTGACTGCGTCGTCGTTGGCGGCTACTTTGGATCTGGCCACCGCGGCGGCGCCCACTCCTCCTATCTCTGCGCCCTACTTCTCAACAAAGACGCTCAACCCGGCGACCACGACTACGAAAAGTGTTGGTCATTCTTCAAGGTTGGTGGCGGCTTCAGTCGCGATGACTACACCTCTGTTCGTGGCCGCACAGAGGGCAAATGGCACGATTGGGACGCCCGCAAGCCCCCATCCTTCATCGAGCTCGGCGGCCATGATCAGAATCGTCAGCACGAGCGGCCGGACCAGTACATCTACCCACACGACTCCGTGGTTCTGGAGTGTAAAGCCGCGAGCGTTGAAGGCACCGATAAATTCCGAACCCGCCTGACACTCCGTTTCCCGCGCTTCAAATTTCTGCGTGTAGACAAACGCTGGGATCAAGCGCTCAGCTACGAGGAGTTTCAAGAGTTGAGAAGAACAGCGGAAGAGAGACATCAAGAGAAAGAAAAAGAGTTTGAGATAGAAAAGGGCAGGCGCAAACGCACAAGAACAACCAAGAAACCCATCACCGTAGCCGGCAGCGAAGTAGTATCAACGCCCTACGCCGGTCCAGCAAGCAAATTATTCGACGGTCTAGCCGTCTACATCATGACTCCCCAATCGCACCCCACACCACTCTCCAAACCCGCCCTCGAATCCGTATGCAAAGCGCACGGCGCACAAATCGTCCAACGCGACTCCCCCGACCCCAACCTTGTCATCGTTGCAGAAAAGCGCCTAGTCAAAGTCGCATCCCTCGAGAAGCGCGATACACACAACATCGTCCGCCCAGTCTGGATATCCGACTGTATCGCACAGCACGAGCGGGACGGCGCGGCACTGAGCTATTTACTTCCGTTTGAACCGAATAGGCATATGTTGTATTTGTTGGACGGAAAGGTGGAGGAGTATGAGGCGAATGTGGATGAGTTCGGGGATGCGTATGCGAGGGATGTTGGTGGTGTGAGTGAGATGCGGAAGTTACTTGATGGGATGGATGTTCCGGAGAAGAGTGCAGTGTTTGATCGGGATTTGTTTCTTGAGCAGTTGGAGGATCATGGTGAGTCTATGTTACATTTGAAGGGGTATATGTTTTCTGGTATGAGGGTTGCGTTTCACGACAGCGAGGATTTGGATGTGGTGTTGGCGAGGAATTACATCAAGTTTGGCGGAGGCGTGGTAGTCGATGGTTTGGATGAAGAGGGCATCACGCACATTGTTGTTTCAGACGGCGTAGAGCCGCAGCAAGAGAAGACTTCGCGGTTGGCGCGTGTGGTTGGGGTGAAGTGGATCGAAAAGTGCTGGGCGGAGTGCACGCGCGTGGACGAGGAGAGGTTTCAGTGGGGTTGAGAATTATCCACTTGATGAAGACGACAGATAGGAAGATACGACATTCTGGTAATTGATAGAGTGAAGATACGATGTTCTGGGAATTCATGAATCCACTACAACCGTCAACACGAACGAATGCGCTTAGGACTGAACAACGATCTTTGCCGTTTTGGGTCAAGAGCTTGGCGACATGTCCCCACTTTGCCTGGTAGTATACATATTCTTTGTCCTGTCCTCGACGCGATGCTGCTTGAATTGGCGGCAGAACATGTGCCCAGAATACGAGCATTCATAATTATAACTGGCAGCTCAATGAGTTCAGCATAGATCTACGGTAGACC
>Ga0265780_10001650_pt1 | contig 31031 bp, 31 predicted proteins | sample P1T30metagenome_FD_192432 | JGI IMG/M metagenome (GOLD analysis project Ga0265780, IMG submission 192432) | Plant litter microbial communities from East Loma Ridge, Irvine, California - P1 T30 | ecosystem: Environmental > Terrestrial > Plant litter > Unclassified | place: USA: California... | reverse complement strand
AGGTGATTGAAGCGGGCGGCCGCGCCGCCCGCATGCACGCGGCGCCCGTTCAGGCGCCGGTCTGCACCGCACGCGCCGGATCGGCGCTCCACTCGCTCCACGAACCCGGATACAGGCTGGCGCCCGGCATGCCGGCCACTTCCAGCGCCAGCAGGTTGTGGCAGGCGGTCACGCCGGAGCCGCACTGCATGATCGCCTTGTTCGCATCGTCCACCGTTGCGCCCAGCTCCGCCTTGAGCTGCTGCGCCGGCTTGAAGCGGCCGTCGGCCTGCAGGTTGTCCTTGAAGAAGCGGTTTTTCGCGCCCGGGATATGGCCGCCGACCGGGTCGATGGTTTCGTTGTCGCCGCGGAAACGGTCCGGCGCGCGCGCATCCACGACGGTCCTGCCGCCATGCGTCACCGCATTCGCCACCGCGTCCACATCCACCGTCGCCACCAGCGCCGCGCGCAGGGTGATGTCGCCGCGCGGGCGCGCCGCGGGCGCGTCCGTGACGAGCGCCTGGCCGGCGGACTGCCAGGCCGGCAGGCCGCCGTCGAGCACCGCGACGGCCTCGTGGCCGACCCAGCGCAGCATCCACCACAGGCGCGCCGCGAACATGCCGCCGTGGGCGTCGTAGGCCACGACCTGGCTGTCGTCGTCGACGCCGAGGCTGCGCAGCAGCGCGATGAAAGCCTCTTTTTCCGGCAGCGGATGGCGGCCCCTGAAGGCGCCGGCGGCATCGCGTTTGGCGCCCGACAGTCCGGTTTCGATGTCGGCGAAGGCCGCATGCGGCAGGTGGCCGGCGGCGTAGGCGGCGCGGCCCGCGTTCAGGTCGAGCAGGTCGTGGCGGCAGTCGACGACGACCCACTTGGGATCGTCGATGTGCGCGGCCAGGGTGGCGGCGTCGATCAGGGTAGTGTGCATGATGGCGTAGGTCTCCTCACAGTTCGCTGGCAATGGGATCGGTATCCTTGACGACGGCGCCGCGCGCCGTGCGCCTGGTATTGTAGAACGTCGCCGCGATGCCGGAGGAAAGGATCACCGCCATGCCCATCCAGACATGCCAGTCGAACACGTCGCCCCACAGCGCCATGCCCCACAGGCTGGAAAACACGATGCCGGTGTACTGCAGGTTGGCCACCACCAGCACCTTGCCGACGCGGTAGGCGCGCGTCATGGCGATCTGGGCCAGCAGGGCGGGGATGCCGATCGCCAGCATCAGCCCGGCGCCTTTCCAGTCCAGCGCGTGGAAGGGCGCGTCGAAGCCGTTCTCGAACGGCGCGCCGACCAGTCCCGCCACCGCCATGGTGGCCGAAAAATAGAACACCACGCGGTATTCCGGCTCTCCCATCTGGCCGAGCCGGCGTACCTGCAAGTAGGCCGCCGCGGCCACCACCGAAGAGCCGATCGCGACCAGGCCGCCGAGCCACTGGTTGCTGGCGACCGCCGGCTGCAGCACCAGCGTGACGCCGCCGAAGCTCGCCGCCACGGCCAGGATCAGGGGCCATTCGGGAAGGCCCTTGCCGCGCCACCAGCCGGACAGGAGCATGAAGGCCGACAGCCAGATCGGCGCCATGTAGTTGAGGGTGACGGCGGTGGCCAGCGGCAGCGCGGCGATGGCGTAGAACCACATCCACAGCGAGACCACGCCGACGATGCTGCGCCACAGGTGGTCTTTGGGGAAGGAAGTCTTGAGGGTGCGGCCGGGCAGGCGCACCAGGGGCAGCAGCAGCAGGCTGCCGATGATGCCCCGGTACATCACGATCTCGGACGTCGAAAACAGCGAGGAGGCCAGCTTCACGCCCGCGCCCATGGCGGCGAACATGAAGCTGGCGAACAGCATCCAGAGTGAGGCCATCAGGCTCCCGGCGGGATGTCGCCGAACCTGCCGCGGTACCACTCGTGGAAGTGCTGCATGCCGTCTTCCATCGGCGACTGGTAGGGACCGGCCTCGGTGACGCCGCGTTCCATCAGCACCTTGCGGCCGGCATCCATGCGCAGGGCGATCTCGTCGTCCTCGACGCAGGTTTCCATGTAGGCGGCGCGCTCGGCCTCGACGAAGCCGCGCTCGAACAGCACGAATTCCTCGGGATAGTAGAACTCCACCACGTTGCGGGTCTTCTGCGGGCCCAGCGGCCACAGCGTCGACACCACCAGCACGTTCGGATACCACTCGACCATGATGTTCGGATACAGCGTCAGCCAGATCGCGCCATGCTTGGGGGCCTGGCCGCCGTTGAACTTCAGGATCTGCTCCTGCCACTGCTTGTACGCGGGCGAGCCGGATTTCTGCAGGCCGCGGTGCACGCCGACGGTCTGGACGCTGTAGTCCGGACCGAATTCCCAGCGCAGGTCGTCGCAGCTGACGAAGTTGCCCAGGCCCGGGTGGAAGGGCTCGACGTGGTAATCCTCGAGGTAGACCTCGATGAAGGTCTTCCAGTTGTAGTCGCAGTCGTGCACCTCGACGTGGTCGAACATATAGCCCGAGAAGTCGAGGTCCCTGGTGACCGACAGATTGCGCAGCTTGTCCATCACGGCGTAGCCGTTCTGCTCGAACAGCAGGCCGTTCCAGTTCTGGAGCGGGGTCTTCGAGAGGTGCAGGCAGGGCGTGTCGGCGAAATGCGGCGCGCCGATCAGTTCGCCCTTCAGGTCGTAGGTCCAGCGGTGCAGCGGGCACACGATGTTGTCGGCCTTGCCGCGGCCATTGAACATCAGGGCCTGGCGATGGCGGCAGACGTTCGACAGCAGCTCGATGCCGTGTGCGTTGCGCACCAGCATGCGGCCCTCGTTCTCCGACTTCAGGGTCGCGAAATCGCCCGTCTCCGGAACCATCAATTCATGGCCGACATAGCGCGGGCCATTGAGAAACAATTGCTGCATTTCGCGCTGCAGCAGCGCTTCGTCGAAGTAGACATTTACCGGAAGCTGAGCGCATGGGCGCGCCAGCTTGGCGTGGGTAGCCAGATCGGACATCCCAACCCCCCTTTACACAAATTTCAGCCAAAGAAGAGAAAGAATCCGAGAACCAGTATTTTCAAGTGCATCCGCAAACCTGTGTCAGTGCCGCCTGCCAGCAAGGCCAGGTGCGGAGTCCGCGAGGGTTTCGATGCTCTTTTAAAGAGCGGAATACGGTAATTCGGAGACAGAACCGGAGATTATAGCGTGGAACGCGCCCTATAGTCTTGGGCCGGCGCGAGAATGTGGCGCCCGGGTGCGTAAAAATTGCTGAAAATACATCGTTTTCATGAGTCCCATGCCGCTTTGCGATAAAATGTGGCCTTGCTTGCAAGTGATGGGGACTACTTGCGCCGTCGTGCGGGGGTGGGTTGCTTTAAAATAAGCGGTTAGACTGGGCACGCTGCCATGTGGTTCGTCCTGCAGTAGTGCCAAGCCCCCGAATGGATCAAGATCATTATGCCAAATAAAACAAACGCGCAGAGCGTGGGAGCGGCCGCAAACCCGCCCGAATCGTTCGAGCAGGCGATGGCCGAACTGGCCCAGCTCGTCACGCAGATGGAAGGTGGGCAATTGCCTCTGGAAGCTTCCGTCGCGGCCTATGCGCGCGGTTCCGAGCTGGTGCGTTATTGCGCGGTCCAGCTCGAAAAAGTCGAGGCCCAGGTAAAAGTCCTGGAAGGCGAGATGCTCAAGCCCTTCAGCGCCGACGGCGGGGAGGACGAATGAGCGCGCCCCAGGCTTTCGGCGACTGGATGAAGGCCGTGCAGGCCGGCACCGAGGCGGCCCTCGAACGCTTCCTGCCGCCCGCCACGCAGGACCCGGCCAAGCTGCACGAGGCCATGCGCTACGGCGTGCTGGGCGGCGGCAAGCGCGTGCGTCCGCTGCTGGCCCACGCCAGCGGCGCCCTGTTCGGCGCGGATGCCGACGCGGTGGCGCGCGCCGCCTGCGCGGTCGAAATGATCCACGCCTATTCCCTGGTCCACGACGACATGCCGTGCATGGACGACGACGCCCTGCGCCGCGGCAAGCCGACGGTCCACGTGGCCTACGACGAGGCGACCGCGCTGCTGGTCGGCGACGCGCTGCAGGCCCAGGCCTTCGAGGTGCTGGCGGGCAGCACCGGCGTGCCGCCGGCGCGCCTGGTGACCATGCTGCGCCTGCTGGCCGAAGCCGCCGGCTCGGCCGGCATGTGCGGCGGCCAGGCGATCGACCTCGATAGCGTCGGTTTCACGCTGACGCTCGAACAACTGGAGCGCATGCACCAGCTCAAGACCGGCGCCATGCTGCGCGTCTCGGTGCTGCTGGGCGCGCTCGCCGGCGCCGACCTGGCGCCGCAGCAGAGCGAAGCCCTGGCGGCCTACTCGCGCGCCATCGGCCTGGCCTTCCAGGTGGTCGACGACGTGCTCGATGCGACCGAGGATTCGGCTACCCTTGGCAAGACCGCGGGCAAGGACGCGGCGGCCAACAAGCCGACCTACGTGTCGATCCTGGGGCTGGAGCCTTCGCGGGCCCTGGCGGAAAAACTGCGGCAGCAGGCGCATGAGGCGCTGGCGCCGTTCGGAGAACAAGCACTGCGGCTGCGCGAACTCGCGGACCTGATCGTGCAGCGGAAGGCATAAATGAACCTGCTAGATACCATCAACGACCCGGCCGACCTGCGCAAGCTGCAGCGTTCCCAGCTCACCCCGCTGGCCAACGAGCTGCGCCAGTTCCTGCTCGAATCGGTCTCCCGGACCGGCGGCCACCTGTCGTCCAACCTCGGCACCGTCGAGCTGACGATCGCGCTGCACTACGTGTTCGACACGCCGCACGACCGCATCGTGTGGGACGTCGGCCACCAGACCTATTCGCACAAGATCCTGACCGGCCGTCGCGCACGCATGCCGACGCTGCGCCAGCACGAGGGCCTGTCCGGCTTCCCCAAGCGCGACGAAAGCGACTACGACACCTTCGGCACCGCGCACTCGTCGACCTCGATCTCGGCGGCGCTGGGCATGGCCCAGGCGGCCAGGATCAAGGGCGAGAAGCGCAAGGCGATCGCGGTGATCGGCGACGGTTCCATGACCGCCGGCATGGCTTTCGAGGCCCTGAACAATGCCGGCGTCGAGGACGATTGCGACCTGCTGGTGGTCCTGAACGACAACGACATGTCGATCTCGCCGCCGGTGGGCGCCCTGAACCGCTACCTGGCGCGCCTGATGTCGGGCCAGTTCTACGCCGCCGCCAAGAACGTCGGAAAAAGCGTGCTGCCGGCGCCGGTGCTGGAGCTGGCGAAAAAGCTCGAGGAGCACGCCAAGGGCATGGTGGTCCCGGCCACGATGTTCGAGGAATTCGGCTTCAACTACATCGGCCCGATCGACGGCCACGACCTCGATTCCTTGATCCCGACGCTGGAAAACATCAGCAAGCTCAAGGGCCCGCAATTCCTGCACGTGGTGACCAAGAAGGGCCAGGGCTACAAGCTGGCCGAGGCCGAGCCGATCCTGTACCACGGCACCGGCAAGTTCAACCCGAGCGAGGGCATCAAGCCGGCCAAGGCCTCCAAGATCACCTATACCGAAGTGTTCGGCAACTGGCTGTGCGACATGGCGGCGGCCGACCGCCGCCTGGTCGGCATCACGCCGGCGATGCGCGAAGGCTCGGGCATGGTGCGTTTCCACCAGGAGTACCCGGAGCGCTACTTCGACGTCGGCATCGCCGAGCAGCATTCGGTCACCTTCGCCGGCGGTCTCGCCACCGAGGGCATGAAGCCGGTGGTGGCCATCTACTCGACCTTCCTGCAACGCGGCTACGACCAGCTGATCCACGACGTGGCCCTGCAGAACCTGGACGTGACCTTCGCGCTCGACCGCGCCGGCATCGTCGGCGCCGACGGTGCGACCCACGCCGGCAACTACGACCTGGCCTACCTGCGCTGCATCCCGAACATGGTCGTGATGGCGCCGTCCGACGAGAACGAGTGCCGCACCATGCTCAGCACCGCCTACCACTATCCTGGCCCGGCCGCGGTGCGCTATCCGCGCGGCGCCGGCGTCGGCGCCGCGCTCGACAGCGCCTTGACCACCGTGGAAATCGGCAAGGGCCTGGTGAAGCGCCAGGGCAAGGGCGTGGCGATCCTGGCCTTCGGCTCGATGGTGGCGCCGAGCATGACAGCGGCCGAGGAATTCAACGCCACCGTGGCCGACATGCGCTTCGTGAAGCCGCTCGATGTCGAGCTGCTCAAGCGCCTGGCGGCGGAACACGACTGCCTGGTGACGGTGGAGGAGGGCTGCACCATGGGCGGCGCCGGCTCGGCGGTGGCCGAGGCGCTGGCGCTCGAGGGCATCGTCAAGCCGCTCCTGATCCTCGGCCTGCCGGACCGCTTCATCGACCATGGCGACCCGGCGCTGCTGCTGGCGTCCGTGGGCCTGGACGCGCACGGGATCGGCAAGTCGATCCGCGAGCGCTTCGGGCTCAAGGGCGCGCGCCTGGTCGTCAACAACACCTGACGCGGCCAGGGCCGCGCGCACGAACGCCATCCGGTCAAGATCGTGGATGGCGTTTTTTTTCGGCGATCCGGATGTGTCAATCGGAAGTGAAGCGATGCTGTCTCCTACCCTATTCGAATCCGTCTTCAACAGTTCGCCGAGCGGCAATTACCTGCTGTCGCCGACCCCTGAAGCGACCATCCTCGCGGTCAACGATACCTTCCTGAAGGCCGCGGCGCGTACGCGCGAGGAACTGGTCGGGCTCAGCCTGTTCGCGGCCTTTCCCGGCAATCCGGACGATACCGGCGACACCGGCGTCGACAAGCTGCGGCGCTCGCTGGCCAAGGTCGTCGAGACCGGCCAGCCGGATACCCTGCCGGCCGTGCGCTACCCGATCCCGGTCACGCTGCCGGGCGGCGACATCGTCTACGAGGAGCGCTTCTGGGACGCGGTCAGCACCCCGATCTTCGGCGCCGACGGCCGCATCCAGTGCATCCTGCATACCAACAGCGACGTGACCGAGCAGGTGCGCGCGACCCGGGCGGTGCGCGAGAGCGAGGCGCGGTTCCGGGCGCTGACGCTGGCGACCGCGGACGTGGTGTACCGCATGAATCCGGACTGGAGCCGGATGCACCAGCTCGAAGGCCGCGGCCTGCTCAAGGACACCGCCAACGGCAGCGGCCTCTGGCTCGACGAATACGTGCCGGCGGAAGAGCAGGAGCGGGTGCACGCGGCGGTCGAGGAAGCAAAGCGCAACAAGACCCTGTTCCAGATCGAACACCGCGTGCGCCGCCTGGACGGCGGCCAGGGCTGGACCCTGTCGCGCGCCGTCCCCATGCTCGACGCCGAAGGCCGCATCCACGAGTGGATCGGCGCCGCCAGCGACATCACCGAGCGCAAGCTGGCCGAGGAAAAGCTGCGCGAATCGGACCGCCGCAAGGACGAGTTCCTGGCCATGCTGGCGCACGAACTGCGCAATCCCCTGGCGCCGATCGGCGCGGCGGCCGAGCTGCTGCAGCGCGCCCGGCTCGACGAGGCGCTGGTGCGCAAGACCAGCCAGATCATCGGGCGCCAGGTGTCGCACATGACCGGCCTGATCGACGACCTGCTCGACGTCTCGCGGGTCACCCGCGGCCTGGTGGAGCTGGACAATACCCTGCTCGACCTGCGCGCCATCATGGCCGATGCGGTGGAACAGGTAACGCCGCTGGTGCAGGCGCGGCGCCAGCGCCTGCAGGCGCGCCTGCCGCCGCGCGCCGTGATGGTGGAGGGCGACGCCAAGCGCCTGGTGCAGGTGATCGCCAACATCCTCAACAACGCCGCCAAGTACACCCAGGAAGGCGGCGAGATCGTGCTGCAGGCCGAGGCGCTCGAGTCCGACGTCGTGATCGAGGTGCTCGACAACGGCATCGGCATGGCGCCGGAACTGGTGGAGCGCGCCTTCGACCTGTTCGCCCAGGCCGAACGCAGCTCGGACCGCTCGTCGGGCGGCCTGGGCCTGGGACTGGCGCTGGTCAGGAGCCTGGTCGAGCTGCATGGCGGCACGGTGTGGTGCGAGAGCGCCGGTCCCGGCAAGGGCAGCCGCTTCGCGATCCGCCTGCCCTGCCTGCCGCAGGCGGCGGGCGATGGAGACGCCGACACGGATGGCGTGTCCGCGGCCGAAGCGGGCGGTGCGCGCATCATGATCGTCGACGACAACGTGGACGCGGCGGCGACGCTGGCGATGCTGCTGGAAGCCTACGGCTACCAGGCCAGCGTCGAGCACGATCCGCTGGGCGCGCTGGAACGCGCGCGCCACGAACGGCCCGAGGTCTGCCTGCTCGACATCGGCCTGCCCGGCATGGACGGCATCGAACTGGCGCGGCGCCTGCGCGCCCAGCCCGAGACCAGCGCGGCCCTGCTGGTGGCGGTGACCGGCTACGGCCAGGACAGCGACCGCAGCCGCGCCCTGGCGGCCGGTTTCGACCAGTACTTCGTCAAGCCGATCGACCTGCAGAAGCTGTGCGGCGTACTGGCCGGCATGCAAGAGGGTTAAGTCTTTCCTCAGGCCTTGTTCGCCTGCGCCGGCAGGTGCAGCGAACGGGCCAGCAGGTGGCCGGCCAGCCAGCCGCCCGCCAGGCCGCCGAGGTGGGCCGCATTGTCGGTGTGCGGATACAGGAAGCCGGCGCTCAGGTTAAACAGCAGGAAGGGCAGCAGCGAGCCGCGCAGGTCCGCCACCACGGTCGGCGGCACGCCGCTGTTCTCGCGCCGGATGAAGGCCAGCAGGCCGCCGATCAGGCCGAAGATCGCGCCCGAGGCGCCGACGCTGTTCACGTGCGGATTCCACAGCACGCTGGCGATGCCGCCGGCCAGGCCGGCCAGCAGATACAGCAGGCAGAAGCGGGCACTGCCGAAGATGCGCTCCACCAGCCGTCCGACCTGCCACAGCGCGAACATATTGAAGGCCAGGTGCAGCAGGCTGCCGTGCAGGAACATCGAGGTGAACAGGCGCCACCATTCCCCGCCGAGCGTCAGGCGGCCGACGTTCGAACCCCAGGCGACCAGCTGGAAGGAGTGGGCGATGGCGTCGGCGCTGGCCTGCTTGGCGAACAGCGAAGCCAGGGTCGGCAGCCTGGCGCCGCGCTGCAGCCACATCAGCACATAGACGCCGATGTTGGACGCCAGCAGCAGCCAGATCGCCGGCGTCGACGGACTCCAGTAGTCGATGCGGTCCTCGAAGGCGGTGCGCTCGGTGTAGGCGGTCTGGAATTCCGGCGTCCAGCGCGTGGGCAGGGAAGCGGCGATGGCGCGGGCGGCGTCGCGATCCGGGGCGGTGAAGCCCACTTCCTCCTTGCCGTCCACGCCGACGACGTGGAACAGGACGTCCGGTCCCTCGACCCGCACGTTGACGATGTCGGCCTTGCGCAGGCGCTGCTGCGCGCGCCGGGGAAAGCGGAACGAGCGGTGGGTGCTGCCGCGCAGCAGGACGAAATCCGGCTCGAACACGATCTGTCCCGCGCCCTGGAAGTGGAACGGGTTCGACGGCCAGTTCGGGCCGCCGCGATAGAAGCGGACGTCGAAGACGTCGCAGCCGTATACACCCATCAGCCGCGACCCGTCAACCGCGCTTGCGCTCGTGCTGCCACAGCACGTCGCTGCCGCCGGCGAAGCGGTTCAGTACCCGCGCCAGCACGAACATCAGGTCGGACAGGCGGTTGACGTACTGGCGCGGCTGCGGGTTGATGCTGTCGCTGGACGACAGCGCCACGATGCTGCGTTCGGCGCGCCGGCACACGGTGCGGCACACATGGGCCAGCGAGGCGCCGCGCGAGCCGGCAGGCAGGATGAATTCCTTGAGCATCGGCAGCTCGGCGTTGTAGTGCTCGACCAGGCCGTCCAGGCGCGCCACGTGCTCATCCTTGATCATCTGGTAGCCCGGGATGCACAGCTCGCCGCCCAGGTCGAACAGGTCGTGCTGGATCGAGACCAGCTGTTCGCGCGTTTCAGGCGGCATGTCCTCGCACAGCAAGAGGCCGACGAAGGAATTCAGTTCGTCGACGTCGCCCAGCGCGTGGATGCGCAGGCTGTCCTTGGCGGTGCGGCTGCCGTCGCCCAGGCCGGTGGTGCCGTCGTCGCCCGTACGGGTCGAGATCTTCGAAAGTCGATTGCCCATGCTTATGCCCTACCTACAAAAAAAGATAGCCGGAGCATACGCCAATTCGATGCAATTGTGCTTACAATCGGTGCATGACTGCCTCGATTCCCCTTGGTCTTCCCGTCGATCCCGGGCGGCGGCGGCAGGTTGCCGCGGCGCTGCGCGCCGTGCTGCCGGAGCGCTGCATACTGTCCGATCCCGAAGACACCCGGCCCTATGAATGCGATGGACTGGCGGCCTACCGCCAGTTGCCGATGGTGGTCACGCTGCCGGACACCGAACGGCAGGTATTGGCGATCCTGCAGGTCTGCCGCGAACTCGGGGTGCCGGTGGTGCCGCGCGGCGCCGGCACCGGACTGTCCGGCGGCGCCCAGCCGCTGGCCGACGGCGTGGTGATCTCGACCGCGCGCCTGAACCGTATCCTGCGCGTCGAACCGCATGCGCGCACCGCCGTCGTCCAGCCGGGCGTGCGCAACCTGGCGATCTCGGAAGCCGCCGCGCCCTTCGGCCTGTACTACGCGCCCGATCCGTCCTCGCAGATCGCCTGTACCATCGGCGGCAACGTCGCCGAGAACGCCGGCGGCGTGCATTGCCTCAAATACGGCCTCACCGTCCACAACGTGCTGCGCGTGCGCGCCTGCACCATCGAGGGCGAGGTCATCGAACTGGGCGGCGAGGCCCTCGACGCGCCCGGCCTCGACCTGCTGGCCGTGTTCATCGGCTCGGAAGGCATGCTCGGCATCGTCACCGAGGTCACGGTGAAGCTGGTGCCCAGGCCGGCGCTGGCCCAGGTGATCATGGCGTCCTTCGATGACGTCGCGCTGGGCGGCAACGCGGTCGCCAGCGTGATCGCGGCCGGCATCATCCCGGCCGGGCTGGAAATGATGGACCGCACCTCCGCGCGCATGGTCGAGCCTTTCGTCAAGGCCGGCTACGACCTCGACGCCGCCGCCATCCTGCTGTGCGAGGCCGACGGCACCGCGCTCGAGGTGGCCGAGGAGATCGGGCGCATGACCGAGGTGCTGCGGCAGGCCGGCGCGAACGCGATCACGGTGTCGCAGGACGAGGCCGAACGCCTGCGCTTCTGGTCCGGCCGCAAGAACGCCTTCCCGGCGGCCGGGCGCATCTCGCCCGACTACTACTGCATGGACGGCACCATCCCGCGCAAGCACCTGGCGCAGGTGCTGGCGCGCATCGCGGACATGGAAGCCACCTACGGCCTGCGCTGCGCCAATGTGTTCCACGCGGGCGACGGCAATATGCATCCGCTGATCCTGTTCGACGCCAACCGGCCGGGCGAACTGGAACGCGCCGAAGCCTTCGGCGCGGCGATCCTGGCGCTGTGCGTGGAAGTGGGCGGCACCATCACGGGCGAGCATGGGGTGGGCGTCGAAAAAATCGATTCGATGTGCGTGCAGTTCGGTAGCCGCGAGCTGGAAGCCTTTTTCGCGGTCAAGCGCGCCTTCGATCCTTTTGCGCTGCTGAACCCGAACAAGGCGATTCCCACCTTGAACCGCTGCGCGGAGCTGGGGCGGATGCGCGTTTCCGGCGGCGTGCTGCCGTTCGCGCAGCTGCCGCGCTTCTGAGACCAGGAAGGAACCATGCAGCAGATCGTCGACACATTCAGGGAGCGCGTGCATGCCGCCGCGCGCGAGAACAAGCCCTTGCGCATCCGCGGCGGCGGCAGCAAGGACTGGTACGGCGGCCTCCTCGAAGGCGAGCTGCTCGACACGCGCGCTTACGCCGGCATCGTCGACTACGAGCCGACCGAACTCGTGCTCACCGCGCGCTGCGGCACGCCGCTGGCCGCGATCGAGGCCGTGCTGGCCGAACGCGGGCAGATGCTGGCCTTCGAGCCGCCGCATTTCGGCGCCGCGGCCACCATCGGCGGCGCGATCGCCAGCGGCCTGTCGGGCCCGCGCCGCGCCAGCAGCGGCGCGCTGCGCGACTTCGTGCTCGGCGCGACCATCCTGGACGGCAAGGGCGACGTGCTGCGCTTCGGCGGGCGCGTGATGAAGAACGTGGCCGGCTACGACGTCTCGCGCCTGCTGGCCGGCTCGCTCGGCACGCTCGGGCTGTTGCTGGAAGTGTCGGTAAAAGTGCTGCCGCGCGCCGCCGGCGAAACCACGCTGCGCTTCGCGCTCGACCAGGCGGGGGCGCTGCGCACGCTGAACGAATGGGCGGGGCGGCCGCTGCCGCTGTCGGGCAGTTGCTGGCACGATGGCGTGCTGTCGCTGCGCCTGTCGGGCGCGCGCGCCGCCGTCGAGGATGCGCGCCGCACGCTGGGCGGGGAGCTGCTGGCGGATTGCGCGCCGTTCTGGGGCAGCCTGCGCGAGCAGCGCCATGCCTTCTTTGGCGGTGACGAAGCGCTGTGGCGCCTGTCGGTGCCGTCCACCGCCGGCCCCGTCGCGCCCGGCGCCGGCCAGCTGATCGAATGGGGCGGGGCGCAGCGCTGGCTGCGCGCGCCGGGCGACCCCGACACCGCCGCGCGCATCCGCGCCGCCGCCCTTGCCGCCGGCGGCCATGCGACCCTGTTCCGCGGCGGCGACAAGAGCGTCGGCGTGTTCCAGCCGCTGGCGCCGGCGCTGGCGCGGATCCACGAGCGCCTGAAGGCCGGCTTCGATCCGGCCAACATCTTCAATCCGGGCCGGATGTTCTGAGAAAGCACGCATGCAAACCAATCTCGCCGATTTCATCAAGGGCACGCGCGAGGGCGAGGAAGCCGAAGCGATCCTGCGCGCCTGCGTGCACTGCGGCTTCTGCAGCGCCACCTGTCCCACCTACCAGTTGCTGGGCGACGAACTCGATGGCCCGCGCGGGCGCATCTATCTGATCAAGCAGGTGCTCGAAGGGGCCGCGCCCACGCGCAAGACCCAGTTGCACCTGGACCGCTGCCTCAGCTGCCGCAATTGCGAGAGCACCTGTCCGTCCGGCGTGCAGTACGGGCGCCTGGCCGACATCGGACGGCGGATCGTCGACGCGCGCGTGGCGCGGCCGCTGGGCGAGCGCATCCGGCGCGCCACGCTCAAGGCGCTGCTGCCGCGCGCCGGCCTGTTCAAGCCGGCTTACCGGGCCGGGCAACTGGCGCGACCGCTGCTGCCCGCGCGCCTGCGCGACAAGCTGCAGCCGGTGCGCGCCGCGGGAAGCCGGCCGGCGCGCGAACACGCGCGCAAGATGCTGGTGCTGGAAGGCTGCGTGCAGCCGGCCATGGCGCCGAATGTGAACGCCGCCGCGGCGCGCGTGCTCGACGTCCTCGGCGTGCAGCTGGTCGCCGCACCCGATGCCGGCTGCTGCGGCGCGCTGCGCTTCCACCTGAACGACCAGGACGCCGGCCTCGCCGACATGCGCCGCAACGTCGACGCCTGGTGGCCATGGGTGGAGAGCGGGCAGGTCGAAGCCATCGTCATGACGGCGTCCGGCTGCGGCGTGACGGTGAAGGACTACGGCCACCTGCTGGCCCACGATCCGGCCTATGCGGCCAGGGCGGCGCGCATCGCGGCGCTGACGAAGGACCTGTCCGAGATCGTCTGCGCCTTCGAAGGCGAGATCGCCGCGCGCATGGCCGGCCGCATCCGGCAGCGCGTGGCCTTCCACCCGCCGTGTACGCTGCAGCATGGCCAGCAGATCCGCGGCAAGGTCGAATCCCTGCTGCGCGCGGCCGGCGTCGACGTGGTGCTGTGCCAGGACAGCCATCTGTGCTGCGGCTCGGCCGGCACGTATTCGGTGCTGCATCCGGAGCTGGCGCATGCGCTGCGCGAGCGCAAGCTGGCCAATCTGCAGGCCACCGGCGCGCTTGAAATCGTCTCGGCCAATGTCGGCTGCATCGGCCATTTGCAGGCCGGAACCGGCACACCGGTCAGCCACTGGATCGAACTGGTCGACCGCGCATTGGCCGACGTGCACCAAGCCGGAGAGGCGCAATGAAACGACGGGCTCTGTTGACGGGGACGATGGGCGCGGCGCTGCTGCAGGCCTGGCCGGCCACGGCGAAGACCGCGCGGACGCGGGTGCGTCCCGGCATGCCGGGCTGGCCCGGCGCGCGCGCATGGCAGCGCCTGGATGCCGACACGGCAGGGAGCCTGGTCACGCCGCAGTCGCCGTTCACGCGCTGCGGCGCCGATTGCGCCGAGGTCCTGGAAGGCATCAAGAACCCGTACTACATCGGCGACCATGCGGCGCTGACCCAGACCAGCGGCTGGCAGGACGCCTGGACTTCCCAGGTCAGCCCGTACGCGGTGGCGGCGCGCAATGCGCAAGACGTCGCCGCCGCGGTGAAGTTCGCGCGCCGGCACGACCTGCGCCTGGTAATCAAGGGCGGCGGCCACAGCTACCTCGGCACCTCGAACGCGCCGGACTCCTTGCTGGTGTGGACGCGCGCGATGAACGCGATCGTCATGCACGAGGCTTTCGTCGGCCAAGGCTGCGCGCCGGACAGCGCCGCGCCGGCCGTCAGCATCGGCGCCGGCGCGATGTGGAGCGACGCCTATGCCGCCGTCACCACGCGCGGCGGGCGCTATGTGCAGGGCGGCGGCTGCACCACGGTAGGCGTGGCCGGCCTGGTGCAGGGCGGCGGCTTCGGCAGCTTCTCGAAGCGCTTCGGCACGGCGGCCGCCAACCTGATCGAGGCCGAGGTGGTGACGGCCGACGGCGAGGTCCGCATCGCCAATGCGCGCAGCAATCCCGAGCTGTTCTGGGCGCTGAAAGGCGCGGGCGGCAGCTTCGGCGTCATTACGCGCGTCACGCTGCGCACCCATGCGCTGCCGGACTTCTTCGGCGGCGTGTTCGGCAAGATCGAGGCTTCGAGCGAGGAAGCCTACCGCGCGCTGCTGGCCCGCTTCCTCGCCTTCTACCGCGACAGCCTGTTCAACGCGCACTGGGGCGAGACGGTGGCGCTGCGCGGCGGCCGGCGCCTGCACTTGTCGATGGTGTTCCAGGGCCTCGACCAGGCCCAGGCCCGTGCGGTGTGGGAACCCTTCTTCGCGTGGGCAAGGGCGCGCAAGGAGTACAGCTTCGACGAGCCCACGGTGCTGGCGATCCCGGCGCGCCATTTCTGGGACCCGGCCTTCTTCCGTCAGCATGCGCCGGGCCTGATGGCGATGGACCCGCGCCCGCAGGCGTCACAGGACCACTTCGTCTGGGCCGGCGACCGCGAACAGGCAGGCTGGTTCATCCACGGCTACCAGTCGGCCTGGCTGCCGGCCGGGCTGCTCGGCGCCGGGCGCCAGGACAGCCTGGTCGAGGCGCTGTGCGGCGCCGCTTCGCAGTGGGACGTCGAGCTGCACTTCAACAAGGCGCTGGCCGGCGCGCCGCAGGCCGCGCTGGACGCCACCCGCGACACCGCGATGAACCCGGGCGTGCTCGACGCCTTCGCGCTGGCCATCGTCGCCGGCGGCGGCGGACCGGCCTATGCCGGCATGCCGGGCGCGCGGCCGGAGCCGGCCAGGGCGCGCGCTGCCGCCGGCAAGATCCGCGCCGCGATGGACACCCTGCGCGAGCTCGCGCCGGATGCCGGCGCCTATCTGTCGGAAAGCGATTATTTCCAGCGCGGCTGGCAGCAGGCCTACTGGGGCGGTCATTACGCGCGCCTGGCGCGCATCAAGAAAGCGCTCGACCCGGACGGCCTGTTCTTCGTGCACCACGGCGTCGGCAGCGAAGCCTGGAGCGCCGACGGCTTTACCCGCACGGGGGCCTGAGGACGCAAGGATTGCGCGGAAATGGTAGCATCGGCGCCCCGTATTTTCGATTGATGGAGGCGCTCGTGAGTTTCGTGTTTCGGCTGATATCCCAGGACGAGGATGCGGCGCCCTCGGTCGCCTTCCAGGACAGCATCAGCCCCGGCTATGTGCCGCTGTGGGAAGAGGCCGGCGTCTACGATGCGCTCTACAACAGCGACGGCCGGGAGGCGCGCGATATCTCGCGCGCGATCGCCTACGGCATCGACAGGCTGGTCGACGACGAATCGCTGGGCCGCCTGCTGCCGCGTTCCTGCCGGCTGGAAGAGGCGATCCGCTTCCTCGAGAACGTGCACCGGGGCTGTACCATCCACGCCTCGGCGCGGGTGGAGACGCGCTGACGCGCGTGGAGCAGCGCTTCAAACGGGGCTGTTTCCGCCGTCAAGGCCGTGTATCCTGTCGCCCCATGACCCGTACCACCATCACCCTCAGCGGCGAAACCGTCGCGCGCGCGCGCATCGAACAACTGCTGGCCGAGGCCAGCCTGATCGTCTTCGACGACTGCGACCTTGGCGGCGCCGACCTGTCGCGCCTCGACCTGCAGGAGTGCGCCTTCCTCAACTGCGCCCTGGCCGAGGCTTCCTTCTATGCAGCCAAACTGGGCCGCACGCGCTGGCAGCGCTGCCGTGGAGGCCATGCCGATTTCGAGTCCGCCGACCTGGTCGACGCACGCTTCGAATCCTGTGACCTGAACAACGCTTCCTGGCGCCGCGCCAGGCTGGCGTCCGCGAGCTTCCGCGGCTGCAAGCTGACCGGCGCCCGCTTCGAGGAGATCGGCCAGCTCGGCCTGGCCTTCGAGGATTGCCTGCTGGTCGGCGCCGACCTGCGCCGCCTGTCCTTCCGCAAGGCGACGCTGACCGGCCTCGATTTCGCCGACGCCGACCTGTCCGGCTGCGACTTCCGCGAAGCCGTGTTCGCGCAATGCAGCCTGCGCGACGCCCACATCAAGGACACCCGCTTCGACCAGGCCGACCTGCGCGAGGCCGACGTCACGGGCCTGAAGCTGTCGAATGCCAAGCAGTTCGCCGGGGCGACGATCTCGCCGCGCCAGGCGGCCGAGCTGGTGCGCGCGATGGGCCTGAATGTGGCGTAAAGAAGCGGAATCGGCCACATCGGTGTAGTAATATTACACTCCCAACAAATTGCTGGATTGCCAGATGATCCGGCTACACAGGAGTGAGACAGATGCGTATCCGATTGCTTGCCATGGCTGCGGTGTTTACGAGTTACATGGCCGCGCCCCTCGCCTGGGCACAACAGGTGGTCGCCAGCGCGGCCTCGCCGGGCAATGTGCTGAGCGTGGAAGTGCAGCTCGACCCGATGGGCAAGCTGGGCTACGACATCAAGCGCCGTGGCAAGGAAGTCATCGGCCTGTCGCGCCTGGGCTTCAACCTGGCCAATGCCTGGAAGCTGGACGGCGGCTTCAGCCTGCGCGATTCCCGCGTCAGCGACCATGACGACACCTGGGAGCAGCCCTGGGGCGAGCGCCGCAGCGTGCGCAACCGCTACCGCGAACTGCGGGTCGAGGTCGAGCAGAAGGAGCGCGGCCAGCGTGCCCTGGCGGTGGTCTTCCGCATCTACGACGACGGCGTCGGTTTCCGCTATGAATTCCCGTCCCAGCCGCAACTGCGCGACATCGAGATCACCGACGAGCTGACCGAATTCGCCGTGGCCCGGCCGGCCACCGCCTGGTGGATCCCGGCCGGCGAACTGCCCGGCCTGGAAGAGCTGGTGCGCAAGGCGCCTTTGACGGAGATCGGCACCGCCAACACCCCGCTCACGGTACGCCTGGACGACGGCACCCACATCGCCTTCCACGAGGCGGCCCTGGTCGATTACGCCTCGATGTGGCTGAGGAAGGTCGACGGCCAGCTGCTGCGCGCGCAACTGGCGCCGTCCAGCACCGGTCCGGCGGTCGTACGCCACGGCGCCTTCAACACGCCCTGGCGCACGCTGCGCATCGCCGACAACGCGGCCGGGCTGTACATGTCCGACCTGGAACTGAACCTGAACGAGCCGAACAAGCTGGGCGACGTCTCCTGGGTCAAGCCCTCGAAGTTCGTCGGCGTGTGGTGGGGCATGCACCTGCAGCACACCACCTGGAACGCCGGGCCGAAGCACGGCGCGACCAACGAGAACACCAAACGCTATATCGACTTCGCGGCCCGGAACGGCATGCGCGGCGTGCTGGTCGAGGGCTGGAACCAGGGCTGGGAAAGCAACTGGGGCCATGGCGGCGCCGATTTCAGCTTCACCAAATCGTATCCCGACTTCGACCTGCCGGCGCTGGCGGCGTACGCGAAGCAGAAGGGCGTGCGCCTGATCGGCCACCACGAGACCGGCGGCAACCTGCCGTCCTACGAAAAGCAGATGGACGATGCGTACAAGCTGTACGCCAGGCTGGGCGTGGACAGCGTCAAGTCGGGCTATGTGCACGAAGCCGGCACCATGCTGTTCACCGGGGCGGACGGCAAGCAGCACTTCGGCAACTACGATTCCCAGGAAGGCGTGCGTCACTTCCAGAAGGCCGTGACGGAAGCTGCGCGCTACCGCATCGCCGTCGACACCCACGAGCCGATCAAGGACACCGGCCTGCGCCGCACCTATCCGAACTGGCTGTCGCGCGAAGGCGCGCGCGGTGTCGAGTACAACGCCTGGGGCAATCCGGTCAACCCGGTCGACCACGAGGCCAAGCTGGTATTCACGCGCATGCTGAGCGGCCCGATGGACTACACGCCGGGCGTCCTGAGCCTGGTCGGCGCCGAGGGCAAGGTGTTCAACTCGACGCAAGCCAAGCAGCTCGCCAACTTCGTCGTGATCTATTCGCCGATCGTGATGGCGGCCGACATCCCGGAAAACTACGCCAGGTACCCGAAGGCCTTCAAGTTCATCAAGGACGTGCCGACCGACTGGGAAGACACCCGCGTGCTGAACGGCGAAGTCGGCGAGTACGCGACCATCGCGCGGCGCGACCGCAAGTCGCAGGACTGGTACCTCGGCGCCGTCACCGACGGCAATGCGCGCACGCTGGCGCTGCCGCTGTCCTTCCTCGACCAGGACAAGCAGTACGTGGCCGAGATCTACCGCGACGGCGATGCGGCGGACTACCGCAACGAGCACCGCTTCGACCTGGTGGTCGAGCAGAAGACGGTGAGCGCGAAGGACACGCTGCAGCTCAAGCTGGCGCCGGGCGGCGGGCAGGCGATCCGCTTCGCGCCGAAGAAGTAAGCGGTGCGGTGAGGATTCGATAGTTTTGCGCCGCCCCTTCCGTGGCACCATGCGAGGTTTCCTTGCCTGGGAGGCCGCCATGGGCAGCATCGCATCGCTACCGTTACGTTTTTCCTTCGCGCTGCTGGCCGCCGGCCTGGGCGCGCCCGCGCTGGCCGCCCCGATGACCTGCGCGGCCGCCGCGACCCCGGTGGAAAAGGCGATCTGCGCCAGCCCGACGCTGGTCGCGGCCGACCGCAAGATGGCCGCGGCGTTCTCGCGACGCCTCGCACAATGCCCGGAAGAGCGACGCGCCGAATTGCGGCAGACCCAGAAGTTCTGGCTGCGCGACCGTAATACCTGCTCGAATGCCTTGTCCGAGGACGATCCGGAGGCGGTCGACCGTTGCGCCGCCGAACGGATGAACGAGCGCATCGGGCAACTGGAGCGGATCGGCGCCGCCTGCGAGCTCGATGCCGTGGCCGAGGAATACCGCCACGTCGACACGGCCTACCTCGCCGCGCATGCGTATGCCTACGACAAGCGGGAAGTGTCGGTGTGGGGCGGCATCGCCATGGGCAGTTGCGACCCGCAGTCGGCCGACCTGAGCGCGCAGCTGGTGTCCGAAGCCGGCAAGGCCGGTTTCCCGGTGCGCTTCAAGGCCCTGTCGGCGCTGCAGCGCGAATGGCTGTGCGCCCGGCGGCCGTCGTCGAGCTGGAAGGGCGTCGTACGCAACGAAGGCGGCGTCGTGTTCCTGTACCTGCGCGATCTGCTGGGCGAGCCGCTTTGACTACAGCGCCTTTTCGATATCGTCCGCGATCTCTTCCGGCTTGGTGGTCGGCGCATAGCGGTGGATCACGCGGCCGTCGCGCCCGACCAGGAACTTGGTGAAGTTCCACTTGATGGCTTCGGTGCCCAGCAGGCCCGGCGCGCTTGCCTTCAGGTGCTTCCAGAGCGGATGCGCGGCGTCGCCGTTGACGTCGACCTTGGCGAACATCGGGAAGCTCACGCCGTAGTTCTTTTCGCAGAAGGCGCCGATCTCTTCCTCGCTGCCCGGCTCCTGGGAGCCGAACTGGTTGCAGGGGAAGCCCAGCACTTCGAGGCCGCGCGCGTGCAGTTCGCGGTAGACCTTTTCCAGGCCCTGGTACTGGGGCGTGAAGCCGCACTTGCTGGCGGTGTTCACGACCAGCAGCACCTTGCCGCGGTATCGGGACAGGTCGACCGGCTTGCCGTCGAGCGAGGTGGCCTGGAAATCGAATGCGTTCATGGGGGTCTCCTGCATTGAATTGACTTGAATGCAAGAGTGTAAGGCAAAGCCGGGCGGTGTGCATTGAGGGGGCGGAGCCCTTTTGGAACACCGGGGTCAGAGCCCTTTTGGAACACCGGGGTCAGAGCCCTTTTGGAACACCGGGGTCAGAGCCCTTTTAAAAGCAACACCGGGCTCTGACCCCTATACCTACACCAGCCCCAGGTGGTGGGTACCCGCCGTCAGGTCGCGCTCTTTCGCGTCCTTGCTGTTGAGCTTGATGTTCAATCGCAGGTCGTTCACCGAATCGGCATTGCGCAGCGCGTCCTCGTAGGAGATCTTGTCGGCCTCGTAGAGGTCGAACAAAGCCTGGTCGAAGGTCTGCATGCCCAGCTCGCGCGACTTCTTCATGATCTCCTTGATCTCGTGGACTTCGCCCTTGAAGATCAGGTCGGAGATCAGCGGGGAGTTCAGCATGATCTCGATGGCGACCACGCGGCCCTTGGCTTCCTTCTTCGGGATCAGGCGCTGCGAGACCAGGCCCTTCAGGTTCAGCGACAAATCCATCAGCAGTTGCTGGCGGCGCTCTTCGGGGAAGAAGTTGATGATGCGGTCGAGCGCCTGGTTGGCGCTGTTGGCGTGCAGGGTGGCCAGGCACAGGTGGCCGGTCTCGGCGAAGGCGATGGCGTGTTCCATCGTCTCGCGGTCGCGGATCTCGCCGATCTGGATCACGTCCGGCGCCTGGCGCAGCGAATTCTTCAGCGCCGCCTCGAAGCTGTCGGTGTCCACGCCCACTTCGCGCTGGGTGATCACGCAGTTGCGGTGCGGGTGGACGAACTCGACCGGATCCTCGATGGTGATGATGTGGCCGTGGCTGTTCTCGTTGCGGTAGCCGACCATCGCCGCCAGCGTCGTCGACTTGCCCGAGCCGGTGGCGCCGACCATGATCACCAGGCCGCGCTTGGTCATCACCACGTCCTTCAGCACCTCCGGCAGCTCCAGGTCCTCGAGCTTCGGGATGGTGGTCGTGATCACGCGCAGCACCATGCCCACCGCGCCCATCTGCATGAAGGCCGAGACGCGGAAGCGCCCCAGGTCGCCCGGGCTGATCGCGAAGTTGGATTCCTTCGACAGCTCGAAGCCGGCGGCCTGCTTGTCGTTCATGATGGCGCGCGCCAGGTCGGCCGTGTGCGAGCCCGAGAGGGCCTGGCTCGACACCGGCGTCATGCGTCCGTCGATCTTGATCGCCGGCGGGAAGCCGGAGGTGATGAACAGGTCCGAGCCGCCCTTGGCGACCATCAGGCGCAGCAGGTCGAACATGAATTTGGAGGCCTGGTCGCGTTCCATGATGCTCCTTTAGCCCGGGAAGTTTTCGGGAATCTTGGCGGCGGCGCGCGCCGCGGCGGACGAGATGACGTTGCGGCGCACCAGGTCGGTCAGGTTCTGGTCCAGGGTCTGCATGCCGACGTTCGAGCCGGTCTGGATCGCCGAGTACATCTGGGCGATCTTGGCTTCGCGGATCAGGTTGCGGATCGCCGGCGTGCCGATCATGATCTCGTGCGCGGCCACGCGGCCGGCGCCGTCCTTGGTCTTGAGCAGGGTCTGCGAGACCACGGCCTGCAGCGACTCCGACAGCATCGCCCGCACCATCTCCTTTTCCTCGGCCGGGAAGACGTCGACGATACGGTCGATGGTCTTGGCGGCCGACGAGGTGTGCAGGGTGCCGAACACCAGGTGGCCGGTTTCCGCGGCCGACAGCGCCAGGCGGATGGTCTCGAGGTCGCGCAGTTCGCCCACCAGGATCGCATCCGGGTCTTCGCGCAGCGCCGAGCGCAGCGCGTTGTTGAAGGACAGGGTGTGCGGGCCGACTTCGCGCTGGTTGATCAGGCACTTCTTGGATTCGTGCACGAACTCGATCGGGTCCTCGATGGTGAGGATGTGGCCGTATTCGTGTTCGTTCAGGTGGTTCACCATGGCGGCCAGGGTGGTCGACTTGCCCGAACCGGTCGGGCCGGTCACCAGCACCAGGCCGCGCGGCTTGAGCGCCAGCTCGCCGAAGATCTTGGGCGCGTTCAGCTCTTCCAGCGACAGGATCTTGGACGGAATCGTGCGCATTACGGCGGAGGCGCCGCGCTCCTGGTTGTAGGCGTTCACGCGGAAGCGCGCCAGGCCCGGAATCGCGAACGAGAAGTCGCACTCCAGCATTTCTTCGTACTGCTTGCGCTGGCCGTCGTTCATGATGTCATAGATCATGCCGTGCACGTCCTTGTGCTCCAGCGGCGGCAGGTTGATGCGGCGCACGTCGCCGTGCACGCGGATCATCGGCGGCAGGCCGGCCGAGAGGTGCAGGTCGGAAGCCTTGTTCTTGACCGAGAAGGCAAGCAGTTCTGAAATGTCCATTTAGTTATAATCCTTGAGCCCTGGCCGTCCCGGTCTGGCCGGGCTATTTGTAACTGAAAAATATTTCCTACAGAAAACCATTATGTCCACAATCGCCGCGAACTTGCAAGCTGTCGAAGCGTCAATAGAGGCAGCCTGCCAGGCCGCCGCGCGGCCCCGTTCGACGGTCCAGCTGCTGGCCGTTTCCAAGACCTTCCCTGCGGAAGCGGTGCTCGAAGCCGCCGACTGCGGCCAGCGCGCCTTCGGCGAGAATTATTTGCAGGAAGGACTCGACAAGATCGCCGCTGTCGCAAAAGCGCGACCGGAGTTGGTGCCGGAATGGCATTTCATCGGCCCGATCCAGAGCAACAAGACGCGTCCGATCGCCACCCACTTCGACTGGGTACACACGGTCGAGCGCCTCAAGATCGCCCAGCGCCTGTCGGAACAGCGTCCGGCCGAACGCGGTCCGCTGAACATCTGCCTGCAGGTGAACATCAGCGGAGAGCTCAGCAAGAGCGGCGTGCGTCCCGAGGAACTGGCCGAACTGGCGCGCGCCGTGTGCGCGCTGCCGAACCTGCGCCTGCGCGGCCTGATGGCGATTCCGGAACCGCAGGCCGACCCCGCACTGCAGCGCGCGCCGTTCGCGCGCCTGCGCGCGCTGGCCCAGGAGCTGGTCGGCGCCGGCATCTTCGTCGACACCCTGTCGATGGGCATGTCCGCCGATATGCACTCGGCCATTCTCGAAGGCGCGACCGTCGTGCGCGTCGGCAGCGCCATCTTCGGCGCACGTCACTACGAATGAACAGCGAATGAACAGGAAACCCATGAAGATCAGTTTCATCGGCGGCGGCAACATGGCCAGCGCCCTCATCGCGGGCCTGGCGGGCAAGCTCGCCCAGGGTGGCGACATCCACGTGGTCGATCCGAACGCGGAGGCGCGCGAGCGCCTGCATGCGGCCTACGGCGTGACGAGCGCGCCGGACATCGGCGCCGCGGTCGCGGCCAGCGACGTCATTGTGCTGGCGGTGAAGCCGCAGCAGATGCGCGACGTGGCGCTGCACCTGCAGTCGCAGCTGGGCGCGGGGCCGCTGCTGCTGTCGATCGCCGCCGGCATCCGCGGCGGCGACCTGTCGCGCTGGCTGAACGGCTATGGCGCCATCGTGCGCACCATGCCGAACACGCCGGCCCTGATCGGCCAGGGCATCACCGGGATGGTGGCGATGGCCGGCGCGAGCAGCGCCCAGCGCGAGGCTGCCGACAGCATCATGCGCGCGGTCGGCCAGACCGTGTGGCTGGACGAGGAAAGCCTGATCGATCCGGTGACGGCGGTATCGGGCAGCGGCCCGGCGTACGTGTTCTACTTCCTGGAAGCGATGCAGCAGGCGGCCGCGGAGATGGGCTTGTCGGCCGAGCAGGGCCGGGCGCTGGCCCTGGCCACCTTTACCGGCGCGGCCCAGCTGGCGGCGCAGTCGGAGGAAAGCGTGGACCTGCTGCGCCAGCGCGTGACCTCGAAGGGCGGGACCACGCATGCGGCCATTACCAGCATGGAAGCGGCGGGAGTGAAGCAGGCGATCGTCGCGGCCATGAAGGCGGCGGCGGCAAGGGGGCGCGAACTGGGCGAGGAACTCGGCAAATAGGTGAGGACGTCGCCCCTGCGAAGGCAGGGGCGACGGCTCAAACGTCGGCGCGCCTGACTCAGCGCCGGAACTGCCGCACCACCCCCAGCAGGTTGCGCGCCATGTTCATGCCCGTCACGACGGTGCCGACCAGGGCGGCGACGCGTTTGCGCCTTGCCAGCATCACGCCCAGCATGGCGGCGGCCGAGGCCAGCACGGCTTTCTTGTGGCCGATGACGAAGCCCGCGAGCGGATGACCGAGCGCGTTGGACGGCTTGAGCGACAGCAGCGCATCGGCCAGGCCGGCGCGCTGTTCGGCGCACTGCGAGATCAGTTCGTGGCGGCGCTGCGCCAGCGATGGCTTATTCATGGACGGCTCCCGGGTTGACGTGCGCGTTCGCGCTGGCCTCGGCGGCGCGGATGGCGGCTGCCTGGCGCACGTAGTCGACGTCCTTGCGCAGTTCGGCCAGGGTGGCCGACAGCAGCGGCGGCTGGGCGTTCAGGGCGCTGCGCACCTTCAGCAGCATGAGCACCGCGACCAGCACGAACAGGATCGCCATGCCGGCCGTGGCCTGCAGCGGATACGTGTCCCAGAACAGCAGGATCACGAACAGCGCGCCGAGCATGAAGGCGGCCGCCAGCAGGAATGCCGCCAGCAGGGTCAGGGCGACGTGGCCGAGCAGGCGGCGCGCGTCTTCCTGGAATTCGACCGCGGCCAGTTCCAGCCGCGTGCCGAGCATGTCGACCAGGGTCGATGCCGCGCGGCCCGCAGCCGCCAGGATCGCCATTATTTACGGGCGATCAGCATGCCGATCACGACGCCGATCGCGGTGCCCAGGCCGACTGCCTTCCACGGGTTTTCCTTGACGTATTCGTCGGTGGCCTTGGCCGCCACCTTGGTCTTCTCGACCACGGTTTCTTCCAGCTCGATGATGTTTTCCTTGGCCGCGACCAGGGTGCGCTCGAACTTGGCCTTGGCCGCCTTGAATTCCTCGCCGGTCAGGTGGCCGCTGTGGCGCAGCCAGGCCTCGGCGTCGTGGACGACGGTTTTCAGGTCGGACAGCAGCTGGTCGCGCGTGCCGGTCTGGGTCGGGATTTTTTCCATCATGGGGTTCGCCTCTTCGGTTATGGTTTATTGGACAATATTATCCTAATGCATAGTCTAGCGCGACACCAGCAAACAGTGCCGCACCCAACCAGTTGTTTTGCATGAAGGCCTTGAAGCAGAGCGCGCGATCGCGTCCGCGGATCAGGGTGTAGTGGTAGAGCGCCATTGCCGCCGCCACCAGGACGCCGGCGACGAACCACCAGCGCAGCCCCAGCATCCAGCCACACACCAGGTCGATGCCCAGCGCCATGGCGTAGCAGAACATGATGGCCGCGACGTCATGGCGGCCGAAGGTGATGGCGGACGTGCGGATGCCGATCTTGAGGTCGTCCTCGCGGTCGACCATCGCATAGGCGGTATCGTAGGCCACCGACCAGAACACGTTGGCCACCAGCAGCCACCAGGCCAGCGCCGGCACCGCGCCCTGCACGGCGGCGAAGGCCATCGGGATGCCGAAGCCGAAGGCGATGCCCAGGTAGGCCTGGGGGATCGCGAAGAAGCGCTTGAAGTAGGGGTAGCTGGCGGCGACGATCACGGCCACCACCGAGAGCTGCTTGGTCAGCGTGTTGAGCGGCAGGATCAGCAGGAAGGAGAGGAGGGCCAGCACGCCAGCCACCATCAGCGCTTCCCAGCCCTTGATGCGGCCGCTGGTCAGCGGACGGTTGACGGTGCGCGCGACGTGGCGGTCGAAATCGCGGTCGGCATAGTCGTTGATGGCGCAGCCGGCCGAGCGCATCAGCGCGGTGCCGACGACGAAGATCACGACGATCCGCGGATCGGGATGGCCGCCGGAGGCCATCCACAAGGCCCACAGCGTGGGCCACAAGAGGAGCAGGATGCCGATCGGTTTGTCGGCCCGGATGAGGCGGAAGTACAGCGCCAGCTTGGTCATGTGGAATTCGGATTGAAAATCTGCAATGCCGAATTGTAGCGTGCCGGCGCCCGGCGCCCGGCCGATTACCTGGAAAAGGTGGTGAAGACGAAATCGTCGGCAGGCCGCAGCCTGGCGTGGCAGGCGAAGCAGGAATTCACGATTTTTTCGCCGGGCTTGGGCTTGCCGTTCTCGAACTACCCGTAGCCCCAGCCGTCGCCCGCGGCGGAAAGCCAATCAGCGGTTTTCGGATCATGGAAGCGCCAGGAACAGGGGATGCCTGCCCGGCGATTCTAGATCAGCCAACGGGGCGCCACTTTGCCCAAAATGGATACTCGGCACCCGTCCCGCAGCGCAGTGCTGCCGATACTGCCGATACGGCCAGGCTGCTCAGGCGGCCGCCTGCAGCCCGATCATCTCGACCCCCGGCAGCCGGCATTCGGCCACCGCGTTCACCACCGCATCGATCGCCGCGCGGCGCGTGAAGCTCTTGCGCCAGACGATGACCACGCGGCGCGAGGGGGCCGGATCCTCGAAGGGGACGAAGGTCAGCATGCCGTTCGGGTCCTTCATGTCGGGTACCGAGGCGCGTGGCAGCACCGTCAGGCCGATGCCGCTGGCGACCATGTGGCGGATGGTTTCCAGCGACGAGCCTTCGAAGGTGCGCTGCATGCCGTTGCCCGGGTTCGACGAGAAGCGCGCCATCTCCGGGCAGACTTCGAGCACCTGGTCGCGGAAGCAGTGGCCGCTGCCCAGCAGCAGCATGGTTTCGCTCTTGAGGTCTTCCGCCGAGATGGCCTTGCGCCTGGCCCAGGGGTGGCTGCGCGGCATCGCGACCACGAAGGGTTCGTCGTACAGCGGCTGCACCGCCATGCCGTGTTCCGGCAGGGGCAGGGCCATGATGGCGGCGTCCAGCTCACCCTGGCGCAGCAGGTCGAGCAGCTTGACCGTGAAATTTTCTTGCAGCACCAGCGGCATCTGGGGCACGTTGTCGATCAGGTTCTTGACCAGTGGCGGCAGCAGATAGGGGCCGATGGTGTAGATGACACCCAGGCGCAGCGGGCCGGACAGCGGGTCCTTGTTCTGCTTGGCCAGTTCCTTGATGGCGGCGGTCTGCTCCAGCACGCGCTCGGCCTGGGCCACGATCTGGGCGCCCAGCGGCGTGACCGATACTTCGGAACCGCCGCGCTCGAACAGCGTCACGCCGAGTTCGTCCTCCAGCTTCTTGATGGCGACGGAGAGCGTCGGCTGGGCTACGAAACAGGATTCGGCGGCGTGACCGAAGTGGCGGGCACGGGCAACGGCGACGATGTATTTCAGTTCGGTCAGTGTCATGGGGTGTCAGGCTGGCATTCCGTATCGCGGACGACACGGTGCTGCATATTTAGGCATATACGCTATTTTACCGTCAAAGCTGCCGATATAATGGCCGGGCCGGCGATGTTGCCGGATGTTAACGAAAGACCACGATGTCCTCGACCTTCGGCCCGGCGGAAGCCCAGGCCTATATGCACAAGCTCCTGACCGTCATGCACCAGCAGGGCGGCTCCGACCTGTTCATCTCGGCTGACTTCCCGCCCAGCATGAAGTACCAGGGCGCGATGAAGCCGCTCAGCAACCAGCGCCTGAGCGGCGACGTCACGCGCGCGCTGTCGCTGGCGCTGATGAACGAGCGCCAGCGCGCCGAGTTCGAGTCCGAGATGGAGTGCAATTTCGCCATCTCGCTGCCGGGCGTATGCCGCTTCCGCGTCAACGTCTTCGTGCAGCAGCAGAGCGTCGGCATGGTGGTGCGCACCATCGCCTCCGAAATCCCGACCTTCGAGAAGCTCGACCTGCCCGAGGTGCTGAAGGACGTGGTGATGACCAAGCGCGGCCTGGTGCTGGTGGTCGGCGGCACCGGTTCCGGCAAGTCGACCACGCTGGCCGCGATGATCGACTACCGCAACAGCCACTCGGCCGGCCACATCATCACGGTCGAGGATCCGGTCGAATACGTCCACAAGAACAAGAACTGCCTGGTGACGCACCGCGAAGTCGGCGTCGACACCCACTCCTGGCACAATGCCCTGAAAAACACCCTGCGCCAGGCGCCGGACGTGATCCTGATCGGCGAGATCCGCGATACCGAGACCATGGAGCATGCGATCGCCTTCGCCGAAACCGGCCACCTGTGCCTGGGCACCCTGCACGCCAACAATGCCAACCAGACCATGGACCGCATCGTCAACTTCTTCCCCGAAGAACGCCGCGCGCAGCTGCTGATGGACCTGTCCTCGAACCTGCGCGCGATCGTCTCGCAGCGCCTGGTGCGCACCGAGGATGGAAAGGGCCGCAAGGCCGCCATCGAGATCCTGCTGAACACCCCGACCATCGCCGAGATGATCTTCAAGGGGAATTTCCACAGCATCAAGGAAATCATGCAGAAGTCGCGCGAGCTGGGCATGTGCACCTTCGACCAGGCCTTGTTCGAGCTCTACAACAAGGGCTGGATCGGCTACGAGGAAGCGATCCGCAACGCCGACTCCGCCAACGGCCTGCGCCTGCAGATCAAGCTCTCGGGCGAGCGCAAGGCGCCGGCCGAGGGCACGGCGGCGAAACCGGCCGAGCTGTCGATGCTGTCCGACGAGCCGGAACACGAGGCGCCGAAGAGCAACTGACGCTTCTTTCGCCGCACCCTACAATCGGCATCCGATCATCCGCTACGTCGCCCCTGCGAAGGCAGGGGCCCAAATTTGCCCATGTCCACATTCGAACGAAAACTCTGCACCCGCGCCACCCTCCAGGCTCGCATCCGGGACCTGCCCAAGCCCGTCGTGCTCACCAACGGCGTGTTCGACATCCTGCACCGCGGCCACGTGACCTACCTGGCCCAGGCGCGCGAACTGGGCGCCTCGCTGGTGGTGGCGGTCAACACCGACGCTTCCGTAAAACGCCTGGGCAAGGGCGACGACCGCCCGCTCAACACCCTGCCGGACCGCATGGCCGTGCTGGCCGCGCTGGAAGCGGTGAGCCTGGTGGTGGAATTCGACGAGGACACGGCGCTGGAAGTGGTGCGGGAAGCCCGTCCGGACATCTACGCCAAGGGCGGCGACTACGTCATGGACCAGATCCCGGAGGGGAAAGAAGTGATCGCCCAGGGCGGCAGGGCGGTCGCGATCGATTTCGCGCACGACCGCTCGACCAGCAAGCTGGTGGCGAAGATCCGCCAGTTTTGAAAACCGCGAGGAATCCTGTCCGGCCGCGGAACCGATCAGCTGCCCGGTAGTCAAACACCAGGCGTGGCGGAACCACGAACGGAGCCATTCCATGAAAGCCTTGCGGGCATTGCCTGCCCTGTTTGCCGCGCTGGCGCTGGCCGGCTGCCAGTCCGTGCAGTCCGGCATGTCAAGCGCATCCGGCACATCCAGCGCGTCCGGCACATCCGGAGCGTCCGGCCAGGTCGGTTCGAGCTCGGCCGGTTCGGCCACCGCGTCCGGCGCCGGCGAAAAAGCCGGCATGGGCAGCTGGTACGGCATGTGCGAGATGCAGCGGCGCATCCAGCACGCCCGCACCCTCGATGAACGCCAGTCCCTGCTGGCCGAGGCCATGCCGGACATCCTGCCGGAAGCGCGCGAACACCGTCTCCAGGCGCTGGCGCAGGGCTGCCGGCAAGAGTGAATCCGGCCGCGCCTCAGGCGCCGCCGGCGTAGCCGTTCTGGCGCCAGGCCTCGTATACCACCACCGCCACCGTGTTCGACAGGTTCAGGCTGCGGTTCCCCGGCATCATCGGCAGGCGGATGCGCTGGGACGTGGGGAAGGAGCTGCGCAGGGCCGGATCGAGCCCGCGCGATTCGGCGCCGAACACGAACACGTCGCCGGGGCGGAAGGCGGTCTCGGCGAAGGGCGCCGAGCCATGCGTGGTCATGGCGAACATGCGCGCCGGGTCCGGCTGGGTAGCTGCGACGAAGGCAGCCCAGTCCTTGTGCACCTTCATGTTCGCGTACTCGTGGTAATCGAGGCCGGCGCGGCGCATCTTGGCGTCGTCCAGCGGAAAGCCGAGCGGTTCGACCAGGTGCAGTTGCGCCCCGGTGTTGGCACACAGGCGGATGACGTTGCCCGTGTTGGGCGGGATCTCGGGTTCGACCAGTACGACGTGAAACAAAACATTCTCCTTCGGTTAATGATGGGGCGGCGTGCGCGCGAACACCAGGTTCGTCACGCGCGCCGCCCCGAAACGCTTGAACGACGCCGCCAGTTCGGCCAGGGTGTGGCCGCTGGTCATGACGTCGTCGACCAGGCCGACGTGGCGGCCCGCGACCAGGTCCGGATCGGTGACCGCGAAGGCGCCGTGCAGGTTGCGGGCGCGCTCGGCGGGCGTGACGCCGGATTGCGCCGCCGTCTCGAGCGTGCGCGCCGCCAGCTTCGGATGCAATGCTACCCCGAGCGCGGGCGCCAGCGGCCGGGCGATTTCCAGCGCCTGGTTGAAGCCGCGTTCGACCAGGCGCTGCGGACCCAGCGGCACCGGGCACAGCAGATCGGGCAGCACCAGGCCGGGGCGGGCCAGCAGGGCATCGCGCAGCATGCTCGCAAACCAGGGCGCCAGTGCAAGGCGGGCGCCGAATTTCAGTTGCAGCACCAGCTGGTCGAGCGGGGCTGCATAGTCGACGGCGACGACGGTGGCGTCGAAGGGCGGCGGGTTGGCCAGGCAGGCGCCGCACACGAGGCCCTCATGCCGCGCCGCGCCCCCAGCTTCCGCAGCTTCCGCAGCGCCTGCATGCCCCCCGTCGCCCCTGCGAAGGCAGGGGCCCGAGTCCGCGCCGGCATCCGCGCCGGCAAACTTGGCCCCCTGCCTTC
>Ga0265780_10001649_pt1 | contig 31049 bp, 25 predicted proteins | sample P1T30metagenome_FD_192432 | JGI IMG/M metagenome (GOLD analysis project Ga0265780, IMG submission 192432) | Plant litter microbial communities from East Loma Ridge, Irvine, California - P1 T30 | ecosystem: Environmental > Terrestrial > Plant litter > Unclassified | place: USA: California... | reverse complement strand
TCGAGCCGTTGTCGATGAATTCGATCTCCAGCACATTGCCGCTGCGCTTGCATTCGACGTCGATCACGTCCTCGTCGTTGGCGCGGTCGAGCGCGGCTTCGATGCTATTCAAGGTGCTGTCGGCCAGGTCCAAAAATTCCGTTTCGCTCATGCTACACTCCAAGGTCTGCTAATCAATCCTTGATTCTAATCGTGAAGTCACCTTTTGCGTTTCTATGTGCGGCTTTGCTGGTCGCCGGCTGTGGCCAGACCGGTCCGCTGTACATGCCAAAACTGCCGACCGCCCGTCCGACCACGGTCCTGCCACCGGCGCCATCGCCCGGCACGCCTGCGTCGCAACAACCGTCGCCGCCCGACGCCTCTCCCGTTCCTCCTCAACAGTAAACATGTCGCACTTCTCTTATCTGGACGGCGTCCTGCACGCCGAAAGCACCCCCTTGCCCCAGCTTGCCGAACAGTTCGGTACGCCCACCTACGTGTATTCGAAGGCGCAGCTGCTGGACAACTACGCGGCCTACGACAACGCCTGCACGGGGCGCGATGCGCTGGTGTGCTATTCGGTGAAAGCCAATTCGAACCTGGCGATCCTCGACTTGCTGGCACGCCAGGGCGCCGGCTTCGACATCGTCTCGGGCGGCGAATTGCTGCGCGTGCTGGCCGTGGGCGCCGATCCGGCGAAGGTGATTTTTTCGGGTGTCGGCAAAAGCGTTGACGAAATGCGCCTCGCGCTCGGGCATGGCATCCTGTGCTTCAACGTCGAATCGATTCCCGAACTGCACCGCCTCAATGAGGTGGCCGGCGCCATGGGCAAGCGCGCGCCGGTATCGCTGCGCGTGAATCCGAACGTGGACGCCAAGACGCACCCCTATATCGCCACCGGCCTGAAGGCGAACAAGTTCGGCGTGGCCTTCGACGATGCGCTGGACACCTACCGCACGGCAGCGTCCCTGCCCCACCTGGATGTGGTCGGCATCGATTGCCATATCGGCTCGCAACTGCTCGATGATGCGCCGCTGCTCGAAGCGCTCGATAAACTGATCGAACTGATCGACACCCTGGCGCAAGACGGCATCGTGCTGCATCACCTCGATATCGGTGGCGGCGTGGGCGTCGATTACGGCCAGGCCGGCGAGGCCCAGCCGGTTGCCGTGGGCGACTACCTGGGCCGCCTGTTTGCGCGCATCGATGCCTGGCGCGCGCGCAGCCACGCCAGCCAGCCGCTCAAGGTCCTGTTCGAACCGGGCCGCTCGATCGTCGGCAATGTCGGCGTGCTGCTGACCCGCGTCGAATACCTGAAACCGGGCGCGGAAAAGAATTTCTGTATCGTCGACGCGGCAATGAACGACATGATGCGCCCGGCCATGTACCAGGCGTGGATGAACATGGCGCCGGTGGTGCAGCGCGATGGCAACGCGGCCAATTACGATGTCGTGGGTCCGGTCTGCGAGTCCGGCGACTGGCTGGCGAAAGACCGTGTGCTGAGTGTTGCTGCCGGCGATTTGCTGGTGATGCACACGGCCGGCGCGTATGGCATGACGATGGCGTCGAATTACAACACGCGCGGACGCGCGGCGGAGATCCTGGTCGATGGCGACAAGGCGCACGTGGTGCGCCAGCGGGAGTTGCCGCAGGATTTATTCAAGCTGGAGTCGGTGGTTAAATAATTTCCCCACCACCATCACGACCACTAACGTCACCTTGCACCAACGTCATTCCGGCGCAAGCCGGGGTGACGGTTTCAAGTGAAGCGGTGCTGGTCGCTCATCGCACTACGCGCCGCTGGTGCTGCCATCACACCCGCACCGCCTGCACCTTCGCCTTCTTGGTCGCGCTCCAGTACACCCGCAGCGCCAGCAACACGACCACAATCGCCCCAAACAAGATCGGCTGCCCGATATTGTTCTTCGCCGACTTCATCCAGTAGTAATGCAGAATGCCCAGCGGGGCGATGAGATAGATGAGGCGGTGAATCCACTGCCAGCGCTTGCCGCCGAGCTTGCGCACCATGGCGTTCGTGCTGGTGACCGCCAGCGGAATCAACAAGACAAATGCAATGAAGCCGACCGTAATGAACGGGCGCTTGAGCACATCCTTCCACATTGCCGCAAGATCAAAGAAATGGTCGAACCACAGGAACGCGGTGAAGTGCAGGAACGCATAAAAAAAGGCGTACAGGCCCACCATCCGGCGCAATTTCACCACCCAGTTCCATTTCAACAGCCGCCGCACCGGCGTCACGGCCAGCGTGATGACAAGGAAATACAAGGTCCAGTCGCCACTGCTGTGCGTGATGAATTCGAGCGGGTCGGCCAGGGCGCCGGCCACGCTCAGGTACACCATGCGCAGGAACGGAATCAACGCCGCAATGAAAATGACGGCCTTGATGCCCTTGAATTGCGTGGGAGTCGGGTTAAAAGCCATGAATCAATAGAATTTTTTGAGGTCCATGCCGGCGTACAGCGACGCGACTTCGGGATAGCCGTTGAACATCAGCGTCTCGCGTTTTTTCTTGAAGAAGCCGTCTTCGCCAATGCGGCGCTCGCTCGCCTGCGACCACCGCGGATGATCGACATTCGGATTCACGTTCGAGTAGAAACCGTATTCCGACGGCGCCGAGACATTCCACGCCGTGCGCGGCTGGTCTTTGAGGAAGCGGATCTTGACGATCGACTTGGCCGATTTGAACCCGTATTTCCACGGCAGCACCATGCGTACCGGCGCGCCGTTCTGATTCGGCAGCACCTGGCCATACATCCCGACCGTCAGCAGCGCCAGCGGATGCATGGCTTCGTCCATGCGCAGGCCTTCCACGTACGGCCACTCGAGCACGCGGCTGCGAATGCCCGGCATCTGGGTTTTGTCGGCCAGCGTCGTGAATTCGACGTATTTCGCGTTTCCGGTCGGCTCGACCTTTTTGATCAGGTTCGACAGCGAATAACCGACCCACGGAATGACCATCGACCAGCCTTCGACGCAGCGCAGGCGATAGACCCGTTCTTCCAGCGGCGCGAGTTTCATCAGGCTGTCGATATCGAGCGTCATCGGCTTCTTGACTTCGCCCTCGATCTGCACGGTCCATGGCCGCGTCCTGAGCGTGTGCGCATTCTCCGCAGGATCGCTTTTATCGGTACCGAATTCGTAGTAATTGTTGTAGCTGGTGGCGTCTTTCACCGGGGTCAGCGTCTCGGCCGGCGAATACGCCGCGTTGCGCTTCGCTGCCAGCCTGGCGCCAGGAGCAGCTTGCGCAAAGGCTTCGCGGTTGGCCATTTCCCACAGCGCGCTGCCGGCCACGGCGCCGAGCGCCATTTTGGCGATGAACTGGCGCCGTTCTTCGTAGATGGCCTGCGGCGTGATCTCCGAGGAGAGCGGGATGGCGTGCGGGGACGAGCGTTTGATCAGCATGAAAACTCCGGCAAATAAAGGGTGTAGCGTCTTGCGCCATATTGCGCCACATCGTCAAGCATCATCGATTGAGCTTAATAGCGCCTTAACATTACACCATTTGCCTGACTGAAGCCTGCTCGGCGCCGGTTCAAAGCTTGCCGTAGGAATGCAGGCCCGACAGGAACATGTTCACACCAAGGAAGGCGAACGTCGTGACCAGCAGCCCAACCACCGCCCACCAGGCAGCCGCGCGGCCCCGCAGTCCGGCCATCAGGCGCATGTGCAGCCAGGCGGCATAGTTGAGCCAGACGATCAGGGCCCAGGTTTCTTTCGGATCCCATGACCAGTAGCCGCCCCAGGCGTCCGCTGCCCACAGCGCGCCGAGGATGGTCGCCACGGTGAAAAACGCGAACCCGACCGAAATCGCCTTGTACATGACATCGTCGAGCACTTCCAGCGGGGGCAGGCGGTCGGCCAGGATGCCGTTCGATTTGAGCAGGTACGCGACGCCGACCATGGCCGCCAGCGAGAACGTGCCGTAGCCGATGAAATTGGCTGGAACGTGGATTTTCATCCACCAGCTTTGCAGCGCGGGGACCAGTGGCTGGATGTCGGCAGCGTCACGCGAGACCGTGTACCAGAGCAGGAAGCCGACCGCCGCGGTGATGACCAGCAAAACAAACGCGCCCAGCTGGCGGGTGCGGTAACGCTGCTCGTAGTACAGGTAGAACAGCGCCGTGATCATCGAAAACAGGATGAACACTTCGTACAGGTTGGAGACGGGAATATGGCCGACATCGCTGCCGATCAGGTACGACTCGTACCAGCGCACCATCATGCCGGTGAACCCGAGCACCACTGCCGCCCAGCACAGCTTCGAGCCGATGCTGGCACCCGAAGGCGAGCGCGCCAGCAGACCGATCCAGTAGAACACGGTGGAAAACACGAACAGCGCGCTCATCCAGAGAATCGCGGACTGGCTCGACAACATGTATTTCAGCAGGAATTTTTTATTCGCCATGTCGAGCGACCCGCCGTAGGTCGCAATGGCCAGCAGCGCCAGCACGGCCACCAGCGGCATCAGCCAGCGCACCGGCTTGAAGTGCCAGCCGAGCGCGGCGAAGGTCGGCGCGGCCAGCAGCAGGATGGCTTTTTCGTAGATGTCCATGGTCGCGCCGTACCGGCTCAGCGCGAACAGGGCGGCGGCCAGCAGGCCGGCGCCGAACAGCCAGTCGATGGCGCCCAGGCGCCGGAAATAGCCGTCGGGACGGACGTACGTTTGGGTGCTGGTCAGTTGCATGAGCTTCTCCTGCGGCAAGGCTACGCCGATTGTGGCAGTTTCGCTGCCAGATCCTGGTATTCGTTTTCAAAATCGAGGGTCTTGCGTTGCGTGCTCATTGCCATCAACGCATGGGCGCCGCCCTCGTCATCGGTCACCCACACCCACAGGCGCCGTTCACGCACGTAAAACATGGAAAACACGCCCAGAATGAGCAGCACGCAGCCAAGATAAACCACTTTCTTGCCCGGCGAACGGCTCACCTGCAGCACCGACGCCTTTACTTCCGTGAAATCGTCGAGTTGCAAATAGACAGGCGCAGCATAGAACACATTGTCCGATAATGCATTTAAACTTAACTGGAGGAAACGTCCGTGCGGTGCGTCGGCCGCCACCGGCGGCATGCCGGCACGGGTGTGGGCGGCCTGCCACAGCTCCCACATGACGCCGTTGAGCATCTTCATGAACAGGTCGGCAGCGCGTTCCTGCTCGTTGGCCGGGATCTTTTCCAGGAACTTGGCCACGCCGGCGTAACCGCCATCGCCAGCGCCCTGGCCGGCAAAAATATCCAGCGTTTTCGCGGCCGACGTGGCCAGCTGGGTCGTCAGCGCCAGCGCGGCATCACCACCCGGCGTCACCCTTTCGGCGTAGGCGCGGGCAGCCGCCGTGCGCATGGCCGGATCGGCCAGCGCGGCGCGCAGCAGCATCCATTCGCGCACGCTGTGCTGGTCGTCGGCGGGAATGCGCAGGTAGCTGAAGTTTTCGGAGGGATCGTTGCGCATGCCGGCCAAAAACACTTCGGCGCCGTAGAGCGTGACCGGCTGCATGTAGTTCATGAATTCGCGCGCCTGGCCGGTCTGGTCGCGCAGCTTGTATTGCACGCTGGGGCCGACGTTTTTGAGGTCCTTGTTGTGGGCGTTTTTCGCAGCTGAACCCGAGTGCTTGTCGAGGCCCTGGGCAAACTGCTCGCTGAACGACTGGCCCTTCTTGACTGCGCGCGCGTCATTGCCGGCCTGGGTATTTTCCACGTTGAACGGGCGGAAACCCGACCACTCGACCGTGTAGCCGCCCTGCCCCAGCTTGGTGGCGCCGTTGACTTCGCCTTCCATCGGGAACGCGGCGGCGCCGCTGCCCTGCATCGGGAAACCGGTGAGCTTGAGCTTGCTGCCGCCGTCTTCGAAACTGCTTTGGTAGACCGCCACGCCGCGGTAGATCAGCGGCTCGTTGACCTTGATCGTGGCGGGAAACTCCTTGCCGGTTTCATTGTCGTGCACCACGATTTCGCTGGCGAACAGGCGCGGCATGCCGGTCGAGTAAAAATCGATGATGAATTTGTTCAGCTTGATCGTGAAGGGCAGCGGCTGCACCAGCAGGCCATCCGCGCGCGCAATGACGGCGGTATCGCTGGACTGGCCTTCGGGAATCATGGTGTTGCCGCGGAAGGTGGGATTGCCGACGCCGAGCCGATGGCGCGCCTCGGTGATCTCGCCGCTGCCGTTATAGGCCGACTTGCCATAAATGGCTTCCTGAAAGCGGATCGGCAAGTCGGAATCGAGCATGCCGCCCACCAGGATGACGATGATGGCGCTGTGGGCGAAGATATACCCCAGCTTGTTGGCGGCGCCCTTCTTGGCCGCCACCAGCGTGCCCTGGCCCTTGTCGACGATTTTTGCCCGGTAGCCGGCGTCCTGCAGGCGCTGCACGGTCTGTTGCGCCAGCGCCGCGCGGGACAAGGGCGCATGCCATGCGGCCTTGTGGTGGAAATTGCGCAGTGAATCTTCGCGCACATTGTCGCGCCAGCTGCGCATGTCACGCACCATCTTCGGGCCGTTGCGGGTGATGCACAGCGCGGTCGACGTAATCAGGCATGCGAGCGTCAGCAGGAACCACCAGCTCGAGTACAGCGCATTCAGGCCGAACCTGTCGAATACATTGGCCCAGAACGGACCGAACTGATTGATGTAATTGGGGGCGGGCTCGTTCTGCTTCATGACCGTGCCGATCATCGAGGCGATGGCGATGAGGGTCAGGAGGCTGATGGCAAAGCGCATCGACGAGACCAGCTCGACGGATTCGGCCAGCCAGCGGCGGCGCGTGTGGAGTTCAATTCCGGTGGTGCTCATTCGACCTTCCCATTAACAAAAAGGGCAGTCCGCTTGCGCGGCCGCCCCTGGACCTTCCCGTTTGACCGCCTATTTTATCTGACCCCGGCGATGTAGTCGGCAACCGCCTTCATTTCATCGTCGGACAGGCGCTTGGCCAGCGTGGTCATTTGCACGCTGTTGCCGCGTTTATTGTCCTTGAACGCGGTCAGCTGGGCCAGCGTGTAATCCTGCTGCTGGCCGGCGAGGCGCGGATACTGGACCGGGATGCCGGCGCCGGCGGCGCCGTGGCAGCTGGCGCAGGCCGCAACACCTTTATCGGCAATGCCGCCGCGCCAGATTTTACGGCCGAGGTCGACCGTGTCCTTGTTTCTGGCGGCGCCCGGCTTGCCCGGCTGGGTGGCGAGGTAAGCGGCAAGATCGTGCTTTTCAGCGTCGCTCAATGCTTTTGCATAGGGCGTCATGATGGGATTGACGCGGCCGGGTGTCGTGAAGTCGACCAGCTGCTTGTAAATATAGTTCGCGTTCTGGCCGGACAGTTTCGGATTGGCGGCCATGGTCGAATTGCCGGCGGCGCCGTGGCACGTGACGCAGGCGGGAATGTTGCGGGCGGTATCGCCGGCGCTGTACAGGGTGGCCCCTTTGGCGGGGTCGGGCTTGGCGGCGGCCGCAGCCGGGGCGGCGGTGGAGGCAAACGCTGCGGTGCTGAACAGCGCCGCGGCGACAACTGGTAAAAACGCACGATTCATTCAAGCACCCTGGTAGAGTCGAAAAATGGTTCCCGGATTTACACTGCAGCGACCTTTATTGGCCTGCTCCAGAGGGCAGACCATCCTTATTGTACAATAGCTTCCTTCGCTCCCCGCCTCATTTGTTGCACTTTTCACCTCTTTCCCCATGTCCAAACTCTGGCAAGCCCGCTTCTTCACGACCGTGAACCAATTACGCGATTTACCCACCACGCAGGTGCCGGAGATCGCTTTTGCCGGTCGTTCTAATGCGGGCAAATCGACCGCTATCAATATCCTGACGAACCAGAAGGGCCTGGCATTCGCGTCGAAAACCCCTGGCCGCACCCAGCACATCAATTATTTTTCGATCGGCGGCGCCCATATCGCCCAGCACCGCAAGGATCCGACCATCGTCGAGGAAATCGAAGCGCTGCTGGTCGACTTGCCCGGCTATGGCTATGCGGAAGTGTCCGGTTCGGCCAAATTGCACTGGCAAAGACTGCTGGGCGATTATGTCCAGCGCCGCGAGCAGTTGGCCGCACTGGTGCTGATCATGGATTCGCGCCGCCCGTTCACCGACCTCGACGTGCAGATGCTGGAATGGTTCGCCCCCACCGGCAAGCCGATCCACTGCATCCTCACCAAGGCCGACAAGCTCAACCGCAATGAATCGACCAACGCGCTGCGCTCGGCGCGCGCGATGCTCGACAGCTATGTCGACGAAGACGGCGAAGGCTTTCCGTTCACCGTGCAGCTGTTTTCCGCACTCAAGCGGATCGGCATCGAGGAAGCCAACGACAAGATCCTCTCCCTGATGGGCCTGGATCAGGATGATGAGGGTGTTGCGGATGGCGATGATGAAAGCGCTCCTCCGGAACATGTCCCTGACTAATTTTTAGGAATCACGATGCTTATTCCCCACGCCCAGTACCCTGCCGTCCGCCCCCGCCGCATGCGCCGCGATCCGTTTTCGCGCGCACTGATGCGGGAAAACACGATCACGTCCTCCGACCTGATCTACCCGGTGTTCATTCTCGACGGCGAGGGCCAGCGCCAGCAGGTGGCATCGATGCCGGGCGTGGAGCGCGTATCGGTCGATCTGCTGATGGAAGTGGCACAGGATTGCGTCAGCCTCGGCATTCCGGTGCTGGCACTGTTCCCGGTCATCGATGCGTCGCTGAAAACCTACGACGGCGTGGAAGCGACCAATCCGAACGGCCTGGTGCCACGCGCCGTGCGCGAGCTCAAAAGCCGCTTCCCGGAACTGGGCATTTTGACGGACGTGGCGCTCGACCCGTACACCACGCACGGCCAGGATGGATTGCCGGACGAAAACGGTTACATCGTCAATGAAAAAACCATCCAGATGCTGATCCGCCAGGCGATGGCGCAAGCCGAAGCCGGCGTCGACATCGTGGCGCCCTCGGACATGATGGACGGGCGCATCGGCGCGATCCGTTCGGCGCTGGAAGAAGCCGGGTTCATCCACACCCGCATCATGGCGTATTCGGCCAAGTTCGCCTCCGCCTTTTACGGGCCGTTCCGCGATGCGGTCGGTTCCAGCACCAACCTGGGCAAGGCGGATAAAAACACCTACCAGATGGACCCTGCCAACACCGACGAGGCGCTGCGCGAAGTGGCGCTCGACCTGGCCGAAGGCGCCGACATGGTGATGGTCAAGCCGGGCATGCCCTACCTGGACATCGTGCGCCGCGTGCGCGACGAATTCAAGGTGCCGACGTTCGCCTACCAGGTCAGCGGCGAGTACGCGATGCTGAAAGCCGCGGCGCAGAACGGCTGGCTCGATCACGACAAGGTCATGATGGAATCTATGATGGCTTTCAAGCGCGCCGGAGCGGATGGCGTGCTGACGTATTTCGCGCGGGATATTGCACGGCTGCTGAAAGCCGGCGCCTGATCGCTTAATCCATCAGCTTGTCCAGCGTGATCGGCAAACGCCGCACCCGTTTGCCGCACGCGTTGTAGATGGCATTGGCAATCGCCGCACTGGTGCCGGTGATGCCGATTTCACCGATGCCGTGCGCGCCCATTGGCGCGTGCGGGTCGGGAATATCCGTCCACAGCACCTCGATTTCCGGCACGTCCAGGTGCACCGGCACGTGGTACTCGGCCAGGCTCGGGTTCATGATGCGGCCGTTACGCTCGTCGAACTGGGTTTCCTCCATCAGCGCCATCCCCATGCCCATGATCATGCCGCCGCGGAACTGGCTGGTGGCGGTTTTGGCATTCAGGATGCGCCCGCAATCGAAGGCGCCCAGCAGGCGGGTGACGCGCGGCTCGCCCGTGACCATGTTGACGCGCGCTTCGCAAAAAATCGCGCCGAATGAATGCATCGACCAGTGCATGAATTCCAGCGGCGGCGGCGCGCTCGCTTCCACGACCAGCTGCGCGCGCTTGCCGCGCTGGAGCAGCGACACGTAACTTTCAAAATATTGCGGCTCGCCGCGCTTGTACAGGCCGCCGTCCTGCGCATGCACGTCTTCCGGTTTCAAACCGGCCAGCGGCGATGCACGGTCCGCCAGTTTCAATAGCGCGACAATCAGCGCTTTTTGCGCCGCGACCACCGCCGCGCCGATCGATGCGGTCTGCTGCGAGCCTCCGGCCAGTACCAACCCGGGAAACGCCGAATCGCCGTAAGCGACGCTGACCTTGTCGAATGGCAGCCCGAGCCGCTCCGCCGTCACCTGCGCCTGCACGGTGGCCGTGCCCATGCCCATCTCGTGGGCGGCTACTTCGACATGTACATGCCCGTCCGGCGACAGCGTCATCCGCGCCGCACCGCCCGGCATGCGGTAATACGGATACGTCGCGCTGGCGCAGCCCATGCCGACCAGCCACTCGCCTTCGACCCGCGCGCGCGGCTGCGCATGCCGGCTCGCCCAGCCGAAGCGCGCGGCGCCCATACGGTAGGCCTCCTCCAGGTGGCGCGATGAAAACGGCGTGCCGGCCACCGGATCCTGGTCCGGCTCGTTGCGCATGCGCAGGGCGATCGGATCCATGCCCAGCTTGTCGGCCAGTTCATCGACTGCCGACTCGAGCGCAAACGTCCCGACCGCCTCGCCCGGCGCGCGCATGAACGTGTTGCCCAGCATGTCGATCTGGGCGGTTTCCACACTCAGCTTGATGGCGCCGGCCGCATACATGCAGCGCGCCGGCAAAATAAACGGTTCGGGCATGGCGTTGTGCGGCGACAGGGCCGCCACGCCGGTGTGGATTAACGCATCGAAGCGGCCATCTGGCTGCGCGCCCAATGCCACGCGCTGCCGCGTGGGCGCCCGCCCGCCCACGATGCGGTACACGCCTTCGCGCGAGAGCATGATGCGCACCGGCCGTTTTGCCAGTCTGGCGGCCGCCGCGGCCAGCACATGGTGGCGCCACAGCGACCTGCCGCCGAATGCGCCGCCGACAAACGGAGACGTCACGTGGACCTGCGCTTCCTTCAGGCCGAACACCTGCGCCAGCGACCACGCCATGTGCGACACGCCCTGCGCGGAGTCGTGCAGGCGCAGGTCGTCGCCTTCCCAGGCCAGCGTGGCGGCATGCAGTTCAATGGCGTTATGGCTGAAGCGCGGCGTTTCGTAGGTGGCGTCGGTGCTGACCGGGGCCGCCGCCAGCGCCGCTTCGGCGTCGCCGATTGCGGTATGCAGCGGTTCGCCCTGGAAGGTGGCAGGCGTGGTGCCGTTGGCGATGGCCGCGTCCATCGACGTGACGGCAGCCTCGGCATCATAGGTGATGCCGATCAGGGACACGGCATGGTCGGCCTGCTCCTGGGTGGCGGCCAGCACCAGTGCGATGGGCTGGCCGTTGGACGAGATTTTGTCGTCCTGCATGACCGGCAGATTCTCGCCGCCCATCGCCTTTTGCTTGGTGAGGAACAATGGCATCGGGTGCATCTTCGGGGCGTTGCGATGCGTCATCACCAGCGTCACGCCGGGCGCCGCTTCCGCCGCGGCGGTGTCCAGCGTGGCGATGCGTCCTTTCGGGATGCTGCTGTAGGCCAGCGCGGCGTACAGCATGCCCTCGAACCGGAATTCCGCGGCGAAGCGTGCCTGCCCCTGCACTTTCACGGCGCCATCGACACGCGGCATCGGCGCCCCGATCAGGCCGCCACGGCGTTCCGACAACGGGTCGGGCTCGCTGTGCGGCATCCAGGCGTCGGGCGCCTTTTCCACGACCTTTTTGACCACGTGCTGGGCGGTATCCTTGATGATGTTCATGCTGCCCTCCCCGTCAATTCCGCCAGCACCGCGACGATCGTCCGCTGTGCCAGGGTCACCTTAAACGCGTTGTCGCGCAGTGGCTGCGCCGCGGCCAGCTCCAGGTCGGCAGCCGCGCGGAAATTTGCCTCGGAAGCAGGCTGGCCGCGCAGCAAGCCTTCAGCCTGCCACGCGCGCCACGGCTTGGTGCCGACGCCGCCCAGCGCCAGGCGGACGTCGCGGACGATGCCGTCCTGCACGTCCAGCGTCGCCGCCACCGACACCAGCGCGAACGCGTAGCTGGACCGGTCGCGCACCTTGCGATAGCGCGAATGGCTTGCCATTGGCAGCGGCGGCAGTTCGATGGCGGTAATCAACTCGCCGGGCGCCAGCACGGTTTCCCGTTCGGGATGGTCTTCCGGCAAACGGTGCAGGTCGGTCAGCGGCAGGCTGCGTTTGCCGCCCAGGCTTTCCAGGTGCACGATGGCGCCCAGCGCCGCCAGTGCCACGCACATGTCGGACGGGTGCGTCGCCACGCAGGAAGGCGAAGCGCCCAGCAGCGCATGCTGACGGTTGAATCCATCGATGGCGTCGCAACCCTGCCCCGGGGTGCGCTTGTTGCAGCGCGCGCCGTCGTGGTCGTAAAAATAGAGGCACCGCGTGCGCTGCAGGATATTGCCGCCCACCGTCGCCATATTGCGAATCTGCGCTGACGCGCCCGCCACGATGGCAAGGCTGAGCATGGGAAAGCGCGTTCGCACCGCCGGGTGCGCCGCCAGCGCCGTGTTCCTGACGCCGGCGCCGATGAGCAGGCTGCCATCCGGGCGCTCTTCGATGTCGGTGGATAGCCCGGTGATGTCGACCAGCGCCGCCGGCCGCTCCACCGCCTCGCGCATCAGGTCGACCAGGTTGGTGCCGCCGCCCAGGTATTTGGCGTGCGGCTGGGCGCCGAGGCGGATGGCGTCGGTCACATCGCCGGAGCGTGCAAACGTGAAGGGCGTCATGGCGCGGTCTCCTCGTAGTGCTCGGTGATCGCGGCAACGATGCCGTTGTACGCGCCGCAGCGGCACAGGTTGCCGCTCATGCGCTCGCGCAATTCGTCGTGCGACAACAGGATGGCCTGCCGCGCCACGTCGCCGGTGACATAACTGGGCACGCCGCGCCGTAATTCGGCGGCCATGCCGATGGCCGAGCAGATCTGCCCTGGCGTGCAGTAGCCGCACTGGAAACCGTCGTGGTCGATGAACGCCTGCTGCAGCGGATGCATGTGGCCCGCTTCAGCCAGACCCTCGATGGAGGTGATGGCGCGGCCCTGGTACTGGATGGCCAGCGCCATGCAGGACAGGATGCGTTCGCCATCGGCCAGCACGGTGCAGGCGCCGCATGCGCCTTGGTTGCAGCCCTTCTTTGCGCCGGACAAGTGCAGGTGCTCGCGCAAAAAATCGAGCAGGGAGACGCGGGGATCGTCGGGGAGGGCGCAGTCGGCGCCATTGATCGTGATGGTGAGGTCAGACATGAGGGCAACGTCCTTTCGAGGATGTCGCGCCTGACTATATTTACAATATTAACCAACTAGCAAGCGCTTGGCGCCAGTGTGCCAGAACGCTGCCGATGCCCGCGCGCGCTACGCGGCATCACCGATCAACCGCGCGGCGGCTTGTATTCCGGGAACATTTCCTTGAACAGGAAAGCTTGCAGCGCCGCTGTGTCGGCCGGCCGGGCGCTCAGCGTCACCACCCTTTGCAGGCGGTGCGAATCCCATTCGAAGTCGCCGGTCTTTTCCTTGCGGATCAGTTCGATCATCTTGTTGACGATGGCCGTTTCCAGGTCCGGCTCCATGCCCTGCTCCACCGTCACCGCGGTCAGCCAGCGCCGTTTGAAGTTCGGGTTCCAGCCACGGAATTTCAGGTCCGCGCTATGGAAAGTACGGTTCGACAGGCTGAATACCCCGCCGCTGTCGTTCCTGTCGTCGCCGCGGCTGCGGCCGTTCGCGGCAGCGATATTTGCCAGCGCCACACGGTTCGCGCGCGCGTCGTCGCTTTCCTCGGCCGGGCTGTCGGTTGGCGTTGGCGCACCACGCTGGCGCCGGCGCGCTTCGATGGCGGCGGCCATGTCCATTTCAGGCGGCGCCGGCTTCTCGACTTTTTTCGGCTCGGTCTGCTCGACGACCGGAATCGGCTTTTCGTTCGGGATGGTGATCGTGTTCGGCAGGCGCTTGATCTGGACCGGCTGCGGCCTGGTGGGCTTGACCACCGATTTGCGCGGCGCCTGTTCCTGGGGTTTCGGTTTGGGTTTGCCCACCGGCAGTGGCGCGATATACACCATCGTGGCGCCCTCGGGCGGCCTGGCGTGCTTTTCCACCTTCGGCTGCAGGAAATAAATGGCGACCAGCAGCAGATGCAGCAGGACCGTGACGATCACACCAGTGCGATTGGTCTTGCGCTCGCCGTAGCTGGGCTCGCGCGTGCCTGGCATGGGCTGGCCGCAATGGGAACAGATGTCGCTGTCGTCGGCCGAGTGATGGGAGTGATCGCGCAAGATGATACAAACTTTCCAGGGGTGTCAGGAGGCAAAAGCAGGCATAGTGCCGCAGTCTAAACGGTTTACGAAGGCATCGTCGTCACGATGCCTTCATGATAATGCGTGCCAGCTTACAAGAACCCTGTCCTGACGGTTGTTACAAGGTGTTTCAATCCGTGATGTTTCCCTGATACTTAGTGTACGGGCTCTGGCACCGGACGGGTCAATTGTATCCCCGGTGCAGCTTGATTGTCGTGCAGTGCCAGTTCTTCATCGCTCATCGGCCCGGTGCCGCTGTATTTGTCGAGGAACAGGTAGATGACCGGCGTGATGTACAGGGTGATGACTTGCGAGAACAGCAAACCGCCCACGACCGCCAGGCCCAGCGGCTGGCGCAGTTCGGCGCCGGCGCCCAGGCCCAGCGCGATCGGCAAGGCGCCCATCAATGCCGCCATGGTCGTCATCAGGATGGGCCGGAAGCGCAGCACGCAGGCTTCGCGGATGGCCTCGGACGGCGTCATGCCGCCATTGCGCTGCGCGTCCAGCGCGAAGTCGATCATCATGATGGCGTTCTTCTTGACGATACCGATGAGCATCAGGATGCCGATAATCGCGATCATCGTCAGGTCCAGGCCGAAGATGCGCAAGGTCAGCAGCGCGCCCACCGCGGCGGACGGCAGGCCGGCGAGAATCGTCAGCGGGTGGATGAAACTTTCGTACAGCACGCCCAGCAGGATATAAATCACGCCCAGCGCCGCCACGATCAGGATCAGCTGGCTCGACTGCGAATCCTGGAACACCGCGGCATCCCCGCCGTACTTGGTGATGATGGCCGCAGGCAGTTTCATGTCGATGCCCATCTGGTCGATCAGCGCCGTGGCGGTACCAAGCGGCACATCCGGCGCCAGGTTGAACGACAAGGTGATGGCTTGCAGCTGGCCCTGGTGGTTGATGGCCAGCGGGCCGACCGTGCGCTTGACGCTGGCAATGCTGGACAGCTTCACCAGCTGGCCGTTCTTGCTACGCACCGACAATTTCGACAGCGCGTCGTCGAACTGGCGGTCGGCTTCGGCCACTTCGAGGATCACGTAATAACTGGCGGCGGTGGAATAAATCGTCGATACCTGGCGCTCGCCAAAGGCCGCATACAACGCGGTACGGATGTCGGACATCGACACGCCGAGCAGATTGGCCTTGTCGCGGTCGACATTCAATGAAGCCTGCAGGCCATTGTTCTGCGAATCGCTGGTGACATCGCGGAAACGCGCATCCTTGCGCATGCGTTCGAGAAACTCGGTGGCCCAGTTGCCGATATCGCCGCCGGTCACGCTCTGCAGCGTGTACTGGTAGCGGCTCTTGCTCTGGCGCCCGCCCAGCTGCAAGTTTTGCACCGGCGCCATGTACACCGTGATACCGGGAATGGCGCGCGTGGCCTTGCGCAGGCTTTCCATCACGGCCGGCATGGGCTTGCGTTCGCTGCGCGGTTTGAGCACCAGGAACATGCGCCCCGTGGTGCCGGCGCCCGTGAACGACGTGACGTCCTGGACGTTCGGGTCTGCCTTGATGGCGGCGGCGGCTTTTTCCTGCAGGGCCAGCAGCTGGGCCGACGAGCCGTCTTCCGCAATTTCCGTGTTGACGCGGATTTGGCCCAGGTCTTCTTCTGGAAAAAAACCTTTGGGAATCGCGATGTACAGGTAGATGGTGAGGCCGAACGTCGCCAGCGCCACCAGCAGCACCACGGTACGATGCGCCAGCGCGATGTCGAGCGTGCGCACGTAACCGTTGCGCAGCTTGCTGAAACCCGCTTCGAAATGGCGGCCGATAAACGTCTTTTCTTCTTCACCGTGCTTGTGCTCGGGCAGCAGGCGGCTCGCCAGCATCGGCACCAGTGTCAGCGACACCACGGCCGACACCAGAATCGACAGGCCCACCACCACGGCAAATTCGTGGAACAGCAGGCCGATCACGCCGGGCATGAAGAAGATCGGGATGAATACCGCCACGAGCGAAATCGAGATCGAGATGATGGTAAAACCCATTTCGCGGGCGCCGATCAAGGCGGCGTTCAGGGGTTTCTTGCCCATTTCGATATGGCGCACGATGTTTTCCAGCACGACGATGGCGTCATCGACCACCAGGCCCACGGCCAGCGTGATGCCCAGCAGCGATACGTTGTCCAGGCTGTAACCGAGCCAGTACAGCAGCGACAGCGCCCCCAGCAGGGAGATCGGCATCGTAATTGCCGGAATGAACGTGGCCGCGGCGCGGTGCAGGAACAGGAAGATCACCAGCACCACCAGCGCGATGGTCAGCGCCAGGGTCAGGTTGACGTCGTGGATGGCTTCGCGGATCGATACCGAGCGGTCGTTGACCAGGTTGATCTTGATCGACGCCGGCAGTTGCGACTGAAAGCGCGGCAATAATTTGCGCACCGCATCGACCACCTGCACGGTATTCGCATTCGGCTGGCGCTGGACCAGCAGCACGATGGACCGCTCGCCGTTGTAGCTGCCCGCTGTTTTGACCGACTGGTAACTGTCTTCGACATCGGCGACGTCTTTCAGGCGCACCGGCTGGCCATCGCGGGTAGCGACGATCAGGTCGGAAAATTCGGATGCCTTCATCAGCTGGGCGTTGCCCTGGATGGTCAGCGTCTGGCTCGGACCATCGAGAATGCCGAGCGGCGCGTTCGAGTTGGCCGCGTTCAGGGCAGTGGCCAGTTCGTCGAGCGAGATATTGCGGGCGTTCATCAGGTCCGACTTCGCGCGCACGCGCACCGCGAACCGTTTCTGGCCATTGACGCTGACCTGCGCCACGCCGGGCAAGGTCGACAAGCTCGGCGAGACCAGGTTTTCCGCGTAGTCGTTCAGTTCGGACAAATTCATCGACGGCGACGTCATCGTCATGAACAATACCGGCGCGTCGGCCGGATTGATTTTGCGGTAGGACGGCAGTTCCGTCATTTCCTTCGGCAACTGGCGCTGGGCGCCCAGCAAGGCGGCCTGCACGTCGACGGCCGCGACGTTGACGTCGATGCTGGTGTCGAACTCCAGCGTCAGCGAGGTACTGCCCTGGGTGCTGGTCGACGTGATCAGGTTGATGCCGGAAATCGTCGAAAACTGCTTTTCCAGCGGCAGGGCCACCGACGACGCCATGGTTTCGGGAGAAGCGCCGGCCAGGTTCGCCGAGACGTTGATGACGGGAGTGTTATAGCTCGGGAGCGCGGCGACCGGGATTTTTCCGTAGGCCAGCACGCCGACCAGGATCAGGGCGATCGACAGCAGGATCACCATCACCGGCCGGCGGATGCACAGTTCGGACACGTTCATGATGCGGCGCCGGCAGTGGCTGGGGCGCTCTTTTCCGCCAGGCGGATCTTGCCGCCCGGACGCAGGTTCTGCTTGCCATCGGTGATGACTTTTTCAGCACCGGTCAAGCCGGAAACGGCAGCGTTTGCGCCAAAGGAATGCAGGCGCGTCACCGGCACCAGCGTGGCCGACTGGTCGTCCTGCACCACGTACACGAAGGTGCCGTGCGCGTTCGTGACGATGGCTTGCTGGGGAATCACGATCGCGTCCTTGATGGTCTGCACGGTGACGCGGGTATTCACATACTGGCCCGGCCACAGGTTGCTGCCGCTGTTGTCGAACACGGCCTTGACGCGGATGGTGCCGGACTGCGCGTCGACGGTGTTGTCGATGAAGCTGACGGTGCCGCTGATGGGCTTGTCATTGCCGACACTGGCCTGCACGGCCACCTTGCCGCTCTTCTGCGCCGCCAGCAAGCCGCCCAGCGCCGACTCCGGCAGCGTGAAAGCGACATTGATCGGGTCGAGTTGCGTGATGGTGGTCAGCGACGTGGCCGGCTGCATCAGGCTGCCTGGATACACATTGATGGCGCCGACACGCCCGGACAGCGGCGCGCGGATGCTCGAATAGCCGGCGCTGACGCGCGAAGCGCGCACGGCAGCCTGGTCGGCCACGAGCGCCGCCCGGGCCGCATCGACCTGGCTTTTCAGCGTATCGACCGCGCTCTGGGCGAGGAATTTTTGCGCGAACAGGTCCTGGCTGCGCTTGTACTGGCGCTCGACATCGGCCAGCGTGGCCTGGTCGCGTACCACCTGCGCCTGCGCCTTGTCGACGTTGGCGACGTCGGAACGGTCATCCAGCGAGAACATCAGGGTGCCTTCCTTGACGAACTGGCCTTCCTTGATATGCACCTGCCGGATCGTCGCGGTGGTCTGGGCGCGCAGGTCCACGGTCTGCACGGGCGTCACGGTACCGTTGGCGAGAATTTCCACGGGCACATCCTGGCGCAGCGGGGCGACGATGCTGACCGTCGTGGGAGGCTGGGCGCCATGTTTGCCAGCCGCGCCGGCAGCACCGGCGTCTGGCTCCGCACCCTTGGCGGAATGGAAATACCACGCACCGGCGGCAAGCACCACGACCGCGCCGGCCAGGTATCCCAGTTTTTTCTTTTGCATTCGATGTCCCTGCCGCATGTCCCGCGGCTTGTTCAGTTGGTGGTGTGGTATCGCGTGGGCGCCGCGCATGTGGTCAAGGCAGCGCCCGGCATTTTCTCATGATGTATAAGTTTCAGGCACAATTACTACACAGCAATTACTTGCCGGCGTAGCATTCCGGCAGCATGAGCGTGACTTCGAGGCCGCCCTCGGGATGGTTGGCCAGCGCAATCGTGCCGCCATGCTGCTCGGCGATGTTGCGCGCGATGGTCAGGCCCAGCCCGGTGCCGCCGGATTCGCGCGAGCGCGAGGATTCGATGCGGTAGAACGGCTCGAAAACGCGCGCCAGTTCGGCGGCATCGATGCCGGGGCCGCTGTCGCGGATGCGGATGCGCGCCGCGCCCTTGGTGCGGTCCACGGTGACGCGCGCGTCGTGGCCATATTTCACGGCGTTGTCGATCAGGTTCACCAGGCAGCGGCGCAGGCCCATCGGACGCCCGAACGCCCGCATGGTCAGCCGCCCTTGCAGGGTCACATCCTGGCCGGCGTCGGTGGCGTCGGCGCAGACGCTGTCGAGCAGCGAATCGAGGTCGAGCGCCTGCATGGTTTCATTGGTGTCGGTGCTGCGCGCGAGGTCCAGGCCCTCGCGCACCATTTCCTGCATGGCCGAGAGGTCGCCGATCAGGCGCTGCTGCAGTTCACGGTCCGACACTTTTTCCAGGCGCAGGCGCAGGCGCGTCAATGGCGTTTGCAGGTCATGGGTGATGGCCGCCAGCATTTCAGTGCGTTGGGCAATGTATTGGCGGATACGCGCCTGCATGGCGTTGAACGCGGCGCTGGCCTGGCGGATTTCCGACACCCCGGTCAGTTTCAATGGCGGGTGGTTGATGTCGTTGCCGAGGTTTTTGGCGGCCTGCGCGAGTTTTTTAAGCGGACTGGTGGTCATGCGCGCGACCAGGTAGGCCAGCGCGGCAATGCTGAGCATGAACAGCGCCAGCACGGGGCGGAAATCGGTGCGCGGCGGCTCGGTGGCAAACGACGGCGGCAGGATCGACAGGCGCAGGCGCTCGCCGTCGCGCATCGTGACATCGATCATCTCGCACGCGCCGCGCCATTGCACGCGCAACAAGCCGTACAACACGGTTTGCTGGTGCGGCATGTCGCAAATGGCAGGGCGTTCCGCCAGCGATTCGATCCGGTAGCTCTTGCCCAGGCGGCTGGCCAGCCCGGCTGCGAATGCCGTGTTGCCGGGGGCCTTGTGTCCGTCGCCCTCCGCCGTCCCGAGTACCAGACCCGGGCGGTTGGCAATGCCGAGGTAGGTATGGCGGGCGGATGACGGCACGATCTCGGTGGCCATGATGAGCTGCTCGGAACGCTCGAGCGTATGCAGGTCGCGGAACTCTTCCAGCACGCGCTGGCGCTCCATGTCGGCCAGCAACTGGGTCAGGGCGGCGCTGAGCAAGATGCCGAGGAACAGGGTCACGAACACCCGCCCCGTCATCGAACCGAAAAAACCCTTCACGCAGCCGGCTCCACCGTGACCTGGCCGGCCAGCACGTAACCGCCGTTGCGGACGGTCTTGATGATTTGCGGCAGGCGCGCGTCCTCGCCGAGCTTCTGGCGCAGGCGGCTGATCTGGATGTCGATCGAGCGGTCGAAGGGATCGGCGTCGCGTCCCTGCGTCAGGTTCAGCAACTGGTCGCGGTTGAGCACGCGGTTGGGATGCTCGAGGAACACGCGCAACAGGCGGAATTCCGCGCCCGACAGCATGATCACCAGGCCGTCAGGGTTCAGCAGGTGGCGCGCGGTCAGGTCCAGCGTCCAGCCGGCAAAGCGCATTTGCTGGACATTTTCCGACGGCGTGTTGGACGGCATGGCATGACTGCGGCGCAACACGCTGCGGATGCGGGCGAGCAGCTCGCGCGGTTCGAACGGTTTTGGCAGGTAATCGTCGGCGCCCATTTCCAGGCCGAGGATGCGGTCGAGGGGCTCGTTGCGGGCCGTCAGCATAATGACCGGCAGCGTCGAGCTGGCGCGCAGTTTGCGGCACAGCGTCAGGCCATCGTCGCCCGGCAAGTTAAGGTCGAGCACGATCAGGTCCGGGCGCGCTTCATCGAGCGTTTTCCACATGCCGGTGCCGTCGGCGGCCACGATTGCGCGGTAGCCGTTCGATTCCAGATAGTCTGCCAGCAGGGAGCGGATATCGCGGTCGTCATCGACGATCAGAATGGTAGAAAGTGTGTCCATTCCGGGATTATCCTTACTTAGAGCCACCCTGCACAGTGGTTTTGTATCGCCATGTATATGGTCGCTGGGGCGAAACAAATTGATACAAAGACCTGCGTAGCGGACACGCCACGCTTACACATTGGCCGCAAGATGGGAACCGTGCACTCCGGTTTGTCGAGATGCACACCACTCAACCAATAACGGGGATCACCATGAATAACTTGCGTAAAAATATACTGATTGGCCTGACTGTCCTGGGCATGGGCACGGCAGCAGGGGCGCAGGCACAGTCCGCCTCGCCGGACAGCGGCCGTCACGCCAGTGCCGTCACGCAGGAACAGCGCCAGGCCAAAATGGCGGAGTTTGCCGCCAAACGCACGGCGCGTCTGCACGATGAGCTAAAAATCACGCCCGCCCAGGAAAATGCGTTCCGCACTTACGTTGCCGCCATGAGGCCGCAACCCATGCAAGCACGGGGCGAACGCGCCAGCTGGAAAGAACTGACGGCGCCGGCGCGCATGGAAAAAATGATCGCCATGCAAAAACAGCGTACCGCGGAAATGGAGGCGCGCTTGCCTGCCCTGAACGCGTTTTATGCCGTGCTGACGCCGGAACAGAAAAAACTGTTCGACGATCAAAGCATGCATCACCGCGGTCACGGCGGCCATGGCTGGAAAGGCGGCCACGGCCAGCAAGGCTGATTGCTTCCCGGCCTGTTGCACCCCTGCTGCTCCCGCGCCCACCGGCACCGGAGCAGTTTTACATTTCACTACTCTCAGGCTGGCAAACGCGCAACACTATTGGTCATGAACATGTCACAAACGTTGACATTTAAATTGCTCAATGTAATCCTCGATTCAATACTATCCGTATGGAAATATTACTTCGAGGGCGACATGAGCAAACGTGTTTATGAAAAGACCGATAAAGGCCGTGAAGAGATTGCCACCCGCAAGCACCATATGTCCGCACGCTTGCGCCCCGTCCTCGTGATGGTCGATGGCCGCCAGCCATTGTCCGCCCTCATGCCGCACCTCGCCAAACTCGGCCTCGACGAGGCCAGTATCGAGGAGCTGGCGCAACAGGATTTCATCCGCGTGATCCCGGGGACGGAGGACCCGGAAGTCGTCGCACCTGCGCCTGTCGTCGCACGCGTGCCGCCGGGTTTGCGCCGCATGCACAAGCTCCATGGCGGCGAAATGCCGGTGAAGCTGGCAGCGCTCGACCTGGTCAGCGTGGACGGGATCATCGACGTGGCACCCGAGCTGCCCAAGCCGGCGGTGGCGGCGCCGTCGGCGGCCGATGCGCTCGCTGCCGGCGACGTGGAACGCTTCAAGTCGGTGCACCGGTTTTATAACGACACCATCCGCGGCAACCTCGGCTTGCGCGGATTTGCCTTGCAGTTGAAGGTGGAACGGGCCGACACCCTGGACGACCTGCGCGCCCTGCGCCTGCCTTACCTCGAGGCCGTCAAGAAAATCCAGGGCCACGAGACGGCGCAGGCCCTCGACGCGCGCCTGATGTCGCTGCTGGCGGATCAGGCCACCGCCTGAAGTCGCTGCCTAATTCAGGCGGGCCAGCGATGCGTTGAACTTGCGCGCATCCTGGTAGCCGATCACGCGGCTGTCGGCAATTTCACGGCCCGCGCGATCGAACAGGATGATGCCGGGCGGCCCGAACAAGCCAAACCGTTTCAGCATGGCCTTGTCGTCCAGGTCGTTCGCCGTCACGTCCACCTGCAGCAGCACCGAGTTGGCCAGGGTGGCCTGCACCGCCGGGTCGACAAACGTCAGCTTTTCCATTTCCTTGCATGAGACGCACCAGTCGGCATAAAAGTCGAGCATGGCGGTCTTGCCGCCGGTCTGCGCCAGCGCAGCGTCGAGCTGCGCAACCGTCTTGATGCGTGTAAAAGCCAGTCCGGCATGGGCATTGCCCTGGTTGCCAAGGTGCGCCAGCGGCGCGAGCGCATCGCGCCCGCCGGAAGCCACGCCCACCACCTGCATCGCGCCGAGGATGGCGAAGACGGCGCCGGCGGCCATGGCGGCCCAGTGACGGCTGTGGCGCAGCACATACATGCCGTAGCCCAGCAGCAGAGCCGCCCACAGGATCATTTGCAGCACGGGCGCGAGGATGGGCGCCGTCAGCCACAGCGCCATGCCCAGCATCAGCACGCCAAAAAACCGTTTGACGGCAGCCATCCAGGCGCCGGCCCTGGGCAGCAGCGAGCCGGCCGAGACCCCCACCAGCAGCAGCGGAATGCTCATGCCCAGCGCCATTGAAAACAGCGCTGCGCCACCGGTGAACACGTCGCGCGTCTGGCTGATGTAGACCAGGGCGCCGGCCAGCGGGGCCGCCACGCACGGGCCGACGATCAGCGCGGAAATCGCGCCCATGACGAAGACACCGGCCAGCTTGCCGGACGACTGGCGCCCGGACGCGCCCGCCAGCCGGGTTTGCAGCGAGGCCGGCAGTTGCAGGTCGTAGAAGCCGAACATCGACAGCGCCATGGTGGCGATCAGCACGCCGAACGCGCCCAGTACCCACGGGTTCTGCAACGCGGCCGCCAGGCCTTCGCCGGCCAGGCCGGCCGCGACGCCGAGCAAGGTGTACACGATCGCCATGCCGAGCGAATAGGCGATCGACAGGACCAGCCCGCGCCAGCGGTGGGTGGCGCCTTCGCCGACGATGATCGACGACAGGATCGGGACCATTGGCAACACGCAAGGGGTGAACGCGAGGCCCAGGCCCAGCAGGGCAAACGCCGGGACGATGGCGAGCAGTTTGCCTTCGCCAAGCACGGCGGCGATGCCGCTCATTTCCGAACGTGGCGCAGGCGCAGCAGTAGCTGCAGGCTGTGGCGCGGTGCCGGCGGCGGGGGTGTCGACGGCCGGCGCCTGGCCTTGCAGACGCGCGACCAGGGACGACGGGGCGCCGGAGTCCGCTGGCGTGCTCATGCCGGCCGAGGCCACCAGGCTGGCGCTGTACTCCTGCGGGGAATAGCACAGGCCCTTGTCGGCGCAGCCCTGCCCCCCTGCTTTCAAGGTGAACGGGCCACGCGCTTGCACCGGGATCCGGATGGTGACGCTGCCGTGATAGGTTTCGACGTTCTTGTTGAAGGTTTCGTCGAACTTGATCTTGCCGGGGGGAATCTGCGCCGTGCCCAGTGTCGCCCCCACCGCGCTGAAGTTGAAACGCTCGCGGTACATGTAGTAGCCGTCCGCGATATTGAACGTGACGGCAACCGTTTGCGGGTCGGCCATCGTTGCCGAGAAGCGGAAGGCCTGCGCAGGGTCGAGGAAGTCGGTGTCGCCGGCGCGCGCGGCGGGATGCAGCAAGCAGGCGGCGGCGATGCATAACAGGTTCAGCAGCGCTTTGAGGTCGGACAAGCGAAAACGGGACATAACTTCCTTTGGAGAACTAAATGCGCCGGCGCGCAGGCGGAATAGTACACCGCCGCCAGCGCCCGCGCTCTGGTCCCCGCTGCGTCACCGCTGCGCCGTCAAATATACATCCCGCCCGATACTTCGATGCGCTGGGCGTTGATCCAGCGGCTGTTGTCATTCAACAGCGAGGCGATCGCGCCGCCGATATCGTCAGGCAACCCTACCCGTCCCAGCGCTGTTTCCGAAGCAATGTGGGCATTCATCTGCGCGTTGTCGCGTACCACGCCGCCACCGAAATCGGTTTCGATCGCGCCCGGCGCAATCGTGTTCACGGCGATGCCGCGCGCACCGAGTTCCTTGGCCAGGTAGCGTGTCAGGGTTTCGATCGCGCCTTTCATGGCGGCGTAGGCCGAGAAACCCGGCGTGGCAAAGCGCGCCAGCCCGGACGAGATATTGACGATGCGGCCGCCGTCGGCGAGCACCGGCAGCAGCGCCTGGGTCAGCAGGAACACACCCTTCAGGTGGACGTTGTACATCTGGTCGAGCTGCTCTTCCGTCGTCTGGGCAAACGGCGCGTACACGCCGACACCGGCATTGTTGACGAGGAAATCGAACGTGGTGCGGCCCCAGTTGGCTTGCAGCGTGGCGCGCAGGCTGTCCGTAAAGGCGCCAAAGCTGCCCGACAGCGCGGTGTCGAGCTGCAGCGTGGCCGCCTTGCCGCCAGCGGCTGAGATCTGCGCGACCACGTCCTTGGCTTCCTCTTCCTTGCCGCGGTACGTCAGCACGATGCCGACGCCTTGCGCGGCAAGGTGCATGGCGGCATTCTTGCCGAGGCCGCGGCTGCCGCCGGTGATGAGTGCGATTTTCTGGGTCATGTCGTTTCCTTGTGAGTAGTGAGTAGTGAGTCAGGCCAGTGTATTGCGACATCGATCGCGCACAAAGATAGAATACGCAATTGAACTGTTCGCCGAACTGACACAATCGAAGCCGCCATGGACCGTATCGACGTCATGAAAATTTATGTGCGCGTGGCCGAGCTGGGCAGCTTCACGCAGGCCGCCGACAGCCTCGGCCTGGCCAAGGCCAGCACCTCAGCCGCCGTGCGCGAACTCGAAACGGACCTGGGCACGCGCCTGCTCCAGCGCACCACGCGTAAAGTGCAGATGACCCAGGACGGCATCGCGTTTTACGAGCGCAGCCGCGACATGCTGGCCGAGCTCGATGAGTTACAGAGCATGTTCCAGCATGGCGACGCCGGCTTGTCGGGACGGCTGCGCGTGGATTTGCCGGTTGCGCTGGCGCGCGGTATCGTCATGCCCGCCCTGCCCGCCTTCCTGGATGCGCATCCGCGCCTGCAGCCGGATTTGTCGAGTACCGACCGCCTGGTCGACGTGGTGCAGGAAGGGTTCGACTGCATCCTGCGTGTCGGCTGGCTGACCGACTCGTCACTGGTGGCGCGTCCACTGGGTGCTTTCCCCATGGTCAATTGCGCCAGCCCGGCATACATTGCCCGCTTTGGCTCGCCATCGACACTGGCCGACCTGGCGCGGCACCGGCTGGTCGATTACGCGCCGGCGCTGGGCGGGCGCGGCGCGCTGTTCGAATACGTGGATGGCGGGGCGCGCCGCACTGTCGAGGTGCCGGCGGTGCTGGCCGTCAACAACAGCGACGCCTACCAGGCCGCTTGCGTTGCCGGGCTCGGCATCATCCAGGCGCCTCTGTCCGGCCTGGCGCAATTGATCGACGACGGCCGCGTGGTCGCTGTGCTGCCCGATTACGTGGCGGCGCCGATGCCGGTGCACTTGCTGTATCCAAGCCGGCGCCACCTGAGCAAGCGCGCCCGGGGTTTCATGGATTGGCTGGCGGAACTGTTGGCGCCACATGTAGCGCCCGCAGGCGGCTGACGCTGACCAGCGTCGCCAGTGCCGTCGCGGCCGCGGCTACCCACAAGGACAGCCGGATGGCGTGCGCATCCTGGGCCGCGCTGGCCAGCGTGCCCGCGCCGGCGATCACATGGGCGCCGAACACCGAGACGATGATTCCCATCAGCGCAGCGCCGAAGCACTGGCCGAACGTGCGCATGATGGCCAGCACGCCGGAGGCATTGGCGCTGTGTTGGCGCGCCGTGTTCGACAGCATTTCCCGGTTGTTCGGACTCTGGAAGAAGCCGAACCCGATGCCGCAAATAAAGCCGCGCCAGCAGATATCCCAGGCCTGCGCATGGGCCGGCAGCAACGCCAGCAGGGCCAGTCCCACCGTGAAAACGCCGAGGCCAGCGCTCGACAGCGCGATCGGCGCGAAGCGGTCGGACAATTTTCCCGCCTGCGGTGCCGCCAGGATGATGCCCAGCGGCCAGGGCGTGAACAACAGGGCCGCGTGCAGCGCGCTGTAGCCGTAATTCGACTGGAACAGGAACGGCAAGGCAATAAAAGCGATGCCCTGGCCGACGAACGAAATCAGCGAGGTCAGCGCTGCCAGCGAAAAACGCGACGAGGCGAAGATCGTCAGCGGCAACAGGGGTTGCGCAGCGTGGCGCTGGCGCCAGACAAACGCGATGCCGGCCACCACCGCCGTCACGCCATAGGCCAGCGCGTGCAATCCGGCGGCTTCGGACTGGCCTGGAGCGCCCAGGCGCTGGCATGCCTCGGCGGCCATGATGAGCGCGCCCATCGCCAGCGCCGACAGCACGGCGCCCGCACTGTCGAATCGTCCCAGCGCCGTGGCGCGCTCGGCGGGAATGGCACGCAGGACCAGGACCAGGCCAACCAGGCCCAGGGGGACGTTGATCGCGAACAGCCACTCCCAGCTCGAAATCGCCAGCAGCACGCCACCGAGCGCCGGGCCGATGGCGGTCGTCGCCGCCACCATCAGCGCGTTCAGCCCGAGTATCCTGCCGAGCAGGCGGTTCGGAAACACGGTGCGCAGGATCGCGGGACCGATGCTGAGGACCGCCGACGCACCGAGTCCCTGCAGCAGGCGCATGCCGATCAGCACGTCGAGCGATGGCGCCAGCGCGCAGCCGAGCGAGGCCAGCGTGAACACGGCGAGGCCGCCGGCGTACTGGTTGCGGTAGCCGATACGCGACGCCAGCGAAGCGAAGATCGCCAGCGTCATGGCAGCGGCGAGCAAATAGCCATTCGCCACCCAGATGGCCGCCCCGGCCGACACTTTCAGCGCCAGGGCAATCTGCGGCAAGGCGATGTTGACGATTGTCCCGTCGAGCACGGTCATCGCGGTGGCGGTCATCAGCGCGATCATCGCCAGGCGCCGTTGTGGGCCCGGCAGTCCGTCGTCGCCGGGCAGGTCAGCAAACAATCCCATGTCAATTCCTCTGTTGGTCGTGCAGACAGTATGGCGACACCTGTGACATGGCGGAAGACGCACGGCCTGCACTGAATCCCTGCACCAGACGCCTTGCCTGCATCGCCGGTGTTACGATGCACCATGCCTGAACCCGATCTCAATCTTCTCATCGCCCTGGACGCCCTGCTCGCCGACGCCAGCGTGGCGGGCGCGGCGCGCAAACTCGGTCTCAGCGCATCGGCCATGAGCCGCACGCTGACCCGGCTGCGCGAGGCCACCGGCGACCCGCTGCTGGTGCGCGCCGGACGGCGCATGGTGCTCACCCCTGGCGCCGAGGCTTTGCGCGAGCGTACGCGCCTGGCCGTGCATGAAGCGCGCGCCTTGCTGCGGCCGAGCGCACTGGAGCCGGACATATCGCGCCTGCAGCGCACCTTCAACATCCGCGCCAACGGCGGCTTCGTCGAAGGTTTCGGCGCTGCCCTGATCGCTGCGACAAGTGCCGAGGCGCCGCTGGTGCGCCTGCGCTTCGCCCCGAAGATCGAGAAGACGCCGGCCTATCTGCGCGATGGATCGGCGGACCTGGAGATCGGCGTGGTCAGCAATATGGGCCCGGAAGTGCGCGTGCAGGCACTGTTCCGCGACCGTTATGTTGGCGTCGTGCGGTGCGGCCATCCGCTCGCATCGGGCGACATGACTGCAGCGCGCTACGCAGCCGCCGGCCACGTCGTCGCGTCACGCCGTGGTCGCGCCACCGGGCCCGTCGATACGGCGCTCGCGGCCCTCGGGCTGGAACGCCAGGTCGTCGCCGTGGTGCCGGGCTTTCCGGCCGCCCTGGCCATTGCGCGCGCCTCTGACCTGGTGGCATTGCTGCCTGCTTCCTACGTGCATGTCGGACCCGATCGCTGCGCCGTGTTCGAGCTTCCCGTCAGCGTGGCATCGCTGACGATCTCGCAGATGTGGCATCCTCGCGCCGAGGCCGATCCGGCGCATCGTTGGTTGCGCCAGCTGGTGCTGTCGGTGTGCCGGGCGCGCATTCCCCTTTAATTGCGGACCACAGACGAAAAAAAACCAGGCGCGGAGCCTGGTTCTTTCTGGAAGCAGCCGTCGATTACTCGGCGGTTGGCGCTTCTTCAGCGTCGGTGACTTCTGGACGGTCCAGCAGTTCAACGTAAGCCATTGGTGCGTTGTCGCCTACGCGGAAACCCATTTTCAGGATGCGCAGGTAGCCGCCGTTACGGGCAGCGTAGCGTGGGCCCAGCTCGTTGAACAGCTTCAGCACCATTTCGCGGTCGCGCAGACGGGCGAATGCCAGGCGCTTGTTGGCCAGCGTAGCGGTCTTGCCCAGGGTCAGGATCGGCTCGATGACGCGGCGCAGTTCCTTGGCTTTTGGCACGGTGGTCTTGATGGCTTCATGACGCAGCAGGGAAACGGTCATGTTGCGCAGCATGGCGAGGCGGTGGGACGAAGTACGGTTCAGCTTGCGAAGGCCGTGACGGTGACGCATGGTAATTCCTTTCGAGTTGTTTAATTCCAGCTCTTCGATCGTCCGTTCGGACGCGGGCCGGTTAAATCGGGGACATCAAGTTAAGTGGGAAATTTCCCGGTTTTGCTACGCTTTTTACTGCCCTACCCTCAAAAGGATCTGGCTTCGCCAGTCCTTTTTTGGTTGCTCCAGCCGAAAGTAGGTGTGTACTTTCGGGTGAATGTCTTACTTTTCCAGGCCGGCAGGCGGCCAGTTTTCCAGCTTCATGCCCAAGGTCAAGCCGCGGGATGCCAGCACTTCCTTGATTTCGTTCAGGGACTTGCGGCCCAGGTTTGGCGTCTTGAGCAGTTCGTTTTCCGAACGCTGGATCAGGTCGCCAATGTAATAGATGTTTTCGGCCTTCAGGCAGTTGGCCGAACGAACGGTCAACTCGAGGTCGTCGACTGGACGCAGCAGGATCGGATCGACCAGCGGCGCGCGCGATGGCGCTTCGGCGGCGGCTTCCGTGCCTTCCAGCGCAGCAAATACGTTCAGCTGGTCCACGAGCACGCGGGCCGACTGGCGAATCGCTTCTTCCGGGGTGATCACGCCATTGGTTTCAATGTTGATGATCAGCTTGTCCAGGTCGGTACGCTGCTCGACGCGGGCGGATTCGACGAAGTACGACACGCGGCGAACTGGCGAGAACGACGCGTCCAGGATGATGCGGCCGATGGTCTTGTTCGTGTCTTCCGACAGGCGGCGGACGTTACCAGGCACGTAGCCACGGCCTTTTTCGACCTTGATCTGCATGTCCAGCTTGCCGCCGGCGGTCAGGTGGGCAATCACGTGGTCCGGGTTGATCAGCTCGACGTCGTGCGGCAGGTCGATGTCCGATGCCAGGACGGCGCCTTCGCCTTCCTTCTTCAGGGTCAGGGTGACGGAATCACGGTTGTGGACCTTGAAGACCACGCCCTTCAGGTTCAGCAGCAGGTCGACGACGTCTTCCTGGACGCCGTCGAGCGACGAGTACTCGTGCACGACGCCGGCGATCGTCACTTCGGTTGGCGCGTAGCCGACCATCGACGACAGCAGCACGCGACGCAGCGCGTTACCCAGGGTATGGCCATAACCACGTTCGAACGGTTCCATCACGACTTTGGCGTGACCGGCGCCGAGCGCCTCGACATCGATAATACGTGGCTTCAACAAACTGTTTTGCATGAAATGTCCTCTTCAATACCCTCGGCTCGTTACACCGATAAGGCTGATGGAATGTGAAAACGCCCGCTCGGTGTGAGCAGGCGGTGAAACGGATTCTTGCTACGGCGAAGGCGGATCATGTCGAGTTGGTCCTGCTTACTCACCATGGATCCCGGCCTTCGCCGGGACGACGACCTCGCGGGATGACCGCGAAATCGTCGATTAACGCGAGTATTAACGCGAGTACAGTTCGACGATCAGTGCTTCGTTGACGTCGTTGGCGATCTCGTTACGCTCTGGGAACGAACGGAAGGTGCCTTCCATTTTCTTCGAGTCGACGGATACCCAGCTCGGCATGCCGATCTGCTCAGCCAGCGACAGGGCTTCAACGATACGCACTTGCTTTTTGGCTTTTTCGCGCACGGCGATGACGTCACCCGACTTGACAGCGTACGAAGCGATGTTCACGACGTTGCCGTTGACGGTGAAAGCTTTGTGGCTGACCAGCTGACGCGCTTCAGCGCGGGTCGAGCCAAAGCCCATGCGGTAGCAAACGTTGTCGAGACGTGCTTCCAGCAGGCGCAGCAGCGTTTCGCCGGTGTTGCCCTTGCGACGGTTTGCTTCAGCGAAGTAGCGGCGGAACTGGCGTTCCAGGATGCCGTACATGCGCTTGACTTTTTGCTTTTCGCGCAGCTGGTTGCCGTAGTCCGAGGTGCGGGCACCCGACTTGACACCGTGCTGGCCTGGCTTGACGTCCAGTTTGCACTTCGAGTC
>Ga0265780_10001647_pt1 | contig 31058 bp, 26 predicted proteins | sample P1T30metagenome_FD_192432 | JGI IMG/M metagenome (GOLD analysis project Ga0265780, IMG submission 192432) | Plant litter microbial communities from East Loma Ridge, Irvine, California - P1 T30 | ecosystem: Environmental > Terrestrial > Plant litter > Unclassified | place: USA: California... | reverse complement strand
CTTTCAGGTTGTTCATCACCGTGAGCGGGTCGCCGGTGAGCAGCACCTCGCCCTTGTTGATGATGGCCATGTGGCGGCACAGGTCCGACACGTCGCTCACAATGTGGGTGCTGAGGATGACCACCAGGTTTTCGCCAATCTCGGAGAGCAGGTTGTGGAAGCGGTTGCGCTCGGCGGGGTCGAGGCCGGCGGTGGGCTCGTCCACGATGATGAGACGCGGGTTGCCGAGCAGGGCCTGGGCAATGCCGAAGCGTTGCTTCATGCCGCCGGAGTAGCCGCCCACGTACTTTTTGCGCACGTCGTAAAGGTTGGTTTGGTGCAGCAGGGCGGCCACCATTTCCTTCCGCTCCTTGCCGTTGGCGATGCCTTTGAGGGTGGCGAAGTGGTCGAGTAAATCCTCGGCGCTCACGCTGGGGTACACGCCGAACTCCTGGGGCAGGTAGCCCAGCACGCGGCGCACGGCCTCCTTATCGCGCAGCACGTCGATGCCATCGAGGCTAATGGCGCCGGTGTCGGCGTCCTGCAGGGTGGCAATGGTCCGCATCAGGCTGGATTTGCCGGCGCCGTTGGGGCCCAGCAGGCCGAACATGCCGTTCGGGATTTCAAGGCTGACGTTTTTGAGGGCCTGCGTCCCGTTGGGGTACGTCTTGGAAAGGTTGGTGATGGAAAGGGCCATTGGTGCAGAAAAAAGGTGATGACGTATGAGTTAGCGTTGATTGAATCGGGGGAAGATAGCCAGCGTTACAGCCTATTCTGACTTTACGGATGCTGAAACTGTGGCCGTAGTTGCCTGCCGGATGCTACTCAGCGGTATTCGGTCACCGTGGCGTCGATGCCCAGGCCGAAGCCGCGCATCTTTTCCCAGTCGGCGGCGCTTTGATTGGCAATGTAGATGGGACCTTTTAGCACGCTCATGCTGAGTCTCAGCTCGCCGGGCCCTAGCTCCTTCACCATTTCGAGGCCCACGGCAATGTCGCCCTGCACGGTGAGGTGGAAACGGCGCAGGTCGGCCACGAAGCGCGCTTTGGTTTCGCCTTTGCGCACCCGCACGTACACGGGCTCGGGCAGCAGGCTGGCCGTGGGCACGTCGTGTTCTACTTGGTACACATTGACGCGGTAGAACAGGCTGTCGTAGGTGCATTCGGCGACGTGGAACGACACCTCCTCCAGCGTGGCGGGCCGCCGCAGGTGCAGGCCCTGCGCCAGCTGGCTGCCCAGCCGGTTCATTTTAAAACCGCCCGAAACGGTATTGGACACCATCGAATTGCCGATAACGCGCTGCGTGACTGTGCCAGGCCGCACCAGCACCTCGGCCAGCGGCGTGGGCGTGGCCCGCAGCAGCACCCGGCCGCCCGCCTGGGTTAGCTGCTGCCGGAAATCGGCCACCCGCACCGTGAGCGGCGCGTAGCCCAGCAGGGCCAGCCGCAACGAGTCCTGGTCATAGGCAGCGGGCACGTCGAGGGTGAAGTGGCCTTGAGCATCGGCTACGGTGCCGGCTGGGCGATGCAGCACGCCAATGCTGACGTAGACTACCGGGGCCTGGGTGGCCAGGTCGAGCACCTGCCCGGCGAGGGCCTGGGCCGCAGCCACGGCGGGTAGTAGCATAGCGCTGAATAAGGAGCAGAAAAAGGCGGGGAGAAAGCGGGCCAGTAGCATGCGGTGAGCAAATTGAGCGACTTGATGGCCCAAAGATGAAAGGCTCCTGGTGCCAAACACCGGGCAAAATGACCAATGGCTACCCGGCCGTGACCACCGCTGGCCTGGGCCGGACCACCGGCGTTCGTCAGCGAAAAGCAGCGTTTGTCACGCTTATCCGGTGTTCGTCATCTTACCTTGATAGCGCCTGGGCGGGGCCAGTAGCTTTGCGGCATGACTCTTTCGCATTTATTTGGGCAGCGGGCTATTCGCCACGGGGTGGTGTGGCTGCTGGTAATAGCGGGTATTGGCCTGTTGGCCTGGAACGACCCGGCCCACGCCCGGGAAGGGCTGACCTTTTCGGCAGCCTTGCTCGTGGTGGCAGCAGCGGCCATTTACCTGCACTTCTGGCTTCTTACTCACTTGATGGAGCGCCGGCGCTACGTGCTCTATATTCTGGCCACAGCGGCTACGGTGCTGGCGAGTGGTGCCCTGCTCAATTCGGTAGACAGGGTAGTGCAAATCCGGGTAACGGGGACAGGTCGCATTTCCTCCCCGGCGTATTTGTACGGGCAGGCGGTGGGCAACGTCCTCCTTTGCCTCACCATCGCCACCATTGCGCGCTACGTGCGGCGTGGCATTGTGAGTCACTTCCAGATGCAGCAGCTGCGGGCGCTGCAGCTCGAAACCGAGCTCAGCCTGCTCAAAGCCCAGGTAAACCAGCACTTCCTCTTCAACACCCTCAACAACCTCTACGGCCTGAGCCTGGCCGCCCCCGACCAGATGCCCGAAGCCCTGCTCCAGCTGGCCGGCCTGATGCGCTATCAGCTCGATAGCTCCCGCCAAAGCACCGTGACTGTGGGCACCGAGGCTGAATACCTGGCCAACTACATCGGCTTGGAAAAGCTGCGCCTGCGCGACAATACCCAGGTCGAATTCACTGTCGACCTGCCCCACCCCGACCGGCCGCTGGCTCCACTCCTGCTGCTGCCACTGGTGGAAAACTGCTTTAAGCACGCCATCGGCCCGAGTGGCGAAAATATCATCTGCATCCACCTCATCCAGACCGATACCGGCCTCACACTGCGCACCAGCAACAGCATCCCGCCACATTTCCGGCCCGCGCCGTCGGGGCTGGGCCTGCCTACCTTGCGGGCGCGGCTGGCACAGTTCTACCCCGGCGCTGGCCATCGGCTGACCATCGAAGCCAGCGACACCTTCTATGCCGCCAGCTTGCAGCTAGTGCTGTAGGAATGCTTTTGTTTTTGGGCCTGATGAAGCTGTTTGAGGTAGCAAAATCTGGGGATGCGCCGAATGTTGCCCTATCGACTCTATGAAGGCAGCCGCCACGCCGCAAAAGCATCTGCACGTATAGTCCTAGCGGCGGCATGTCGGATTGGTAGTCATGCTTTCCCCACGCACCAGCTGAAATAGCTGGCTATTCTAACAACACCGGCAAATAAACCGGGACCGTTTGCGCCAGACCAAGCGTACCCATTTGTTATAGCCTAGCGGATGGCAGCGCGGCGGCACGGGCCAAATCCTGGTACTTGCGGATGGTGCCGGCTTGGTCCTGGCGCAGTTCCAGCAGTAAGGCCGTATCAACGACGTTTTCGCAGTGTTTGTGGCCCCATAGAATAAACTCCACCATCAGCGGGGCCAAGTCCAGCCCTTTCTCGGTGAGGCGGTAGGTGAACTTCGATTTTTTATCGGCCGCTACGGTCTTGGTCACAATGCCTTGGCACTCCAGCAAGGCCAGCCGGTCGGCCAGAATGTTGGTGGCCATTTTTTCTTCGGATTGCGAAAACTCCCCGTAGGAAGACTTGCCAATAAACAGGATATCCCTCAAAATCAAAAGGGTCCATTTATCGCCCAGGATGTCGAGCGAGGAACTCAGAGCACAGGTTGAACGCTGTTTGGAGGGTTTCATCACACAAAAATAAATTTTACTTGCAATTTGCAAGCTTAATAGCCTAGCTTTGCACTTGCAAAAAGCAAGCAAATATACACACTGCTAGCTCTAGTACCTGCGCTGGCCCCAGCGCCAGGCGATTCAATCATGAAGGGTATTCATTTCCCTCGCTCATTCATTTTTCCATGAAACTACAAGGTAAAGTAGCCGTCATCACCGGCGGCAATAGCGGCATCGGCTTCGGCATTGCTCAGGAATTCCAAAAAGAAGGCGCTAAAGGAGCCATCGTTGGCCGCAACCGGGAAACGCTGGATGCCGCGGCCCAAGAGTTGGGCGCCGACTTCATCGCCCTTCAAGGCGACGTAACCCAGCTCGCGGATTTAGAGCGCGTATTCCAGGCCGTGGCCGACCGGTTTGGCAAGCTCGACACGCTGGTCGTGAGTGCGGGCGGAGCTATTGGCGTGGGCACGGCGGCGTCGGTGGCCAGTGCCACGGAGGACGACTTTCAGCGGGCGGTGGACCTAAACCTGAAAAGCGTCTTCTTCACGGTGCAGAAGGCCTTGCCGCACATGAACGACGGCTCGTCCATCGTGCTGGTGGCATCCAATTCGGCCCACCAGGGGTCGGCGGGGCTATCGGCCTATTCGGCGGCCAAGGCCGGTGTCATTTCCTTCGCCCGTTCGTTCTCCCTGGATTTGCTGGAGCGCAACATTCGCGTCAACGTGCTTAGCCCCGGCTCCACTGACACGCCGGTGTTCGGAAAATTCGGGTTGCCAGCCGAGGTAGCCGCCCAGGTTAAGGCTGGCTTCGTGGAGTCGATTCCGCTCAAGCGCATCGGGCAGCCCCGTGAGATGGGCCGGGTCGCGGTGTTTCTAGCGTCGGAAGATTCCTCCTTCATGCTGGGCAGCGAGGTGCTGGCCGATGGCGGCTCCACCATGCGGTACGCTTAAGTAAGGCCCGGTCGGGGTAGCGCCACGAGGCAGAAGTAAGCCACATAACAGCCGTTTGCTCGTTGAAAATGGCCGTTGCTGTATAAATAAGCAATAGCCAATATTGGAGCGGCGATACGGCCGCGTGCTGCTTATAAGCACCTGCTTGAGGCAGTAAAATTTGAGAATGCGGCGCAAACTAGCCCAAGTTATCCGGATGTTGGCCCGTGTTAAGAGGCAGTCGTATTCCTTCGATAGCGGTAATTGGCTCAGCGCCCCCCAAGGTCCACTCGACGAGCCAGCATTACTCCGAAGCTAACTCAAACAGCTTCTGAAGCATATTTGAGTGATTATGGCAAATACCTTTCACGGCTTGAAATATATCCAAGGCATTTTCGCAAATACATTTCAATGCTGAAATAATTTAGGCCATTTGCTTGATAGTTATTTCACTCTGTATTCTGACGGTTCTTTATGCTTCCTCCCCTCCGCTGCCTGCTGGTTGATGATGAGCCACTGGCCCACACCGTGCTGCGCGCCTACCTCGACCGCCTGCCGGGTCTGGCCACCTGGGCCGGGAGTTGCTACGGGGCTGTGGAGGCCCTCACATTTTTGCGCACCACGCCCGTCGACGTGCTATTTCTGGATGTGGACATGCCCGAGCTCACGGGGTTAGAGTTGCTGCGGGCGCTGCCACAGCCGCCGGCCGTGGTGCTCTGCACCGCCCACGCCGCCCACGCCCTCGATGCCTTCGACCTCGGCGTGGTCGACTACCTGCTCAAGCCCATTCGCTTCGAGCGCTTTATCAAAACCATCAACCGACTGCAAGCTGCGGTGCCGACAGCCGCGTCGGCCATAGCCGCCCCCCCGTCGCCCGCCCCGGAAGCCGCCGTTGATTCCATTTTCCTGAAAACCGATGCCGGCACCGAGCGGGTGCGCTTCGCCGAACTGCTATTTGTGGAAGGCTACGGCAATTTCGTGAAGTGCCACCTCGCCTCGGGCCGCGTACTGCTCACGGCCGAAACCATGAAGCAGATGGAAAGCCAGCTGCCCGCCGGGCAATTCCTGCGCAGCCACAAATCCTACCTCGTGAACCTGGCCAGCGTGGAGCGCCTCAGCGGTAATGTGCTGCTGGTGGGAGCCCGCGAAGTGCCAGTGGGCAGCACCTACCGGCAGGAAGTGCTACGGCATTTGCGGTGAGTGGTGGAGTGAGAAATTGTCATTGCGAGGCCGCAGGCCGAAGCAATCCGTCCTGTTCTCAGCGACCAGCCTCATAACGTGAAAAGCCCCGGCGCTCGATGCAGAGCCGGGGCTTGTCAGGTGCGTAAAAAGGCGTTATCACCTCTTAAAGCTGGTCGCGTTGAGAGGACGGATTGCTTCGCTTCGCTCGCAATGACAGTTCCTCATTCTGCAATCCTCACTAAGCGAAGCGCTACTGCCCGCCTTGCTTGCTGCCGCCACCCTTCACGTCATCGTTGGAGATGGATTTGCGCTGCTTGCCTTGCTGCTCGGCGCCGAAGCGGTAGCTGAAGCTGAGGCGGAAGCCGCGCTGGTAGGCGTAGTTGGTGCTGGTTTCGCTGAAAGAGGGCGTATCGGTGGTGGAGCGGTAGCGCCAGTAGTTGTTGAAGGGCGCTGACAGGTTCAGCACCAGGTCGGCCTTATCGTTGAGGAAGGTTTTCTTCACACCCATCTGGTAGTAAAGGTTGGCCGAGCCCCGGCCCTGCAGCTCAGGTGAGGGCAATGAGCTGTAGAGGAAGCCTTGCAGCGTAAATTTCTTGGGCAATTTATAGGAAGTGTTAAAATTCAAGCCGGCCGTGAAGCCGCTCCGCTCGATGCCCAGCGCCGGGCTGCGGCGCACGATGTACTGGATATCGGGCCCGCCGCTGATGTCCCAGCCCTTGGCAGGCTTGGCTGAACCGTAGAAATTGAGCTGATAAAAGGCGTTGGAGGCCACATTGGCATAGGTCCGGACCGTGCTGCCGGGCAGCGCATCGGTAATTCCCACTTCCTCGGGACGCAGCCGAATGGACTCGATGGCATTGCCCGTGCGGCGCATCGAGCCCGAAATATTGAGTGAGCCCGCCTTGCCGTTGGTGTTGAAGCTCAGCTCGTAAGAATCCGTCAGCTCGGGGTCGAGGTTGGGGTTGCCGAAGGAAATGTTCTGCGCGTCGGAGCGGTCGATGAACGGGTTCAGGTAGTCGATGTAGGGACGGGTGATGCGGCGGCTGTAAGCCAGGCGCATGCTGTTGTTGTCGCTAAAGGCGTACTGCGCGTTGCCATTGGGCAGCAGCGTGAGGTAGCTGCGGGTCGGAATCTCCGAGCCCGTAGTACGGAACTGGGCCGAAAGCTCCGTGCGCTCCAGGCGGCTGCCCAGGCTGACGGTCAGCTTTTTGGTGGCCTTGGCAGTATAAGTGGCGTAGGCGGCCTGCACGTTTTGGTCGTAGTCGAAATCGGTGGAGCGGCGGGGTACCCGCGCAAAGTCGGCTTGGCCCAACGTCAGGCTGTCCACGTCGGCTACCGAACCAGTGTGGCGCCAGATGGCTTTCAGGCCGGTTTCGAGGGTTTGCTTCTCACCGAAGGGCTGCGTCAGGTCGGTCTGGAAAGTGACTTCGGTGCCCGGTGTGCGGCCCCGGTTGCGCTCGCGGTAGCTGGCCTGGCCGGTTTCGAGGTTGGTATAGGAGTTGGCGTATTGGTCGAAGTCGTAGCCGAAAGTGCCGCTGTTTTCGGCGTACTGCCCCACAACGCTCCACTCCTTGCGGGGCAGCGCGAAGGTCTTGGTGTAGGTGCCCGTCAACTCGCCATTGAAGCCACTGAACAGGCTGTTGGTGGTGCGGGTGAAGAGTTGGTTATTGGCCGGGTTGGCGGCCACGTAGTCATTGAGCAGGTTGATGTAGTCGTGGCCTTTATACGCATTCAATGACGCTGCCAGCGAGAGGCTCTGGTGCTCACTCAGGTCATAGTCGAGGCCCACGCTGCCGTAGTACCAGCGGCCACCGTAGTTGCCAATTCCACTCTGATTCAGGGTCGAATTATCGAGCTTGCCGTAGCGGACGCGGGTCGATTCGTTGGGCCCGTACCAGCCGCCCGTGCCGCCCGACGAGGTGAAGCCCAGCTTCTTGGTCTTGAAGTTGAGCGCGGCATTCACGTTCGAGTTCCGGTTGCCGCCCGAGGCGCTCACGCGGCCGTTCAGGCCCTGCTCCACCCCTTTTTTCAGCACGATGTTGATGATGCCGGCCGTGCCCTCGCCATCGTACTTGGCCGGCGGCGTGGTGATGATTTCGACCGACTTAATCTGCTCGGCCGGGATGCCTTTCAGGGCTTCGGCCAGGTTGCTGGCCAGCGTGGGCGAAGGCTTATTGTTCACCAGCACTTTGAAATTGCTGGAGCCGCGCATTTTCACGTTGCCGTCGCCGTCAACGGCCAGCAGCGGGGCTTTGCGCAGCACATCGGCCGCGTTGCCGCCAGCGTTGGTCGCGTCCTGGTCGGCGTTGTACACGATGCGGTCGGGGCGCACCTCCACCACCGGCTTCGTGCCGATAACCAGTGCTTCACCCAGTGCGGTGCCGGCCACCGGCAGGTAGAAGGTGGGCAGCGCCGTCGCGCCGACTGTTACGGTCACGGCCCGCGTCTGGGTGCCATAGCCCACGTAGCTCACCCGCAGCCGGAAGCTGCCGGGCGCCAGCTTATTCAGCGCAAACTTGCCGGCATCATCGGCCGCCACGCCGGTGACGGGCGCCTCGCCAGTGGCCGGCAGTAGCACCACGGTGGCGTAGGGCACCGGCTCTTTTTTGAGCGAGTCGAGTACCGTGCCGGTGAGCGAGCCAGTGGCGGCCGGAGCCTGCGCGACGGCGGGTGTGGCAACCCAGCCCAGGGCGCAGGTCAGCAGCCAACTCAGCAGGAGGCGGGCAGGAGTAGCAAATTTCATCAGCAGAAATGGAAAGGTGATTTCGGGAGCATAGATGTCGGGGAAGGTGGGGAAGTTGCTTGCATCGGGTGCAATGTTTTCCGGCCCCGGCCCGGCTACCGCGGCAAAGCACCAAACGTTACAGGCTCCCACATTATTTCTGACAGCTGGAAAGAGGGTTTTCATGACCGCAAAGGCGTTGGTGAAAGACTGCGACAAAAGTCCTCCCCCACCCCATACCCGGCGCTTCAAGCCATAATCTGGCCCGTCTCAACTTATGATTTGGGCCGCATCACCTCGCTGGGCGCCTGGCCCAGCAGCTTCTTGAACACGCGGTTAAACGTTGACTTTGAATTAAATCCGCTTTCCAGCGCCACCCCCACCAGCGAGTAGTGGGCAAAGCGCGGGTCGGCCAGCTTGCGGCGGGCCTCCTGCACGCGGTGGGTGTTCACGAAGTCGTTGAAGTTCTGCCCGCAGCCCGCGTTGATGACTTTAGACAGCAGCGCGGGGTTGGTGCGCAAGCGGTGGGCCAGTTCGGTGAGGGTAAGCTCGGGCTCCAGCCAGGGCTGCTCGTCGCTCATCAGGCGCATCAGCTTATCGCGCCAGGGCCGCAGCTCCGGGGCCAGCTCCGGCGCGGGTGGCACAGCCTCATCTGGGGCGGGCGCGGCAGCAAGAGCTGGCGCTACGACCGGCCCGGCAGCGGCTGGCGATTCAATGGACGTTGCGAGCGGTTCCGGCTCCGCAGTATTTACCGCAGGCGGCGCGGCCCCAAAGCGCAGTGAACTGGTGGCCGCCGCGTAATTGGCCTGAATGCCCACCACAATCAGCCCGTAAATGAGCATACCGCGTAGGGCGAAGAAATACCAGGCCGTGTCGTAGCTGAGGTCGTACACCTGGTTCAGCACCGTAAACACCAGGCTCAGCACCAGCACCAGGGCTTGTAGCGCCAGCAGCTGCCGCAGACCGGCGAAGCGCAGCCGCTCGGGGTCCGAAAAGTTGTCGTTGAGGTAGCGGGCGTAGCGGCGGTAGTCGGCCAGCAGGCGCAGGCCATAGCCCAGCAGCAGCGCCGAGCTGAGCAAGGCGGCGGGGAGTGCCAGCTCATCAAACGCCGTAGCCGCCTGGCCTTTGGTGCCATAGAAATCGGGCAACGGCCGGCCCAGTACACCGCGCCACCAGAGCAGGTCGTAGGCCGCCACGGCCGCGAAGGCGCCCCATTCCAGCAGGCCCGGCAGGAGGTGCTTCAGGCTCGGGCGCCAGTGGAAATCCTGGTTGGTGAGGCTGCGAAAATATAGGTAATAGGCCCCGCCCAGCACCATGTTGGCCCGCCACGGCACGTAGAACATGACGGTGGAGTGGCCGTCGTGGCTGTCGAACCAGCCGGCGTAGCCCAGCATCCACTGGCTCACGCTGAGGGTGGGCACGAGCACCAGCAAGGCCAGTAAAGCATCGGCCGCGCTGCCGCGCCGCCACGCCCGGCCCAGCAGCCAGAGCGTAGCCACGGCCCCCGGCACCACAAAGGGCAACAGCAACGAGCTATGCGGACCGAAGGAGAACAACATAGCGACGAAAATACGGCGCCGCCCTTGCCCGCTGGAACTACCGCTATTTTGGCTTAGCTTTGAGGTAACCCCGTTTTTGCGCTGCCATGAACATCCTCCGTCACGTCGACCTCACCCGCGTCTTCTTCGTCGACATCGAAACTGTGCCCGGCCACGCTACCCACGCTGAAATGCCGACGGCACACCAGTCGCTCTGGCAAAAGTTCTGCGACAAGCGCCACGCCCGCGAGCTGGCCGAGGGTCAAAGCCACGCGGACCTATTCCGCAACAGCGGCCTCTACGCCGAGTTCGGCAAGGTGGTGTGCATCTCGGTGGGTTTCTTTCGCGAGCTGAAGGATGAAACCCTGGAATTCCGCACCAAGTCCTTCGCTGATGAGGACGAGTGCAAGGTGCTGCGCGACTTCGGACATTTCCTGCAGCGCTACGCACCCTACGGCCCCAGCCGCTATTCCAAGCTCGAAACTGCCCACCCCGAGGGCTACTTCCTGTGCGCGCACAACGGCCGCGAGTTCGACTACGGCTACTTGGGCCGCCGCATGCTCATCTGCGGGCAGGATATTCCGCCCATGCTCGACGTGGCCGGCCACAAACCCTGGGACCTGCCCCATCTGCTCGACACCATGGAGCTCTGGAAATTTGGCGACAACAAAGGCCACATCACGCTGGCCCTGCTGGCGGGCGTGTTCGGCATCCCCTCGCCCAAAGACGACATCGACGGTGCGCACGTCGGCCACACCTATTGGGTTGAGAAAGACCTCGCCCGCATCGTGCGCTACTGCGAGAAGGACATCATTACCACGGCCCGCGTTTTCCTGCACTACACCGGCCGGAAAGAACTGTGGCCGCTCGTCACGCTCACGCCCACGCCCTGGCCCGCCACGTCCGTGATGCAGGTGGTCGCTTAGTCCTTTCCCCTTGGCCCTGCTTAGCTTTGAGCCGGTTGAAATGTTCTGCTGAGCATTTCAACCGGCTCTTTTTGACTTTACAGCACCTGTATGCGCCCACTGCTTTTCCTGGCTACGCTGGCTTCGGCCGCGTCCTTTTCCTTCCAAACCCACGCCCAAGCGCCGGCCGCTACTGGCAACGCCTTCGTGCGCGACAGCCTGGCCAGCTACGTCAAGCGCGGCCTCAAGCTCTGGAACATTCCCGGCCTGGCCGTGGTGGTGGTAAAAGATGGCCAGGTAGTAACCTCGCAGGGCTTTGGCGTGAAGGCTGTGGGCAAGCCCGAGCCGGTAGACGGCAACACGCTGTTTCTGATTGCCTCCAATTCCAAGCTCTTCACCGGCACCGCCATCTCTCAGCTGGTGGAGGAGAAAAAGCTCAAGCTTGACGACCCGGTGCGCCAGTATTTGCCCGACTTTAGGCTGTATGATTCCACCAGCACGCGGCTGGTTACGGTGCGCGACCTTATGAGCCACCACTTCGGCACCAAGACGTTTCAGGGCGATTTCACCTTCTGGAACTCGACCCTGAGCCGGGCCGAAATCCTGCAGAAAGTGCGTTACCTAAAGCCCAGTAGCCCATTCCGGCAGAACTACGGCTACAGCAACTACGGCTTCCTGGCGGCCGGCGAAGTCATTCCCGCGGCCACCGGCGGCACCACCTGGCAGGATTTCGTGCAGCAGCGCCTGCTCACCCCGCTGGGCATGACCAATACCTACCCTAATTCGACCGGAGCCAGCCAGCGGCCCAACGCGGCCCAGCCCTACACTACTGCCTTCGGCCCGCTCACGGCCGTGCCGTTTGATGTGGTGGACAATTTTGGGCCCGCCGCCAGCCTCGTTTCTTGCACCAATGACCTCGCCCACTGGCTGCGCTTCCAGCTCGATAGCGGCAAATACAACGGCCAGCGCATCCTGCCCTGGGCCACCCTGCGCCGTACCCGCGAGGGCAACACGCTGGTGACCAGCACCCGGTCGCCCGTCTTCCCCATGCACTTCCGCACCTACGGCCTGGGCGTGCTCTCGGCCGACTACAACGCCCGCCAGATTTACTGGCACACCGGCGGCGCCAACGGCTTCGTGACCAACGTCTGCTTCGTGCCCGAGGAAAACCTGGGCATCGCCGTGCTCACCAACCAGGACAACCAGAGCTTTTTCGAAGCCCTGCGCTACCAGCTGCTCGATGCCTACCTGGGCGTGCCCTACGTGGACCGCAGCCGCCAACTCTACGGCTTCGCCAAACCTGGCAACGCCGAGACTGCCAAAAGTGTGGCTGACCTCGCCGCCCGCGTAGCCAAGAAAAACAAGCCTGCCCGCAGCCTCAAAGACTACGCCGGCACCTACACCCATCCCGTCTACGGCACCATCACGGTAGAGCCCAAAGGCAAGCAACTGCTCGTGCGCTTCTCGCACCACCCCACCCTCACCACCACGCTGGATTACATGGACGGCGACACCTTCCGCAGCACGTTCAACCACGCCGCCTATGGCATTTTCCCCGCACCTTTCACCGTTGAGAACGGGCAGGTGAAGACGCTGGAAATCCGGGTGAATGACGGGCTGGAGCAAGACCCATACGTGTTCAGCAAGCAATAGCGGAAAGTTTATGATTTCATTTCCAATGTCTACAAGCCTCCCCCGTTTTCTATCCCTCATGGCAGCCGCCACGCTGACTTTAGCGGGATGCAACATGCCTGCCAAGCCGGAACAAAAACCTGACAAAGTCAGCAAGCCGGCTGCTGCTCCTGCCGCTTGCGCTTTGCCGGTATACGACCTGGAGAAGTTGCCGATGGGAACCGCGAAGCAGCTCGATTCGGCCGCAGTTTTTCGGCTGTGCCAACAGTCGCCCGGTTTACGAGAGGCTTTTACGGACTACTATGCGGGCGAGAAATTCTACCAGTTGGCAACCGTGCAGTGCGAAGGCTTCACGCTGCTCCCGCTTTATCGTCGGGGGGAGGATGAAACCCATCGGCTGTATTACCTGACACTAGGCACCGGGCAACAGCTCCAAAGCTGGGCGCTGCTCGCCACCTGGGGCACCGCCGAAGAGTGGCACGGTACCAGCAAGCTCCAGAAAGCTGGCAATGCGCTGCGCGTCATCACCCTCAACCAGATGGACTACCGGGCCGACGGCGAGTTTATGGATGACAAAACGTATCTATTCACCCAGGACTCGTTGGTCGAGGATTTTCATTTGGCCCCAACTGGGCAACTGGTCAAGACTCAGGTTGACAGCACTCAGCGCGTAGTACGTACCATGACTAAGCTGTAGCTGCCCGGGTAGCTAGTTGTTCAGCGTGTCTAAATCAACCACGCAGCGGTACTTCACGTCGCCTTTCAGCATGCGCTCGTAGGCTTTGTTGATGTGCTTGATGTCGATGGCTTCGCTGGAGGACGCTAAACTTCATAAACTGGCGAAGGTTGGGCCAACGGGCTAAAAAGCCACTTTCGCTGCCTGAAGCGACTTGGAAGTCATCGGGAGCAGCACGCTGTTTGTCTGCAGGGGCGGGTCCTGCCCCTGCAGACAAACAGCGTGCTGCTCCCCACCCAATAGCTAGCCTTTCAGCTCCGTAGGGCTCAAGCCGAATTTTTTCTTGAAAGCCGTGCTGAAGTGCTGCACCGACGAATAGCCCAGCTCGAATGCCAGCTCACTGGCAGTTTTTTGGCGGTCCTGCAATTGGGCCCGGGCATCGGCTAGGCGGTAGTCGCTCAGGTAGCCGAACACGGTTTGGCCGAACAACTCTTTGAAGCCTTTTTTCAGCTTAAACTCGTTGAGGCCGGCCAGGCGGGCCAGCTCGGGCAGGCTGGGCGGCAGGGCCAGGTGCTGCACAAGGTAGTCGCGGGCGAAGAGCAGACGCTCCTGGTCGTAGTCGGTGCGGGCGTAGCGGCGCGGGGCCTGCGCCTGCTCGAAAGCGTCGGCCTGCAGCACCAGTATTTCCAAGGCTTTGGAGTAGAGAAACAGCTTTTTCAGCGGGCCCGCAAAGCGGCAGTCCAGTACTTCCCGGATGGCCGTGTGCAGCGCCAGGTTGAGATGCAGGCCCTGCTCGCTCAGCACCAGCTGCTGCCCTTGCAGCACGGCGGCGCAGAAGCGGCGCAGCGGCTCATTGGCCTGCTGGGCCAGGGCCAGGAAGGCCGGCTTAGTGAATTGCAGGATGAAGGTTTCCGATTCCAGCTCCTCGTTGCGAATGGTGCCCTCGAAACCGTGGGCATAGGACAAGTTGTGCTGGTAGCTGGCCAGGTGCAGCACGGTACCGGCCCGGCGGTTCTCGATAACGGTGCGGCCGCGCAGGTTGAAATGCAGGTGCACCACGTCGAGGTCGGCGTGCCACTCGGCCGTGAAAGGCTCCTGGTAGCGCCAGCGAGCATAGGCCAGCCGAATGCCATCGAAATACCAGTGCGCCTGATAGCCCTTGCCAATGGGCAACTCGATTTCGCGGGCGTGCTCCACCAGTTCGGTGGCATGAAAGTCACTGGCCACGTAGTCATTACTATGGATAAGAAGCTGGCTGCTGCCGTGGCGGACTTCGAGGGGCATGGCCGTGGGGGAAATTTAAAGCAAGTTATTTCATCAGGCGCAGCAACAGCTTGGTGAACAGGCCGGGCGGCGCAATGCGGGTGTTCTGGAACGCGGCAAACTGCCACCGCCCCTTGTCCAGCACGGCCACCATGGTCTGGATGGAGTCGCGGCCGACGGGCGCCTGCTTCTGCCAGCGCATCTGCACCGCTCCGGTGCTGTGCAGCAGCGCCACGGTGGGGGCCAGCAGCCGGAAATCGGTGACGCGGCCCCGCACCAGCCGGGAGCCGCGCAGCACGCCCCGGAACAACTCCTGATGGGCTTGCGCAATGGCCACCCGGCCAGTCAGATGGGTGCCATCGAACACCACATAGTCGGCATCATCGGTAAAATTAGCGGCGAATTGTTCGCCATCGCCGGCCTGCCAGGCGGCGGCCATTTGGTCGAACAGGGACTGGATTTGCTCGCGGGCAACCGGCGTGGACTCAGGCATGGCAGAAAGGCTAGGTGATGAAGCAAAGGTCTGGGGATGAGTACCGGGAGTGGTTATAAAAAACGGAGTTCCGCTTACATCAGCCGGATTTTCTGCGGCCCTTGCACACCAGATTCCTGATTCTGTACCTCTGGCTCCGGCTGGTGTAACTCCCTGGCTTGGCTGAAAGCGGAAGTTTGCAACGGCATCGGACCTCCTACCGGCCGGGCCGCTTGCTTATGCCCGAAGTTGAAGTTTTTCGCACCGACGTGGCCTGCCCGCACACGGCGGCCGCGCTTCTCCGCTGCCTGCGAGTCCACTTTCCTACCTGGCGCATCACCTTCGACCTAGACGACTGCGACCGCATTCTGCGCGTGGCCAGCCCCGACGCCCCACCCGATGCTCAAGCCGTGGCGGCCCTGCTCCACACCCGCGGCTATGCCTGCACTCCCCTCCCCGACTGACCTCATTTTCCTATATGTTTTCCTTCAAACAACTCCGCCAACTCATGCAAGTCCAAGGCAACGGCACCCTTGCGGTGCGTACCCAATCCGTCAGCTCCTTCACCCGCCTGCACCTGAGCGTGCACGGCACGGTAGAGCTGCGCCAAAGCTCAGAGGAAAAGGTTGTCATCGAAACCGACGACAACCTGCTCGAGCACGTCAGCGTGACCAATGCCGGCCGCACACTCTATGTCACCACCGAAGACAAGCTGCGGCGCCCGGCGTATTCGCAGCTGCACGTAACGGTGTATGTGCGCCAGCTCCAGCACCTCGACATTGCCAGCGAGGGCCACGTCATCTGCTCCACTCCGCTGCTGGCCGTCGAGCCGCTGGAAATCAAAATCCAGTCCATCGGCAATACCCAGCTCCGCCTGCAGGCCGATAAGCTGACGCTGCACTGCGCCTGCCAGGGCCAGGTGAACATAGCCGGTACGGCCGGTCCGGTCAAAATCACCAACCTATCGGAAGGCGACCTGGACTGCGGCGAGCTGGCCGCCCAACACCTTAAGCTCCGCAACCTCGGCGAAGGCAACATCTGGCTGCGCGCCGAACAAACCATTGCTATTCAGCACCTAGGCGCTGGCTTTGTACACTATGCCGGCCCCGGCCGCTTGCTCGACGTGCGGCACTACGGAGAAGGCGAAATCAAGCATATTGGCTAGCTTAGATTATCCCGAGAAGTAGCCCTACACATTTTGAACGGTCATGCTGAGCAGAGTCAAAGCATCTCTACTGCAATAGTAAAAGGATTACTTCTGCGGTAAAGATGCTTCGACTCCGCTCAGCATGACCGTTTCACGACTCTCCAAATTCGCTTCAACTTCTAAGCTGTTCACCCGTTGCTAGTGCTTCTCAGCCAGCGCTGCCGGAGCCTGCACTGTGGGCGAGACGCCCGTTGCCAGCGCCTGGCCCACCATTTCCTTCATGCGGCGCAGCGACTCACGGGCAAACTTGCGCTGGAGCATGCGCCCGAATAGCTTGAAGCCGACCCAATAAAACGGATTGCGAATCTGGCCAGGCTGCGACACGGCGTGAATGCGAAACTGCACCGCGCCGGAATTCAGGTTTTTGTGGATGGTGAAGTCAATCTGGCCGCGCTCGAAGTGGCCTTCGAGGGTGCGGTAGCCATAGCCCCACACCCGCTCGGGGCCGTTGGGCGTATCGCGGGATTCCTCGTCGGTCACTTCGCTCACCCGCACGCCGAAGTAGAATTTGAAGAACAGAAACTGTGCCCGCAGCACCATAATGCGCTTTTCGAGCGGGCCTTCGGGGTTGAAGATACCGGTAATAAGGTCGGGTGGCGGGAAGGCGTAGCGGCGCAGCACATCCTGCGCGGCGGCGAAAGAGCCCGCATCTTCAGGTGGGCCGGGGGCTTCGGCGGGCAGGTCGGCTTCGTAGTCGTCAAGGCGCCAGCCGGTTTCGCTGGTGTACTCATTCTGGCGCGAGAAATCGTAGTTGACCTTGGCGTCGGTGTAGGCGTCGAGGCGGGCGCGGTACTGTTCCCACATGGGGGGCTGGGCGGCAGCAGGCTTAGTCATGGCGGGTGTGTTGGGTCTGGCCGGCTTCGTCGTGCCGGTACGTTTCAACGGTGACATCGCCCAGGGCCTGACCGCCGCTGGCGGCGGCCGCACGGCGACAAAACTCCGTCCAGGTGGCTTCCTGCAGCCTTTTTCCGCCGCCAATGGTGTCATACATAAAGGCTACCAGACCATCGCGCGAGCGGGCCCAGGACCGGATTTCGAAACGCAGTGTGCCAGGACTTTCGTCCAGATAATGGGCTTCGAAGCGAATACGGCCGGCCTCGGGGTGGCCTTCCAACGTGACAAATTCGAAAAAGGAAGCCGCTACATCCGTCACGCGCACGCAGCCGTTCCAGGGGCCCATGATTTTGATGTGGAATTCGTCGCCCGCTTTCAACGGCCCTTCCTGGCCATCTTTGCGCTCGAAGTCGGCCAGCAGCTCGGGCGAAAAGCTCGGCAGGTCGGCCTGCACCTCGCTCATCAGCTGGGCAGGCGTTTTGTGAGCGCGGGCTACGTCAATGAAATAGCGTCGTTCCAGCAGCGGGCCAGAACCGGTGGCAACTGGCTGTTCGGCATGGGAATTAAGAGAGGAATCAGACATGAGCGGTGAAGAATCGTACTGTCCTGTTGTACGCCCGCTGCTTCTGGAAGATGCCGTGGGGCACAATTTCACCTGCATCACTCCTACCCAATGGCCTATTACCGCCCACCCGGCCCCCCGCCCGACCCTGTTCTCGTCCAGAGCCTCACCCAACAACAGCAGGAAATGCGCGTGCGCGTGCGCGCCGAGCCGCTGCCTCAGGAGCCACGCCTGATTGCGGGCTGCGACTCGTCGTTTCCCACCCCCGACACCATTCTGTCGGTGTTCGTGGTGCTGAAATTCCCTTCGTTGGAGCTGGTGGAAAAGGTGTACAACTATGGCCCCGTCGATATGCCCTACGTGCCTGGCTTTCTCTCTTTCCGCGAGGCGCCCAACGTTATTCACGCCTTTGCCAAGCTCCAAAACAAGCCGGATATCATTATGGTGGACGGCCAGGGCATTGCGCACCCGCGCCGCATGGGCATTGCCGCCCACCTCGGCGTGCTGCTCGACATGCCCACCTTCGGCGTGGCCAAGCAGAAGCTGACCGGCACTTTTCAGGAGCCCGGAATTGAGCGCGGCAATATTTCGCCCCTCATCGATGCCAAAACCGGCGACCTGATTGGCGAAGTCATCCGCAGCAAGGATAAGGTGCTGCCACTGTTCGTGAGTCCCGGCCACCGCTGCGACCAGGTCACAGCCACGCGTCTTACCCTGGCCTGCCTACGCGGCTACAAGCTGCCTGAGCCCACGCGGCTGGCCGACCACTGGGCTGAAGAGTTCAAGAAAGAGGTGCGATAAGCAGCTACTGCAGCGAAGCCTGCCAACCAATGCCCTGCCGACGTTGAAAGTCAACGTTGACAGGGCATTACTTTTAAAAAGGTTTGTTTTATATAATTACCAATATATATTTAAGCACTCAACCTGTTATTGTTTTCACATTTTCCACCTTTCCACTTCTAAAATGAAAAAGCTCTTCCTTGTTTTTACGCTGATTACCTCCGCAGCCTTCAGTAGTTGGGCCCAGCAATTATTCACCAACGGCTCCATTTTAACTGGCGCCACCAGCAAAAGTGGCGTAGCGGCCCCCACGGGCACGCAGTGGAGCGAGGTCCAGAATGACACCGGCAACACGGCCGTTTCCAATACCAACTCGGGCTACACCGCCAACCAAAGCCTGGGCTACCAGCTAGCCGACGACTTTGTGGTGCCAGCGGGCCAGAGCTGGACGGTGAATAGCTTCAGCTTTTTCGGCTACCAGACCGGGGCCGCGGCCACGCCCTCACCCTTCACCGAGCTATACATCCAGGTGTGGAACGGGCAGCCGGGCACGGCCGGCGCCACCGTTATTTTCGGCAACCTGACTACGAATCGGCTGAGTACTGCGACAGATGCTTCGGCTTACCGCATCTTCAACAGCCTCTACCCCACGCCCGCAGCACCTACTACCACCCGTAAGGTGTGGGAAGTAGCGGCTACCGTTTCGCCGGCCCTGACGCTGCCGCCCGGCACTTACTGGATTAGCTGGTCGTCGAACGTAACGGCCAGCGCCACGCACTTTTTCGTGCCCGTAACCACCGTGGGGGCCCGCACCCAGACGGGCGCCAATGCCCTACAAGGCCTCACCGCTTCCGGCACCACCACCTGGACGGCTCTTACCGACATCGGCACGGGCACCGGCGCGACTACCGTCAACCAAGCCATGGCTTTCCGGGTCCTCGGCACTTCCACCACCACAGGTGGGCCAAGCACACCACTATTCAACAACGGGGCCACCAGCCTGACAGCCAGCTCTATTGCCACGGGAGCCACAAGCAAAAGCGGGGTGGCATCGCCCACGGGCACGCAGTGGAGCGAGGTTCAGAACGATAACGGCAACACCGCCGTCTCCAACACCAACTCGGGCTACACGGCCAGCCAGTCGCTCAGCCCTGTGCTGGAGCTGGCCGATGACTTTGTGGTACCGACGGGCCAGAACTGGACAGTGAACAGTTTCAGCTTTTTTGGCTACCAAACCGGGGCCGCAGCCACGCCCTCGCCCTTCGCTACCTTGTCCATCCGCGTGTGGCGCGGGCAGCCGGGCACTACGGGAGCCACGGTAATATTCGGCGACGCAACCACTAACCGACTGGGCACCTCTACTGATGCGTTGACTTACCGAGTCTTCAACAGTCTTTACCCCACCCCGGCGGCACCTGGCACTACCCGCAAGGTGTGGGAAGTGCAGGCCAACGTCTCACCGGCCCTGACGCTGCCGCCCGGCACCTACTGGATTAGCTGGTCGTCGACCGTAACCGGTGGCGGCACCCACTTCTACGTGCCCGTGACCACCGTAGGGGCCCGCACCCAGACGGGCGCCAACGCCCTGCAAGGCAGCACGACTGCCGGCACCACCACCTGGACGGCGCTTGTTGATGCCGGTACGGGCACTGGAGCTACTACTGTCAACCAAGCCATGGCTTTCAAAGTGTTTGGGACCAGCGGCCCGCTGGCCACGCGTGTGGGCCAGGCCGGCCCCGGTGGGCTAAGCATTCAGGCGAGCCCGGTGCCCGCGTCCGATGCCGTGCAAATCAACCTCGACCATCTGAAAGGCAGTGCCCAATTGCTGCTCACCGACCTAAACGGCCGCCTGGTTTGGACCGGTGTGGTGCCCACGGGCCGCAACACGGCCACGGTGCCCGTTGCGGGCCTGTCGGCGGGCATCTACCTGCTGGAAGCGCGTACTGCAACGGGCAGCGTCCGTGCCCGTCTTGTGAAGGAATAGCCTGCGGGAATTGCAGGAATAACGCGTTACCGAAACACGGGGGAGTTGCTGAATGCCTGTTGCAAGGCAGCCAGCGACTCCCCCGCTGTTGTTGGCAGCATCAGCAGCTGCGTCACGGCCGCAAACACAACCTGGGGCCCCTGCGCCTGGCCCAGCACGCCCGCATCCAGCGGCCGCTGCTGCGACTTGGAGAGCTTCTGGCCTGCCTCGTTAGTCAGGAGTTCGTGGTGACAAAATTTGATGCGCTCAGCATTAAACGCGGCCGTATCAGAAAGCAGGCTGGCGAGCCAGAGCTGGGCGGCCGTGCTGGGCTGCAAGTCTAGCCCACGTACAATGAGCGTGGTACCAAGCCGTAAATCATCCACCTCTGATGCTACCTGATAGGCCGCCACGCCATCTTTTTTGCGAATCACAAAGTCTGGCATCAGCGTGCCGAGCGGAATCCGGCTTTCGCCCTGCCAAGCGTCGACAAATTTGATTTCTGTGCCAGCCGGCACTTGGACCCACCACGCCGCACCAGGTGTTTCGAGTGGCACGGCCGCCTCGAGGCCGCCGGTGCGAGTACGCTGACTAGCATGCACCAGGCTCGGCTGCCGAGTGGCACCCGTCAGGGCTAGCCGGCGCAGCACCCGGTTGTATTCGGGCAGGTGCAGCAGCTGCGAATGGTGGCGCAGGAAGTCGTCGGGGCCGGTGGGGCCGTGGTCGTAGTCGATGCCCAGCCAGTCGATGACGCGAAAGATGTTATCCAGGTAAGCCGGGCGCAGGCGGGCGCGGTCCAGGTCGTCGATGCGCAGATGCAGCGTACCGCCCGCTCGCCGCGTGAGTAGCCAGGTAAGCACGAAGTTCACGGCGTTGCCGAGGTGCAGGTAGCCACTAGGCGTGGGCGCTAGGCGCGAAACAACAGACAAGTTTTCGGGCGTGAACGCAGGCATCAGCTTTTCAATTTCCTGCAATTTCCGCACAGTTTGGCGCAAGTAGCGCAGCTTGCCAACTTAAGCCGCTGGTCTGCCTGTACTATCCCGCAACACCCGAAGCACCCTGCGATTTGCCGGCTGGCTCGTTCGAAAAAGCTTCCGACAATAGGCGTATGCGCAATTAGAGGGCCGCAAAGCGGCGGCACGCTGGTACTGACTGCCGCCGCTCTGCGGCCCTTCAACTGCAGAAGCTACCGCTGCCTAATGCACCACCGAAAGCCGTTTCGTCAGATTGCCCGCCGCCGTGTGGATTACCACATTGTAGAGGCCAGCGGCAAGGTCAGCGGTGTGAATATTCACGTGTTGCGGACCAGCGCTTAAGCTGCCATTAACTGGAGTAGCAATAATTCGACCTAGCGCATCAACAACGTTAACTCGAACGGCCGCCGACTTGCGGAGGTCAAATGAAAGGGTAGCTTCGGCATTACTTGGGTTGGGCGCCAGGCTCGTGGCAGCAGCTGTGACCACATCGGTGACGGCAGAGATGGAAGTGCTGCGCAACGTCACGTCGTCGATGTACAAGGCATTACCACGGCCACTCGTTGCCCGAAATGCAATCATTGCGTTTGAAGGAACCGCTGTCACATCCACGCGCTGCAAAGCCCAGTCCGCCTGGGTAGGCACAAAGTCGTTGCTGGTGATGGGGGCAGTGGCCAGTGCAGCACCGTCCCGCTCCCAGAGCGAAGTCCAGGACAAGCCACAGTCTGTTGAATACACCACCTTAAGCGTGTCGATAAAGGGCGGACCATTTAATTGCTGCTGCGCGTAGGCCAGGTAAAATTCCAGCGTTTTGGGGCCACTGGGCAGGATGGCCGTCGGCATAATAGCGTAGTTGACCTCGGCAGGCGTGTGCCAGAAGTATGCATTGTTGTGCCACAACGAATAGGTACTGCCACTGTGACCAATGGATGAATTAGCGCTGCCGATTAATTCCCAGCCCTTGCCATTGGCATTTGCGTCGTACAGCAGCCAGTTGGCCGGTAATGTTCCCCCGTTCTCAAACCCAGAAGCGATAGGCAGGACGGCTCCGGTCGAATTATAGGCGGTGATATGGGTGCTGATGGCATTGTTCCCGCCATTCACGTCTGGCGCACCATTAGGTAGGGCCACCGAGTCCGACAAAATGTGGTTGCCCGGCGTTACGCTGATGAGCGGGAGGGCAACCTGCGTGGTGGCCTGCGCAGCCAATGAGCCGGTCCACCTATAAGTTTGCCACGCGCTGGCATCAACCCGGTAGTATATCGTCGCCGAAGAAAGCGGCACGGAACCCGCGTTTCTCAGAGTCAGGAAGGAATTGACGGCGGCGTTCCCGTTCGCGCATACCAGCGGAGCTGGCACGTTGAGCGCCACGGAAGCCACGTCGACCGGCAGGGGCACGTAGGTCGATGCCGCCGCTTGCGGGATAAAATGGTCGGCGTCGTTTTGAATCCAGGCAATAAGGCGCACCTCGCCAGCAGGAGCCTTATTGACATAAGCCGGCACAGAGCCCTTAAGCGTTAGGGTTTGGGACTGGCCGGCCGTCCACGCGTTGGCGAGCTGCGTGCCGCCTGGGTTAGGATACATTTCCCGCACCACGTTCAGAAACTCGGTTTCGCCGTTGGTGCCGGGCGCCACGGCGTACTGCAAGTGTTCAACAAGCGCAAGCCGCAGCTTCAGGTTGGCTCCAGTTGGCGCATACGCGCTGGCAGCAGTCAGGTGGATTGTCGCGGTAACTGAATCCCCTGATGGGTTCCATTGATGCGTAACCGCGATGGCAAAGGGTGCCGGAGCGGCCGTTTCGGCATCAATATCGTTCTGCAGCAAGTTGGCAATATGACCCGGGTCAGGCGCCGTATTGCCGGTGCCAAAGCCCGTGCCATCAAGGCGGCCCTGGGGAGCAAAATTCACATTGTAGTAGGCGCTGCGAGCATCCGTTGCCGTCCTATAGGCGTTGTATATGGGGCCTGCCGAAGGAATGGGGGTCTGGTAGCTCACCAGCAACACCTTCGTCGGATTAGCACCAGTCAACGCCCAAAGCCCTGGGTTATAGAACACGCAAGGGCCGCAGTTCTCGCCCGTAAATTCTTCGTAAAGCGCTACGCGTTGTTGTGCATGTAGCGAGGCGCCACTGAAGGTAGCAATGGCCAGGAGCAGTAGTGTTTTTTTCATGAGCGGTTGCAAGAATTTGGTTAAGAGCCTGTAGGACAGGCTCAGTCAACCAATGGCTTCCGACACCGCAGTTTTATTTTAATTTCACTACTCAGCTACAGGCATATAACGCCCTGATGAGACCTGTGCTGCCTCATAAACCAGCAAGCCCATGCTACAGGCTCCAGGCGGCTTGTTGCAGCACCACCCGGTAGCCGTCGGGGTCTTCGAAGGTGCGGCCCTGCTGGTCCCAATAAGGGTTGTAGGACGGCACGGGCGCAAAGCCAGCGGCGGCCATCCGCTGCACAGCGGCCTGCCACTCATGGGCATCGGGCAGGTAGAAGACCAGGAGGTTGTCGGCCGTGGGGTCCCGGCCGGCAACGTGGCCGGGCTGGTGCGTAAACTCCAGATGGTAAGATGCCCGCGGGTGACCAAGCATTACCCCATCGAAGCCATTGTGCGCGGTGAAAGCGCTAAGCTGTTGCAAGCCGAGGCCGTCGCAATAGAAGCGGAGCAGGGCTGGTAAGTTATCGGTGGGCCGGGCCACACGCAGAATGGGAACAAGCATCATAACAGCGCCGGGCTACCAGCTGAACTGAGGGAGGAAGTAGGTGGCCGTGAGTTGGGCGTTGCGGTGGTAGCCGGTGGTATTTTCCATCTGGAAGCTGGCAGGATAATCGGGCTGGGCATTGAGCAGGCCAAAGGCGTAGCTCAACTGCACCTGAAAGGGCCCGGTGCGGTAGCCGATTCCCAAGTTGGCCCCAACATCGAACCGACGCACCCGTGCATCGAAGTAGTCGCCCCCGGCACTACTGTAGTCGGGTTCCACAAACTTGCTGCCGAAGGCAAAGCTCTTGCTGCCGCTGACCTCACCATTAAATAAGCTGTTGGGGTCGCTGGAAGTCAGCTTTTCTGAAATCTTGGCTTTGCCGCCTACGCCCATCGCCAGGTAGGGCCCGGCAAACACTTGGAAGCCCTGCCCATCGGCCCCAAAGGCATATACCACGTTGACGGGCAATTCGAGAAAATTGACGCGGCTGGTAGCATCCAGGGTCGCAGTAAAGGTTTCGCCGCTGAAGAAGCTATTAGTTGCAGTTGCTTTTTGCCGGACACCTTTCTGGCTGAATATCAGCGCCGGCTGCACCATCCAGGGGCCTTTGCCAATGGAAGCCACCATGCCCACCTGCACCCCGAGTAGCGGCGTGCGGCTGGAGGTGAGGGTGCCACTGCTGCTCGTGGATTGCTCCAGGTTATTGAAGGTAGCCGTGGAGAGATTGGCGCCCAATCGCGGGCCAATGCTGAATCTGGTTTGGGCCTGGGCCAGGCTCACACTCAGAATAGCCATTACTAAATTCACGGTAAGCGTGCGCATGCTCAGGAGGGAAATGTGGAAGGAATACGAACAAGGAAAGCCTAATGACTCGGCACCGGCTTGGCTGGCAAAGGTGACTGCCCAATACTTATGGAAGAAATAAATATTCCAAGGCACCCGACTTCTAACAAAAGCAGTTCATACTGCAAACCATTGTCAGACAGTGACAATGGTGTTATTTCTATGACATTACCACTCGTTCATCCTGCTGTCCATTTTGCTTTCCCAACTAAACCTACGCGACGTAGCTATGTCTTGCAGTGACTATCATGGTTTACTACTTGCTATGCTCCGATACTTACGTTACGCCCTGCTCCTCCTGGCGCTGAGCCCCGAATTGGCCCAGGCCCAAACGTCGGCACTGTATTTTCCGCCCATCACGGGTGCCACCTGGGCCACCACTGCACCCACCAGTCTGGGCTGGTGCCAGCCCCAACTCGATTCGCTCATTGCCTTCGCCGGGCGCAAGGGCAGTAAATCCCTGCTCATACTCAAAGACGGCCGCATGGTAGTGGAGCATTACTACGGCACATACACCGCCGATTCGGCTTGGTACTGGGCCTCCGCAGGCAAGTCACTCACGGCTACGCTGGTAGGTTTGGCCCAGCAGGATGGCCTGCTGAATCTCAACGACAGCACCTCCAAATACCTGGGCCGCTGGACCAGCGCCACCCGCCCGCAGCAGCGCCAGGTACTCATCCGGCACCAGCTCACCATGACCACCGGGCTCGACGACTCGCCGCCTGCGCCTTGCGACAACGAGAGCACCACACCCAATTGCCTGCTCTACCTCGCCCCGCCTGCCGCCCGCTGGGCCTACCACACCGGCGCCTACCGCACCCTGCAAGACGTATTGGTGCAGGCCAGCGGCGCCACCAACATGACGCTCTACACCAACCAGCGCCTGGGTGCCCGCATTGGCATGACCGGGCTGTGGGCCGATGATGTATTTTACAGCAAAGCCCGCAGCATGGCCCGCTTCGGCCTGTTCATGCTGGCCCGGGGTGCCTGGAATGGCACCCAAATCCTGACCGATACGGCTTATTTCCGGCGCATGACCACGCCCAGCCAAGCCCTGAACCGCAGCTACGGATACCTCTGGTGGCTCAACGGCCAAAGCAGCTACCGCCTGCCCGGCTCCCAAATCAATTTTCCCGGCGCAGTCATCCCCGCCGCCCCGGCCGATATGATTGCCGCCCTCGGCAAAAACGACCAGAAGGTGTACGTGGTGCCCAGCTTGGGCCTCGTGGTGGTACGCCAGGGCAATTCGGCCGGCGCCAGCCGTCTGGCGGCATCTTCTTTCGATAACGAGTTGTGGACGAAAATCATGGCGTTATTCTGTCGCCCCACCGCCACGGCCGCCGCGGCCGAAGCAGCCGGATACCTGGCTTTCCCCAACCCGGCTACGCACGTGCTCACCCTGCGCCAGCCCGCCCAGGCCGCCACCAGCGTGCGCCTGCTCGATGCGTTGGGTCGCGAAATATTGCGCCAACCGACGGCTGAAGCCGGGACTTCTGTTTCGGTTGCTGCGCTGGTACCGGGCCTCTACGCCGTGCAGTGGCTGGATGCCCGCGGGCGCGTGCTGATGAGCCGGAAAGTGGCCCGACAGTAGAAGTTGCACAAAAACAGCGCAGCCTTACCCGTCAATGCGTAAGTTTGCGGTCAATTTGCGGGTGGGTTCCCCCATGCCGCAACGCGCCCAATTCGCTCGCTGATGCTGACTGCTGTACTGCTTTTACTCCCTTTAGCCGCCGCGCTGCTGCTGCTATTCGTTAAGGGAGCCGCCGCCCGCGCCCTCGCTTTGGGGGCCTCGCTCGTTGAATTTGCCCTTGCGGCCTACACTGCATTCGACTTCCAGGCCCACGGCTCGGCCGCTTATAACCTGAACTACAGCTGGATTCCTTCGGCTGGCATCAACTTCCACCTTGGCCTCGATGGGCTGAGCTTGCTGCTGGTGCTGCTCACCACCTTTCTGGTGCCGCTGATTCTGCTATCGGCCTTCAAGCGCGATTACGACAACCCGTCCACCTTCTACGCCCTCGTGCTGTTCATGCAAACGGGCCTGTTGGGCGTGTTCAGCTCGCTCGATGCTTTCCTGTTCTACTTCTTCTGGGAAGTGGCCCTTATTCCGATTTATTTCCTGGCGGGCGCCTGGGGCGGTGAGCGCCGCGTGGCCATCACCCTCAAGTTTTTCCTCTACACCGTAGTCGGTTCGCTGCTCATGCTGGCCGGCTTTGTGTATTTGTACCTGCAAACTGGCCCGGCTGCTGGCTCGCTGGCGCAGCACTCGTCGGAGCTTTCGGCCTTCTACGGTCTGAAATTGAGCGCTTCGGAGCAGTCGTGGCTGTTTTGGCTGATTTTTGCGGCCTTCGCGGTGAAGATGCCCATCTTCCCCTTTCACACCTGGCAGCCCGACACCTATACCGACGCGCCCGCTCCCGCCACTATGCTGCTCTCGGGCATCATGCTGAAAATGGGTATTTATGGCACCATGCGCTGGCTGCTGCCAGTGGTGCCGCTTGGCGTGAGCCAGTGGCAGAAGCCGGTTATTATCCTCTCGGTCATCGGCATCATCTACGGCGCCATCATCGCCATTCGGCAGCGTGACGTGAAGCGGCTCATCGCCTACTCCTCCCTCTCCCACGTGGGGCTGATGGCGGCGGGCGTGTTCTCGCTCACCGCCGTTGGCCTGCAAGGCGCCGTGATTCAAATGCTGGCCCACGGGGTGAACGTGGTTGGCATGTTCTTCATCGCCGATGCCATTGAGCGCCGCACCGGCACCCGCTACATTCCGGATTTGGGGGGCCTCACCCGCCGCACGCCCATTCTCTCGGTGTGCTTTCTCGTGATGCTGTTGAGCACGGTGGCACTGCCCCTCACCGCTGGTTTTGTTGGCGAGTTTCTGCTGCTGGAGGGCGTGTTCCAATACAATGCCTGGGTGGGCGCGGTGGCGGGCCTTACCATCATTTTCTCGGCCGTGTACCTGCTGCGCATGTTCCAGCGCGTAATGCTCGGCCCCGATTCGTCGTTTTCTGAAACCATCACCGACCTCACCAGCGGCGAGCTGCTGATTCTGGTGCCGCTCATCGCGCTGGTGTTCTGGATTGGCTTGTTCCCGAATTCGTTCATGCACATTTCGGAGCCGGCCGTGGCGAATATCCTGACGCTGGTCGGGCGGTAAAAGACCGTCATGCAGAGCGCAGCGAAGCATCTCGCTCGCATATCTGAACGATTGAGTTAGTACCCCGAGCGAGATGCTTCGCTGCGCTCTGCATGACGGTCGCCGTCGGCCGGACGTCCTTATTTGAAGCCAATATGACCTCCATCATTCTCCTCTCCGTCTTCGGCATCCTCAACCTGTTTCTGGGCTTCCTGCGCTCGAACAAGGTGCTGCTGCCTGGCGCCATGCTGCTGCTGCTGGCCGTGTTCGGGGCCAACTATGCCGACTGGAACGTTGTGCACGCGCCCTACTTCAACAACATGCTGGTGGTGGATAACTACACGGTGGCCTTCACGGGCATTGTGCTGCTCACTACCATCCTGCTGCTGCCCTTCTCGCGCAGCTACGTGACCGACGGCGAGCCCAACCTGGCCGAATACTACGCCCTGCTGCTGTTTTCGCTGGTGGGCGCCATTATGATGGTGGGCTACGACCACCTGCTGATGCTATTTGTGGGCATCGAAATTCTGAGCATTAGCATGTACGTGCTGGCCGGCTCGCGCAAGCGCGACTCCCGCTCCAACGAAGCCGCCCTGAAATACTTCCTGATGGGCGCGTTTGCTACCGGCATCCTCCTCTTCGGCATGGCGCTGCTCTACGGTGCGACCGGCACGTTTGCCCTTTCGCAATTGGCGACGGCCGTGGCTGCGCCGGCCAATGCCAGCCTGCAGCCGATGCTCTACATTGGCATTCTGATGATGATTATTGGCATTGGCTTCAAGGTATCGGCGGCGCCGTTCCACTTCTGGACGCCCGACGTGTACGAGGGGACGCCTACTTTCTTCACCGCCTTCATGAGCACGGTGGTGAAGACGGCCGGGTTTGCGGCTTTCCTCAAGCTGCTGGCGGTGGCCCTGCCGGGTGCCCAGGGTTTCTGGATGCCGACCATTCAGGCCATGTGCGCCCTTACGCTGCTGCTCGGCAACGTGGGTGCGGCGGCCCAGAACACCACCAAGCGCATGCTGTCTTACTCCAGCGTGAGCCACGCCGGTTACCTGCTCATCGGGCTGGTGGCCAGCAAGGGCGTGCTGACGGGTGATGCGGCCAGCGGCATCTTCTTCTACTCCCTGGCTTATTCTATTGCGACGGTGGCCGCTTTCGGCGTGCTGAAACTGGTGAATGAGCACCGCCAGGACGACTCCTACGCCGGCCTCAATGGCTTGGGCAAAACCAACCCGCTGCTGGCCTTCGTGATGACGGTGGCCATGCTTTCGCTGGCGGGCATTCCGCTCACGGGCGGCTTTTTTGGCAAGTTTTTCCTGCTGGCGGCGGCCGTGGGCCAGGGTTACATCGGGCTGGTGGTGTTTGCGCTTATCATGAGCATGGTGGGCCTGTATTACTACCTGCGCCCCCTCATTGCCATGTATATGCGCCCAGCTGAAGGCGACGCTACGCCGGTGCCGGTGGATGGCATCCAGACGGTGACGCTGGTGGTGCTGGCAGTGCTGACCATTGTGCTGGGCATCGCGCCGGGCTTTATGAGTGGCCTGCTGTAAATCAGCTTTCAAAAGGAATGGAAAGGCGGCCTTGGGTCGCCTTTTTTATTTAGGTAGCTCCGCAGAGTAGCCAATGGTAGCCCTTCAGCCTGCTCCTAGCAGTTGGGCCAGCGTAGCGGCTTCGGCATCAAGGGCCCATACCCGCACCACCATCAATGCCTGCCTGGCCAGGGCCGCCGGATTGAGGGCGGCGGCCACCACATCGGCCGCTAATACTTGCAGCCAGCGGTCAAGGTTGGCCCGTTCGGGCGCAGTCAGCGTTTCAGTAGCCGGGGCCGTTTGCAGCAGCGCTAGCCCCCATTCCCGACGGCTTTGCAAGCTCTGCCTTTTGGCATTGCGGTGCAGGGCCCAGCGCAGCTCTGCCGCCATGGCAACGACTTGGAGCCGACGCGCCTGCACGACATCGGCCGCCAGTGGTCCAAAGTTGGGCAACTCCGGAGTGAGCGGCGTGGAAGCTGCTGGCACCCCTACCCGGCTGAAAACGGGCGCAGTTGGCCCCGTTCCAGTAGGCGGCGGCAATAAATTCGCGAGCCGCTCCAGCCGCCGGTAAGCCAACGGTGATGCCTGACGGCGCCCTGCCTCAAAGTGGGCAACCGCACCGGCGCTCACGCCCAGGTAGCGGGCCAGCTCCGCTTGCGCGAGGCCGAAATGATTTCGTACCGCCGCTTCCAGCGTGTGGGAATATATCGAATGGGTTAGAGCACGAGCCACCGGCGAAAAATGTAGAGAATGGATATAATATTCTGCGATTCTCTACAACGCGTGTATAGAACAGAAAAGTATTTTATCCATCCTCTACAACTTTTGTAGAGAACCGAAAAGCATTCTGAGCATTCTCTACAACATTCTCTTTCAATAAACTTATTGCTGATGTGTAGTCAGGGTACAGATTGAAGCATGTAGAGGTGGGGCCTGCTCATACATGCACGGGCCCCGGAGACGGCTCCAGCACGGGCCAGGAGTTAGCAAGCCGATTCATTCGATACTTTTATCCCCTTGATTCCAGAGGTAAAGAACCAACCAATGCCATTCTGCAAAGGCTATCGACTACTTACCGGCGCGCTGTTTATCTATGCGCTATTGGCTGGCTGTGAAACCAGGAAGCCAGCCGCCGCAACCACAGAAGTTTCTGCCGCTCCCATAGTTGCAAAACCTTCTCTGGATACCGTGGGGCCTGGCCAACCTATGACGCCCGATACGATTCCCAGCAGTGATAATCAGCCTTCAGAGACAGGAGATGTTACGGCCCTGCACGAGCCCTTTGAAGAAATACAGAAAGTAGCGCCTGGGCTGCTGGTAATCATTAGCTCTATTCGCTCCGCCAACACGGCTGTAATCCGAGACCCTGGCGACTTGAAAGTAGTGCTTACCATTAAGCGCAATAACAGCATTATATACCGCGATACGACGGCTGACGGCTGGACCTACGACCTGTATGCCATGCCGGAAACCGAGAAGCTTTACCCCCTCTGGGTGCCAACCAGTGGGGGAAATGGGGACTTATTAGTGGCCTTTAGTAACCGGCCCTCGAAGGAATTGGCCCGCCGCTTTCACATTCGGAATAACCAAATAGCTAAGATTGATACGCTGCTTACTTTCAATGGGCCAGCTAAAGATTACGACCAGGATGGAAAGC
>Ga0265780_10001645_pt1 | contig 31084 bp, 25 predicted proteins | sample P1T30metagenome_FD_192432 | JGI IMG/M metagenome (GOLD analysis project Ga0265780, IMG submission 192432) | Plant litter microbial communities from East Loma Ridge, Irvine, California - P1 T30 | ecosystem: Environmental > Terrestrial > Plant litter > Unclassified | place: USA: California... | reverse complement strand
ACCGGCCGTCCTGTGCAGAGCTGCGTCAAAAACTTCTTTGTTCTTTGTCGCGCCTTTGTCCTCAGCCCATTTCACTGGTTCAGGTACGTCTAGCCCACTGCGATCCATTCTTTCCGCCTGAGGAGAATTTTTCTGCGCTCCCGAGGTCCACCCTTCTCCACTCCGCTCGCCAAGCCTTGTCGACCTGATAACCACCGTATGCATTCTTCCCATACCGCACATCCCACACCGTGTACCATGGCTTTGCAAACACGTCGCACCTTGATTGCACTCACCGCTGCACTTGTGCGAGTCTGATGTAGTTCCCGCGAACACCAAGTTTGATGCAACCCACCCGCATGTTGCCCATGCTATTCACATGCCCAGGCACCATGCAGTCACAAAAGGTCATTGGACATTGCCAGCCTTGTCTCAAAATATACTGTGAATATCACACCTTAGTACGACTTGCATTGCGTCGCGTCTCGAGCACCGTCACTAAAAACCCGCAATGCTAGATAGTTTAGAGCAATACAAAAACACGGCCTACTGGATTTCAAACTTGTAAAAAGTGTATGGTTTTTCCTTGCACTACGAGTACTAAACCTTACGACGGGTGCACGTTCGTTTACAGAAGCATCCACGGCTGTCTAGCCATGTACTTGGGTAATTGGAGAGGTGCGACAGTGGTCGCGCGAATCGACCTCGGCAAAGCTGGCTCGCTGCGGAGCTTCCCTTGACGGTATGCGACAGCCGACCCCATTCACATTGCCAAAGACTCCGAAGAGAAACCTTCGACTTGTTTGTCTCACAAGTAATTGTAGGAGCTTCGGTTTTCATTTGTCTAAACAATCCACATATTCACTGCACAGTCAAGTTCAAGATGAGCAATGAAGCAGGTCCCGGTGTCGGCTTCGAGTTCCCTTCTTTTGACGTGGCATGGCTGAAGCGCGACCTTTTGCTGTTCGCAACAAGCATTGGAGCTACATACCCAGACGAGCTACACTTCCTCTATGTGAGTATAACGCCCGCTGCAATCGCATTGAATCTTTCTCACCTAGGTACTATATACAACCTCTCAAGGCAGCCCTGCTAACGCTCTTGTAGGAGCTTCATCCGTCCTTCGCTGCTTTCCCGACCTACCCTATCCTCCTCCCGTTTAAGCATACCGACCAAGAAGTCATCGACTTTTACGCACGCAGCAATAGCACTCCAATCAAGGGTGTACCCAAGTTTGACACGAGGGCTGTTTTGGATGGCGAGCGCAAGCTAGAGTTCTTCAAGCCCCTGCCAGTGACCTCAGAGGGCCGAAAATTCGAAATCAGAAGCAAGGTGTTGGGTGTATACGACAAGGGCAAACCAGGTACCGTTGTTGAGACAGAGCAGCGTCTTGTCGACGTCGAGACTGGCGAGACGTACTCGAGGGCGGTAGGTAGCGGCTTTTACGTTGGCCAAGGAGGTTGGGGTGGTCCTAAAGGTACGCATCTTACAATCATAACCATGTTTGGAAACACGCACACATGCCGAGCACATGCAGTGTGCTGACATGTATGCCACAGGTCCCAAGGTCCCCAATTACCCACCTCCTGACCGCGCTCCTGATGCGACACGCGTCTACCAGACCACCTCGGAGACTGCGCATCTCTATCGCCTCAATGGCGATTACAACCCTCTCCACGCAACCCCTGAGCCCGGCAAGAAGATGGGCTTTGGTGGCCCTATCATCCATGGTCTATTTTCGTGGAACATGTCAGCCCATGCGGTTCTAAAGGCGTTCGGCGCCAGCAAGCCTGAGAATATGAAGGAATTCCAAGCCAGGTTCGCAGCGCCAGTCAAGCTTGAGGATAAGCTCATCACAGAGATGTGGCGGACAGGCGAAAAGGCTGGTGATGGATTTGAGGAGATTCGCTTCATCGTGCGAGTGGAAGGTGGTAAGACTGTCTTGACCAACGGAAGAGCCTTAGTAAAGGTCCAAGGCAACATCAAGGCGAAGCTGTAAAAGGCGCAACTGCGTAGCCATCAGTCGTCATGTACGCAGGTACTAATGTATACAAGACATATCGCGCAATATTTACTCGGGTCGTGATGCGATCGCTGTGTGATGTGTGACTGCATTGAGATTTCAGAGCGCCCAGCTACAAGGATCGCAGCCACACAAATAGGAAAGACTTAGTTGATCTGATAAGATGTATGCGCACGTCACGTGCATAATGGACCGTCTAGATGTCCTCTCCAGGGCTAACTCTAAACAGCACACATCGAGCTTAAAACACTTTGCACAACGGTCGGAACGAACGGCATGAACAACGCTTCGCGCCTGCCTGAACTAGCAGGACTCAACTGCCAGGGTTTCATCTATTTACGCGTTGAAACATGAGGGGCTGACGTCTGCACTTTATCTCCTTAGCCGGTTGCAACTTGCGCGATTTGACAACCAAAGCTCCACGACCAGCGACATGCCGGACCAGTGATACCAGCACCGACGTGAAAGTACCGTACTACTCCCCGATGCCACATTTCCAAAGGCGAATTCCCGATCAAGCGACTGTGCAAAGCTGCAGAATAACACCATAGGTACATATGTAGCTTTCGAATCATTGTTTTATATCATCATCTGGCAATATGTTCAACGCCTTACCATCCGCTCTGGCACTCCTCTCCGTCATCCTTCTTACGCAGATTGGTCCAGCTAAAGCATACACACCTCTTTCCGATAGCTTCCTACGCGCCATTCCATCACCTGGGCGAGACATTGATCCAAAAGATGGAGGACTGCTCGCACCGATTCTCATCCCACGCGTTCCCGGAACCCCGGGCCAAATTGTAGCGCAGCAGCATTTTGTCAACTATTTTCAACAACAATTGCCAAATTGGAGCGTTGACTGGCAGAATAGCACATCTACAACCCCGACGTCTGGAGACACAGAGCTGCCGTTTGCAAACTTGATATTTAAGCGTGAGCCACCCTGGGTCAAGCCGGGGCAAGCGAACCTACTCACGTTGGTCGCGCATTACGACTCAAAGTACCAACCGGATGGCTTTATTGGCGCGACAGACAGTGCTGCCCCGTGCGCCATGATGATGTTCGTTGCCAAAGTGGTAGATGGATATGTGCAGCGCATGTACGACGAGATGGAGGAACTTCAAGAAGGTGGCACAGTAGAAATGGACATGGGTGTCCAGATTTTATTCTTGGATGGTGAAGAAGCATTCGACAGGTGGACAGATGACGATAGTCTGTATGGATCGAGGTACGAGAACACCTTTTCAAACTTGAAGCTGTTACAAGTCGAAAGATGGTATGCTGATTGACCATTCCAGGGCCTTGGCACAACATTGGTCCGTCTCACCCAACCCGCCGTCTGCCAAATTCTACAAGTACCGCACTCCACTCGAACAGATATCTCTCTTCCTCCTCCTCGACCTCCTCGGTTCCGCCTCACCCCGCGTACCCTCGTATTTTCCCACCACGCATTGGGCATATAAATGTCTCTCCACTATTGAGACAAGGATGCGCGACCTCGGGCTCCTCGAGTCGACACCTTCTGAGGCCTTCTTGCCAGATGTTAACGGGACGCAAGCATGGGGCGGGATAGAGGACGATCATTTGCCGTTCATCAGCAAAGGCGTGGATATTTTGCACGTCATACCAAGTCCTTTTCCAGCCGTATGGCACACAAGCGAGGATGACGGAGATCATCTCGATATGCCGACGACCCGGGATTGGGCAAAGATAGTGGCGGCGTTCACGTTAGAGTGGTTAGATATGATGGAAGTCTGGGATGAGCCTGAAGTAGGACAGTGATTTTGAAGGTAGTAAGAGTACCGGAAACCTCAAAACCTCGATCAATATTGCGCCCGTGAAGAAGGTTGAATAGTGACTATTGAGGAAACTCAAAATGTAAAAGTCGGGCATTAATCGAGATGATAGCTGTGGCTGTGCAACTTCAAGGCGTTCTCGATACCTTGTCTTGCTGCAGTACGCCTTTGAACATATTCAGGCAAGCTCAAAACACATGATCGCTTTATGACACCGCTTCAAGTTCAGTTACAGGATGGGCACATTTGATCAACAAAGTCCAGCTCTGTGTCCAGATAGGAGTTCTTCGTAGCATATCAGGTTGTCATCTGAACCAGGACGCAGGAGGTCCGTCCTAGATTTCCTTGGAGCAGGAGCTTCCTTAGCACCAGCGTGCTGGTTTGAACAGGGCCGCCGCCGCCTAGATTCACCTGGAGCAACTGCCCCGCCATTGACAAATTCCTCATCCTAATAGGGCTACAGGTTAGACTTCTGTGGAGCTTCATCGTTCGCGAATTGCATCATATCTCTAAGCGTTTGTGAGGTGCATGTCAATGGGAATACAGTGTCGACTGCGTACTCGCCCGATCGAATGGAAGTGACTGGAAGCTCAGTTCCGGACCCAGGCGTTACGTCCTGGGGAAGGTGAAGGATATGGTCCATGAATGTAGCATACAAACAACATGTAAATCACTCTATTTCTGTGTCTGATCTGCTTTAGAGTGGAGTTCTAGACACACATCAATGCTAGGGCCGAAATTTACAAAAAGCTTTTGGACAAAACTCTTGGCTACTTTGACCTCAAACGGCAAGTCCGGGGAGAAGAGGTGGATTGGCCTGAGCCTGGAATTCAAGTATGGAAGTATGAGTCCAGTGTCTGGGAGAGAGTTGCGATGAGGTAGAAACATGTCACGGCCAATGGGCAGTCTGTATTTTGCACTCCGAGGCACAATAGCCTATGTTTCAATAACAACGGGTGAGATCGCTCCTACATAAACATGACGTATTCTGGGAACGAGGATAAAATGTTTGAGGATGGTCGGGCAAAGAAGTCGTGGATAAAGCTCATAGGCTAGAGGGTACACGCACAGCGGAAAGAGTTTGAAATAGGTTTCCACGCCATGGACATTCGCTCTTCGTATTGCGACTTCAGTAATTAGCCGAGTATCATACACAGTAGTAATCTAACATCTGCTTGGCTAGTAGCACATCACACGGGAACACCCACGAATCCTATTCTGGGTTGCGCTCGTGCACCGTCAGTGATGTCGCCTCCCCACTGACTCCGCCATTCCACTTCTTCTTGCTTCGCAAATGCAAACGCTTCACGCTCCTCCGGCTTCATATTCTGATGGTCTTCGTCGTCCAACTCTAGTAGTCCGTTGGTGCCCACATCGATGAAGTTCGCGTCTGGCCCAGGCAAGCCCAATCCTGCGAACGGGGGCTGTTGGAAGAAGGAATCTACGACTAGATACTTCTGGCGCACGAGTGGAGGCACGTCGGTCTCTTCTGGCGACACTTCCTCCCATCGCGCATGAGTAGGCTGTGTTACTTTGGGATAGCACATTAGGTTTGTGTGAGGGTCGTAGACTCCTTCTAGGTTCGCTCTGCGCAAGGCAGATATGTTCGAGTTGAAGCGACTGTGTTGTGTTAGCAACCTTCTCGGGCATTGTCGCTCTTGTGCATCTTACCTTGCAGCACGACCGTGTTCAAATTGCCAGTTGGCGGAGGTGATATTGACCTTCCGCTTGCCAGGCAGTGGCTTGCCGTTTGCTGTTGGCACACTGGGCACGCCGGTGTGGTAGACACTACTCGCGCCATGCCAAGCGACATACTGGTTCTTGTTGTATGCTTCGCCGGGGGGCGGCAGTCGGTCGTTGGGGTCGGCGAGCTCGCCCTCTACGGCGCCCTGCTCCTTTGCTTCGCTAACATAGTAGTCGTCGATGACTCTCTTGCCGCCGATGATGATGCGGGCGCCAAACTCGCGGAAGACGGACCGGGCAGTGACGACACCGATGGAGCGCCCCTTGTACGAGTGCGGAATGATTTCGCGGTCAATCAGGTCCCTCTTCTCGTTGTCGTCGATGATGACCTTGTAGAGCTTCAAGTGCTTGGTGAAGAACAGATAACTGTCCCTGAAGCCACAGCAGCGCGCGGGCTCTGTCGACAACATGTACTGTCGCTCTCCGCGGCCTTTGATGGTGAAGATGCGCACGCGGTAGTCGCGGCCGCCCTGAAGGTTGCCGAGCTTGTCCACCTTCTGCTCGCCGTCGTCGTCTTCGGGGAGATGGACTTCATCGTTCACAACGTCCATCATCGTGCCCTCCTTGTCGATGGCAACGCGCGCGACCTGCGGCACGCCACCCTTGGGCGGACGGCCTCTGCCAAAGCCAGCAGGCCGGCCGCGCTTGCGCTTGATGGGAGTGCCGCCCTCGGACGTGTTGTCTTGCTCGACGACATTCCAGTCTGGGGGCCTGTTTTTAGGAGGCCGGCCCAGCCGCTTCTTGCGCGGGAATTGGTGGATCACGAGTGGCGATGGGGAGCGCTCAGAAGCCACTTCCTCGTCCTCGTCGGCCTCTGGCGCGGCCGACTCGGCGTCGTCCTCTTCCTCCTTGGACGTGTCTGCGCGCGATACTGGTGCATCGACCATGTCGTCATCGCTGTCCTGTTGTGGAGTCGCGCTTCGGACGGGGGTGCTGCGCCGGGCTGCAGCTCGTGAAGGGCGGCCGCGCGCCATGGTGGACGGGCGAGAGAAGCTGTCCAGGTGGTCTGCGGGGCTTGCGGGGTATGCGACGTGAGTGTGGGATATCTGTAGGGGGCGGCAGGTGTCGGTGTCGGCGGTGGAGGTGGGTGTCCACTGTCCAGTGCTGTGTTTGTTTGCCCAAGTGAAGGGCATCCACAATTGCGACCAGGCGCGACTTTCGTGTCGACACGCGCTAACGGGCGCTCGCACGGGCCACACGCATCTGGGCAGTCACGTGTGCACCGTGTGCCCTCAGATCACATCATGTACGTATGATTCACCCTCACCCTATAGGCACCGGCATTTACATAGACATCCATCCGCTCGGTGTTGTTCATCGAGATTCGAGACCGTAAGAGGACCGAAATGATGGTGAGCATCGCAAGGCAGCGCCGTTTCTTGCGCCGTGATTGGCCCGAATTGTGTTGCCTGGGAACGGCCTTGGAGAAGGCAGCAACTCAGAAGCAATTCCAAAAGGGAGTCCGCAGAAAGCGGCCGAAACGTTCAATCAAGACCGGACCCATAATCTCAGCCAAACCCAATTTCTAGCTGCACTGGCAGGCCGTTGCAAATGAGCCCTCGTGCATGTGATGATGCGAATTCTGAGGGCAATATGCAGCAGGCTAAACTTTGTATGCGGCTTCTTCTGCAACTCCCCTACAGCTCCCCTTGTGCTTCCAAGACAGGGACTTTACCCCAGGTCGCGCGAATCTTCCGGGAGTGCAGGCAAATAGGGACCAGAGATAGATTGCACGACCCGGGGAAAATAGATTGCAATTATGGGGTGCAGATGCTTCCAGAAGGTACATGATGGAAGCAGCCAAATTGCATGAGCCGACCATGTTGCTGCGTGTATAGCGACATATTGCGGACAATAAGCAGGGAGCAGATTTGTAGCTGGAACAAGCAGTTGACGCACAGGTTTCCAGGGGCTGACCACGGCGCTGACGGCATCTTACGACATGCACCTGTTTCGTGTCGCCACAGAGCTGCAACTATGTTACAGGTGGGTCAGTCAGCTTGGCCCACTTGGACCTCGTACTGCCGAGTATGCGCAAGGTCCTAAGTTCAGTTGTTGGTCGACTTAGCCCAAAACATGCGAAGGGTATAAGGGTATGCTAGTAAGAAGGAGTAAGCCCAACCTCACTGCCACATGCGCCCCTGACAGACGCAATGGCCCAACAGTACAGAAGAATGCATCGAGCGCGGTTGGAGAGCGCGCGCAGCAGCATTTCGGACACCGGCCGTGCTCCCTGGATAGACGACGAGCCAGGGATGATGCGGTAGTGAAACAGGCGGGCCGCGACTGAGTGGTTAGAGCAGAGGCGAGGAGGGTCCAAGGGCGTTCTTGGTGAGGGATCGGTACTCGGCGCTAAATTAACCAAGTGCGCGGCCCAGCCCCGATGCGGCAAGCGCTCCTACCAGGGGCGCAGCTGCCTTTTAGATAAAGAGCACTTGAGGCCACGCTGTCCTGTTCGCCCTCGCCAGCTCATATTACAACCCCCGACCACCACCCCGCCAGATGCACGCTCCTACGCATCGACAAACCACAACACCATGGGGATGGACCAGCAACACCAATTCGACTCTTATTTCTCCGAAGCCATGACCACTCCGACCATGATGGCCTCTGCGCCCATGACACCCCCCACCAACGACCAAGTCCCCACCACCATCAAGATGGAGGATCTCCAGGTCCCCTACGACACTCCTTCACCCGCACCCTCATCAGCTCACGACATGTCGCCCTCGTCGTCGACACCGGCGCCCACGGGCTCCGACGGCAAGCCCGTCAAGAAGCGCAAGTCGTGGGGCCAGGTACTCCCCGAGCCCAAGACCAGTCTGCCCCCACGCAAGCGCGCCAAGACAGAAGACGAGAAGGAGCAGCGCCGCATTGAGCGCGTGAAGCGCAACCGACTGGCCGCCCACAACTCACGTGAGCGCAAGCGCCAGGAGTACGAGGTTCTTCAGGCCGAAAAGGACCAGATGGAGGCCGACCTCAAATCCTACAAGGAGAGGATGGCCCAGATGGAGGCCGAGCTCAACTTCTACCGGTCCAAGTACCCTAGCGACGCCCCAGACACCGTCTTAGACCTCTCCTCATCCACTTCCGCAACCGACAGCGCCGAGACCATCTGCCCCGCGCGGACTTCGGCGTCCTTCCCAAGTCCCATCTCCATGGACTCGATGGACTCACCCCGAGACTCATCCTGCCAGCCCGAGACGCCCGCCTCCACCTTTGAGGCCGCCACCCCCGAATTCGACTCGACACAATATCCTGCCGCGATATTGTGCGACCTGCAGTGTCAGTCGGATTCGGTTACAACGGTGGGCTCCCCTCGGTTGGCAGCGATCTTGGCCTATCTCACTTTATTCAACCTCACCATACAGTCGACGAAAAGCCTGTTGTCCTCGACAACCTCTTCGACTTTGACCAGTTCCCCGAAGGCTCTACTTCAATGGACCAGTCACAGCAACCCAATTTCGACATGGCTGACTCTCATGTCGATCTCTATGGCGGCTCCCTCTTCGGCCACGGCCCCAGCTCAAACCCTTTTGGCTTTCCTGACGGTTTTGATGCAAAGTTCTCTGACTTGCAGAGTGCCTCTGGCGCAACTTATGTTAGCGACGAGGCTCTCGCAGCGGAGCTCTAGCGTCGAGACTGTCGACAAAAGGCCCACAAAAGGGACAAGCAGGGCTGCGCCTGTTGATGTTGCCGTTATTCGATCACGACTGATGAAGTCTTCTAGGCGGAGACAAGTAGGGCGGCGCAGGTATGTAACACCACTAAAGCGAGGATTTGGACGGTTCACGGTGTCATCACGGGGCTGGGAAAACATGGCGAATGGAGTCTGGAGCGATTGAATTCACTCTTGTAGAACATGTTCGTTTATGACTTGATATTGAACTTGGTAACCACTTGAGGCGGACAAGATAGATACACCAAGGGCTGGTGCCTTTCATGCAGCCCAATTCATCCATGTTCCATCACTCCGAATATTCTGTCTGAGCCCCTTCTTTGTGCTTCTGTGGCGATCCATGTACGATGATGCCGTTTTCTCCACCAGCCAACACTAGGCGTTCCGCTTAGGTGGTCTGGCTCAGCTGAGAGGAGCACTACGACTGCGCCCTGACGTACAATGCGCCTTCTTGGACGCCGTACCAACACTGCGCCGATGCGCCCGCAGCACTGCAGTAGGTTCTATCCATAGCCTATGCACAATTGAATGCCGAGTTGGGTTGGCAACATGTAGTACATTGCTAGTTTGAGTGCGCGAGGCTTGTCGGTCTCCGGATATCGTCGCTTCGCTTGCAGAGTCCCACATCAACACACGTGCAACTGCTTCAAGACACCACTTGCATGGATATTTGCTTCTTTGAGTGACGTATCTACATCCTTCTCGTCACTAGGACATGTCTTCGTGCGCTATCAAGCCGTGCTGCACACGCGGCTTCAAGTCCGCAACGTGCCTCCTCGCATAGCTGGGACATAAGTATGCCATGCCATGCTGGCAACACGTTCTACCGCAATGGTTCTCGATGAGGTCTCATTCCTCCTTGTTCAAGACTTGGGCATCGCCTATTTTGTAGCTTGATCGACAGGCGCCGCCTTGTTGCTGTCGCTCGCTGCCCTGCCCTGGCCAGTGTGTCCAGCCCTGGGTGCTTCACCGCCTCCTGAGCCAGAAAGGCCTTCGATCGCTAGTGTCTGTTAGCACTCGTTGCTTCCTCGTTAGACCTCCCGACGTACCTTCACCCTTCTCGATCTCGGGCATGGGTGCGACGTTGTTCTTGGCGTGCTGTAGAGTGTTCTAGAGGCCTGGTTAACATGACACGCGATGTTTCCAAGGTAGGGTCTGTAACATACATCTCCAGAGCTGCCGTGGATGATGTCGTTGCCCTCGATGGGGCCGTTATCGCCTGATCCGTCTCCGTTGCGAGGCATGCTGTGCAATATATTGCGGTGATTTGGTTGTGGGGAAAAGGTTTCGAGTAGTCAAGTTGTTCTGAGAGAAATCCGTGTGTGCTGGATGGTAGTTTGGTACTTCAATATGCTAACCATGATTTTATTCTTTGGTGTTGTCGTCTGACGTCACGGTGATGGTATATTGCTCTTCCGACCCACACTTTGCCATAAGTTTCTTGAAGATCTATGGTTAATGTGGAGCGGGTGTTCCTAAACATCGGGTAGAGGAGGGGTCAAGCACATGACCAAGTAATGGGCATTAAATTTATGCAACGGACAGCTTAGTCTGAAGGATTGTAACTGGAACGTCTTCTAGTCGTGCAAACGCGACATGGCACGGCTGGCAGAACACTCATGTTACACAGTAAGGTGAAGTGCGATATAATCGGTGTGCTGACGCGACATTTATCCGCAATAATTATAAGCATTCTTTTTTGAAATACGAAGCCGCTGTCGAAAGAAAATATTCACGAGCCCGCTTGAGTTTGGGTGCTCTTGCACCATACCTTGGCATGTACTGCGGGTTGCCGACTACGATGGAAAGCGAACAAGGCCATCTGATAGCCCGGGGCTATACACAGTATCAGTAGACTTGCATAGCGACAAAATTCTGTGTGAATAGCTTCGGGCAACCTTTTCGCTTTTCATCATGAGTGTCTACATGTAGTATGAGTTGTCGGGCCATGCTTACATTTCAGATGCCAGATTACTTCAAGACGGAAACCGCATTGCCTCGATCTTTGCGCTCGTTTGCCGGCCCTCAATCAGCTCTGAGAGCACCATTCCCGTGCCAGGAGCATGCGAGATACCCCACGCACCATGTCCAGCTGCGATGAAAACTCCCCCTTTTGCACCAGGCCGGGTTTTCATCCCACCCAGCTTCTCGTCTGGTATCCTTGATACAATCGGGCGTCCGCTTGAAGTCACCGGACGGAAGCACTGCCGAGCAAGATCAGTCACTCGCTAACAATCTCAAGGACAGACTTACCAGCGCCTCGCGCAAAACTTCAAAGTCCTGGTCAGGCACACCTGTTAACATAGCCCGCGCGCATGCCTTCAGCTGATTTATAGATTCACCGCTGGCCTTGACTTCAGTCGCGACATCAGGTAGCGGGATGGTGGTGGTCGTGAGGCCTGCAAGATACAGCTCCCCTCCAGTCCGCGCAAACCATTCTGGCGAGAAGCCTAGTGTATCTGTTGCAAAGACGGCATGGCATGATGCATGATCGGCTTCAGTGGGCTTGAAATGCGGATCTCGTATGAGTAGGGAGTGGCCGCCGAGTGGAGAGATGGGAACTCGTGTCGTCGCTCTAGGAAATAGAGCACTGAAGACGCGAGGCGACCATGCACCAGATGTTATTATTAGACGTGTGCATGGCACTGCAATAGGTAAGCTGCGCCACTCTGTAGAGAGAACATGTCTTACACTCTGATTCTACGCCATCTTGACTTACGCGTACTCCATTCAACACACCGCTCTCATCTCGTGACAAGGACAGTGCTCTCGCGGGATTGTGCACTTTTACGCCTCTCTCCTGACACCTTGCCAACAGCCACCGACAAAATCGCAGTGGATCAATCTGTGCCGTGGCTCCACCCCCACTTATGACTTCCATGGCTCCCTCCTTCGTGCGTCGCAACCATTGTGGCGCAACTTCCCCCGCTTCGCCCGGGTTGACATGACGAGACAGCTGTGATCTACTCGTCCCACTCTCTAGCCAGTCTTCACCACTCCCACTGACTGCCTCCTCGCTGTTCTGGCTTAATGATATAGCAATACTATCGGAATAGCCCCATTTCGCGCGGCCATTGTGCGACTCGGCGAGCTGTGCGTGTAGCCTATACGATAATGCGCCTAGAGAGGCTACAGAGGGGGCGAACCCTAAATGTATTGTCAGACGATGAGTACAACCAAGGAAAGTTGATAAAATATGCCGTACAATCCGCAGCGAGAAACCCACCAGCAAACCCCGATGCACAATGGAATAACTCAGGACTCGCATCAACCAAGTGTATAAGCTTCGGGTTCGTATTGCCACTTTGCGACAAGAAATAAGTAGTGCTCAGGCCGATTATACCACTTCCAAGGATAACTGTCGTCGTTTCGGGGTCGACTGTCGCGCTCATCTTGTTCATCTTACGCGCTGGGCAGCGAGGGGCACATAGATATTACGACCTACCAACTGCAGACGCCTTTATGAGAGAAAGAGCAAGTTCGTCTCCTCTCGCATGACACGCGCAGCCATCCCCATGATGCGTCACTTTCGTTCCATCGTTGAGGGGCAGTCGATGGTAAAATGTACGGAGCATCGTATGAGCATGACCCCACAAGTGTTTTGAGCGCTAACGTGCAGCGGATGAGCCCACATGGCCTGATCAATTGCCTGATCTACCACGGCCTTCCTTTGGTATGCGAAACGCGAATGACATGGAGGAGACGATGATTAATTTGTGTAAAGATCGCGAATGCACTCGAGTGGAGGAGAAAGGCGAGGCTAACCATGTAATTACGCGGCTGGATTAAAACTATCGATGTGCTATGGACTGCTAGCTACAAATAAAACACCCTGGCGATGCCCACTCCGTTCGTTGGGATACTCGACTGTTCCACCCGCCTTATCCAAGAATATCCAAAATCCGCAAAAGCGACTCATGCACCCAGACTGTGGTTCGCCATGTCGTTGGCCAGCTGCACGTCGGCAACAACACCCTCCAACATCTCTTCGCTGATACCCGAGGAACCTTCGTCCTCCAAGGCTGCATATGCGCGAATGACCTCCTCCAATGTCTCATGGTCTCGTGCCATGGCAGCAGACTCTTCTGCAAGCGAAGCGACATCAAAACCTGTCTTCGTCATGCATGTGGTCTTGAGCGGTGGTCCCGGGAATGTCGACGAGGTGGACGGACGAGCTGAGCTCGAGCTTTGTGTATCACCGTACCCAGTGCCATCATAGAGGCTGCCATGGGTGCCCCATGTGCTCTGAGCCGGCTTTGGGTCCATGTCGAGGACCGGGAAATATTCGATGTTCAGGTCGGCGACCCGCTTCTGCATGTCCCTCTGTGCCTGCGCCTGCCGATGCAGATATTTCAGATAAGAAGGCATCTGTCCAGTAGCCATATCCTTCTCCTCGGGATCGTCGTTGAAAACGATGTGCTCGATGCCAATGGGTGATGAGCCCTGACCCATGGAGGCCCGCTCATTGAACTGACAGCGATCGCACGCGGATTGCCTACCCACGGCCATGTTCGTATGGCGGACCTTCTCGCCTTGATGGATGCATGGGGCTAGAACCGAGTCACATCTGTCAGACTGAGAGACATGCATGCCGGCTTTGGCGGCTTCGGCGACGATGTTTGAGATTGATGTACATTCATCAGCCATTGTGCTCATGAGGTAGGCTTCCTGCGCTGCATAGTCTAACTTCTGATCATGGTCAACACTAGTACTGTTCGAATGGCGCGTATGTTTGTCGACAACTGGGATGGTGAAATAGCTTGAGGACTCCGGGATAAGTCCCGACAAAGACGCCCCTTGCTCGACGCGCGGAAGTTCAACACCAATAGTGTCATCCACCTCATGGAAAGAGTTCGTTCCAATTGTGAGGCTGTGTGGTGGTTCTGCGTAATTTTCGATTCGTGCATGCGCAGGTCTTGAATCAGGAGCCGCACCGGACATAACAGGGTCCCGCTCCAAGGCCATCTGAAGTGGAGCAGGCGTGTTAGGAACGGTTCCTCGAGGCAGCTGCTGTGCGTGGACAGAAATGCTTGTCGGGAGATCATCCAGCTTTCCGAGCGTCGGTATAGGTACAGGTGAAGAGTGGTGAAATTTCAAGCTGGAGGAAGATTGCTTGCGCCGAAGAGCACCAAACATGGGCTGGTCGGGAGGAGTGCGTTCGAAGTTGAGCATAAGAGAGGGTCTAGTGCCCTTCCCCTCGATGGTTGTGCGGACTGGTGTGCAAGGACTCTGGTTTCATTTAGTATCAGCTATACGGCATCGATACGAGACACCTACCTGTGAGCCGACAACAGGCTCTTCGCATCGCTCTTTAGCCCTTTCCTTCAAATGATATGAACCCAAGCCTCGCAAAGAGCCCATGCTTCGCAGCGATCCCATCAACCTCTTCCGTCGAGATGGGCTCTCTTTGGACGGCGACATCTGCTGTGCATCTGGACATATGGACGACGAGTGAGTCGGTGAAAGACCAAACTCTTCCAGGTTGAAAGTACTGTTCTCCTTGTCGATCGTCGGTCGTCGAGTTGTCAGCATGGCCCATCTCTCCGCAGAGGAGGGCGACTCACGAGGATTCATAGCCTTCGCAGAACGGGTTGAGGCCCGACATGCTGCGCTTCGCCTTGACAGTAAAGCGTTTCAAACCTTTGGCACTCATGGCTACTTTACTTGCGCTGCAAAAGCTGATTGTATTTGTGGGTTGGATGCCCACGTGGGGATGGTTGAAGGTTATGTAAGTGTTGAGTGAGACAGTGCCTGATCTCGAAAGCCACACAAAGCGCACTTTCAGAGGGGCCTTGCGACTACCATCACATTTGTTGACAAATACGGAAGAAGCTATGTAATCACAGTCAGAAGTCAAGAGCTTATGGAAAATCACACTATTTGGACAAGGACGTTGTGCTGGAGTGAGGCAAGCACTCCTCGCACTGACCTGCCCCATCAATGTCCGACCACGCAATTTGTTTGAAGCATATGCATACGATGTTGAAGCTGCCAGGAGATTATATGCATTACAGATCCTACTACATCATGTAACAGCTGCCTAGGTGTTGTTCGTCTGTGAATAGACCTCATCGTTGTTGAGATTGAATCCAGACACAAGTAATTGTGACATGAGGTCTCCAATGAGCCGGCGTCCGAGCGTCCAGCACAGCCGGAGTGTACACACAATGTTGACTTAGTAGCTTTTCAAGTCAAGTTATATGGCCAACGGCCAGGCTCTTCTCTTGGGCTCGTGAAATCCACCAAGTCTCTTGCACAGGATCACAAGTGGAGCCGGCAGCCTTCTGAACCCACATATCTTCTCGGACACGATTTGACATCACAGCTTCCACTTCCAGCACACAAGTATTTCTCTCATCACATCAGATGTCTTTCGGCACACTACCATACCCAGCTTCCTTGGTTCCAGGTCGGATAGGACCAAACTCAATGCATCCAGCTCGTTTCCATCGTGAGCACGGGGCTGGTGACGTACATGTACGTCCGACGCCACCACAGTTCCACCTTCCTCATAACGTTGATGTGAGGGCTCCCCCGTACAACGATGACGGCCCGGATCATACTGTACGACCTCGGCCTGCGGGGAGAAATCCAAATCGACACGCCTCCGTGATCCATGGGTCACTTTGGGAACTATCTCCTGGTCCTACCAGTGAACTCAGCTCACCAGTAGATATTTACCGTGAATCTAGCAATAGCCACCGAAGCGTGCGCTCGTCTCAACCTGAAATGAGCCAGCATCACGCTAGCCCGTTGTTCCATCCTATGTCAGTGTCTGATACAAATTCTCAACCGCGCTTCCATCATCTGAGCACCGATGGCAGGTCACATGCAGGGCCTGGGTATGATCTCGTCGAACGTAATATGCAATTAGGGCACGATCTCACCTTAACAGATCGAGACCAGGATGACCCACCGCTATCCCCACCAGTTAACACGATAGCCCTGCCCGTACTGCTACGTACTGCGGCCTTGACAGCGCACATTAACCGTCACGGGTACCTGCCTCATGGCGCGACTGACACAGAGCCGTTCGATGAGACAACGTGGGAGGCTGCCGGGACTCTAATTCCCATTGATGAGCGACCATTTCGCCGCCCTCGTAGCGTCGCTGAATCCATCATGTCAAACAGTTTCATTGAACCTGACCAACTGAATGATGATAACATCCAGCCATCACTCATCAAATATGTCCGCAGGCCTGGTCATCACGTCATGGATGAGTTGCGAACGCGCTTGCGTCGTGCTTATCATGCCCCGGTCTTGCATAGAACTCGCTCCCAGCAGCTTGTTTTTAGGCGAGATGGCGAGCGGGGACCGTAATAACTTCCCCAGCACAACTCAAAGGCATTGAGTGTACAATGTCAACAAAATCTATCATCGTTTCCTATATGTAAACAGCTATGTGAGGTGATTGCCACCGCATGGTCTCCCCATATCGTAGAAACGCAACGAGCCTGAGCTTGTCTTATGGAGGCTGTTATGAGCCAAGTGGCTTCCCAGTCTCTCCGCTCATACTCATACAATAAGTAAATAGGTAGAGAAACGTAACAAAATCACATATATAGTAGCCTTCCACCTTCGGGTGGAGTTAAATTAGGATGTGGATAATTGATGGTTGTGTTCGGTTGTTATGCAAGGGCTTTCCAGCTGTAAGCTCCTCCTTCTGTCTCACATGATGTGTTCCCCAGATGTCTTATGTGAGCTTATGCGGACAGGTCTCTATTTCCCTACGAAAGTGTTTGTGAGATGTAGTGCTGCCTCAAAACTTGGTGGGGATTAAATTTGAAGGGGGTCCCTAGTAATGAGCTCCAGGGTTAAAAACAGGGCAACGACGAGGAATTTTAGGTATACCAGTACGGATACTTCATACGAGTTAGATCTCATTATTAATCGTCAGAGTTTCTTGTTTGACGAAACGAATACAATTCTGCAGTGTCTATCTAGTTCATCGGACCAGGATCCCGAAGAGTTGCTTTACTGTCACAGAACCCACCACGTCAAGCAGGTTGTATGAATTGTGCTGTCCAGTCATCTTTAATGTAAATTTCTCCATGATTGATTCACTATACTGTATTACATAGCGTCCGTCACACTGGACTGACTTTAGAGACTGGACACTTCTGCATCATGATCCACTCTCTGCTATCGTCACTTGCCCCGTCGTCGTTGATGCTTTTGCTCAGTTTCCCCGTCGTTCTCAAGCTTGTGCCCATCTTACTAGAATTTCCGCGACTGTTAAAGTCATCGCTCTCTCCATACCGGACCTCAAAGCCTTCTTCTTTCACAATCTGGAAGGGAAAGGATTGGCCGTCGGCACTTTTGTTGGGTGGATGTTGTGGTGTTTTGTTACGAGAGCGCGAATACGAGTTCGAGTTGCCCGAATAGGAGAATATGGAGGGGAAGAGCCTTGTGAAAAGCGGTTTGCAGCCCGGTAGACATCCACATATTATCCCAATGGAGGTTTCGATGCTGACGATCACGAAGAGGACGGTGCCATGCCCTATGAGGGTGTGCGTTAGTTGATGGTGTTGAAAAGAGATACGCACGTTTCTAGGTGTTAGAGGCAAAGGTGTAATACGTAATACGTACAGAGGAAGTCCCAAGATTTAAGGTATATGGAGACATACCACACACGCAACAGTCCAGCGATACAGATGATGACGCCCAGACAGAACATGGTGATCAAGGTAATGCGTTGGCGGACTGAGATCTGGACAGATGCGAGGTCTTTCGCGGGCCACAGGAAGATGAGAACTAAGTCGACATTGGGTCAGTAAGGAGAGCTGTTGTCTACAATGGGCTAGAAGCGTACAGTCGGTGAAAATATTGAGACTAGAGGTACTGTAGTAAAGTGCAGGCGTGCTGCCGCAGTCGCGGACCGGGGACTGAATAAGCCAATAACTTTGAATTGGGCTGCATTGGAATAACGTGGCGAAGAACGCTGCGATTCCCCAACCGGCTTCGTATGCCATGAGAATGTAGCAAAACCACTTGTTCGATTTGCTCGGAAATATACCTATGCGAAGTCAGCAAACTAGTGTGGTATGGCCATGGATGCAGGAGAACTCACGAAGATAGGTTATCAGAAGAGAGATTTTGGTGAAGACGCAGACCGGGATGTAGAGCAATTGACAGGCCATGGCCATCTGTTCGTAAATCAGTGTGAAGCCCAGTGTGGTGACAAAAGCGGCGGCGTACCTGAGCTGATTGGTAGGGATTGATCAGGATCTCAGGCCGCAAATCGTAGAGATGGTAGCCTGTCTGATACTCTGGAAGCGTTGAGATACATATCATGATATTTGTCGCGGTCGATATAATCTGCCAATGTCTCGTCAGCGCCTGAGAACGCATATTTGTTCAACGATGATTCACACCGTAGCGGCGAGCATAAACCAGTCGTCCCATCCCAACGCCTTCACAATGATAGTCCTACTGTAAAATCGACCGGCCGTAAATATGATGGTAAGAATCGTCAAGGGTATCTCAACACCGAAAACGAGTGGGCGACGCGTTTCGGGGTTCACGTAGTTGGGTGCCGGCCATTTTATGATGTCTTCTATGGTTGGCAGAGTGGACATATTTTCTGCAACAGGTAGATAGGTAGCAGCAGCAAAGGAATGCCTACCAGAATTGCACGGGAGAGATTCAGGTTGAGGCGTTTGTTCACAGCTGCGTGGGTATCGCTTTATTTAAAAGGCGAACGCTTTAGCATCTTAAGACTAGGCTTGCGTCGCGGCACCTCAAGCCCCTAGCAGAGTCCAGCTCCCTGGAGTTAGTACGAATTGGGAGCAAAGACCACAGCCACCCGCCATGGGCGCCTTATGTGTTCAATTACAGGGTTACCCTTACGGCCATAAGTGATGGGAGAAGCACTTGTGGAACCGGGGAAGGGCAGTTTTGACTAGATAGTGCAGACCTAGACGCGGTGGTCGACAAATGCTGGTTTGCCGTCTGCATAGATTTCGATTAAGTGGTCCAGGTGCAAGTACTACTAAACATTATGGGTGATTCATGCACCCACTAACTCGCCATTACACATTATGTGCTTCAACGATTCTTGCGCGCTCTGATCAAATCCAAATCTGCTACTAGAGAGCAGCTGTCATTTTACATGCGATCCTGAACGTAGTAAAGTGCAAATTGAAACTGGAGTTGGTCAGCTTGATATTGCCCTGAAATGGATTTGAGAGCTTTCAGACACAGTGCGTACGAATTATTGGAGCACCTTGCGTTGCCAAATCATAAAGCCTGGATCTTCCAGATCTAGGATGTGGATAACACAGCCATTTGTTGGATATGCTGGCAGTCTAGATTCACACACAGAGTGCAAAACACTTGATTTGTTACCTGTTCACATCAAGCATCCTCTTCGGAGAAACTGAAACTTTGCCCCAGAGTCGGATTCTTCGAGAACGTCCAATACAGAGCTTCGCGGACCAGTGATGGTTCTACCAGCCATGATCTACCGGGATGCTCTCCGCGCCGGGCACTAGCATCTCACCTAGTGATATAGTGTGACCAAGCGCAGATTAGCGGATCGCTCTACAGCAGCACTTGCTGTTAGCCTCAGACGGTTGAGTGATGAACCTCTCAGGTCAGGATTGATAGGTCCAAAGTCGTGGATGATACCGGAAGGCCGAAGAAGGCCCGCGCAGCCAGGCACACTTGAGGCCAGTGGCGTGGAGGACGGCGGCGTGTTGTTTTCAGAAAATGCCGGGTGAAGAAGAATCTAGTCGAGCCTGGCGTTGCCTCGTAGCGTAGAATATCATTTCCCGAGGCAGTTGGGCTGCAGCTTGTCAAGTGCAAGACTACTTGACGTCTGCGGGTGGTAAGTGAAGCGAGGACCTCGCGTCTTGGCTCTGGGTTAATATCCAGGTGCCCAAGAGTGCCGTGCCCAAGATACTTCCTTGTAAGATTCATCTCCAAAACGTGTTCGTCGATCGGCTGATGCCATGCGTGACTCGTGTCAACTTCAATGGTGTGCTGACCAGTAGATCATCATTCCCCTTTGACATTTAGAAAGCTTGCGCCGCACGCAGCAGTGCAGCGCATGTATGTTTCCTAGGTGCATTCTTGCCAAGTCGCCTGGTGCTAAGTCGCGAGGTAATTGATGGAGAGAAACAGAGCAGTCTCGGAAGACATACCTTGCACCACTCGATTCATTGTCACCATTGCATTCTCCAGACTTAGTGCATTAATCTACAGTCAACGCGCATTGTTCATGTCCGGTGCAGCCTTTGAAGGATAATATTTCCGCTACGCAGCGACGCCAAAACGATGGGTGTTGTCCAAAGCCTCCCATTCTCCTGTTATACACCTGGCGCGTCTGTCTGATACTGATACAGCCTCCGTGATCTCCGAGATCCAATTATAACATGCATATCTTACTCACACAACTTGGCTCTAGACGCCCTTTCAAGGGTCCAGAGCAGGTGGCGGTAGCGTTGCAGCCTGCAATCCCTCTCTCCTCTCCCCTGAATCAAGCGCCGAAACAGGTGACGCGATGTCAGCCGCATCATCTGCAATTGGAAGCATGATTTCATCTTGTCGCTCTTCCGATCTACCTCTTTCGCCATCTTCCGACTTCGCATCACCGTTCTCTTTCATTTTGCCATTGCCGCGACGGTCGCCGTTGCTGTCTTGGCTAAGGTCGATTGCAACGAAGGATTTGGGGAGCTTGACACTGTCATCGTGATTAGGCTTTTTAGCTGAAGATGGGAGGCTGATGTGCCTTACGTATGGAATTTAGCACGCAGTGTCTCAAGCACCTCTTTCCAATCCTGGTGGGCAGTTAGACTGCGACGCGGGGAAAAGCCAATCATATGACGTGAGTCAAGTTGCCTGCGTGGTGATTAGCGTTGGTGGAACATTCGATACAGATGGACCCTTACACATCCAGTGGCGCAAAAGCATGGCAACCAGGCGACAATGTGATGCGGATACTGTAATTGAAAGTATGCGGCTGGTTATCCGTGCTCGAATTCTCCGACTCGTACAACTCAAAGTTGATCTGAGATAAATAATCAAGCTCTGGGATAGCGTTGCGCTCGATCTTGGTCTTGATACCACCCTCCAGGATACAGTTTAGCAGAGTGTAGATGTGAGATTCTTTGGTGAAGTAGAAGAAGCACTTTGGCGTATCAGATGCTTGCAGCTCCTCGAGGTCTGCCACAATCTCCTTCAAAAGAGGTAGAGAGGTGAGTAAGCCAATTTCGAGCTTCTCTTCACTCTCAATACCGTACTCCTGTGGACCAATGTAATCAAACAATACTTTACACATGTGATACATTTCACGCAGCTTGACGAGGCGCGCATCGATCTGCGCTTTAGATGCAGCGGTGCCAAGCCCAGTGTAGAGCTTAAAGTACGATTCGTTGACATACGACGGTACCGGAGCAGGCTTAATTGCAATCTCAGATTTACGCCTGAAACCCATACGATGGCTGAGACTAGCGCGATGCTCCAAAGGCTTCTCAGGATTAGTATCCTTATTGATGTCTCTTAAGTCGGACTTGACTGGCTGCTCGGACTGTGCGGGTATGTTCTTGCCTGATTGTTCCGGGGAGTTCTGTTTCGAGCTTTCAATGATTGGATCCTCATCGACAAAAGTGGCGTCCGGAGTGAAGACCCATTCGAGGAAAGAACGATTGTGCAGTGCATCAAACTTCATGGTGTCATACAGCTCTGAGATCTTACTAGGATCGACCTTATCCGCATCTGCAAATTCTTTGAAGAGCTTCTCCCAACGTTCTTTGAATAGTTCTGGGCCTTCGTTACAGCACCAACGCGACTGAATGTGATTGACGTTCGTGTGTTGATGTAGAGACTGTCCAGGGGTAGTTGGCTGGGTTGGTGGAGATTGAATAGCAGTAAGCGATGAGACGGCTTCAGAATCGATTTTTTTGAAGTTGTGGTTCATGACACGCTGATGGAACTTCATCAAATCTACGACTTGTCTGGCAACAATATAGGGTTCCGGGATATCCTTTGGCCATGCAAACTGTGGGGGCGCTTTCGTCCCTGCGCGCAAAAGCGTCTTTAGCTTCTTTTTGACCTTGTCCATGACATCTTTCGCTGCGTTGGAATCGTCGAGAAGATCCTTGCGTACCGAGATACGTTCCTCTAGGTACTGATCTTTGTCGAGGAAAGATGCGCCGAATATTTGGGCACTCGTCGTGACTCTTCGCTCTGAGCTGCTGAAAATGCTCACATCGTCCAAGACATCGCGGTTCATGAGCATCAAGTCGTTGCGGAAATTGGCACCCATGTCCTGAGTTTGATGACGTGCAGAGTGTGTTGGTTCCCCACCCCACTTGATGATTAGTTGCAATTTGTCAAGTACCATGTTGTTATCCTGAGCGGTTATACGAGACAAGGTGACACCGGACATGGAATCGCTTCTGTTCTTCAGTCGCTCGATTTCTGTCTCATCGGAAGCAGCGGGCGTGGCGTCCTTGCCTTTGCCAGATACTGATCCTTGTCGCGGCGCGTCCGTGGTGTCTTCAGGCAATGATTCTCCTGGCAAAAGCTCCTCCTTCTTTCTCTTGCGGAACATGGGCTTGATCTGAACCTTGGTCCCTGGCCAAGCACCCTTCTTGTTGAGGTACAACTGCAGTTCGCGAAGCTTCTTCATGTCTTCGAGCTCCTCGTCCATGGCCACCTTAACCGCATCATTGACGCTCTGAAGTGCAACTTGACCTATCAATAGCACTTCAGCCTGATGACCCTTCAGCAGATCCACAAACGGCTTCGAATGAAAGGTGTACTTGAACTTTTGCTTTGGTGTTCGATCAGCATGTCGGACTACGGCGACGACACCCTTGAGCTTCCATTGTGCCGCAGAAGCTGGTGGAGGTACCGGGATTAGCTCTTCAGATTGCGAGGCTTCTGGCTCGAGATGCAGATCGGCATCGTCGAAGACGGGAGGAAGCGAGATTTCTGGCTCTGACGATGGTTTGTCGGCAGAAGGTGGAATCGCAGGAGGACCGAGCAGAGGATTCGGCTTTTCTGTAGTCGGTGAAGCTGCGATGGGGGTTGTGCTTAGTGATGTCTCAGGTGAAGAGGGCACGGTGCTTGCGTGCCTCATGTGGGGCAGATGGGTAGAATTATGGTAGTGATTCGCCATTTTGGACATACTAGGACTCTCGAATATCTTACCGAAAACCTTGCGGTGTTCGCTCTTGCGGGCTGCGGCAGCGTCTTCAGGGGCCTTTTGTGCGTCTGCAGCGGCGGACTGGGCGGCGTCTTTGCGTTGTTTGCGTTGTATCTCCTTGATGAACATGTCTTTAAGAATATTGGCCGCTCTGTCGTAGTAGTCGCCGTTGTCTTTTACAAAGCTCCATCCGTTCACGTCGATGACGAAACTATTTCCGTCAGTGCGCAGGAGATCGAAGCCGCAGACTCGTTGGCCAAAACCTTCAGAGATTCTCGATGCCATTGCAGCCTCGTTTTCGTTGAGCTTGGTCACATAGCGGACTTCCTTTCCACTCGGATTACGCTTGACCAGACCATCGACGACAGGCGACTTGCGAGTCTCGGCATGGCAGAAAGATGGCCCAACAGTATATGCCTTGACGTCTTCAGAATTCTCAGTCTGAAGGAACTGCTCGTAAATGTAGCTGCTTGTGGGATCGAGAATGGACCTAGGCACTTGGAGAGTATCATCCTTCTCCGAGCTCTTGTTGTTAACCTTGCGGAAGAGTCTTCGGCCGCCACCGCCATCCTTCTTGTGGAAGTATATGTGAATGTTGTGATCTTCCCCACTCACTGGCTTCTCGACAAAAGGCTTGGTCAGTGCGAGGCCGTCGACGAGGATGGTGTTGCCATGGTCAATGAGCTCGACCTGCTTGGGTGGCTGGACTCCGCCGCCTGTGCCATCCTCGGGGCCTTGGAGCTTCAAGCCTGTCCGCTCGAAGACGGATTTGGCAAATTCGGGGGACTGCAGGCGGGGCCCGCCGTCGCGCGTCACATCGATGCGCCTGGGGGTGGGGACGCTCAGCTTGTCGAGGATGCCCAGACAGAGGCGACGGTCCCACAGGACTTGCTGCATGGGCAGGTCGTTGACGCAGAAGGGCTTGCGCAGGCGCACGTAGGCAATGGCCTTGTCCAGCGGGAAGCCATCGGAGAAGAAGGAGATGAGGAAGTCGCAGACGGGCCAGTTCTCGACGGCCTCGTCCAGGATGATCTTGTCGCCGAAGATCTTGACGTCAAACTCCTCGACGAGCTTGCCGAAGATGTTGCGGGCGGGCTTGCTGCGGGCCTTGGACTCGAGGGCGCAGACGCCGATGATGCCCTTGGTGGGCTTCTTCTCGCGCATGTCTCTGCTGGCGGGGCTGCTGCTGGTGGCGGTGCTCCCGCTGATGCGGCGCTGGGCGGTGCGGCTCCGCGAGCGGCGTGGCTGCGTGGAGAGGGCTGGCTGGGCGGCCAGGGCCAGATTGGTGGCCGAGCTGGAGGCATTGGAGGGCGTCAGACTTGGGGGCGCACTGGCGGCCTGCTCCTGGGGAAACAGCGTCTGCGTGGGCGAGAGTTTGGGGCCCAGGGTGCCGTTCTGGCGCGTGGTTTCGACCGTCAGCGAGGAAGTCGCCGTGGTGGTGTGGGGGGCGCCTTCCATCTTGGGGACTGTGCTCGTGTCAGTGGGGGGCGTCTATACGTATGCTTGGATATTCAATCTGCATGCCTTCGAATTCAGAGCCTGCCCACGAGCTGCGGCCGCTCCAGCTGTGGCCGCGCGTGTTGGCGTAGATGGCAGAGCCGATCGAGTACAGCGACGAGAACGACAGGCGCTTGTTCTCGGGCGCGTCGGCGTCGGGTGGTGGGCGCGGTGGTGGTGGTGGTCTCAAGGCGTCCGGGAGCATCAGGGCAGTCAATGGAACAAGACTGCTGGTGCGGGTACCCTCTAGCGTAGGCGTCGTCTCTACCTCGTCGATAGCAGAGCCGTTGGCGCTGCTGCTGCTGTTGCTGCTCCGCCCATGGCCAAAAAAGTCCAAGATGCTGTCCGACGCCTTGGACGCCCGCCGCTGGGGAAGCTGTCGGATTGCCTGCGCTCCAGACGGTGGAAGCGATACACTGGCCCTGCCCACCGAGTCTCCACCCGTCTCCGGCTCGCTCGACCTGGCTTTCCTGTCTGCCGCCAACGACCCGGCCATCAGCTGCTGCCATGAGTGAGTGCTCTCTGCGCTCGCGGTGCGCGACAGCGTGTGCTCCATGGCGAGTCGGCAGTCCTGCGCGCCGTCGACGACGATGCATCTTCACAAATTGCTTCTTCGACAACCGAGCGCCATGATGACGTATGAGGGGAGACGGTCTACAGTGCGGCCTGACATGTCTTTGACTCGGCCTCACTGCACCCAACCTGGCACAGCATGCTCGAGCCTTTCGTCGTGAATGGACGCCCGTCGTGCACTTAGTGCGTCGCTTCTGCACCACCACGACGACCATAATGCATAACGGGGACTATGACCACACAGTATTTGCAGGACAGAGCGTGTGTCTCATCAGTGAAATGTCTTCAGAGCCATTGTGGAAGACGGGTCTGGGTCTGGCGGACAGAAAGCTGCTTCTCTGTCTCTGCTATTATCGGCCTTCCAGCCTCGCCTGATATTGGCTAATGCATGGAACAGTCCGAGGTCGCCGGCATCGCACGTGTACATCTCGGCATATGTACATCTCAGCATGTATACATCTCAGCATGTGTACATTTCAGCATGCTATGCCACATGCTTCGTACGTCCGTGCTCACCTCCGCTCCGCTCCGCAAAATTTCTGGCGCAGCGCAAGCTCAGCAGCCATCGCCAGCAGGACACGCGCCAGCCCTTACACGACGTTTATATACTGGCGAGACAGTCGACATGGCAGGCCCAAAGGCGCATGCCGCAAGCGCAAGCGCAAGCGGTCCCGTGACCAAGCGACAAAAATTGCACATCCATGGCGAGAAAACCCCGTCCGCCGTCGTTCGCCAGTCCAAGATCTTCGCGCCTTTCCGAGTATGTTTGTACACCTTCACCGTCGCGTGTCCCGACTGCTGACATGACATCAGACCGTTGGCCTCGTTTCTCCTACCAGTGTTCCCTTCACATCTCTCCCGCTCGGCAAAACCACCTTCCAGATCACCACATCCGTCGGCCGCTCCCTGCAGACATACGACCTCAAGCGTGGGCTGAACCTCGTCTTCATCACCCGCCCGCAGACTCCAGAAGAAATCACCGCGACGGTGGCATGGAAGAAAGTCGTCTTTGCCGCCTGGTCTGGTAGTGCGCGCAATGCCACCGCGAGGGGTGTCTGGGTGTACCAGCGCGGCAAGAAGGTCGCCGAGCTGGAGCTACCGCAAGGTGGTATCGAGAAAATCAGCAGACTCGTAGTATTGGGCGAGTGGATTGTCGCCTGTGGAACGAAAAAAATCGACGTCTGGAAGACAGCCACGCTGGAGCATTACTCCACCTTGCACGGCGCATCCTCGAGCAACTTGTCTGGCTGCATCTGCAACATGCCGACGTATCTGAACAAGATCTTCCTCGGCAGGCAGGATGGCTCAGTCGAGATCTGGAATCTGAGCACCGGAAAGCTGCTCTACACGCTGCTGCCACCAGCTGCAGACTTCGGTGCCGTCACTGCAATGCAGCCAACACCCGCTTTGTCGCTCCTCGCAATCGCATACCATTCTGGGCCCGTCACAATCCACAACATACGCACAGACAAGGAAGTCATGCGCTTGAACACTGGAGGCTCGCAGAAGTTGCCAGTGACGTCCATCACATTCAGGACAGATGGATTGGGGGCTGGCGAGGACGGCCGTGAAGATGGTGTCATGGCCACCTCCAGCAAAGAGAGCGGTGATATCACTTTCTGGGATCTGAACAAGGGTGGGCGCAAAATGGGCACACTGCGGGGAGCTCATAGCCCACCACCATCCGCTAGTGGGGGCGTTGGTGGCGGCATCAGCAAGGTCGAATTTCTCGCTGGCCAGACAGTCATCGTTTCTAGTGGTCTTGACAACTCCTTGAAGAGCTGGATCTTCGATGAGACCCCTTTCTCGCCCCTTCCTCGTATTCTGCACTCACGTGGTGGACATGCTGCTCCAGTTTCGACACTGCGTTTCTTGCCTTCGAATTCCGATGGCTCTGATGATACTGGGAAATGGCTGCTCAGCGCAAGCCAGGACCGCAGCCTATGGGGATGGAGCTTGCGACGTGATGGGCAAAGCACAGAGTTGAGCCAGGGTGCAATCCAGAAGAAGGCGAAGAAGATGGGTCTGCTGAATGGCAATGCCGAAGGCTCCAGGCATCACGCGAAGCTAGAGGACCTCAAAGCCCCGACCATTACCTGTATGGCTTGCTCTCTCAACCGTGACGGTGGAATGGGAGCAATGCCCGGCGTTGCTGGTATCTGGAATAACTCGTCCAAGTTGAAAGGGCAAGGCAAAAGAGCTTCAGAGGTCAGCATGACTGGCTGGGAGAGCATCGTCACTGGTCATGCCGGCGACAAAACGGCGAGAACATGGTTCTGGGGACGCAAGCGAGCAGGCAGGTGGGCTTTTGATACCAGTGACGGTAGTCCAGTCAAAAGTGTTGCGATTTCCGTTTGTGGGACATTTGCGCTGATTGGTTCTGCTGGTGGAGCAATTGACATGTACAACCTACAATCTGGACAACACCGACGAAGATTTCCGGCGCGCTTGACTCCCGCCGAGGCGAAGAAGTACAAGTTGCAACAGTTTCAAGCCGAGGACAATATGTTCGGAACGGACATGGAATCACCCCGGAAGTTTGCCAAGGGCGAAGGCAAGCACAAGGGGCCAGTCACTGGTCTCGCCGTGGATAGTCTCAATCGAACAGTCATCAGCAGTTCGGATGATGGCAAAGTCAAGGTGCGTCCAATGCGCCCAATGATCAGCGGCCCGGTATACATGCTAACAGGCCACAGTTCTGGGACTTCACCACGGGTGTATTGCTCCATGAGATTGATTGGTTCCCAATGACCAAGGTTCTCGGTTTACGATACCATCATAACAGCGACCTAGTAGCTTTGAGCTGCGACGACGGCTCTATACGTGTCCTTGACATCGAAACGAAGAAACTCGTTCGTGAGCTATGGGCTTCCCGCTCACATGCAGAGCCGCAGACGCTCGATTATTCGTTTTCAAACGACGGTCGGTGGATTATCTCCGCAGCATCAGATTCGACGATCAGGGTATGGGACCTCCCCACTGGCCACCTCATTGATGCAATGAAACTACCGAAGAAGTGCAACACTGTCGCTTTCTCGCCTTCAGGTGAGTTCCTCGCCACGGGTTTAGAAGATGAAGTTGGTGTGCATATTTGGACAAACCGGACCCTGTTCACACACGTCTCAACCCGGCAAATCAAGGAAAGAGACATTGCCACCGTCACTGCGCCCACCGCGTCTGGCGAAGGTGGTGTGGCTGTCGTCGAGGCTGCTGCCGAACAATCAGAGGAGGAAGAATTCGCTGAAACTACAGTTCCCGTAATGGATCAGCTGAGTGACAACATCACGACACTAAGTCTCGTACCCAAATCGCGTTGGCAAACTCTGCTACACCTTGACGTTATCCGCGCCCGTAACAAGCCAAAGGAGGCACCGAAGGCTCCAGAAAAGGCTCCTTTCTTCCTGCCTTCTGTAGGGCAAGACATGGCTTCGACCACAGACAACGCTTTGGTACCTCTCAGTAAAGATCCAGCTTCCCGCATCTCCGGTTCTGCCTTGACTTCGCGATCATCGGCTGCGACGGCGACAAATGAGTTCACACGCCATCTTGCCCTCGCGGCCGACACGAATGATTACACTACTCTACTTACCCACCTTTCGTCCCTCCCGCCATCTGCGGCAGATATTGCAATTCGTACTCTTGATATGACAGAGCCATATACCGAGCTTCGGACTTTCATTCAAGCGCTCACCGCGAGGCTACAGGAAAGGAGAGATTACGAGCTTGTGCAAGCATGGATGAGTGTATTCTTAAGACTACATGGCGACGTTGTTGTCCAAGAGGTAGATCTTGTAAATGAGCTGAAAAAGTGGCAAGAAGAAGCGAAGCGCGAAAGGGAAAGAGTTGGTGGGCTGGTCGGTTACAGTGTGGGTGTGGTAGGCTGGGTGAGAAGTGCCCGATAGACGTCCCCGTAGGCATTCAAGATTTAATATACATATAACTTGTCCAGTCGAGTTCTCTTGGAAACAACTACCTTTGTCCTTTGATCATTGCGCTTTGACTCGTCTGCGTGCTCGCTCGATTTTGGAAAGACTTGGTGACATCTGGAGTAGAGGACGCTGTGCTGAACCTAATTTCGAGTGGTGTGCTCAGAGTCGAAAGCACTACATGTCTAATACGACGAAGCGTGAACAGGCCCATCCATAGTCTGAAGCCATACCCCGGTATTTTCAGGTTCCGAAATCGATGGTCAGATCCTGTGCATAGCTTCAGGATGTTGGATGCTTCTCAACTTCAATATCCAAATTACCCTGCACTCAACAACAGCTCCCAATCTATGACGACCTACCACCGCTCCATCTTACATCCACAATTCATGCCATTTCACATTCGACTCATTGTCAACACCCCTTACAATCTGTGTACCCAGGCACCACTCTCATATTTTGGATCCTGCTTCACCCTGATCGTCCGGGTTCTAGACAATGTCGCCATGTAAAATCTTCACGAGGCATACGCCAAGCGTCGTCGCCGGTGCAATATCCCTAGGCATGATCGATAATGTAGTGCCTCTACATCTTAACGTCATGGAGTCGTTCGAGGTTTCTCCTAGCACCTCAAGTAGCTTCAAAAGCCAGGAAACCTTCGCCGCAGCTGTTTGCAGTATACCCTCACCAACTTCCCAACTCTACCGTCTCAACTTCCGACACCTTCAACCCACAGCCTCTCTACCTAGGTATGGTCCCGAGTGGGACTTCGACATCATTGGCCAAGATTATGTTGACTTCGGGCGCCATACAGATGGTTCAAGGAGGCAATGCAGCTTACGAGTCTCCACAGTCTATGGCTCAAGACAAATACCGACGCTCGCTCACCATTCGTATATTCTTGCTTCAGCACCGGTGGCGCAATGGGGTCTGGCCGTGACGGAAGGAGCAAACAGTCTTTGCATATCATCGACCTTTGTTCGCACGACGAGGGTGATGATCAGGTCCATGCACCGACATATCGGTTTAACCTTCATATTCATGCTGATAACGAGATCGAGGTAATGCAGCAGCTTTTGATCAACGGGCAACTCAATAAACCACCTGCGAGGATATCACTCGCACCGAAGAGGACTACAGACCAGTCACAGGCTACACAAGTTGCCGAGGAAAGATACAAGAGGTCCAGGTACAACACAGGTAGGAGCACAATCTCTACCTCTGCCTCTGTCGCGAAGCCACATCCTCGACCCAATGTGGATGAGGGTACCGATCTGTCGACACTCAGTATAAAGACTTGGGCGATATCTGGACTAAGGGGATTGGTGCCGAGGATACCGTAAGAGAATACGTCTCAGCCACGTCCTGACATGGGCGGATAAAATCATACCATTAGACTCAACGGACCAAAGCTATTGTCAAAGTAGTATAAGATCAGTCTGCTATCGGGGGCCTCTACGCAGCAAGAAGGTATCTCCGACAGCAATTACATATGTAGCCGCCTATATCCATGCGTTCATCCGGAAATTTGCAGTAGCCTTGACAGACTAGACCCTAGACGCTTGTCTTGTCGCATTTTGTGATGCGAATATGCGTGCATCTGGTACCGGAGCGCAGAATCTCAAGGTCTATAAGGGCAAAGGGATAGGGTCACGGACAGCGTTCGCCGGCGTTTGATCCTTGGAGACGGCAAAAGGCGTTGAAGGAGCCGGA
>Ga0265780_10001643_pt1 | contig 31122 bp, 40 predicted proteins | sample P1T30metagenome_FD_192432 | JGI IMG/M metagenome (GOLD analysis project Ga0265780, IMG submission 192432) | Plant litter microbial communities from East Loma Ridge, Irvine, California - P1 T30 | ecosystem: Environmental > Terrestrial > Plant litter > Unclassified | place: USA: California... | reverse complement strand
CCTCATCCTCAGTGATCCCACCACGCTCACACCGCGATCACGCCATCCACATATCACGATACCAACAAACCGGTTGAATATATCCAGTAGACGATACTAATGGACGCCCGCCACAACGAGAACGCACGCTTGCAAGCTGTTTTGCAAGCACTTTCGAGAACAACACCTGAGGCGGAACATATGCCCGCTCCACCACCGTCATATCAGAGCATCGCCAGTGATCCAGTCATGCCACTACCTACCATGCACAACCCGTATGATCTGGAGGACGAACATGACGAAGACGACGCTCCTGAAATCATAATCAACGCTGCGACGCAAGTCCGCGGACACGGCAACATCATCTCCATCGCGCAAATGGACAGTCTGCGCATCGCCAGCCTCATCGCTACAATACTCAGAGGGGACTCGCCAACCCCATCATCACCATCACCAGAAGCTGCGACCTTGCCTTCGCTCGCAAGCATGACCAAGCCTTCAGGACCATATCCCCGGATTAACATCACAGTCAACTGCGGCGCGACGGTCATCGGGGATAGGAATATCGTGGGCCCGGGGCTCGGGGATGTCGCGAGGCAGATGCAGGTTGCACATCGGAATCAGGTCGCGCAGCAGGCGGCGAAGACGGCGGAGATGCAGTCTATGGCGCAGAGGCATGGGTTGTGTAATGCGCAGACGGTCACGCCGCCGATGAGTCGGAGTGGGAGTGCGCAGAGTGATGGGGCGGGAGTGAAGAGGAAAGCTGAGGATGAGGCGGAGGAGAGTATGAAGAAGAGATGTTAATGATGCCGAACATGTCGGTATTTTATGTTGTTGGTTTGCTTGTTCCATTTCAGCGATCCTCTTTTATCTCAGCGTATTAGAGCGATGGGCCTTTGGTGGTTCCTTTCGGTGTTGCTGGGTTCGGCGAATCACGAATGTGGAATGTACGACGGGAACGAAATATGTTGTATACCATACCTTCTCGTTGAGCCACTAGCATGTTCGTGTTGTGCACACGAGGTTGCTGGCGCGATTTTGTGCTCCAGACTATTGATAGGTACCATGGCGCCGCGACTCGAGATGTTTGACACAAAAGGGGTTACGCAGCCCTGGCTGTCATTCCGGGGCGGGCTCGTGTGACGGCGAAGTCCCCAGGCCATCTCACCATATACGAGGACAAATTGTGATGCAGACGCCAGATGACGGTTGTGGTCTTTGAGCTGATTGGCATCGGTAGATGATAATCCGCCACTTGGTTACCAGGTCAAGTTCGGGTGCAGGTGAACCATGTGGTACTTTCGCGTACTGGTGTGGGGATGGCAAATGGGTTGAGGGTTCGATAGTCCCGTACCGTAACGGGTCGGAGGTACCGGTATCCCTGAGTCCGAAGTGAACGAGCTTCCGCAAGGTGGCCTTTACCGCGTCGCCACCGTGCGCCGAGCATCCAAGGTGCGCGGAAGGCATTCGCGCGAGAAGGTGGCCGCCGCCATTGCACCACGAGAGAGGCGAATAACTGCTCGAGCTGATAATGGCCAAGATGAACTAAAGCTGGTGACTAAACCGTGGAATCAGACTCGGTGGCTTTGCTTCATCCGTTGCGTCTATGGGTGACGAGGCTCTGACCCTTGCTCTCACCCTCGAGCTAGCGCTAGTGACCGTCTCCACACCACCTGCACCTTCCCTTCCGCAACTTTGCCTGATCACTATCACCAATCTCTCACACTCTTCTGCTCATCCACTTCACCCCAAGCTCTCATCAATCGCACCCACAAAACAAATTCCATCCACATTGTTAGTCGCACTCGACGCGATTGAGCATCCATATCCCAACGAACGGTAGCTTCTCGGAGCGGCTCTCTGCATACACCTGGCCACTTTCTTGAGGCTGACAGGGAGATCGCCGCGAGGATCCCACGAATAGCATCAATCATCCAAGGCCAGAGAGCAGACGTCGCAAGGGCAGGCTTTGTTACCAATTACTGGTAGCAGTACTCCTTGCGTCACTCGAGCTCCCCTTCACCAAGCTCCCTAGCCTGGGCTGCCGCAGTCGGGATTTCGATTCTCATCTACACCTCCCGCGATCCAACTCCCCACAAAACATCGATACGCGCTCCGTCCTGACTTGGACACGTTGCGCTCCTCATAACCGGAGGCGAATACATTACAATCACCACAACCTGAGGACTTCCTTCTCGACACTACACAATTATGGAGACTTGGGCAAGCTGGGCTCTGTTCCTGGCCATTGTAGGCGCAGGCTACGTATACTATAGCCAGAGCCAGAGTGCAGTCACCAGGGGCCGCTCCACCGCGACTCGCCCTACCACAGCCTCGGACACGGCGCAGTGGCTTGAGAATGAGGTGAAGACCAAGGCAGCAAAGGCTACCAAAGCTGCCAAGGCCAAAGCACCGCGCAAGTCGGTCAAGTCGACTGTTCAGGAGGCCGGAAATAAGGTCGAGTCTTACCTGTCCAACGCCTCATCCACCGCCGGCGCGGATGCGCACGACGACTCCTCGCCCGTTGTCTCACCAGCTGGCAACGCCTCCTTCAAGGCCCCGAGTGGTCGCGATGTTTCCGACATGCTCGGCTCGCAGGCCGCAGCCCCGGCTGTTCTCAGCATCAAGCCTGGCGAGAAGCCAGCTCGCGCTGCTAAGCCTCAGGGCGCGAAGGCAGAGGCGCCACAGGAGTCCAAGAAGGCTCGTCAGAACAGGAAGAAGGTAGAGGAGGCCAAGGCCGCTCGTGCGGAAGAGGAGAAGGAACGCAAGGCTCTCCTAGAGAAGCAGCTTCGCACCGCGCGTGAGGCCCGCGGCGAGCCTGCAAAGAACGGCCTCAAAGTCGCCAAGGCCCCTGATTCGAACGCATGGACTACTGTCGGTGCAAGCAAAGGCGCCGTTCAGCCTCCTGCTTCAGCTCCTACCGGGCAGCTCCTCGACACCTTCGACGCTGCTTCGACCGCAAGCTCCAGCGAGGCCCCTACCAACGGCACCGCCGCTACTCCAGACTCCATGTCCAACAGCGGCTACAACAACAGCGCTCTCTCTGAAGAGGAGCAGGTCAAGATTGCCATGGATGACACAACGGCTTGGGAGACCGTTCCTAAGGGCAAGAAGCAGAAGAAGAAGACTGCTGTCGAGGAAGAGGGCTCTGTCGCCCCGCAGGTCGCTCAGCCTGTCAAGCCTGTCCACATCGACAAGTTCGTCCGCCCTACCGTCTCGGAGAACAAGAAGCCCAGCTCCCGCTACCAGATCCTCCAGGAGGAGTTCGTGGCCGGCCCTGACAACGCCGACGACTGGCCTGTCGTATAAACAGCTCGTGGTCTGCCCAGGGGCATTCACGATATTTCGCTATGGGGATGTACTTTTACGGACGTGGGGTAAAGGCAGAATGTAACAGCATGAGCATTTGCAGTAAGTGCCGGATAGCTACGACCGGATGTGGAGGCGATTTGGTTTTCGCTTTCATTACTTGACATTACCAAAAGGCATGGGCGTTCTGGGCTGCATCTCAGCGACCAGCTATCCTTCTGTTTCTACATTTGTACTTTTGTGTCAACTTTCTTTTGAATTAACATGCATCAATCATTTTGAAAATCTTCCGTATCGGGACGATGATGCGCGCCTCAGGAAATCGTTGCTAGTCGACGCTCAATAAACACCAAGAAGCAATTCTTGTGCACAATCATAGATCTGTCTTTGTGATGTGCTCGGTTCGTCGTTGGAGATTAGTGCCGTGGTTTGGAGGAGTAGAATCATCATCAGATGCCATCAGCGCCACAGCCGTTGGACGAGTTCCAAAAATACAACATGACACTTGAGCGCCGAACCAGGCAATTCGCCGAACAAGTCATTCATCGTATGTACTCGGCACGCGGCGGGGTCGGGTTTGTGCACAGCGCGGCTGCGGCTTTCCCGGTGGGAGCATCTAGTGATGGACCGAGGCAATGTTTGCCCGTTGCCCACTACCATGCTCGAGCAAATTGTACAATATGTGAAATCGCGTCATGTGTGGGTCTCGCAAACATGGAACTTGGCAGTGAAAGAATAGCTCCCGCGGTAAGTAGACAAGTCGCTGTGCGGCCTTTGGTGAGATCCATGGATGTGAAGTCTCACTACGGGTAAGCTAGCGGTAGTGCGCTAACATATCTTGGCAATGGCCAGGTGGTCTTCACACGAGGGAAGAGGTGCCAGACCAAAACCCCAGCTCCGCCCACTCCACGCCGCTCATTCAGCGCCCCGACTTTCTCCCTCTCTTTTACCTTCAACTGCAGCCATGGCGCAAATCCGTGGCACAGCCGGCTACCATCTTGGCAATCAGAGCCCTTTCGGCAATGCTGGGCGAACCGACAACAGCACGAATGACCCGAGTCCGCTGGACCAGTTGAGGGCGCAGACGAGCAAGATTGAGGACATGTTGGACACCTTGTCCGACCCCATCAAGCCGTGAGTCGCTCCCCAAAGTTTCACGGCCACTGCGGTCTTCTGGTGCCACAGAAGCGCCCTGTGAAGTCGAAGCTAATCGAGGCCGCGAACAGGTACCTACCAGCCATTGGCCGCTTCTTGATCGTCGTTACTTTCCTCGAGGATGCGCTGCGCATAATAACTCAATGGCGCGATCAGCTCACATACCTTCACGACTACCGACACAGTATGCAACTCCGAACTCCCCCTCCAAGCCGAGCAAATGCTGACACGTGCCTTTTACAGTCTGGAACGGTGTCACACACCTCTTCCTCATCGTCAACGTCATCGTCATGACCGGCGCCTCAATCATGGTAATCGCGCGGAAACACTCGGAATACGCTGTAGCTGGTCTTATGGGCGTCGTGGTTTTGCAGGGCATCGGATACGGCTTGGTTTTCGACCTCAACTTCTTTTTGCGCAACCTGTCGGTAATGGGAGGACTGCTTATGGTCCTCTCCGACTCCTGGGTTCGCAAGAAGTTCGCCCCCGCTGGCCTCCCCACTCTCGACGAGAAGGACAAGAAGATGTACTTCCAGCTTGCGGGCCGTGTCCTGCTCATCTTCCTTTTCGTCGGGTTCGTTTTCCGTGGTGAATGGGGTTTTTGGAGAATTGTTGCCAGTCTGCTCGGACTCGTTGCTTGTGTCATGGTTGTTGTTGGATTCAAGGCCAAGTTCTCCGCGATTATGCTGGTGCTTATTCTCAGCATCTTCAACCTCTACGTCAACAACTTCTGGAAGCTCCACCCACACCACCCGCACAAGGACTTTGCGAAATACGACTTCTTCCAGATCCTTTCCATTGTGTAAGTTTCCCAAATTCTTCTTTTAAAATTGCGCTAACGATGATTCAAGCGGTGGTCTCCTTTTGCTGGTCAACATGGGCCCAGGTCAGTTCTCTGTCGACGAGAAGAAGAAGGTATACTAGACGATATCTACCTTCCGCGACTCGCATATCGATACGAATCCTGAATGCATGCATCCAGTGCTTTTGATACCACGCACCCATCATGAGGGACGCATGACAGCATCTATTCGAGCCTGGCAGCAGTATATTGAGGAGACATTAGGGACAGGGATAAAAGCGAAGATGCCCCAGCATGGCGTCTGGCAGGCATGCAATGTGTAGACTACGAATATGCGGCGTTTATATAAGGTGCAATTGGACAGAATTGCCCATATTGGAAATTTCTATTAAATATATCTTGCCAATCCCATGGACACAATTTGATTCCACTTGTGGACACATCGACTATGAGGGATAATGGGGTAGACGACGTCAGTGTGGATTTTCGGCCAGCTCCGCGAAAAGCCACAGCTAATACCTGCCATCCATGGTTAGGAGGGATGGAAAGTGAGCTAGTTATCTAAGCATGCCGCAAGTTACCATCCACCTGCAGCTTGCTTTGACCAATCTTTGTACAACACTTTCTCTCCCTGTACAACGAGAAATCAGCTAAACACATAATGGCGCCGAGTAAGATCATCATCGACACCGATCCTGTAAGTGTTTGAAGATATGGCGGGGTAAATGATTACGTCTAACCATAGGCCAGGGCATTGACGATGTACTCGCCATGCTGCTTGCCTTTTCGGCAAAGCCAGAAGAGTTGGATATTTTGATGCTGTCGCTTACTTTTGGTAATGTTGAAGTACAGAAGTATGTCTCTCAGTTTGCTATTCGGGTCTCCTCCGGCCCCAGCACCTTTCTACTCTCTGTTCAACAACAGTGGAGCCAGCCACTTTGAGGATTCCAGAACTGACTATGGACTCACTATAGCTGCTTAAGAAATGTGGTTACACTCTTCTATCACATCGAGAAAGAGCGGGCGTGGAGGAAAGCAAATGGGAGAGCGCCGGGGTTCGAGACGCTGGATGTGAGGAAACCTATTGGTATGTATCTCGAGTCTGGAAATGTGATGGGGTATGGGCTGATCGAATGTCTCCTAGTCGCTGTTGGTGCCGAAGAGCCACTGGCGGAACACATGATGGTAGCAGACTTCTTCCGTAAGTGCACTTATTAAACACCCGAAAGTGGCCACTCACACTATTCAGATGGCGTCGACGGACTCGGAGGCATACATGGAACTGTGAGCTAACTCCTGACTATATTTAGGCGTATACTAATTGCACAAATAGCATCCCAATCTCTCACCAGAAGAGACATGGAAATCTCTCTTCCTGCCAACACCAGAGAACCTATCAGCCGAAGAAGCCGCTGCTCTGGAAGCCGTCAAGGAAAAGCACAATCTGTTCATACCATCGCTGAAGCCTGCACATGAAGTCATGCTGCAGATCTTGGCAGAGAATGAACCAGACACTGTCACCATCGTCGCTGTCGGGCCACTCACGAACCTCGCTATTGCTGCTGCGAAGGACCCCGAGACCTTCTTGAGGGTCAAGGAAGTCGTCGTCATGGGCGGTGCGGTTGAAGCACCGGGAAACGTAAGCCACTTCCTCCTCCCCACTCTTCTTCCATCACATTCATACTGCCGGTCTAGCCACCGCCACTCGATCGCATATACTCCCCTGAAATCCAAGCCCTTCCCGTCCCCAACTTCAACCTCATCAAGAAACCCGACACGCCATTGCGCAGATCGCTAAACCTCCGTAATCAGATGACTCCCGGCGCCGAATTCAACACCTACGCAGATAGCGTAGCATCCGCACGTATCTTCGCCCTGACATGTCCGAACCCACGCATGACCATGCCCCCCGTCCTGTCAGGCCACACGAAACAACAACTCCCCCCATATCCCGGGAAACTCAGCAAACAGCTCAAAATCAAGCTCTTCCCACTCGGTACCCGCTTCCATATCCCGCCTCTCAACCCCTTATACTTACTATATCACCAGATATCACCGAGCACCACCTCCTCCCAGCTACCCTCTTCAAGTCCTACACCACCAGCCCACCTGTCGCTGGCTCCCCACTGGCAGAATGGGCGACCCTCTTCCTCAACGCCACGTTCGAGAAAAACCTCTCGCTTAACCCGCAGCAAGATAGCACGAAAATGGGTCTGCAACTTCACGATCCCTTGACGGTGTGGTATGCGAGTTGCGCGGGCCACGAAGGGTGGGAGTTCAAGACGGAGGATTTGAGGGTTGAGACTAGTGGGCAGTGGACGAGGGGATGTAAGTTTTCCCTCAATGAAGGTGATGGTGCGGGATGTCAGCTAACGCTATGATCAGGTATCGTGGCGGATCGTAGAGGCCGTCCGATTACGGAGGGCAAGGGCGATTTGGAGGAAGATGCGCTGGGGGATGCGGGTGGGTGGCGCGATTCGAGGAAGGGGAATCGCGTGGCGTGGTGCACGAAGAGTCCTGGGATGGAGGTGTTTGCGGGACATTTGTTGGAGAGGGTTTTCGGGAAGGTGTAGGGCCGTCATGCAGCGTCAGCCTACAGGTTTTGGCAAATGTAGCAGGTCTGACAGATCGAGCAGTGTAGACAGAACCTGCAGTCAGGGGTGCATGCCAGGGAAGTCTTACTAGGGTGATCCGATTCAGTGTCGAATTCTGGAATATCTGGCAGAAGCCGAAACCACCAGAAGGTCTTCAGATAGCGGGGACCGAGGCAGGTGGATTGCTGCAATAGAGAGCAAGGCCGACGCCACTCTCGTTACATGCCATAGATAGCAAAAATCGGCGCCATATGTCTCGGCATCTTACTTCTCGACGAATCATCTTACATTTATTCTTTTTGAACAAACGCCCTGTCAGGCCTGTTTTGTCAAGACCCGCGATGAGCGTTCTTGTGCCCACTGTTTGTTGGTGTTGGGGGCGACAGTCGAGATTGCACCGCCACACCGGTCAGCCACATCTGTTGAGCCACATGTATGCAGGGTATCAGCGACACCCCCATTAGCCCACAGAACTTCACTCAAGCTCTACGCGAAGCAAGGATCGGCGCCGCTTCCACCAGCCTGCATGTGCCATGGCAGTATGCCATTAGCTAGCTCTGTGCAACTATCCGCGCAAAATGCAATGTTATAGTCCCTTACCCAAGGCTTCTTATTCTTTTCTCAGGCGTCCTTTCCAATTTAAGAATGGCATGTCCATGGTTCCTCAAACGCTGCAAGATACCAGACAGTTCACGAACGGCCCAGAGATGCGACGACCACATCCTTCGAGGACATATGTTTTGCAAGCGACACTCCTGTGCTTATGTCCTGTGCAAAGAGAGAAAAGAAGGCTCCAGGAAATACTGCTACACACGTATGTATTGTTAAAACATTGGAAAGTGACTCCGTTGAGAATGAATCAGATGCATGTCATAAAATCGACTGCAACCTCGCAGTCACGTCTCATGACACAAAGTTGGCCAGGTACTGCGCCATACACAAATGTGTATACTGCAGCGACCCAGCCTTGCATGATCAGGGTTTCTGCAGCAAGCATGAGTGCGTTGTGCAGAGCTGTACCGGAGGTCGAGCTACGCGAACCTCTGTCTATTGCCAGGACCATAAATGCCATGTCAGGGATTGCCGCGCGGAAGCAAGTTTTGCAGGAGGCACTTGTAGAGTTAATCAGCATGCCCTACACGATCGTCGACTGGCAGAGGTGCAAGGCTGATGTTAAGGTTGAATGCTGCTGGAGCTTATTGGTTTGCGGGTAGCTTGCTTTGTATCATCGCGGCAGCAAAGAGATCGTGCTGGAACGCCGTGGTGTCTGTACGCCGCGACGTAGTGCCCGCCTTGTACGGGATCGTCGGCGAGATGCATGGCTTACACGCACCAATGCACGCCACCAGGCCCCGGCAAGATTTGGGTCCGCTCTGTATGCGTCAAGTGATCTAATAGTCCTTACGAGCGGACTTGATAAGTTTACAAGGAAGCCTGCATATATTAAGTATCATAAGATATCTCGTCTAGTTTTGCAAACGAAGTTTGAATATGTCTAGGCTACCTCTTTACTCTTCTCCTTCAGTGAAGGTGGACATGAATCCTGTCGGGGCCGGATGCCTGAAACACTCGCCAATGCTGTGCTACATCACCGGGTGCATGTAGCCAATCACCTTTTTCCGCCTAGGCCAATCAGCTAGTTTACGACTCGTATGCAAATAAGCCTCAAGAACACATTCAACATTCAACAATGGCATCACTACGTATCCCAATGTTTCGCTCTATAAGTAAAGTAAAGTCCCCAAGAAGAAGAACTCCTTCCTACACCTTCACCTATGGGGTTTCTTTTCTTTTCCAGCCGCTGCAAAGCCCCAGACAAGAAACGCGCGACGCGGACATGTGACGACAAACGAGTACGCGGATCCAAGTTTTGCAAACATCACTGCTGCCGATATCCATCCTGCCCCGAAACCAGCACCAACACTTCGAAACACTGCTCTTCCCGTAAAACGCTGGCATCTCTCAGTGATATTCATCAATAACATTTGCCTCAGACACATGCCTCAAGGCCGACTGCAAGCATATGGTCACGTCTGACGACTCCAGATTCTGCGTCACCCACAAATGCACATCTTGCAACAATCCGGCGTCGCACGACCGCGGCTTCTGCGACAAGCATGAGTGCGCTGTGCAAAGCTGTATCCTGGGACTCGCTGGTAGAGCTTCTGTCTACTGCAAGGAGCATGAGTGCTGCGTTCCCAGCTGTCGTGCCGAGGCACGCGGTCCAGGAGAGACCTGTCGTGTAAATCAACATAGCGCGCATGATATAGCAGCAGAGATGCAGGGCTGAGGTGTAGACCGAACGGAGTGGGAGCTGACGTGTTGCTTTGTGTAGTCAAAAGTTCTTTGGGCATTTCTTTGGTCCCCAAGACGGGCGGGAGGGATCTGGCCGTGGTTCCGCTCTATTTTCTCTTATTTCGTCTCCATATTCAGCGAGGGCGCATCAGGTGTATTCATCCAACTCTGCTTCTTGAATAATGTTTCTTGGCTCCTGCTGTTTGGAAGGATAGGATGCCGTTGTGTATGTAATGTGTGTCTAAAAATACTCAGGCAGAGGAAAGACCGACGACGGTTTTCACACCCAAGGTTTGCCTATTGCCATCGTCCTTGTGGCCTGGATGTGAAGCCTCGTAACAACGCTGCACCAATCATGAAAGCGACAGCAGCCCCAAAAACATATCCCGCGACAGGTGGAGTGGCGATTTGTGACTCTGTCCGCTGCTTATTGTAGCTCCTAGCTTTTTCTGTATATTTGTTCCGTCTTTGTTCAGGCGAATCGTCCTCCTCTTTCACTTCAGCCTTGACGCTGTCCTTACCGCGACCAAGATATTCACGTATTAATGGATCTTCACACTCGCTGAGATCCAGCCATTCTCTTTGAGGTCCGCCCTGGTCGAGTGGCATTCCGACATTGAGACCACCGAATTCGCCCTCTTGCCCCGACTTTCTGCCTTTCTTCACTGCCTCGTCGTCCGGGAGCCATGCATCTAAGATTTGCAGTGGCAAACTTCTGAACACCAAACACATCCACATTTCGAGTACATTCAGAAGGAGATCGGGACGGTCCATGCCGGGTAGAGTGTGATTGCCCATGTTCGGTGACGGGACTTGTGCGATGAGACCGATGGAGTTGTATATGCTGTTCTGCATGGCGTGGTAATGTAGACTAGGATTGTCTCTTCGATACCGGAAATTCAGGTGTTGCCCCACACGTGACCGTATCGATCCCGCCTGGCCAATGTAGATGCGTACTCTGCGGTCAAGCCCGAGGACGCCATCAAGATAGAGGCCTCGACCTTCGTACTTCAAATCACCGCCTACGCCTTTCAATGCGTCGAGACTCCATCGGCTATTGAGAAAGGCCCAGACTTGTGGTCTGATGGATCGGACGCAAAAGTCCTCGAGGCGAGGATGTCGCTCTACCCATCTGCCATACTTTGCGTAGTATTTTGATTCTTCGTCTTTCAGCCTCCCCAGGAGATGGGCAAGAATCGTCTTTGCCTCCAATTGCGCTACTGAGAGGTCGGCGGGTAGGTCGTACATTCTGGTTTGTGCATTTGTGTATGGATGAGGCTTGTGCGAAAGTGGTCGAGAGGGATTAGCTGGTTCCATGACGGCCGACATTTGAAAGACCGATTATATGTTCTGGCACACTCGTCTTGGTGTGATGCAAGATATTAGGCAACGTTCAGCATTGGCTAGCGCCGAGGCAACAATGAGGCAGAGCGCGTCGAATTGGTGATAGGTAATTTGAATGTGAGTCTGCTGCCTAGATACAGCGGAGGGCAATGTCTCGAAGTTTAGAATTAATGAGAGTGTGGTAGCGTATGTTGACGTAAGGAAGTGTGGTTAAACATGGAGGAAGCGTTGAATTAGCGCTCTCGCTTCGCTTGACACGGCTAGCGTGATGACGCGAAAATGTCACGTCTTCATGCAGTAACCATCTCGGAGACAATCGAATTCGCGTATGATGCCTTTTGGTTGGAATGTTTCAGCTTAATCCAAGAGAATGCCTTCTACATGGCCCTGGACCTTAGGGTGCTCTCCCTGGTGAGTAGCCAACTGACTGCACGCCATTAGGGCAGTGGCTGGGTGGCGATGCACCATATTTCTTAGATGTAGGCGAAACAGTGACGATGGAGGCGAGGAGATAGAAGTTGGTGATAGTGTAGAAGACATGATCTCGAAGCTGAAAGCCTCCGTTGACGATGGCCTCGGCTCGCCACAGTACGCGAAACCACAGAGCTCGATACAGAGAAATACACGCTGGTAGACGCGATAGATGATGCCGCCAACGACGCAGCTTACTAGTTGCACTTGCCAAACTCATTCTGGCATTTGGCACCACAGTACGCCGAATCTGACCCACAATATCCATATCTGGGAGAATGTAAGGACTTGCACTTTCTTCGCCATGGCCTTGACTTACTGAGAACAGCAATTTCCCCACCGCGACCAATGGCAATGAAAGCTTCCCTGCGCACCGTGAGCATCGCCACAACGGCCATGGGGCGATGCCTTGCCCGAAGAAGGCGGTGGGAATGAAGGAGAATCTCCTTTGCAGTCGCCGAACTTTGATTGACAGCGATTTGAGCAGTGGTGTATAGTAGAGCCGCACCATGCAAACCTGATCCAACGATTAATACTGGAAAGAATGGTGCCTGTGCGAAGGAGTACTTACTGCGAGCAGCAGTCGCCAAACCCACTACCCTTACATGTCAGGCCGTCGTAGCCACCGCATTTACCGTCTTTGCTGATCCCACTGGCTGCGGTACTTGTCGCGAAGATAACGAGGACCGAGAAAGAAGTGAGACGCATGATGTGCAGTTGGTAAATAATGTTGATAAGGGTATGAGGCCGATCCAACAGCAGCCTAATAACGGTAGATAGTCATACAAGTGGCTACAGGAAGTGTATGTCAGGGTGTAGTCCGGTGGACAGACATTTCTGTAGCTGTTTCGCAAGGCGAAAGTGAGCTGTACGAAGTAGTCTCCATTCAGCTGCGGTAGTGCCAATGTTAGTAGTGGCGGAGCTACCAAACTTTACATGAACAATTGGTGTGGTTGACGAATGGCACTGAAGCGATAGCGTGTCGAGACCGATCTAGTGCATCAGTCTAGGCATATAAAGACAAACGTGGAAAACTTCAGCTAAAGAAAGTGCAAGCCACATTGCGACGACGCTCAGGTTTGAATGCCAAGCTGACGAGTCGAAGTGCCGATGAAAGAGAGGCGAAGTGTGGTCCATTATCGAATTGTGAGGAGATTGCTCGGTTGTCAAGGGCATCATTAGGCATACTTGTATGATACTGGTTGGGCTGTTTGCGACCATATCTGGATAGACGATCAATCCTGACCGCATCGGCCGGTGTGGAGGATCATGGCTGGCATCATTCAAAAGGGAACGGCGTCGTGCTGTTTTGGATGAAGGTAGAAGAGACGGGATGGAATTGTTCCGACATACCATCATCCTGTGTGCTGGTGTGCCTAGAATACTCACCAAAGAATGGATTGGATTTCCAATTCTGAACTGATTCATTCGATCTACGCGACGAAAACGTTGTACGGTGATGGTTTGGTCACTGTCAAGTTGGGCGCTCATGTGAATAGCGCTAGAGATCTAATCTTATCTCATCAGCACCCCTGCCACTTGAGGCCAGAACAGCAACATCGCGACCAAGTCCGAGCTCTAAACACATCTGGCTACAACGTCAAGCTCTCTTACCCGACTCAGCACGCATATAGGCCATAAATCACACGTATACTGCAAAATCCGCCTCACTACGGCCACATCAAATATGGTAAGTGCAGCCCGCCATGCGCTGTGCGCTTTCCCGATCTTCATCCGCTAACTCGTGGCTGCCCATTCCAGGCAAACGTATTACAGAATGCGAACCACGATGACATGATTGTACGTCTACATAACCTCCAAGTATCCCGCACATACGCCGCATATATCCACTACATTCAACCGCCCTCAAGACGCGCATATCAGGCGCAATGGCCGACAACGGACAAAACGTGGACCTACTCTCGATCGAAGCTAACGAGGTCCAGCATGATGCCGTGCTCGACTACTATGGCAGGCGGTTAGCGACGTGCTCTTCGGACAAGACGATCAAGATCTTTGAGGTTGAGGGCGACAAACATACACTGGTTGAGACCCTGCGAGGGTACGTCACCACCAAACACTTATGCCAGGACGCTGTTGACAACTGGACAGACACGAAGGCCCAGTATGGTGCGTCGCATGGGCACATCCCAAGTACGGCAACATCCTGGCATCCTCCTCATATGACGGCAAGGTCATCATCTGGCGCGAGCAGTCCTCCACCTGGCAGAAGATCTACGAGGTCGCCCTACACACCGCCTCGGTCAACATCGTCGCCTGGGCGCCCCACGAGGTCGGCTGCCTCCTCGCATGCGCCTCTTCCGACGGCAACGTCTCGGTACTCGAATTCAAGGACAATGCGTGGTCACACGTGATCTTCCAGGCCTGCGGTAGCGGCGTTAACAGCGTCTCGTGGGCCCCCGCTGTTGCGCCCGGACAGGTAGTAAGCGCAAGCGGAAACCAGGCTGGCGCTGCAAGGCGGTTCGTCACGGGCGGAAGCGATTGCCAGGTCAAGCTGTGGGACTTCAGTGCCGAGACTGGAAGTTGGCAGAGCACACAGATCTTGACTGGACACACAGATTGGGTGCGCGACGTTGCCTGGTCGCCGACCGTTCTCTCCAAGTCATACATCGCATCTGCATCGCAAGACAAGACTGTGCGCATTTGGACGTCTTCGGACCTCCGTACGTATATATTGGATGATGTCGAGATCTCTTGCTAACAATTACTAGGCGACTGGAAGTCAACTGTTCTCAACGTCGATGCTGTCGCCTGGCGCGTGAGCTGGAGTTTGAGCGGTAACGTACTGGCCGTCAGCACTGGCGACAACCGTGTCAGCCTGTGGAAGGAGAGGCTGAGCGGCGGATGGGAATGTGTCAAGACGATTGAGGAGTAGACGACACATTGAACACGATGCGACTGCAACTTTAAGGATCCGTCCCATATCTGCGGCTGAAGCACGAGCGTAACAAAAGATCTTCAAGAATACATTTTCAATTCCCATTACAGTCATCTCGATTTCGTATAGTGTTCTCAATCCCTTCGTTGTCAGCCAGAGTGAAAAGTATGAGTCTTCTGGCGCATTTGCGGTCCAGAAGGTGATTGGATCGCGGGAGGACAATCACGCCGCCAAGACCCACGATATCAGGCGATGTGCTCCTCCAGCCCTGGAGGGTTCATTTTCCCCTACCGCAACCTCTTCGACAGGCTGATTATCGCAACATGGGAAATTACTCGCCCATCGAGGAAGGCTTCTTGCCAGGACTGCTACGACTACCGAACGAACTCCTGTTCGAGACGGTCTCCTCACTCAGCATTCTCGATCTCCGACGCCTCGCAAGGGTCCACCGGAGCCTGTCATCCTTCGTCGGTAGCTACCTCCCAAGGTATCGATATAATACCGGCATCATGAAGATACCGGACGAGCTCCTTCTCGAAGTTGCTCAGCATCTAAGCACACAGGCAGATCGCAGTCATTTCGCCCAAGCTAGTCTAAGGTTTTACCCTATCGTCATGAATTACGTGGCTCGTTACGATGTGCGATACAACGGGAGCAGTCTCTTGATGTACGCGGCCGGATGGAACCTCAAGGGCATGGCACGGAAGATAATACGTCTTGGTGGAGACGTTCACACTCAGAGTGGCTCTGAACATGGCGTTCACGGTCTGCGCCTGCGACCTCTCTCAAATGCGGCATACTATGGACATAAGAGAATGGTTCGCCTCTTTCTGATGGCTGGAGCTATGCCACTCATCGGCTCAAATCGCGTATCTCTCGAAGTCGCCATCGCAAACGGGCATGAGCAGATAGCGATCCTCCTTTCGCAGGAGCTGGAAGCCGACGACAAAGTTCGCGAGGGTGGAGACATATTGCTCAAATTGGCTTGCGAGGCCAAAATGGCCAACCTCGTTAAGATCTTACTTGAACGTGGATATCGAGTACGTACAGCCACCGAGATCAAACATGGTCACAGCGCTTTTCTGAATCACCTCATTGCCGAAGATGCCACCAGAGGCAACTTTGTCAAGAGAGAGCTGCACGATGAGGTGTACCAAATTGCCACTTTGCTTCTCCTGTATAAGGCGGACCCCGATTTGAACTCAAACGCGCGCCTCGGGTCTGAAACTACTCGGCAACTTGCATGCAGGCATCCTGATCCACGAGTAAGGCTCATGTTCTCTAAAGCTGGAACTAAGCCGACAGCAAAAACCAAAGCGGCAAATTTGCAAATCGGACACTCCCTCGCACCTGCAACCACGCATGACTCCGATGACGACACATGGTCTCCAGATCCATTTGGCGAGACCCGCTACGCCACGTTGTGGGATTTCCTAAAGTTACCGAACACAGAAAGCCCTAATGTGGAGGATGAGGATACTCGCAAGGGTATGGAACATGGCCAGGCTATAAAAGCGGGTAACGAGATGCACATGCTTGACAGTTCTGAACTAGCGGCCATCGTGCAAATGGAGAACGAAGATAAGAGGAAGAAGTTCACTGTCTCCAGAGAGCCTGCGCCTCTACTCTCTTCCGAAGATTCTAACAGCATGCTTAAAGCACTTTCCAAGCAAGGGTCGTATCGGTTCTGGGTCCAAAAGCCGGTCACGACTACACTAGCGGTCCGTAAGCCTACACAGAGAGTAGCACCTACGAAGCAGCATCAGGATCCAGAGTCCTTTCCTCCATTGGGACGCACAGGTCCAGGTTCAAGAGGCAATGGCCAGCGTGTGCGCACCGCTCAGCAGATGAAAAGATTGGGCGAAAGTGGCTCTGGACTGGGTGTTAGCAAGCCGAAGAAGAAGCAGTGGGTACCATTTTCGTTCTAAGGTTGCCACTGAGAGATCAGCAATTGTGAGACGGGTGCATGAGAGCTCAAGATTTACGCATGTTGCCTGGCCACAACAAAATGTTTGTCTCCGTTACGCTTCGGGGCTTATTTAAGTCAATCAGTGCGCTGAAATCAATATTGAGACGTTTTGGAGCCTTTCGAGGCAAATCATGTTGGTATTGTGAGGTGAATCATAGTCCTTCAATAGCCTGTTCTAGCGCACAGGCCTGCCATTTATGGACCGGCGTGCCTGAGATAGTGAATGAATTCCATGTGCCGCATGGACCGTGACCTTCCGTTCTTCCCCCAAGTAACATCTGGTCTACCGGCATTGATCTCTGTACCATCGACCTTCTCAACCCAACTTTACCAGCGCATCACCCAAATTATGGCAGAGACGAAGGTTTCTACCATTTCCAAACTGCTCGAGTTGCCAAATGAGCTTCTCCACGAGATAGCTTTTCGACTGGCTACTACTGAGCTTCGCATCTTCAGCCAAGTCAATCATCGACTGCACGACTTCGTTGTCGACTATCTCGCTCGATACCGACACAACATGAGCATTTGCCCGCTTCCCAACAGTATTCTGTGCAACATCCTCGCACAACTCGACGAAACAGTAGACTGCTGCCGACTTACACAAATAAGCCAGAAGCTTTACTCTACTGTCATGACTTTTATCATTAGCCATAACATTCAAAACGTTGAGAGCAGCATGCTGAACTACGCGGCCATAGGCAACCTCGGACATACTGCTCGCAAGATGAACCGGCTGGGCGGGAACGTGAACACCATGTGCGGTGGTCTCCTGAGATTTCGGCCCGACGACGATCCGGCCAGTAACAAACCCTTCACCCCACTCATGAACGCAGCGGCCTATGAGCATAAAGATATGATTCGCTTGCTCCTTGGTGCAGGTGCAGGTGCAGGTCAGGTCGCCGGTGGCATTAAACATGCAGTACTAGTCGCCATGATATGCAAGTGCCAATCCAGCATCAGCATACTTGCGCATAAGCTCTCCCCCGATGATATGCGAGAAGTCCTTTCGAGTACTCGCGGAGTAGACTTCCTCACCTCATATCGATGGCTGTTAGAACATGGACGGGATGAGTTCGTCAGCCAAGTCGGCAGCGTGGCGCTGTACGACGTTCTTAGCGAAGCTGCTTGCGAAGGAGACTTTGTGAAGAGGGAGCTGAATGAAGACGACTATCAATGTGCTTCTGTTCTGCTGGAATATGGAGCGGATCCGGATTTCTGCATGCTTCTCCATACGGATCCGGCTATGCGGCACGTGACGACCCGACACTTTGCTTCTAGGCATTCGGATCCGCGTATTCGCAATTTGCTACTTACGGCGAAATTGATGGCTCGGAAGCCTGATCGGACGGACCTCAGCATAGAGCAGTCGAAGTTGCTCACGAAGGAGGATGGGGATGAGGAGGAAGAAGAAGAACCAGAACCAGAAGTACCGACACCACAACATCCGAGCCACGACTTCTGGGCCAGGAAACCTTCCAGTATCATGCTAGCTCGGAGGTGAAGGAACAATCTGGGGGCTGCTGAAGTGAAGTACGGCTAGAAGATGAGCATGGAAGAGCAGTTGAATGTATGGAAAGCATTTGGACTGATGAACAGTGTAACGAAGGAAAACCCAAGTTTCGATGTTTTACAAATGTTGTGCCTTTTGGGGACATGCGCGAAACCCAACACAATCCAACTATACATCAAGCAATTGCCAGTGAAAAACATTCGACGATGTTTGTCGAGGCGAAAATATCCCTAAATATAAGCCTTGACACTGCTCGACCATCATCCTGATTCTTGATTCTTTGAGAGCCCTTATAATTCCACAAAGTCAAAACATCTCCTTCCAGCGCACATCAAACCTCCTTCCACGACGCCTCACCATCGTTACCACTGCACACTAAGCTAAGCTAAGCTCTGAGATCATAGGCGCAAAGATGTTCAGTTCGACAGCACAACCTAGATATAATCAGAAATGGTTGCCACAGGATACACTCAAGCGACATAGTAGCTATGACCGAGTTGAAAAGTACACAGGCGAAGCTGACCGCGGCACCAGACAGCGGCAAAATCTGTGCACGCTCTGTACCGACATGACATAAGCCAATAGTCTTTACGGGCTACCTCTTCATCTCCCTGGTCTGCTTTCAACTATTCCACAGCATATTTACCCACTTAGGTACCAAGTCTACTTATACGCTAGCGTATACTGACCAGCCGTTCAAGAATGAAAGATGAAAGCCCCCACCCCGAAATTCGTCATAGATTCACTACCGCTCGAGTCAACGCCTACACGTACTCGGTGGATACTCGAGGTCCGTGCGGTTCCTAGCGGCTCATGTCAAGGCTCCCTCTCTATATTTATACTCTGTCTCCTGTGGACTACGGCATGCATCGAATCTTCTCAACGACTGAAAGTTCTCTCAACTCGAACGCTTCTCCTTGACTTGAGACCCTTCTCACCCGGAGCTCATCTTGTCAACTCATCCGACTCTCCCCACAAGGCATTAGATCCCGATCCAATGGCCCGCTTACTCGATCTCCCAAATGAGCTTCTGATAGAAATCTCTTCATCCCTGCCGACCACCTACCTTCGATTCCTGAGTCAAGCCAATCGATGGCTGTACTCCTTTGTCAAGGACTACGTGAACAGTTATCGATACAACAAAGGATTCACTCGCCTACCAGACAACGCCTTGCTCATCATCGTTGACTACTTGTGGCCAGGTAGCAAGAGTTACAAGAATTTTGCGCAGACGAGCCAGCGATTCTTCGCGATTGGCATGGACCGATTGATCCTCGAGAACGTGGTGGAAGACGGGAGCTCGTTCCTGGGATATGCAGCAGAACGGGGTCTTGTGACCTTGGCCCGGAGGATGATAGCCATGGGCGGCGATGTCAACAGACGACAAGCCGGCAAATACCATACTTGTATGCGCCCGGGTAGGTGCTCGCGTGATGGGGAGCCATGGTCATGTCCTGCTCATGAGCCGCCATTGTCATGTGCTGCTCATTATGGCCATGAGGCAATCGTGCGTATGTTGCTAGATGCAGGTGCCGACAAGTCCATAATCGCATACCACCATAGTGGGTCATACAAGCATGCACTTGCGTATGCGATCGAAGGCGGACATGAGGACATCGCTTTAGTACTTGCGCAAGGCATGTATGGACTCTATGAGATCGACGAGACGTCTAAATCAGCATTGCGAATGGCCTGCGAATTCAGATTCTCTAGACTGATCCGGTATCTCTTGAGCAATCCTATGCCTTCTACCAAGAAGTGCATGACTCGTAATCTCAGCACCGCTCTATTCTGGTCGTTGAGACAAGATATCAACTGGCAGACGGAGCCCATTCCACGAACTCTTCATGAAGAAAAATATCAGCTGGTCCTGTTGCTCCTTCATCATGGAGCCGATCCCGATATTTTCATCCCGGTGTCTCCGTATTCACGACGTGTGAACGCTCGAGATATGGCTGCCTTGCATCCAGATCCATGAGTCAGAAGTCTGATGCCAATCCCAACCCCAAGAGCTACACCACGCTTGCAAATCTGTCCAACCATTCCGCGGACCAGCGTGTCGAGCACAACTATTGGGCGAACAGGCTACGTGTCTACAGCGCGCGCGACCGCAGACATGTTGGGCTATCAAGATGAAGACATGTTCTCACCGTGGGACTACTCCGACGATGAGTTGTCGTCTGAGACTTCGACCCAGCATGATGATGAAGGAGACGACATCAGTTCCACATCCGATTGTGCCGCTGATTGCGCCGAATCGCATGAGGCCCATCTGCAAGTACAACGAAGCGCCAGGCTCGAGAAGCAGCTGGACGTTCTCGAGACTCTCTCTTTTCCATCACTATCGCCAAAAGCCAAGCAAATCCAGGATTTCTGGACTCGGAAGCCGGATAATGTTTTGCTGACACATGAAAAATGGAGTGGACTCTCTTAGTTCAATGGAACTATGCTGGAGAGAAGGTGTCAAGAAAGAAATAGTTATGCCCAAGAATCAAAGGAAAGGAAGAAAACGAAATAAAACATCTTTTACCAAACCTCTCAAAGTTGTGTATCTCAAAGAAGTGACCTGCCCATAAGGATGAGCAAATTCTATTGCAATGCCTGCGGGACACCACCAAATTTTGACGTCCCTCCTGACTAACCTGTATCAGATCAATCTACAACCATCGACCACTCATCGCCTCCAACCACGTCGCCGGAGCTTGATAGGATACCAGCCCTGTCACCTCCCATGTCTCGTCGTCGGATTAAGCTCCAGGCAGCAGCTCTTCATCGTCGAAGCACAGTCCTTCAACCATAGATCACATCCCACAAGTGGAACAAGGTCCGCGCCACCGATCCCGTGGTCGAGCAGACAGTCAGACAAGTCACGGCGAGTAGGGATCCTGACATATGATTCGACAGCGCCGAAGAAACAGTCCTCCAGTACAATATCGCCATCCCGTTATTCGCGAAAAGCAACTGCACATGACAAGTCTTCCAGCACAGTACTTTTGCCAGCCGGAGATAAGGAGCCAAGTGAGACGCGCAAGAAGTCAACGTAACAAAGCGCGGACGAAAATAATCGCAAACAACACCATCACACAGTCAGTTGCCTGAAGGAAAAATGTGCCGTCGAGCGGACATGTCGTCGAAGTTGGGCTCCCACCGCGCGCAGTCGCCATGCCTGATCCATGAGCGAGATTCATGCGAACACCAACACATGAGGAAGCTATGACGCGGATGAGGCTCCAGCTGCATGAAAAACGGGTCGACAATGCTGTTCAAATGCTGGGAGCTGCTTGTTTCGCAAATCATTCGCTAAACAAGCGAGTTCAAGACGCCTATACTGCACGTTAACAGCTCTAGTAGGACACTTAGCAAAGGGCCGAAGTTAGCGTTCCTAATGAGGAAGCTAAGGCTGAGAAACAGAGCTTAAAACTGTCTGTGCGTTCCTCTAATAGACAGTAAATATTTAACGTTAGGTCTCTACCCGTTTAACGACTACTATAGGCAGCGCGTAGGTCTTATATAGACGTTCGAATCTCTTTAATAGCTATATATTTAACGTTTTTAAGCGTCTTTTCAGCTAAAATTGCTTAAAAGCTTCGTATAAGTTCTGAAACTTGCTCTAGGCTCTAAAAAGCACTAAGGGTAAGCCTAAGACGCGCAGAATAGTTAATTAGGCATTTTTATATAAGAAAAAGAGCGTAAGATTACTCCTGCTATTGTAAGATTACTCTCCTTACGCTAATAAGCTCTTAAATTAATATCTAAGCGTCTAACGCGCTCTAAGTAAGTATAATTTAGCAGCTGCTAATAGAGCTATATAAACCTAATACTGCGCGCTTAGTAGCAGTTATTACGCAGCTTTTTCTTTACCTTCTCTATAGCGTTGCAGGACTTAGCGTACGCCTCCTAGCAGCTAGTATAGAGGCGCCTATTAAGCCTACCTAACGCTTGCAATAACACCCTATCTTATCCTTTACGCACTGCTATTTATAGTGTTTTAGAGTCGCTCTAATATATAATTTTACTGCTACTGCTACAATATCTGCAGGTTATAGACCTTACTAAGTAGAACTTAGATGACGATACAGCGTCTAGTACGCTAAGTTCTATTCTAAGCTCGCCTAGAGAAGTCTAGCAAGCGCTTATACTCTTACTAACGCCTAGAGGCCTTCCTGCTATTAATTTTATACCTAATTTAAACTACTGCGAGCGTTAGGCAGTAAGGCTTAAAGCAGAACGTATCTACTAACAGCAGCGTTATTACCTATTAGCGCTAGAGGCGTAGCAAGTATACAACCTAGAGCGCTACTACGACCTTGCTGCGTTGCAGAAGAGGTTTAACTTTAAGCATAAGGTTAATTACTGCAACAACGCTGCTGTACCTTACTAAATAAAGCAGGCAGTAAAGGCTTTTAGGAGCTATTTGCTTATGCTTATACGCTTAATTTCCTCTATTCTAGGCGTCTCTAAGTCCTCTGTTGCTTATATTTTGCGTAAGCTAGAGACTTTAAGATAGCAGCGTTGAGCTCCTTATTTCTATAGGTTGCCTATTTATTAGAGGCTCGTAGAGTATATAGAAAACTACGCAGAAGCGCGCTAAATAACCTATATAGAGTTAGCTTTTGCTATTAATACTCTAGCATCTAGAGCAACGATACGACGACTAATATACAAAGCTAAGTTTTAACGCTGCGTTGCCTAGCAAAAGCTATCTCTTAACCTTAAATAACGCCGCAAACAGCTAGCGTTTATACGCTTAGTTACTTATTAGATAGTAGAGAACTAGATAAGAGTTATATAGACAGATAAGAGCGCTTTCTATTATAGTAGGCACTAGCGAGTCTAGGTTAATAGGCGTTCTAACGAGCGCTATTATCTAAGCTACGTACTGCCTTGTTTTAAAAAGATTCTCTATATAATAATATAGAGAAGCTTTGCTAGCGAGAGCAAGAGCCTGCTAGTATTCTAGGACTATTAAGGCTAGAGTATAGTATCGTTAGCTTTATTTTTAGAGCATATATATCTTATCTTACAAAGCTTCTTTTAGTAATTAAACGCCTAGCTGCTAGCTTAGCTTAGGCAACTAGTTGCAATACTAACAGTAGCTATCTTAGTAATAGACAAAGTACTAGCATACTAGGTATAAGCTACCTAAGACTGCCTAGCTACTAATAGGATTGTTCCTATAGAGTAGCTAGATAACTTACTTAACCTTAACCTTATTAAGAGCGTATAGAAGCTTATAAAGGAGCGTATTGTAAGGCAGTAGCTGCGTCTAATAGCTTAGGACGCAATAGAGGCAGTAATTTAGCGCGAATAGGATGCGATTACTCTAGCTTTTCTACGGTAATTAGTTGAGTCTATGCCTCTCTAGATCGCTAATATTATTGCTTGCGATAGAAGCTATATACTATAGTAGAATAGGCGTCGTACAGGCTTAAGATAGCTAAGAAATTTATTATTTTAAATATTTCTTCGTATGTAGGTAGGCTTAGCGCGGAAAAACGGTGCTCTAGGTGCTAATTTTAGCTTAAAACACTAGAAAATTGATTAAATATATAGCTATAGGCGTTCTATATAACCTTATCTTTCTTAAGGTCTTATAGGGCTTATTTTAGTGCAGCTTACATTTTAATATTGCTAAGGATGATTGCCCTATACTAATTTGTATGGGGTTAGCATGCTCCGTGGTTGCATTGATGCCAAGTGTCCCACCGGAGCTGTTAACGTGCAGTATCATGACTCATATCAAGGCGTTGCAAAAGCAAGTGCTGGCAACATGCAGGCCTGGTTCTATCGCGATCTCGAAGTGCGATGTGGTCCTGCATGAATGGTAGTGGCAGCTGACGCGATCATTTTGCCAGCTTCTACGCGCCCATACGATGGCTGTCGCGGGTACCCAGTTGAGCTTGAGTATCATTCGCAGGACGAGAATGTGTTTTGGAGCAAATCGCTCCCCAGGAAGGCTTACAGAAGGTGTATGATGGAGAAAAATTACGGAAAGTCTAAATCCACAGTAATGGCAGTTTTGCCACGACCACATAGGTACCTACTGAGTTTCGGGGATGGTGATTCGCGAAACAGGAATGTCGCCAGCTCCGGGAAGTGACCATTGAGTTCGGATATTGCGCGTTCCTTGTGCCTATTTGTCCTGTGTGCTGAGGCGGTGCTCGCCACACATGGATGCTCGGCGTTTCATCAGGACATGGCTGGGGGCAATTAGTACAGATTGCATGTGATTCGAAGTGAGTCGTCGTATGTCGCATGCACCGCCACACGTAACAAGCTGAAATTTGCACTATCCAGTGTGAGTGTCGGAGGAATCGAACAATTCGGTGAGCAGTGCATATTTTGGGAGCTGCATGATGCAGCTACCCAGCTTGCATGTGTCTTCAGTAGCGCTCAGCCTGCAGTCGTGGCAGAACTAACGTGTTGACCCGGCGAATCCGCAAAGCTGCAGCGCTGGACCCGCTGCGTGCGCACGATAGGGCTGGCAATACCGCGTGAGCTGATGCGTCATCGTTCGCCTGGGGGACTGTCGCTTTTTGATGTTCGAAATTTGATCGTTTTGGTCGCACGGAAGTGAATTCGGAGGCCAAGCCATATATGCTTTCTTGTGACACTCTGCGCTTATTAGTTTTCTGCAGAGACGTTGATCCAGTGCACATAGGCTGGGGAGGGTGTTTCATAGACGCCGCCAGGGATTTGCGCGCGGATCAGGCGAGCGTGAGGAGTCATAGATATGCGGTGCGCAGAGGTATACGCATGGTGAGTTGTCTTTGATAGCGGAGTGGGTTATAGGGAAATCTTGGTGTCAAAAATGCATTGTGCGGCTTCGGTAGACTGTACTCCGCTCAGCCACAAGGATAAGGACCGAAGCAGGTCCAATAGGGGTTGGGCATCAGTCTCAAAATTCAAAATGATGTTGTGTGCCGAGAGATTACACGGACAGTGTTGACGGGCAAGGGAAGGCATTGTGCGATCTGAGCGGACGCCATTATGCAGACCACGGAACAGCTGCAGTGCTCTCGGCCAGTCAGATGCACCGCGGGACCTGGTCGCGGCGGAGCCTTACTGCTTCTGGTAGAATTGATGTGAAGTCGAAGATGGGATCCTTGCATAGCGAACATTTGGTTTGTTATTGTTGTTCCCCGTCGAATCAAGTTGGTGCCGCGTGAGCGGGATGCAGCCGTAGTGGACCTACAGTACAGTACGATATGGCTTGGAAGAAGAGCGGTAGAGACGAGAAGTAGCGGTAAGTAGATCAAGTATAGCAGACCACTCAAGCAGCAACTTGGGCATCCTGTGAGACGATGAAAATTTTTCACTGCTGGGAAATGAGGCTTCGTACTGCTGGGTGATGGGCGAAGCCGAGGGTTCAAGAGAGGCCCGAGCGAAACTGTGCGGCTCAATGTTGATAGCAGGGGCCATGTAGGCGAGCCGGCACGACGTTGAATGGTGGACTCGGGCTGTTGCGGATGGAGGTACTCGAGGCCAGCCGTGTGCCGCGTCGACGGTCTCTGTGTAGCGCTTGTGCTAGGCTTAGGATAGTACTCTTTGGGAAGGAAGTCAGTCGGAGCTGAGCAGAGATGAGACGCTGAGATGTTGGTTGGTAAATACGGTTTTGGTGTTCTGTCGGCAACCGACACGGACGCCGCAGCCTTCCATGTGGGAATATTACCGTGGAGTAGCAAACAAGGCCACGCTGCAATCAGTGAGCGCTGCGTCGACGAGCGGCGGCGATACGACTCATACAGATAGCACCAGTACGAGCGTGGCACGGCTGTGCACAGGGGACGTTGCGCAACGAGTATGGCTGGCGAGTGTACCGGTATCCTCGCTACGGGTATATAGCGGGCCAATATTACCCACTGTAAATATGGCCATGATACCAGAGTACAAGCAGTCACGGGCAAGCCGCGCCTTCCTCTCTAACGGTGCCTGGCAAGAGCGACTGCCTCGTCAGGCAGCAACAGGCAGGCACGATGCAGAGCCCCAATTGCAGCACCGGAGGCACACAGAGTCATGGCTGCAGCGCGGCAAGGCTGGGAGGGCGAGAGGGTCGGGAGGGCGTCGAAATCCCAAAATAAGGGTAATATCAGGGAGGTGCATGTCAATCTGACGGAATGCGCTACTGTGAAAGGGCCGGCCGGGTTCAGCATGGGTCGGGCTGCAGTGGCTTGGACGCTAGTGGGCAAGTCTTGGTATGCGCACGTCCGCGCACGGCAGAGGGCTCTCTCAAAAGCAGGCGGAGCCCGCCCGATGCCTTTTGCGGCACACTCGTCCCAACTTCACCATTACCAAGCGTCCAGACGTCACGTCTACCACGTCTACCACAGCGACCCAGGATCCCTTCAGTCTGGATCCTTCTGGCATCAACTAGTATCCGAGAGCCCCAACACCAAATGTGCACGAGACAGACCCGGACCTTCCTCCTCTCTCCCTCCGCTGCCACACTTCCACTCTCCCACGCCAGAACCCCTCGCGCGCGACGAAGCCTCGGTTTGCACAGTCAACGGTGAGCAGGCACCGGCCTGGGCTCCTTCCTCCTCTCGAGTCGCCTTCCCCCGACCCCATCGACACCACACGACGACGACGAACCCCAAGACAGCGACCATGTACGCACCTCAGTTCTCGCAACCACCGCCCCCGGGCTACGGCATGCCTGGCGACTTCCACCACCGCACCACGCCGCCCATGTCCCCCGGCCCCGGCGCCAACTACTACTCGCCGCGACACGCGCCCCAGTTTGCCTCGCCCTCACCGCGCACCAGCCCCAAGGTCCAGGGCTACGGCCACTCCCGCCGCGCATCGCACGCTGTGCCACCACAGTACTCGCACAGTGCATCGCGCGGAGTCTACGACAGCGGCATCCCCACGTCCCGCGCATACGCGACGCCGCGAGCCACTCCAGGCGCAACCCCCGAATATGTAAGTGGTTTCGATTACAACTACGTCCGTCCTAGTAGGCCGAGCCGGCATCGCCGCGACTCAGACGCCCAACCTCTCAAGCGCTCCCATCGCGAGAGGAAGCGTCGCCCGTCGCAATCGGCACCGTACGTCTACACCAAGGTCGTCTACGACGCGAATGGCTATGGGTACGAATGCGACTACGTGTACCACAACTCGTATGACGAGTCTCCGCCGCCGCCGTACGAACAGTACGCTCGACACGCCAAGTATGGGGATGCTGATCGATATTACTATGATCAGGTCCCAATTTATGATGAGCCCAAGACAGCCAGCCGCCCACGTCGCGCCTCAGGTACTGGCCGCACCCAGCCCGCCACCCCCAAGAAGCCTGCCGTAACCAAGCCCACGAACAAGGCCACCGAAGAGGACGCACGCCGCGCCGGCATTCCCGCCGGCTACTCGTACAAGAACTGGGACCCTAGCGAGGAACCCATTATGCTCCTCGGATCCGTCTTCGATGCCAACTCTCTCGGCAAGTGGATCTACGATTGGACCGTCTTCTACAACGGACCCGCCACCCCCCTCGCCGAAATGGCCGGCGAACTATGGCTCCTCCTCATCCAACTCGCAGGCAAGGTCAAGAGAGCTGAAGAGACCATGCCCAAGATCCGCAAGAAGGAGAGCCACGAGATGGTTGAGGACTTCCTCGAGAGCGGCGAGCGTTTGTGGATCCGCTTCGCTAAGCTCCTCAAGGTCTGCGAAGACTACATGTGGAAAGCCGCTAAGAAAGAGAACGGCGAGAAGAAGCCCGTGTCCATGGGCAAGAACAGCGGTCGTGAGTTCGTCGACTCCATCTTCGGTCGCGACCGTGAGCTCGAGAAGACGGAGAAGCTCATGACGGGCATGCGTCTCTGGAGCATGCGCTTCGACGCCAACTGTGACGACATCCTCAGTCACCCTACTGCTTAAGACATTTCCTTCTGTCATCATCTTTCCCTGGACGCTTCGGCGCTGGCGTTTGTCTGGGAGTTCATTTCCTCTCCTCTACCGTCACTGTTTCCGTGCGCAGCTTGATCCTACGCGAGATACCCATTTCTTGCTCTTTGTAATTGTTAATACTGCTGCATTCTTCGCTCTAGACGCTCATCACTGTAACAACACTACTGGGTCGCGCGGGAAGGAAGCATTGGTCTGGTCACGGAAAAGTCTGCGTTCACCAATACCCCATTTCACTTTCGACTTTGGTCGCTTTTCATGTCATGTTTTTACGCGCATGGTGTTCAGGCTGGGCTGGGCTCATCAGCCTTTGTGGATTTTCATTTTCTTGTCATCTTGGGATTACTGCTACGACTTACGGTGTCTTAGACTTGGGCACTCTCTACAGGAGATCTCATCGGGACGACCTCGCGGTCAAAATCTAGTATACCCTATTGCGCTTCATTATTTTTATCACCACTTAGCAATACTATCGGCTTTGGCCACTTTACAACACTCGTGTCAATCTGTCACCGTCGACGTCTTGTTCCTAATCATGATGCCTGGTAGCCGCGCTGCCTCTGCATGTGTGTGCATGGCTCCGAGACACATGCGAACACCATGCCACCTCTAATCAGTCTCGGACGTAAACACGCAACCTCTCTCTACCGCGAAGCTAATATAGCACCACACCACCTTCTTTTCCTCTAATGCGCATGGGCTGTGACTCGAGCGTTGGTCACGTCGTCACAGTGGCTGAATTAACCTCGACCCGGCCAGTAGGCGCTTGCCTATCACTCCTGCCACGACGATTGGACGATTCACAGGCTCACGGCCCAGCCAAGTTGGTCTCAGCCTTACGCGCTTTCCTTCTGCGGTGCATGCATGGAAGCCTGTGCCGCACCAAAAGGCTGCTGATCATGTTTGCTCGCGGCTTGTGAATGTTTTGCTTTTTCGCTCCCAGGCCGCTACGGCCGCCGGGAAGGATGCGGCGCACCCAATAGATGAGGACCGATAGGCTTCGTAGCCGTTACGGCCCTAACGCTTGTTCGTTCGAAGGGGGTGAAAGGGGGACTGCACCACCCACGTGCGCGATAGCAGAAATGAGTTTGGGTTGGTGGTGCGATGCATATGTGGCTATTTCCGTGTGGGTGTGTGGTAAGATGTGCAGCAGCGGCACCCGCACTCTTGGGTCATTTCGCATGTTGCTGTTTCCATCTTCAGCCGGCCCGTGGCGCACGGCAGCGATATTGTCTCTCATTTTAACATGCCCGCCGACGACATATTTGTCGAGGCTGGAGGTTGCTCACTCCGGGGCATCAATGCGGCGCAGGCAAAATATGCGGCTCTTCTGCGCTGGGTTCCCGCTGTCAGTTTCACTTGAGCCTCCCTTTGGTCGCGGGCCCGCCAGGACCTGGGAGATCCGTCTTAAGGGGCGTTTTATCGCTCCCTCGCCAAAGGGTTCTTTGAGCAGGTCATCCCGGGTGAATATGCGGCGCGGGCAAGGTTGCTCCTGGCAGATCCAGGCAGCAGTGTTTGATCTTGCAGCAGCTGGATAGGCTTCGGACGGCGTCTCAAGATCGGCAGGTACACGACTCGCGGGATGCGCGGCGGTTACACGTTCTGAACTATGCGGTCGTACTGAGTTCCGCTGGCAAGGGACACGCTATCGTGCGCCGTGGTCTTTCGTGTCGCAAGACACGCACTCAAGGTAGGTGGGACGAGCTGAGTGAGAAGTCGTCCTCCATATGCCGTCTATTGGCCGAGAATCGTCATGTTTGCCAGCCGATGGAGTAGCCATCTATTCCCCGGCTGAATTGTCACACCCACACCCACACCCACACCCACACCCACACCCACACGAGTACCGACAAAGTTGCCAATCGACACAACATCCACAAATAAGAAGACGGTTTCACAAATAAACCCAATCGCCAGCAGGACGCAGATGACCCAGCGAACCATTTCCACATGCGGAACCTGCTCCGAGCGAAACACAGGGTAACATTCCATTCTCCATCAGGAAGTGACAGCACCCCACTCGGGGCGAGTACATTTCATTCGCCCTCGTCTGCATCTCCCGCCCGTATTACTTATGCAAACTGGGCCTTGGGATGGGAATCTGGGGAGCTTGCGTCCTTTGTCATTTCCCAGCGAAACGGACACATTCCAATGCACGCCAGCTCGAGCAAGTCCCGCGCGTTCATGCATGCATCTCGCCGCGCAGCAGTTCGTTTCGAAACAGCGTCTCGAACAACGCTTGGTGCGTGCGACGCTCGTGACGTGACGTGACGTGACGATGAACATCTCAACAGCAACCCCACTTCCCTCGCATGGCTAACGCGCTGCACTCCACCTCCACTCACGGTACCCCGCATGCTATCTTCGTCCCGCTGGAGCCGTTTCCCCACAAGCGCTTTTTCCATCATCGTCCCCATCCACCATCGATCGCGCAGACAACAGACAGCATATCTAGAAAGCAAACTCCTCGTCACACGCGAGACCCGGTCTCGGCGTGTCCCGAAGGAATGCAATATGCACAACGGAAAGCATACCGCGTCTGCGCCGGGAATGCGATTGACCAATGACCCGGCCGAGCCCTATGGGTCGCAGGAACGGCCGCTGCTGGTCAGCTGGGGCGGCGTGATGTTTCGGGCTCCGGGCGTGCAGCTTTGGTATGCAGCTTGTTATTGGTGTGGGATGCGAGCAAAAAAGGGCAAACGAGCTTGGACCTCGTGGTGAGGGGTGGTGGTGCACCGGATGGGGGTAGGGTAGGCTTGCAGGTTGGGAGTGAATGGGTATGCGGAGTGGCTGTTTGAGAGAGGATGTAATGTATTGATGTGCGACTATGGGTAAGTGGTTGACCGTCATGAGGCTGTGAGATACGGCTGAGATGCATATTCGTCTGCAAAATTG
>Ga0265780_10001641_pt1 | contig 31136 bp, 29 predicted proteins | sample P1T30metagenome_FD_192432 | JGI IMG/M metagenome (GOLD analysis project Ga0265780, IMG submission 192432) | Plant litter microbial communities from East Loma Ridge, Irvine, California - P1 T30 | ecosystem: Environmental > Terrestrial > Plant litter > Unclassified | place: USA: California... | reverse complement strand
ACACGTAGTTGCTAAGCCTGGTGAAGTCGAGGTCACGCAGATGCCTCAGCTGGAGCGAACGTGTTAGAGGGGTACCGTCGTCTTTCTTGCCGTCAGGAATCTCGAAGCTGCCGAGATCGGTCTCGTCAGAGGAATGCAGTTTCTTCCACGAGATGATGGTAGAGACGTGATCGGTGGCAAGCATGTCTTTGTTGTCGTAGAGTACAGGAACATGGCTGATCATGGTCTCGATCAACTTCTTGACTCTCCTCTTGTTCGCAATAAGAGGCAAACCACGGATGTCATACTCGTAGAATTTCGTCTCGGGATCAACATCGATCTTGTAGAAGTTGGACAGAAGAGGTGCCTTTTGGGACCCACTAATTGTCTTGCATGAACCATTGCGAAATGGAAATTGCGGTGGGTTGACAGCAGCTGGTGAGATATTGGTATCCGCTGAGACCATATCTTCCATCATTTTCGTTACCTTGTCCAAATCTTGTGTCAAATCCTCATCGGTGAACTCCTTGTCAGCCTCCGCATGAGCATCTGTTCCAGGCACCTTTGCAGGCTGGTTGGCGGGGTCTTGGCCTGTCGAGGTATTTGATGCGGTTGGGCCTTGCTGAGAGCTTGCAACTTCCGCCTTTGTGGCTGCGGGCGCGGGTGCGGCTGCTTGTTTTTGAAGTTTAGCAACGTAGTCTCTCGCAATTCTGGCCTTTCCATCTGTAATGTTTCCGGCTTTGCTGATCCATGCAGATGAGTTCAACGGATTCTTCGTTTTTGTGCACTCCCAGGCGGTATGTTGATCGTCGCAAACGATGCAACGTGAAAGATCCATGTTGTCGCGCAGTCGCTGTGCGTTGCCATCTCCCAGCTGCTGCTCAAGCGATGGGGTGGGCTTCTTTGGAGGCATGTCAGAGGGCGAGGATGCAACCAAGCCTTTCTTGGGACTTCGATTGTAAGTTGATTGTAGTGCCAGTAATCCCCTCGAGGATGGCCGACTGTTGAGCTGGTGAGGGTAAGATGATGAGATACTGAGTAGTTATAGATACACGTCGAGTGCGCTTGCTCGAGGCCGCTTTGCCTTGACCTAATTGTTAGCATGGCTTGTGTGTGGTGTTGACTGTACTGAACTTGACCAAGTTACTGCTGTTTTCATGGTGCAAACCTGCAAACTTGAGCAGCTCTTGTTCAGTCGCAAATGTTAGACATCAAGTAACGCAGGACATCGGCTCGTGACAATTATTTTGAAAGCAAGCGAGTTCTTGAGGGTCTCAGCGAGGGTCTCGCGGTTGTGCAGACAGCAGGTGTTCGTATTCGATTCGCCCTGTCTTCGAAGGACCTCATGTGTGCGGTCGCGAATATACTACCTCCCCCAACGCCAAGCAATGCAGTCGTCATTCATCCGGGACATGGAGATGGTCGTCTATTGCGTCGCGCACTGCGGTCCACCCTCGCCCTCATCATCGTCTTCCCATTCCTGACCACCGGCGCGTGGGTCTCCACTGCCGGCGCCAAACTCATCCATCTCGGCATCAAAGTCAGCTTCCACCTCTTCAATCTCTTCGTGCTCCTTCTCGTCATGCTCAGGTGCGGGTAATGCATCCTTGACCTTCTGTACGGCAGCATCGTTTGTGAGCCATCCGTCTTCGGGAAATTCGATATCAACAACCAAGAAGAGGTCGCCCTTTGTGTCGGTCTTCTTCATGGGCATACCCTCGCCTTCAATCTTGAGGACCTGGCCTGGGCGCAGGATCTTGCCGTTCGGTTGTTGTACGTTGAGCTGTATGCCGCGTCCGTCGAGATGTGTGACAACGACGCGGTTGAAGCCAGTGAGCGCCTCCACTAGGGAGATTTTCAATTCTGCCCTGAGATCGGCACCTGCGCGCTCGAAGACGTCGTGCTCGGTTTCCTTGAGCGTGAAGATGATGTCGCCAGGCTCTTGGTCCGGTAATTGGTCCGCTTCACCAGCCAAAACTATGCGCTCGCCTTCTCGGGCGCCGCGGGGAATGTAGAGTTCGAGGACGTTCTTAGACTCGACGACCTTCTTGCCCTTGCACTTCTTGCATCGCTGCTTCTCGGGGATGATCTCGCCGGTTCCCTGGCAGTTGCCGCAGGGCACTGTTTCCTGGGTGACGAGGCCGGGGCCTACTTGGCGAAGCACTGCTTTCAGTCCTGTTCAGTGTCAGTGATGTACTCACAACTTAGCATACTGGAGTCTCTACGCACCTTGGCCGCCGCACATGCCACATGCATGGCTCTTTGCGCCCTGCTTGCCGCCGCTGCCCTTGCAATTCGAACACACGATGTTCTTGGTGTTGGAGAACTTGGTCGTCTTGCCCTTGTACAGCTCTTCCAGGCTGACCTCGTACTCCTGCTCGACCGAACGTCCTTTCCGTGGCACGTTGCGTCCGCCTCCCATACCGCCCATGCCTGGCATGCCGCCGAAACCGCCCATGCCGCCACCCATGCCGCCAAACATTTGCGCAAAGATGTCGTCCATGTCGGGGCCGCCGCCGCCCATGCCTTTTGAGGGGTCGAAGGCAGCCATGCCGTGGGTGTCGTAGAGGTGTCGCTTCTCGTCATCGTTGAGGATTTCGTAGGCCTGTTTTGCCGACTTGAACCGGATCTCTGCTTCCTCGCGCTGGTCTTCTGCAACCTTGTCGGGGTGGTGTGCTAATGCGGCCTGTCGGCTATCAGTATGGCGTTGGAGATATCTGCAGCGAGGCGCAAACCTTGTGGTAGGCTTTCTTGATCTCGGCCTTGCTTGCGCTGCTCTCAATGCCGAGGACCTCTGTTCCAGTTAGAAGTAGATTTTGGAGCAAGTGGAGGCGGCTGTACCATAGAGGTCGATGTCTTCCGAGGCCACTGCATCTTCACATTAGCATGCGCTGCACGGATGGGATGGCGGGGTCATGATACTGTTGAGTGCAGACTAGCTGTAGAGGATGCGCAGAGTGCGGCTGGTCGGCTGGTCGGCTGGTCGGCTGGTTATTTTGGCGGGGGGCAATATGTACACGAAGAAAAGAAGAAAGGTATGCGCGACCAGGGCGTGGTACTTTGTAGTCAGCCAAAAAGGTCGAGTCGCGGCAACAAACTTTTGCTTTTGTCAATGACAGGCATCTTTCCCCAGCCTAAAATAATCCAAAAGTCCGCGTGTGCAGGTGGTCCAAGTGGGCCGCCGTAGAAAGTTTGTCCCACTACTAGATATGGATAACGTAAAGATGCCTTTGTAACACTCATACTGCCATGTCTTCTTCATTGCTTTTGCGACCGCAATTGCCTGCTTATACGTGTTGCTCCTGCCTTCTCCGCCTGTCACGGGCTTCGCGACGCCCCATCTCGTCCAACAAGGCCAGAGAAGTGAAAGCCAACTCTGCGATTCCCTCTACACCAGCGCGTACACGATTCGCGCCCTCACCGACGGGCTATCTGCACCTCGGCTCTTTACGAACTGCCCTTTTTAACTACTTGCTTGCAAAGCGGACTGGCGGGCAATTCCTGCTCCGCATAGAAGATACGGACCAGAAGCGCACAGTTCCCGACGCCGAGCGACGTCTGTTTGAAGACCTGCGGTGGGCCGAGCTGCAATGGGATGAAGGGCCCGAGGTCGGAGGTCCGTATGGGCCATACAAGCAATCCGAAAGAAGCGAAATATACAAGACACATGCGCAACAGCTGCTAGACACGGGACACGCCTACCGCTGCTTCTGCTCGTCGGAGCGCCTCAACGCCCTCGCAGAACACAAACACAAGCTCGGCCTTGCGACCGACTACGACCGCACGTGCGCCGACATAGCGAGGGAAGAAAGCGACGACCGCGCGCACAAGGGCGAATCACACACGATCCGTCTGAAAGTGCCAGACCAATACCCCAAATACAACGACCTCATCTACGGCACATCCAAGCCGCTCAAGAAGCGCGGCCACGTCGTCGAGTCCTCTTTCGAAGATCCCATATTGCTCAAGAGCGATGGCTTACCAACGTACCACCTCGCCAATGTCGTCGACGACCACCTCATGAAGATCACGCACGTCATTCGCGGGCTGGAGTGGATGCCCAGTACACCCAAGCACATCGCCATGTACTCTGCCTTCGGCTGGACACCGCCTGCATTCGCCCATGTAGGCCTGCTCGTCGACAAGCACGGCAACAAGCTCTCGAAGCGCAACTTCGACACCGACATCACCGCCTTCAAAGAGATGGACACGTTCCCGGAGACGCTGACCAACTTTGCCGCACTGCTAGGGTGGAGCCATAAAGAAAAGACAGACATAATGGACCTGCAGACCCTCATCAGGAACTTCACCCTCAAGTTTACCAAGGGTAACACGAATGTGACATTTGGCAAACTATACTTCCTCCAGCGCAAACACGCCGCAATCCGCGCTGCAGCCGTCGGCCCCAAGCTGCAAGAAATGATCGCAAACGTCGCGCGCCTCCTCGTCTCTCCCGACTCGCCATACAAGGAATGGAACAAAGTCGTCCGCTCCCCCATTCCCGACGACTACATAGCCGAAATCATCAAACCTGATGCAGACAACTACACCGACGCCAACGAATTCCTGTACCGCAACTCCTTCTTCTTCCAGCCGCTGCGACCCTACCACAAAACTCCACCTGTCAGCACGACGTCGGATGTTCCCATGAGGTGCCAGATGCTCAAGGATGTGGCTGTAGAAGACTGGACGAGGGAAAATCTAATGGCCAAGGTTGTAGAGATTATCGATGGCCGGATGGAAGGCAAAGCGGGTAGCAAAGACGTGTACCATTACCTGCGGGTCATGTTGACGGGGCAGGAGAAGGGCATGAGGCTATATGATGTTATGTTGATTCTGGGGAGGAAGGAGACGTTGGCGAGGTTGGGCGTTGAGATGTAGAGTTGGAGGGAGGACTGTATACCACGTGCATCACTATGTTAGCGATACCCAGCAATTCAAGTCAAACTACGATACGTATTCATACATGTTCGGTACTCCGGCGCTGATGTGTGTGGAAAAGACCCATGGCGGGTAATTCCTCACTTTGATCATATCCTCCGTCTATCTCTCCTCCAAATCACGGCGCATCCGCCACTTCTTCTTGGCCCGACTTTTCCTTCTTCGAGTCCTTCTGTTTCTGCTTCTTCGGCCCCTCAATCGTAAGCATCAAAATGCCCCCGACCTCTCCCTCGCTCTTCACTTCCTTAGCACCCTTGACCTCCTCGATCGCCCCCCTAACCGCCGCCACAACCCCACTCGCCTCGTCCTCAGTCGCCGTCCTACCCTTTTTCTTCGGCGCCATCAACAGCTCCACCTTTTTCCCATCCGCCAAAAGCTCCTTCAACTTGCTGAGCCTATGCTTCAAATCCCCACCGGCAATCGCCCAGCTGAACTCCATGTTTTTCGGGGCGCCCAGCCCTTTAGCCTGTCTGCGCGCCAGGTCGAGTTTCTTCTCGTGCTGCTCGCGGAGAGCCATCTTGCTCGTGGCGCGGCACGTCGGCAGGTCGTGCGGGTCTTGGTTGCCGAATTCGTCGACTTTGCCGGGCGTCAGTTGCACGAGGAAGTGTGTGGTTCTGTTTACGCGGGAGAGGGCGTCGGCGAGGGGCATGTCCGGGGTGAAGGTGCCGCTCTCGTCGACGAAGTTTATGTACTTGGAGCGGATGGCGCCGTCGAGCACGTAGTGGTCGGTGAGCGCGTGGCGGGCGACATCTTTGACGTAGGTTTTGGTCCGGATGGTGGTGTGCGAGGCGAGGCTTGGGGTTCGGGAGGGCGAGGGTGCGAATGCTGGGGCCCAGAGGAGGGGGATGGATGTTGGGGCGCGGAGGGTGGGTGCGATGAAGACGCGGTACAGGGCGCGGGAGGTGCTTGAGATGTGTGATGGTGGCATGGCGGTTAGAGTTTGTAGAGAAAAACAGGTGAAAAGATGGCGGAAGAAAGACGCTGAAAGTGCAATGCGACCATGTCAATGGTGAGGGTCGCGAAGCTTTTTTGAGAGAAGCTGCGCCCAGCATCACCCAATCGGCACCCCCGCGGCTTTCAGCCCACCTGTTCATCACTCCTCCGTGACACCTGCCAGCCCTACTTCATGTAGCAAACCAACATGATATCGACAGCACGGACATACTCAACACGGCAAGGATCACTGCTTCACCTGCCGCCATGAGTAATGCGCTCGCCGACTACTTGTCTGCCATCGAGGCTCGCGATGGGCAAGAGAAGGCGCACGAGGAATACATCAACGCATGTACGTGCTTCATGATGACGCATGGATCCTTTTGAACTTCAGGCCTGACCATTTCCAGACACAAAACTTGCCGATGGCACCGCCGCCATTCTAGCAAAGCAGTCCACTCCTGTTACCGAGGACGCTGACAACACGCCTACTGCATCCAAGACCATTCGACCCGGGACTCCGAAAGGCAAAGGAGCTGCAACTGCAGATGTATCGTCGCCTTCTTCACTTGCGCAAATACGCGCTGAACTAGCCAATACCCAACGCACCCGCAGCGAACTAGAGACCAAGCTCAGCGACGTGAACTCGGAGCTCTCCGCTCTCAAAGCCTCGGACTCCCTCCAGAAGCAGCGCATAGAGCAGCTCGAGAAGGCCAAGACAAACCTCGAACGACGCGGCAAGGACAGAGTGGACGAGCTGAAGGGCAAGGGGAAGTTTGTCGAGGATATTCAGGATGAGATGGTGGCTCTGACGCTACAACTCAACATGGCAGAGCAGGAGAAGCAGAAGCTGAAGAATGAAAACGACGATTTGACGAAGCGGTGGGTGCAGAAGATGGAGGAGGAGGCCAAGCGTATGAATGATCGCATGGGGTGGGAGGATCAGACTGGGCGGAGAAAAGGCAGTCGCAGCTGATGCGGGAGTAAATAGCTTCACTGTGAAATCAGGTGCAGTAAACAACCATTTCAACTCATAGTTGATCCAAGGTTGCTGTTCCACGGGAGTCGGCACTGGTGGCTGTAGTCTTGGCGTGAATGACAGCTCCCCACCATAACTTGGAGCTCGCGCCTCACCACCACCACGCCCGGAGAGTCTCTCTGCACGACCTACACCCGGCACTCAACCATGGAGGCCGCAGCATTGAAGACCTGGGGTAAGTCCAACCAATGTCTAATCCACGCATTCATCCCCATACACGCCGCAGTGCCCCGCCACAGCACCACATACAAAGTACTAACAAACACGCAGAGCTCGAGAACTCGGTCAAGCTCGTCGACCCGACCAAAGATGCGCTCTACTCGTACTCGTCCTCGGCCCAAAAGTCCATGGACGAAGCCCACCCATGGCGCACCGACCCGCACTACTTCACCTCAGTGCGCGTGTCCGCCGTCGCCATGCTCAAGATGGTCATGCACGCGCGCTCCGGTGGCTCCCTCGAAGTCATGGGCCTGATGATGGGCAAGATCGAAGCACACACATTCGTCGTCACCGACGCCTTCCGCCTGCCCGTCGAGGGCACCGAGACGCGCGTCAACGCCCAGGACGAGGCGAACGAGTACATGGTCGAGTTCTTGCAGCGCGCGCGGGACCAGGGCCAGATGGACAATGCCGTCGGCTGGTACCATTCCCACCCGGGCTATGGCTGCTGGCTGTCCGGCATCGACGTCAATACGCAGAAGACGCAGCAGCAGTTCTCCGACCCGTTCTGCGCTATCGTCATCGACCCGGATCGCACCGTCAGCGCGGGCAAGGTGGAGATTGGCGCGTTCCGCACGTTCCCCGCCGCGTACATTGAGGAGCAGGAGAAGGTCTCGAGCAAGACTGGCGGCGGCGGTGCGGCGGATAGTGATGGGTTCCAGACGATTCCGCTGGGCAAGATTGAGGACTTTGGCGCGCATGCGGCGCATTACTACTCGCTCGAGGTCTCGCACTACAAATCGTCGCTCGACACCAAGATCCTCGAGGCCCTGTGGAATAAGTACTGGGTGCAGACTTTGTCCTCGTCGCCGCTGATTTCCAACCGCGATTATGGTACCAATCAGATTAGTGATCTGGCGCGCAAGATCCAGCAGGAGACGAGCAGCAGCAAGCGCTACAAGACCATGACGGCAGGCACTGGAAATGAAAAGGACCAGCTTGCTAAGCTGGGGGCGGCGGGTAGCAAGATTGCGCGGGAGGAGGACATGGGCTTGTTGGCGGCCAAGGTCAAGGACCAGGTGTTCAACCTCAAGGGCGGCGCGCAAGAGCCTGTCAGCCAGGAAGTTGAGATGAACAGCTGAACAGACGGTGCGAGGCCCGAGATGTTACTTCTTGCAAAGCATAGTTAGGCGTTATGGCGCGGCCGGAAGGGTGGAGTAGATGAAGATATGAATGACATGATCTCCAATGAATTCTTGCACCGTGGGGAAGCAACCAACTGCACATATCATACATTCAACGCGTGAAGACATAATGTACACGACTCTACTTCTTTGTTCCCTCCGTCTTCGCAACCTCGTCCTGTGCCTCAATCCTCGCAGTCTCCTCCGGCGCCTCTGCCTCATCCATCTCCGGCTCCTGAGCAGCTGCTAGTTCACTCTCCTTCCGCTCGACCTCGCCCGTCAATTCGTCGACCATGCGCTGCGCCTTCGTCTGCGCCCGCCAATCCTTCTTGAGCGCCGCGACATTGAGCTCTCTACTCGCCACATCCAACCTAGCCTTTGAAATGTCCAAGTCCCTCTCATCCACCCTGAGACGCTCATCGCTCGCCCTGCTCCTGCTCTCCTCCGCGGCGTCCTCCTTGCCCTCCAGGGCCTGCGCCTCCGCGCGATGCTCCCACACCTGCGCCGCGAGAATGGCAGCTTCGTGCTGCATTTCCTGGTCCAGGACCACCAGCCGTGCGGCTTCGAGTTCGAGGACTTCTCCGTCGAGGGGGGATACCTTGGAGCTTGATTCCGCGCGTTCCAGGAGGATGGTGCGCTGCCGGCCGAGCTGTTGGGAGCGCGGGAAGTCGAACTCGTATTTGATGTATTCGGCCCATGAGAGGCCGCCGGTGGTGCGGTGGAAGTGGAGTTCCTTTGCTTCGGCGAGGAGCTTGTATGCGGATATACTGAGCTCGGTGCGCTGGGGGCCATCGGGCATGGTGGTAGCACGCTCCCAGCGCTTGTCGGCGACGTCTTCGTAGAGTGTTGGGCGCGCCACGTCCAGTTGCTTAGGGTCGAGGTCCTCAATCTGCTGGAGTTCACGGAACTCTGCCCAGCCGAGTATGCTTTCGAGCTCTTTGGGCGGGGATGCGCGGATGAAGGACTCGTGCCATGGCTGGATGGTTTTGTTTGTGAGATCTTCCTGGTGTGAGAAGAGAATGTTGCGTAGGGCTTCGCGCTCGATCATGACGCGGGAGAGTTCGAGGAGGTTCTTGACGTCGACTTCCTCCCATGTAAGAGCCTGTCCGCCACGGCCCATTTGCTCGAGCGCGTCTTCGAGGAGGGGTCGCTCTTCTACTGTGACCAGGAGGCTGCGGCCCTTCCCTTGAATCTTTTCGTGATACTTGAAAATGTCACCGAGCAGGCGAGGAGATGGGCTCTCGATCTCTATAGCATTGTCCACGATGATCAGCTCGCCTTTGCGGAAGCGGTACGAAAGTGCTGTTCGCCATGCCAGATCGTACACCTTCTTCGGTAACTCGGTTGCAAAGTCGCGGGGCTTGGGGCCAAATGCAAGGCCTCCACCTCTGAGCATGGGCGACTTCCTGTCTCCCAGACGTGCGCGGCCAGAGCCCTTCTGTGGCCGGATCTTCCTTCGTGAGCCGTGGACCTCATACCGAGTCTTGGTCGAGGCGGTTCCGAGCCGCGTTGAGTCTCCCTCGTATACCACAGCACGGTGTAATATGTCTCTTCGCGTGGGCAGATGGAGGTGGTTTGCAGGATATGTCTGGAACCGGAGGGGCTCGAGTGAAGGAAATTGGTGGATCGTCGCAAGGACTGTCTGCTTCTCGAGAGGTTTGACAGGCGTGTAATCAGCGGCGGAAGTCGTTATTGAGGCTACAGAGGCCTGGGAAGAGGCAGATGTGGTTATTAATCGGGCATATGGCTTGGACAGACATTTCTGTAAAGTATCAGCAGTGGGCATATTTGCGTCTCTCTCGGGTGGCGCACTGTGCAGCGAGGCGCGAGCGCATCCTGCCGTATGGGCAGTCTGCTCAATTGCAATGTGGCGCCCCGGATCGGCGTTGACATGCTCGTGGAAGCCATGCCGGGAAGTCGTGGCTCAGAAAGTTGCCGAGTTGACGATGTCAAAAGAGTGCCAAGACCGCGGCATCCTAACATTTTCTATAGCACCAGAGCGTTGAACAGGACACCACCGACGCCTCCGATTCCGCCATGGCATCTGCTGCGCCGTCCGCACGACAATTCAGCACGTGTCTGCGCTGTGTTCGACACGTCTCCAGCGCCAATGGCAACCCGCGCCGCTTTCTGTCATCCTCTGCGATAGCCCGCGAAGAGGTGCAGGCACAATCTTCGACTCCAGCACCGCCGGCCCCACCACCCTCGGACGACAAGACGCTCACCGATTCCAACGATACCAAGGCAATCCCGGACTTTATGCAGAAATGGGGAAATCTGGACCCCCAGACCGTCGAGAACAAGAAGCTGGAACGCCGTCTGCTGCGAAGAGAAGGTGTGCAGCCCGTTGGCTCTCGTCGTCGTCGTGCTGCCCTCGGACGATCTGCTTTGAAGCAGGCGCCCGAGATTCCGTTCGAGCAGCTCCCATATCAATGTTTCCAGGAGGCGAGGAAGATCCTTTTGGAGGACAGGCAGGAAAAGATCAAGGCGATTGAGACTCAGCAGTCGAGGATCAAGAACTTGACAGAGCAAGATCCTGCCGTAAGTGGAGGGCAGAACGCCAAGAAGATCCGTCTGGAGAGCATGCGAAAGCATCTGCAAGAGCTTGTTATTCTGGCAGACATCAACGACCCTATAGTCAAGAGGAAATTCGAGGACGGTGAAGGTATGCTGCGTCTCCCACGCTGGGACTGTACGAGCTAACGAACGGGTAGGCGACATGAACAAACCGATATATCGACATCTTGCGGAGAAGAAGTGGCGGTCATACAAGCGGCTCGTCCTCGATCAGCGCCTGACTCAGATGAACGTCGTTCCCGACTTCCTCCCAACCCTCGACGTTGTAGCAGACATTGATATCGGGTTTGGACGGAAACCGGTGGTGCCAGGTGAATTTGTGGAATCCTTCATTAGTGAGAAGATGCCTCGACTCAAAGTGCAGACCTTTACGCCGGGTGAGCGACTTGTCACCGTCGTGGTTGTCGACGGCGATGTCCCTGTGGTGGAGCAAGACAGCTTCGCGTCCCGTTGCCACTTCGTTGCATCCAACATCCCGTTGTCTCCGACTCGAACATCCATTCCCCTGCAGCGCATTGCGCAAGAAGACGCCAAGGCCACGGATGCCTCTGCAAAGAAGATAGCTCTGCCCTGGGCTGCACCCTGGGCCCACAAGGGAGCACCATACCATCGCCTGGCAATTTTCGTTATGGAACAGATGGAAGCAAAGCCACTTGACATGGCCAAGCTCAGCGCAACGAAGCGCGAGAAGTTCAACCTACGGAGCTTCGTCGACAAGCACAAATTGAGCCCCATTACTGCGACCCTGTTCAGGACACAGTGGGATGAGACTATGGCGGGTGTCATGGAACGCGCTGGTTTGAAAGACCAGATCGGCATCGAGCTCAAGAGGAGAAGAGTTGAGCCGCTCCCGTACAAGAGGCGTACCGAGCGCATGCGCTGAGGATGTAGTGTGTAATGTGTATAAGTACCGCAGTGAGTGTGTGATGGTCACAATCTCATGGAATGTATCATATTGCTCACGGTGTCTTGCAAGCGTAGACACGACATCTACGACTCTTTGTTCATGAGGTCTGGTGTGGTTGCTAGGTCGTGCCTTCCCTCACATCCGCGCCTTCTCGTTCAACAACATCATTGCAAGACAGACCCCACATTTTCCGTATCCAAGCTTCAAGCTACAATTTCCCCCTCCTTTCCTCGAATCGATGCCACGCGTGTCTCACCTCTTCGCCTTGCACTACTGCTCGACCAATTCTCTCGCATCGTAGCCACCCCCCTTCGCGCATCGAACCATGGCACCAAGTTGCCCACTTTTCCCTGGACCTATCCTGCCTTCACGTGCGCAAGCCGCTTTAGCCATCGCTATCCTACGGACGAAGCCTGCAAATGTCACGATCCGCGGTCAGTGCCGTCCAGGTGACTTCACGCCTGCCGAAGCTGAACTTGATAGATTACGTCCTGCGGCTTCGAGAGCACTGCAAGCCAGGAAGACCGGTAGAGTCTCCAGAAGGGCACGAACATTACCTCGACCTTGTGAGCTATTGGCGAGAGCAGTGTCAGAAGGCCCATGATGAGTGCGATCGACTCCAGAGCATAAACATCCGACTCGAGAGATCGAACCACCAGTTGTCCCAGCGAAACAATATTTTCCCAGACGAACTTTCCAGCGTAACCAGTCCTGAGCGACCAAGTACGGCAGTCCCTGCGAAAGCCAGCACAGCTACAAATACACGTCCCAGCACAGCCAACAATGCGGCAAAGCGGCAAGCTCCTGCATCTCTCACACGGCCGCCAAAGCGTCCAAGAGCTTCAGCTGCGAAATCATTGGAACAGAGCATTTCGCAAACTCAAGATGGCATCGAGAGCGACTTCGAGTTCCTGGAAGGCCTGGGCAATGGTGACTAGTCCCACACGTCTCACGTCGCTGGCTATGCAAAGTGTCTAACAAGTCATCAGATGGCAAACTCCTCCTTGAATCTCTGTACACCACGCATCAAATGTGCAGAGCATCAGCACCAGACGCAGAAACACTGTGCCGACAGTTGGTTCGCACATCTACCGCACTCGCCAAGATCATCCGCCTCATTGCTCATAATCACGAACATCTTTCACGGCAAGGGAGGAAAACTACAGGCGCACAGTCGTTGGGCGACGATAGGTCAGACTTCTCGCTGGCCCTTACCATATCTGCCCGCGCGTTCATGTCAGTACTTGTTGGGGTGACCAAGATGATGGATGCGTCGAGCGACGACCGTCTACCGAGTCTGGTCGTTTGTGAACTGGCTGAGACTTTCAAGGCTGGACTCATCACCATCGAGCTATCGGCGCAGCATACGGCCGACATGTCTTCTTCTGCGCCCGTTCCAACACAAAAGGGAAAAGCGAAGGTGTTTGTGCCGAAGGAATCCATACCAGCTCGATCTATGGCCCATTTTCTCGTTGGCCTAATGGGTCTTCTAGACAAGACCAATGCCGTTCATCAGAAGCTGTTCGATGCTTTTGCCTTCCTCCTCCTCGAACGTGCAGGGAAGCGGCTCTATTATTGCACATTCGGGCGGCATCGCAGTGCCACCATTGAACAAGACCTCGCGCCTGTTCCTGAGCCTGCCAATCCGGCAGTAAAAGCCCAAAATGATTCCCAAGCAATGGGTATCCACCTTGAGTTGAAGGCCCTGGTCTTGATTCTCGAGCGAGCAATGGGCCTGGCTCCACACCACATGAACCCCGCAAACGGCAAAGCAGCAAAGAGCCAAGATCCGAATCGTCTCCGTCGAACGCTGAGCATGAAGACATTGCCCGCCGCTCCGAAAGGCCGACTCAGTCCACTTGCTAAGGATCGGCTGCAGCGTACACTTGTCGCTTGCATGTACGGGAGCAAGCATGACGACGAATTCTTGGACATTCTGACGAAGCCAATGCCGGCTATGCGTATTGGTACCCTGTCTAATGTAGCAAAGATTGACGATAAAGACGTGGAACAATGGTACAAAGAGGAGGTCTGGAGGCTTGTAGGATGGGACATAATGGCCCGCGAGGGCGGATGGTGAGCCGCAGGCTGGTCATTATGACAGTAACTAGAGCATGAATTTGGTGTCTTACCTCCGTGGTCGCTATATCAGGATCTAATTGCACATGTAAAGTTCAGGTCTCAATCCCTCCGCGCGCATGGTGTGTGTCTCTTATTTGTAATGAAAGACAAGACTATGACAACCACCTGTTATGGGACCAAGTGATCTTTACCGTGTTATGTAAGATAAGTGTGACACGGCACCAACCTAAGCAAACAATAACCTCGACATGCCAGCGCACTTTCATCACTCACCTGGGGGTGTAAGTAGCCCTCTAAATACGTCATGATGTGAACCGATAACGTCGCCACCCTTCTCGAGAAAAAAACCAAGTATCATCTTCGCCGCAGCTTCCGAGTCATCATCAGCATCAATGGCCTGCAAAGCTTCATCCAACCTATCATGGCCCCAGTCCGAACCAAAGAAATATCTAATGCACTCGCTATTCACGAATCGATCGAACTCAAAATGCCCTTGCAGAGTAAGAACTCGTCCCGGCTCGTAAACTCCCTGAACCGCGCAGTGATCCGTACTCCCAAACGCCATCCACCCCGCCGGCAACGACTGCACCTCAGGTATAACAACATGATCATGATGCACAAACTGCAAGCGCATCTTCGCATCAAGCCACATCCCTCGTTTCCCAAAAGCCCTCCGGAACCTCTCGTGCAGCTTAACTTCCCTGACGCCGATTTCCCAGCCCTGTGCGTCTTTCTCCACGCGCACGCCGTACTCTTTCAATACACCCTGGCACACCATCTGGTGGCCGAAACAGCTTCCGAAGATCTTTACACGTGGGTGGTGAGTGTACACGTCGCGGATGTAGGCTTCCAATGTGCGGATCCAGGGTAGGTCGTCGTAGGCGGAATTTGCTGAGCCGCTGATGATGATGGCGTCGAAGGTGTCTAGCGACGATGGATATTGGTGTTGCGTGACGTCAAAGTCTGAGGATTGGAGTGTGATGTTTGGTGATGCGCGGGCGAGGAGTTGGTGGAAGATGCGGCCGTACGTGGGGGCTCGTTGGGCGTATACATTTGGGACGGGGATGTCGGCGTTGAGCATGCAGATACGTATGGTAGTAGTCATTTCAATTACTGCGGAAATCGTGGGTGGTTTTGTAGGATGGGAGTGGTGCTTCAATGTTATCGTAGGGTGCAGTGTATATCTGCCCGATCTGGTGGAGCATATTAGCCGCTAATAAGCGCCTTATCGCGGATTACCACTTTGATACATGTATTGTTGTTTTCAAGTATATCGCTCCACCCCTTGTTCGGCGATCCACAAAAAACCTCAAGGTCGGTCTCTAATTAGCAGTTGTAGTTTAGTGAACTTGCAGTACTAAGGTTTTACCGTGCATTAGCTACATCTCTTATAATACAGAATAGCACGCTTAGGATCCAACTAATTAGAAGAGCAGGTTATTAGATAGCTTCTTTAAGGCGCTGCTTTAGGGGTGGAACGGTCTACTTAAAAAGCACCGATAACAGCTGTGGAGTGCTCGTCTGTCCGAGTTCGGATTTACATGTCACATTCTAGATATGTGTACGATGCTGTACATAGACTGCAGAGTGAATTGATGCGTTGGATTGAAAATAGCTTACGCAATTTGGTGTTGCTGTGTAACAACGTTGGAACTGGCCAGCTTTTTAATGGTCCGTCTTGAGTACCTTGAGTGAACGTTGCATCGGCCATCTCACGCAGGCTCGCACTCTCGCTTGTGCTTTTTCCATCTCTTCTTCTGACAATCTGTCGAGCAGTATTTTTCTTCTTTGCACCTCGCGCACATCAACAACGGCTTGTCATCGTCACGCTTATCTCTTCCACACGCTGCGCACCCGTCCGGAAAACGGTCCAACTGGTTGGCCAGCACCTTGATCTCATCTGTAAACTCAACCCCACCGTCATCAGAGTATCCAACACTCGCATTCATCTTGTTCAACTGGCCCGTCTCATCGATAGTCAACATCTTCGCCTGAAGGGCTCTCCCACTGACATCTTGGAACATGGGCGAAGAACTTGGATCACGCGGATCGACCTGCGCAGCTAGATGCTGAAATGTCCGCAAAACAAAGTCCCACATGAAGTAGACTTTGTTTTTGCTATTTGCAGGTGTCGCAAAAGTTTGTTGTAGATTTGGAACCATCGCGGGATGCTCGATCAACAGTTTCGCCAAATGTTGATGGGTAAGAAAGAGATGCTTATACGCGGGGTGTGCATTTGGTGCTGGCTGGAAGCGTAGGAAGAAGTCCGTGAAATCGGACCTTGTCGTTCTTTTCGTGTCCGGCGACATGTACTCTCCAGTTGCCTCAAGAATAGGTATAACTGTAGGCCAGTTCGAATTCGCCATGTTGATGATTGTATCGAACGCGTTTGGCCGATGGGCTTGTCGGTGAAGGTTTGGTACAAAATCAAAGAAAAGGTGGGTTTTCTTAGCAAACGATCAGGCAGCTTTCTTTCTATATAAGCTCTACCATGCTCATGGACAGGTGTCGATATTCCAGAGAGACGCAAGGAATGGTTGGTATGCGTTCTGACCCCACTTTCCTCCGCACCCTAATTTAGCTTCCAACTCAACCATGTCCCCTTCCCACCATGAGTTCCAACGGTACTACAACTTGCGCTGCTTGTAAGTGGCAGCCGGATGCTGGAGAGCCGGTATTTCAGCGATGCAGTGGCTGAAAAGCCCTGTCATACTGCTCCAAAGCTTGCCAACAGTCGCACTGGAAATCCCACAAACAATCATGCAAGATCATCGCTCTTGACAACAGCGCGAAAGCGACTGCCGCGACACACATTGGCGATACAGTGAAAGGCGTGCGTCTTGCTTGTACGAAAGAGCCTGGCGCATTCTGGGAGGTTGACATCCCAGCCGATCATTCGATATTCGACAAGGCAATTCTCGAGGTTCCCGCCATTCTGGGCATTCCGCTGGTAATTCATCGCGTCGGCACCCAGTCAAACAATCGCGCCGATCTCGACTGTCAAATCGCTACGTACCTCAACGTGACATACGAGTATGGGCTTGCTCCTCCACAGTGGCAATCTCACGTCGGCACGTGCCTGGTCGCTCGGAAGGATAAGAAGCCTCTGACCAGCCAGCATCTCGAAGCGGTGTGGATGTACATTGTTAGACTGATGGATTTCTACGGCGAACAAAGTCCTAGGGAGGCGCAGAAACGAATAACCAGGCAGCGCTTCGAGAAATGGTTCGAGAACTATAAAAAGATCGAGGCAGAGAATGGACGCTCGGAGTGGAAAGATGTTGGCAGCTTGTATGATCTCTGAGCTCGCCGGGCATACAGCACATGCGATAAACTGTTGCTCCTTTGTGACTTCAAAAAATCGCCATACTGCTTCAGTTCACAACACGGGTAGGCAAGTCATGTGCATAGGCCCAGGCTAAAACATTTCCCAAATCTTCTACATCCCATTCCATCCTGTCTTACTCCCACTTCTATGGTAACTTTGCTTACCTTTTACTTGGCTGCCTAACATGAGCTTTTACCAGGCGCCAGATGGGATGGGTTATAACTTACCACAGATCGATCGCGCAGTGGTTCTCATATCGACGATGACCTTGCCTACCCAATTTATACTCCCATCCTGCACAAGGCGTGGTCAAACACTCAGACAACTCTCTGTGACGGGGCTCACGAGGTCACCATAGAATCCTACGCAAGTCACGATTACGAGTTCAGAAGAGATAGATTGCTTGGTCAGTGAGTAGCGCACCGATGTGTTGTACTGAAGCGGAGATTTACATGCCCAAAAATTTGGTACTCGAACACGATTTCGTACCTAGCTACAGAGACAGTATGCAAGTTGAGGGCGAGGCGCAGTCTATCGAGCTTGCGCAAATTCCTGGTCCATTCCGTTATCAGTGGGCTGCAATTCCATCAATCGCAAGTCAAGCGCGCATTCGCCGGTCTAGCTTGTCGTCGTCTTTCAGCGATCTAGCATGAACCCAACAAAAAGAGAAACTCTGTCAAACCATTGGTAAGAATCATGTGCAAAGCCCTGGAAAATTGCGACAGGGATCGGGTTAGGCTGAGGTGTCGGAGGTGCTTCGCGAATCACGCCTGGAAGAGTTCATGCGCACCAATCAAATAAAAGTGATGCAGAGCTCCCGCATAGTCCTCACCTTTTGGTTCATTATCCCGGATCAATCGTCCCTGTTCGCATGGCGTAATCCCTAGGGCCCGAAAGTGTGGTCCTAGTTGCCGGCCTTGGCAAAGATGACAGCTTACCTCCACGATGCTGCCTGGTCCCGAATGACACTTCATCATAAGCTTCAAGTACATACCTCACCATACAGCTCTCTACAGCCTTCGCACGCGACTACAGCTTAAGTCGAGTCTGCACAATGTCTGCCAAACGCAAAGTAGCAACAGTGGACAACCCTCTCGATATCAGAGGCTTTGAAAGCAGGTCCGAAACATCTAGAGTGCTTCGAGGAAGAGTCATACCAAGACATGAGTATGTTAAAAAGAAGCGGTGCATTATAAGGCGCAAAAAGATCGACTTCAGTCACGTCGTACCGACGTACAGCAACGCCGTATTCTTCCAACTGCCTCGTGAGCTTCGCGACACGGTATACCAGTTCTTGTGGGTAGACTCGCACATCCAGCAGCGGTACAAAAAGAAGCATTTCATCGTCACGTATGGCGACCAAGGCGGTTCAGACCTGGAGGATACAAATCATGGCAAGGTGCGCGGCAAACACTTAGAGAGACCTCATGATCATTGGCTAATAAATCATGCTGCAGGCACCTTGGTTGTTGACAAATAAACAGATGATGCTGGAAGGTCTAGCAGAGTTTCATCGGCACGCTGTATGGATATTTGAATCTTGGGGTAAGACCGACAAAAAAGAATACGTCTTTCCCCTCATCAAACCGGCTCTTATTCATGAGCAACACCTCTACATCAACGGCACCGGAAGCAGACCCCATCATGGAGGACTGGTCTATTTCAGCAAAGATGTGGCATGGTCGACACAAGATGAGGTGGGACCTCCGCACATCGTAACACTTCGAGCCAATACAGCCGGGCTCATCCATCTCATGTCGGCTTCTGTGGATGGAAACAGTTACGTGCAAAAAGTCAAGGTTCATCTCCAGATCCACGACAAGCATTTCAGATTCCGCCGACGGAACATATTAAGGGCGTGGAACCTCTATCACGTACCAGACATCATGTTTGATTTCTCCGAACTTGATCGATTGGCGGTACATAGGCGGCTGAAAACCTTCGAAGTGGAGGTGCAGGTCTTCAAAGATGGGATCATTCAAAACTGCGCCAATCTGGATCAAGCAATGGCGAATCTTGTTACCGAATTAAAGGTCGTTGGGAAAGCTTTGCTACCAGAGGGTAAATGTGTCCAGACGGAATCTGAGCCAGGCTGGCCGCTTGTAAGTGGGGTAAAATGCATTGGCCTTGTTGTTTCTTAGTTGCGGAAGGTGTGGCACTGGTGGTCAAAGTGTTTGCAGGAAGACCTCGAAGTTCAGTCGCAATGGCACGTGTCCTCTTGCTTATTGTCGATACTTCGAAGACTGGTATTCGCCACAACAGTTCATGATGGCTTTTTTCCAACATGAAGTAGTGTGCATCATTCCTGCATTAATTTAATTGCAAAGCAAGTTGTATTCAGACGTAAACTGTGGACGGCGTATTCTAATTGGTTATGGATATCAACGATCACGTGGTAAAAGTACCTAGCAGACGGCCCCGGGGACATCTGGAGTCTCCATGGATCTTGTCGCTAGGTGTGCCACACAGCATTGCACGTGCCAACTATTGAGCGGAGATCAAACAGTGACTACTTCGTAATGAACCGTCATCGACTAAAACAGCGGTGAAGAATTCGAAGAACAACTGTTCACCAGCACTGAAAGTTATGGCCACACATTAGGGTGGTGGCAACGATAGATATTATCACAACGATCCCCCAGCCAGCTACAACAGCTTATAGGTGGGCATGTAAGCAGTTTGGCATATCGATACTGTTAACACCAGATTTGCAATGAGGGTTGCGAAAATTCACAATTTCGGGTCGGCAGACCTACCTTCGCAATGGTATTTGCAAACAGGCCTGAACCTAGGGAGCGTTAGATTCATTGGTGAAGCAGCGGCGGGAAGGGCCGATGAGTGAACTCTGTCGGGGCTACCTCCGCAACGCCTCTTTCCACCAACATCTGCAACTTATTTACCACGTTGCGCTAAGGGACGTGAATTAAACATTTAGAATCCGGGGCCATGTTAGGTTTCTTTGGCCTCATTTCAGAGTGGCTGCGCGCCATCGCGAGCCTTTTGGGGGCATCTCCACATCTCCTTCCTCTCCGTCACACGAAGCAGCTCCGCTGTGTTGTGTTCTCTGGATCGGGAGAGTTTCTAGGGTCTACAATATGGTTCAACGCGTGTCCTTGTGGCTGCCTCTGTTATGGTCGGCAGTGTATGCGTCTCCTTCTGCGATAGCAACACGCGAGATCTCCACAAGGGAGAACGAGAATGTACATGTCACAACTGGTGAGCCCGCTAGAGATCGGATCATATTTGTGGTATTGGCTTTGGTCTGCATGATGGGTATCGCGCTCATGCTAGGTATGCACACATGCTATCCTTCACTCGCATGCTTCAATTGCTCACACTGCATAGGCGTTCGAGCGCGCCAGCTGCGACGAAGCATTCGAATGCAGCGGAATGTCACCTCCATGCTTTTCCTCTTCATGTGCTTCATCTTCATAATCTACATCATTGTCTCCGCAGCTCTGGTGGTCGGTCAAGGCTTGGCCACGTACGATCAATGCAACGTTGCGACCATTGTGTGCTTGGTATGCTACATTGCCATCAAGGGCACAGTGTAGGTGGATGTCTAGAGTACCATCAACCTTGGAAATTACTGATACTGAAACAGCTATACTTTCATGGTCGAACGGATCCGCCTCGTGCGATCTCCATTCGTCAAACGCGGCAAGGACTACATATATCTCTCGTGCTTAGCCATGGTACTAGCTTTATACGGCGCTGTCTCGGTCAACGCCTTCATCTTCCGCTACACCGCACTACACGCTTCAGATGGTCGATGCCATGGGGGCATTCGAAGCATCGCTTCACTGCCCACCCTTTGCGTCAACCTGTTTACCAATCTCGTCTTGACAGCCGTCTTCTTTTACCTCCTCCTCCCTGTCATCAAAGTTCGTGGTAATGCGCCGGCTGCTGCTTTACCAAAATCAAAGAACAGGGCCTATCTGGTTCCACACCCCGATGAGACTGCGGTGCAGAAGAACATCAGGACGTTGATTTGGAAGAGTATCACTGGCTCGTTGTTGATCGAGGTCACAATGCTGGCCAACATGATCCAATTCACCATTACCAAGGGAGAGGAATTGGGGATGATATGCTTCACGATCTGCATGATTGATGGTAATTCTCTGGCTCCATAATTTGGAAATTTTTAGCTGACGATGATAGTTTTCTGGGACTGCCTCGTGATTCACTGGTTGACATTCGGATCATCTGCAAGAGCAGAGCGTTCCTTGGCGCAATCCGTCATGTCTTCCAGACGGCAAACTGTATGCCAACTGGGTGATGTTCCATCGGGCATGCTCGAGAAGTTGGAGAGCAAGGAAGATCCTCCGACCGCAGCATCGGATAGCGCGCTCAAAGCAGGAGGTGTTGAATATCATTCACGCAATAGGTCGATACCGGATTCCATAACGGCACTGCCACCACTGCCTTATGGGGTCACAAGATGATGATCACTCATGGATTGAACAACTACAAATGCTCAATAGAGCGCATACACCCTCGCCTGGACCAGGATATAGGCGAGGCCCAGCAGGAGGCAGCTGAGTCCGGACACTCAGTACGAATCGTTCTCTGGAGGCAAACCATGACCGAATCGCAATCGCTGAAATGATTTGAATACAGACAGCTGCTGCTGTGTCTCGCAGCCCCGATGTTGGCAAGCTATAGTGGGTAGTAGATTCACTGCACCTACCCTGGGCAAATCTCGTCGATCCGGCACTAACATTACTGGGTCATGCGCGAGCTGGCAGTGTTTTGCCGATCGACTTTGAACAAGCTCTCGAAGAAAAGTCGAAGCCTTCTGGAGGCGCCGCGGAACAGGCAACCAGCCTCGGCAGACTTTTTTCCCATACAATTTAGTCTAAATATGGCGACGCGCAATGAAGACCAACACCAATGCGATCTAGATTCAGGATCAGGCAACCAGCCCACGTCTGTGGCGTGTCGCCTTTCATTTCTTTGAACAGCGCCATCTTTTCTCCTGTTTCTCTGTTCACACTTTCGCTGTTCTTCGTGATAATCGCGCATTTTTGCGCAGCCATTCGCTTTTTTTTTTCACAATATTCATCTATAATAATGTCTGATTCAATCCAATCAGCGCCTCAGGCGCAACATACAACCGCTGCACCAGCATCAGCAGCTGGGACTCAAGCCTTGCCGGCTACTGCGTCGAGCCCTATGACTGCCAATGCTGCCCCTCAAGCTACAACCGCTGCGCCATCGACCACTACACCTACCGCGCCCACGACTGAGGAAGAACCTCTGACCTTAAATAAGAAGCTCAATAATGCCGATCGTTACTGGAAGTTCAAGGGTGTTCTCCAGGTCCTCGCGATAATACTTGGACTTATCGGTATCGGTACTATCGGATGGTGTGTTTCGACAACTCCCATGAACGACTCTCTTACCTATGGATACGATGAATACTGGACGCTATGGCCCTCTCTCATAACCTTCACCGTCTCCATTATATGGTGTGTCGCGTGTCTTGTCGGTCTTGTCGTGCGCAAGCGCCCTCTCCATCCGGGCCTGCGTGTCTCAATTGATTTGCTCTTGTGGCTTGCCTTCCTGGTCACCGCTCTATTTGCTATGGTATCCCTAATGGAGCTGCTCCAGTGGGGCGAGTATGGCGACCTCAGTAATTCCAGCTACGGCGGATATTCCAGCAGCTATGGTGAGTATGAGCTGCAGGCCAACGGAACGTGGGTTTGGGAAGACTCTCGCGACTCTAGCTCTACATCGTACACGCGTTCGTGCAACCGCACATCCTCATACTCTTACGGCAGTAGTTTCAAAGATTGCGCGGAACAGGATGCGTATGTCAACAAGCTCTGGCAAGCAAAGCCACATCGCGAGAGCGTTGAGTTGACCGGCGTGGTGTGCCAGTTCGCTGGTCTCGTGATCCACTTCATCTTGTTCGTCTGGGCATGCATCGACTGCCATCGCTACAATCGCACCAAAGTCAGCAAGGATGCTGAGAAGATCGCCGCGAACATTGTGCAGACCATGATCACCAATGGCGCCATTATCCCGCCACCGGGCCAGGCGCATATGAGACCCACTGGGCCATGGTCACAGCCGCAAATGGGGTACTATCAGTCGCCACCGCAGGGACAGATGTACCCCATGGCCGCAATGGGAACACCCCAGGGACAGCCCATGATGCAGCAGTATCCCGCGACGCAAGGCATGCAGGGACCTGTTGTGGGCGGCGGCGCTGGGCTGAGCAACGAGAAGGGCGTTGGCCCCAGGTACGCTTGAGGAGAAGACTTAAAGGAATAGAATAATTTGTCAATATTTTGATCGCCTTGGAAGGAACTTCGTAAAATTCTGTACCCTATGAGCGCATAATCAAACTGGATTTGCAAACTGGATGAATTACTAAATATCTTCCGCTCACTTGTTTGCTACTTGCTCTTCTGCGCCCAGTTCGTCGATTACTGTCGGGGCAATACCGCGGGCGGCCCATCAAGCTTGAAGTACCCAGGCTGCAGCTTCTGAAACACTTGGGTCGGATCATACTTTTCTGCCACAATCTTCAATGTCTCTTTGCTGTCTCCATAGCCTCCAATAACATCCTGAAACTGACTTGCGTAGTTCATGTAAATGTATGCATTTGCCAGATTCCTGCTCTTGGCCTCGTCTTCTATCCTCCTCAGTAAGTTCGCACACGCCTGCCACACGCGCGCATCGTCCTCACTATTGACCCACATTAAAGTCAAGAGGATGTTCAAGACGGGCCCATCCGATGGGTCGAGACCCAAGGCATTTCCTCCTTTCTTTTGCATCTGCTCCATTTGCGGCACAGTGATAATCTGCAATGTGGTTGCTGGTACAATACCCTGCACGTCGGTGATCTTGGCGAATTCCTCCTTAGAGACGTCATACACGAATTGGACGATTCCGCGATCAAGCTTCGCCGACGCCGTCCAAAAACTCTCTCTGTAGCCATTAGGGTTTTGGCTGTTGAGGACCTGCGTGATGTTGGCAAGTGTGTTGAGCTTTGTCGTGTCGTAGATGGCCGGAATTTGTCTGTATGGCTCAAATATTGCCGGCTCGGCGACAGCATCCGCGTATTCCAGTTCCGCAATGGCCATTTGAGTACCAGTGGTAGCGTTGAACACGAGGGAGATCATTTGCGTGGCTTTGGTATCGTCGACGGAGGTTTTACCGAGCTTGACCAGAGCATCGAATAGCGCTGGAAAGCTCGTGTTGGCGTAGTGACGATGGCCGCCAAACATCAGAGGCCCATGTGCAAAGGTCTCCAGGTTGAATTTGGTGACGATCGCGAAATTGTTGCCGCCGCCGCGAAGCGCAAAGTAGAGATCATGGAAGGACGTGGGTGAAACAGTGATAATCTGTCCAGATGCCGTGACGACTTCGTAGGAGTCTACGTTGTCGCATGTCCAACCATACTGGTTTGTAAAGAAGGAGATGCCACCACCAGTCGCCAGGCCGCCGATGCCGACGTCAGAAATACGGCCACCTACTACGGCGAGATTGTGACTTTCGAGGTTGCTGTAGATTTCGCCCCATCGGTTCCCAGGTTCGATTGAGGCAACCTTCTTGTCTTCTGATAATGTAATGTCCTTCATCTTCTCAAACGTGACCGTAATGCCACCCTGAATATTTGAGGCGCCAGTGAACGCAGCATGACCCCCACTTCTTACAGCAAAAGGGCATTGCGTCAACCTCGATAGCAGAACTAGAGTAGAGATATCGACTGCTGTCTCAGGCTTGAATATGCATTGTGGTGCAGTCGCTTGCTGCTGTGCGGACCAGAAGGGGCTGGTAAATGCCTCGTAAGAGTTGGCTGCTTGAATCGCAACCTTATCATCATCGAAGATCTTTTGAAGAGAGCTGCACTACGGTAGAAATTAGTCCAGCTCTCTGTCTTTATGATGTTACTTACAGCAACTCCGCAACGGCTCATTGAAGATCGTTTTCCAAGCTGCGAAAGCTCTGGCAGATCCGCTACATCAACGCCATTCTTCAAGAGTGCGTCCTTGACATTGAAGTCCGCAGGCTCGAAGGCGTCTTTAGCAATCGCCCCTAAAGGCACCAGGCCGAGCAAAGCCCATAATGAAATATGCATATTGTTTCGTTCAAAAGAATGTAGGGGCAGTTCAACTGTGGATCGGAACGAAGGAAGACAGTACCAGCACTCTATGCTCAAGAGCGAGTAAAGGAGTGATAGCCTTGAAATGTACTGTGGTTTGTATATGGACGTGTGTAAAGTAACGTCCGCTATCTGTATGTAGCTTGTAAGCTGAAACACCCGTCGATCATGACTGAGGAGAGACAGTGTGGCTGTATTGCTCCTTCGACTGACATCGAAAGTGGCAAGCACCCACAAAGTTTGACGATTGACTGCAGTACTTGCCAGTGCATGGACACTAAAGTTTGTTGGTGCTTCGCAGAGGTATCGTTGCATGCCAACTAGATTCTTAACACTCCATACTAATACACCATTACTATTCGGGCTGAGGCTGAGCAGTACCCGTCAAAGTTGTTCACCGGACACGTCCCACCTATAAAAGATAGCTTTGACCCTATAGTTATATCAAAGAAAGAATTTAGGGGCGTGGCGATACTTTCAGGAGCGATAACACAATGGCTAATACCATGACTCAAGTGATAATGTACTTCAGAGTCGTTTGGCGATCAAGGTCAATGTCGAGTGGAGAAAAAGAAGTAGCTCAATGCGGCCAATTGCATTTGCTTCTGTAGCTAACCTAGCTTCAAACGTGGCGGGTGCCTTGAACTTCAGAGGGTGGCCATAGTGTACTCGCAGATGCATAGGCCTATTATTTACGTTCGCTTATTGATCTGAGAGGTATTATACTTCAGCTACGACTAGGTTGTTAACACCGCGGAGTCGTAGCTAATTGCAGAAGACCTGTCGACAAGTGCTAGTTCTAAGGGGCAGCGTTCTTCCTGGAATTAGTGCGTGCGACCACTTGTAAATACTGGGCGATCGAAGGTAAGAGTCGAACATACCGAGACAATCGAGTTGGGAGAGCGGTAGCTCCTGATATGGAATCGCCTTAAAGGGGGAAATGTGGTAGATGAGGTGGTCGCGCATACAATCTTCGAGAAGAAGATCAAGTTGCCGAGAGGTGCAAGGCGATGAGGGCTTGATGGTTCGTTTTCTCTATATACAGATTGATGTCTTTTTACAGCGGTGATTTGGTACAACTTACATTCAGTCTAGCAAGCAAATCTATGGTTGAATGTCAAAGTAGGGATGCCATTATCGTTGCCTCGTACATATTCGCTCCCGAATAACTCCTACATATCGTACAACTTCAGGTGGGCATGTCTCACCCTTCTCTTCCGCGACCAAAAGTTTTCATCGCTTGTCTAACTGTGCTGATGATGTTGCCTTCGCACTCGTCCAAATTGAAGTTGGCCGGTTCATCAGCCATGAGCACGTTTTCTTTGCACCTGCAATAGGCGCCGGAGCCTCCCAAATGGATGGTGTACGCTCATGAGTGTGCTGGTGCAATGTGCTCTTTCGACTGGATTGTGGCCACAAAGTGGCCTTATCACAGTCTTTGTCGGCTGCGTATCGTGTTCCCCCATGAAATCATTTCACGTCTTCGCGGTCTTTCAGGGATACTTGGGATCAAACTCGTCAGTGTCCAATCCCCAAATCTCAATCTTGTCCAGCTCTTCTTTCCCTACAATCGTCAGTCTTCTCATGGGACCAGTACTCCTCGCGTTCAAGCTGTTTTCGCGTCCTTCAGGAAGATTTGCAGCGTTCTTTGGAGGAAAAACGACACCTCCGAGCTTGTAGACCAACTTGTCACCCAGCCCTATGTACTTCAGATTTCGATACTCGGGTCGCCAAAGTTCCGATGCCATGACGAATGCATGCATTTTCTGGTCCAAAGATGCCACCATATCAGCAAAGTCGGAGCCAGGGCGGACAAGCATACGAAGCGCCCAGAGCTTTGGTACCAAGTTCATGATCTGTCGGAGAGATTCCAATGGCGGAACGCTGCAGCGAAAGCCTAGTTGTTCAAGGTCTGGGCATGACTGGCAGAGCTTGTAAAGAACAGTGTCGGAAACTACCCAGCGGTCGGAGAGAAGCAGATGGCGCATGGTGCGGTGGTTTGATTGTATGACAGCGAGGTAATCGCTGCCTAGGCCGCGGCACTGGTCGTCTGTGATTGTGGGAGCAAAGACATTGGTATTTCCATTCGTCATCCCGGGTGTAGCTGTCGATGGCGTCGTTGGCGTCGCGACCGAACTGCTTGTCTTTGAGTTATCTTTCCCGCGCCGACTGACAATGTACAGACGTTCTAGGCCCTTGAACCTTCCGAATATCGCGGCTGTCTCCTTGTCAACGTGATCACTGCGGAAGGATTTGAGGTTTTCCGGAACGCGCCTGACAGTGGTTCTCCACGCGTCGTCCAGAAACACGGTCATGGGATCAGAACTGCCCATGGAATTGAAGACAGTGATCTCCTGCTGGTGCGATTCGTCTATGACGCTGTCCAAGCCATCTCCTGTGAAGCGAGCGTAGAGATTCCAGATGGACAAACGCTTGATAGGCAAATTGCTTTTGGCAGCGATACATCGGCCAAATACTCCCATCAGATTCACAGACTCTTCGCCTGCTTCCCGCATGCGTGGGCTCCAATGCAGCTTCAAATTTTCTAGCTTCTTCGTGCTGAAGAGAAGCAGCGATATATCGTCGGGATAGCAGAGCGGGTCAATATCGTACATGACTAGCGTCTTGAGATTTGGCATGGGAGGTATGATTGTGGTAGGGCGCGGGATTCGCTTCGTCTGGCCGCGGAGGGTGAAGGAGGTTAAGGTCGAGGAGCGGCTTACGAGACCCTGGTAGATGGTGTTGAGAGGTTTGGTATTCAGTTCCCAGCTGTAAATGTCAGGAGTGTAGCAGGCGACATGTACTCAATACGTACGCAAAAGCCTTCAGGTTCTTCATCTTGTCGAGAGCGGCGCGCATGGCAATCTGCAGGACCATGCTATTGTCCGGCACACGGCCCTGCTTGTAGTCATCCTCGTCATGCTCGCGCCATTCCCCGACCACCCTAAAGGACTGGACGTAGTCGGTGAAGGAGCGCGACACCAGAGTGTTCAGTCCCATGGCGAATGGACTGCCGTTGCCGTACCCTTCTGGCCGGCCATTTTCGCTGTTGTACCGTATTTCTGCGTACGAATGCAGCGTGACATGCTCGTACAGGCGGGGAAGGGTCATGTAGTAGAACAGGCGGGAAGTGCGCGTAATGCGCGCGAGGTCTACAACATCGTCGAGCTGCGACTCTGGTCAGCATCCGAGGACGACATCTGGAGACGTCTCGATTGGCGATGCACAATGGCACGTACATATGTGAGAATCAGCTGTATGAGATGCAGCGGCAGCTCCTTTGCCTGCGCAGCAGTTGGATGCGACCGTGCCGGGGAGGTGAACCACGAATGAATGGGTGCAGTGATGGGGCCTGGTCCGAATTTGGGGGCTCCGGGTTTGGATGCTGCCCCGGGCGCGCGGAGAGGAGCCGCGTTATCTGGCATGGGCACTCGCAGCTGTGGAACATGTGTAACGGAGGGGTCGAGTCTCTCATCACATAGTGTACATTCTATGGTGTTGGTCGGGCGCATACGATCTGCATCAGGATGATGCACGCGGGCCACGCGCATCGGAACTTCCCCGAGTCAACCACCGAGCCCATGGCATTTTGTGTCTTCGACCATCTTCCGCCGCATTAGTCCGTCCAAACCTCCACTTGCCTTGTCGTCCCTAGTACTCCCCAGACGATGCGCAAGGCGCAGCCGAGCATCTCGAGGTTGCAAAAGTCGCCTTATCCGACGACTCTGAACCAGGGCTGCTTGTCGCCGTATTGCCCGTATAGCGGATCCGCACAGACGAAAGGCACCTCGACAGTTCCCTTGAATACGCTCATGGGCGGGACCTCTCCGTCGCCCAGCTTCATGTCTGCCATCTTCTCGGTCGGCACTGGCATCAGCACTCCACATTCCCAATTTCGAATATTGAGGCTGCCCATCTGACCACTCTTCAGCACCTTTTGCGCGCCCCAAGCCGACTCCGACATGTTCGCTGAGCCAACATATACCCACGCAAAAGGTTGGCCGTTATTCTTGGTGCCTCGCACGAACAGTAGTTTGTTGTGCGATAGCATCCCTCGTCGCGTTGAGTCATAGTTCCGAAGACACTCGCGCGGGAATGTTGCAGCATTGTAGTACTGCCTGCTCAGCGAGATAATCCCACCACAGTCCGGGCCACCTGTGCTGTTTTGAACGGCATCATCCGTTGGAAAGTAGATGCGAAAGTGTTTCCGTACTTGAGAGACCGCAGAGCAGGTGGTGCTCAGCGGCTTGCCATGTGCTGCAAGGTATATTCGTTGCAGAAAGTTGTCGTTGATGGCACCCAAAGAAGCAGAAGCATAGTCCAGCTCAATGTCCTTCACATCATCCAACTGTAGATCTCGGATGGCCTTCGCAAGCCCAGAAAGACCTGTAGAGTGATGCGACTCGCCTTTGTGTACCCCACCGCTGGTGCATGTTATTGACTGTTTCTCTAACCTGCGTGAAAGACTTACATGGCATGAACAAAAGCCAGATGGTCGGTCTGAGTGAAGTCGAACTTGAGCACGCCCTCAATTACTTTCCTGTCAATTTCTTGCTTCTCCAAAAAGTATACAAATTCTTGGCCGAATGTGGTCAAGTCCTGCTTCTTCCCAATAACTCCATCGCTTCTTCGTGGCAGGTCCACCAAGAACAATGAATTTTCCATGACTCCAGGCTGCCAGTTGTTGACCTTGTCGCCCCAGTCGATGGGAGTCATGTTCGCGGTAGGTACGACAAGACGCAGTTTGTCGTTACCAAACAGCAGCATGAATTTGCTATGCATGCTGTGGATCAGACCATCCATAGGCGGGAAATGGATCCTCAGATTCGGGACGCCAGCATCTTTCATCTCGCGAACCCACCGTTGCTGTACATCTTGGCCCTTGGCATTCATGATCCAGATTTGCTTGACTTTGAGTGGATTGAGCTTCTTCATGAGCCATTCCGAATCCCACATGAATGAGCTAATCACTGCAACATTGACGCTCTCGGCCTGCAGCACTTCTTCAATGGTAATGTCGTCTGTACGAGGAAATCCGGTGGCAAAAGTACGCTTGATCGCTCCTCGAGGGTATTCTGATTCCCTGCCATGTTTCGAGTTGGACTCGAAAGTGGCCGGTCGCTTGCTCTCAACCTGCCTGTGTGGCTGGTCTGGTGAAGGGTCTCGTTTTCGCTTGCCGGATCTTGCAAGGCGCGCTTCTTCCATGGCTTTTTGGTCTGAAAATGACAGCCCCATCTGGAGACTCGGCACTGCAGAGCCAGACGCGGTGCGTGTCGTCGGCAGACTTGATATCTCGTGGCTCGCTCCCCGTTCTGATAAAGCGGCGTGTGATTGAGTCTGCGTTTGGGGCAACCTTGGGCTACTGGACTTTCGGCACTCTCGGAGCGACATTGCAATCGCTCGGCGCATATCTTCGTCTTCCTCGTCTGTATCGGATGTGAGATCAACCGCCTCGTTATTCGCCCCTAAACCATCCGCAGCTTTCGGTGGGCTCTGCTGCATGGACAAAGCCAGAGCTAATTTGAGGTCTTCTTCGTCATTGTCTGAATATGAGGCCATGCCAAATAAGTAACAAGAATTTGTTGTTTGTTTAGAGGAAGTCCGGGTCGGTTGTCGAAGAGCGAGCAGGTCTAAGCGAGGCGGGTATGCACGCAAGCGCGAACCCTGGACAATCGCGATGTCACGTGAGTGTCAAGAACCACATGTGCACCCTTGAGCCAGTGTTGCCCATCGTTACTCATCATAATGAATATATTGAATGCTTAAGCGAGGGACTAGAAGATGACGGGGAAATGTGAAATAGTTGTTTGGTGAAACTGGGTGGCATCAATACTTAGGAGGATTTACTACTAGAAGCAAAACCGCCCCTCACCTTTCGTCCGTCTGCAAGC
>Ga0265780_10001640_pt1 | contig 31138 bp, 37 predicted proteins | sample P1T30metagenome_FD_192432 | JGI IMG/M metagenome (GOLD analysis project Ga0265780, IMG submission 192432) | Plant litter microbial communities from East Loma Ridge, Irvine, California - P1 T30 | ecosystem: Environmental > Terrestrial > Plant litter > Unclassified | place: USA: California... | reverse complement strand
TCCATTTCTATGTCGTAAGAAACAGAAGAGAAGAAATAAAACTCCCGCTAAGACGAAGCTGTACACTATCGCGGCATATATTGAGTTTTGTTGGACCTTTCAAAAGATTAGCAACAACTCTGGTAAATTCTCAAAATCCATACCTCTGCTTGGAATGGGTCCGCAATCAGATCCAAAAACTTGTCCGTTGAGCTTTCGCCATCCTGTCGCCGCCTCACATCCATCTCAACCCAAGAAATTAAGCCAGCGTGTAAGAATGAGAAAACGAAACACAAAAATGTAAGTCTAATCCGAGCCAAAAGGATGTTGTTTGTCAAGAAAAAAATATATCGACAAGGAGAGAAAGCAAACCATAAAGTTTATTGTACGCGTGGCATCTTAACATGCAACCTCATAGTCCCTTGTTGGGATCACTAGAAGCCTCTCCCAGGTGCCATCGGCGCTAATACGTCATGGGGTATTATCGGCGTATCGATACCTAATCGATGACAACAGAAGGACGCTTGGGAACTCGCCGGGGCGCATCGTTCACAATGCGAGCTAGATGGCCCAAAAATAGCCTTTGCTGGTGCAAAAAGGTTTTCGATAGACGTGTCTAGAATGCGGGTCGCTGTGAACATCATTTTTACTTGGCAGGGTCTTCCTTGGAGGATCGTTGTTTGCAGGGCGACTTGACACCATAAACGAGGGACAGATTCGGAATACTGGTCGCAAATGACATCATAAAAGGCTCGGATGTCCTAACCACTTACCCCACTGAACCTCCACTACGCAAATCGACACATCACTCACCACGATGAACTATTTATATTCTAAGCTTTATCTATGCTTTAGTATTGCTTACTATAGCCTTCAAAGCAGTTTCGAGAGTTTTATCTTTGCGTAGTGGTGTTGTGGCCTCTAAGACACGAACTAGCTTCTGCGCCGAGTGCTCAGTAAAATTGGGCTTTTTTTAAGGTTCATAGAGTTGTGCGTGCTGCCAAACATTTCCTGACGTTTTCGCGGTTCACACACAGGAATAGAAAAGGGAGAGTTCTCATCACGAGAACGCATTACATCGACGAACCATCTGAAGTTGCACTAGAATCCCGTCCACGGGCAACGCATCAGTACATTGGTGCAAGACAGCAATGAAGCATTCACAAAAACATTCATTCTCATAATCATAACCACACCCCATCCTTATCTTCATCCCCTCCCATTCCCAAACCCTACCATTTCAAACCTGCCCCTCGCCCTCTCCCTCCCCATCCCCACACCTTCTACCCCCTCCTCTTTGTCCAGCATCTCCGTAACGCCCCGATTTCCATGCATTACAATGCGCTTCTGATTCAAGCTCGTCTTGACCGGCTTGCGGCTATTGAAGATCTCACTGATTTCCTCGAGCGTCCGGCGCCGCGTCTCCACGAAGAAGAAGTAGATGAAGATGAATTCGAATATGTCCCAGAAGATGAAGAGGAAGTAGTACTGTTTCGGCGTGTGAGTGTGTGTAGCAAAGATAGTAAACCAAGGGGGGTTGGGCTTACCTTCCAACCTGCGCCAGAAAAGGCTATGCCTGTGACAAAGGTGTTGTAGAAATTCGCAATGTTGACCCAGAAGTTGTAGAATGCCATGCCTTTGGCGCGCGACTCGTAGCGCAGGCATTCGACGGGGTAGAGTTGTTGGAGCGGTGTGTATCCGGTCGAGTACACGAACCCGAAGAGGAAGATGAATGCGATGACGGCGCGAGCCTGCGCGTTTGATTTGATCTGAGGCGTTTTGTTCTCGTCGTATATGTATTGGCCCATTGCGTCCTTTCTAAGGTTTGTGGCGACAAGGGCGCATACGATAGCGACGATGACTACGAGACAGGCGGTGGAAACGAGCAGTTGAGGTCGCCGACCCCAACTGTCTGTGTAGAAGGCGCCAAAGATGGCGCCGACGAAAGATACGACGTTTTGCATCCCGTTGTAGAGAAGACGGGTGCTACGGTCGGTTATACCTGCGCCTCGCAAAATGGTCGGGAAATAGTAAGACACGGGCCCATTACCACTCCATTGACCGAAGAATGCCATGGAGATGACGAGCATGGTTCGATAGCGGGCTTCGCGGGAGTTGAAGAGTTCCTGTCGGTCAGTGTCAGTTCAAATCTACGAATTTCGACAACTACACGAGAACACCATGTAGTCTCAAAAGGAACAACATACCCTATAATCCCACCACCTCTTGTCGCTACCGGTCGTCGAGATATCTTCTACCATCTCCTTGTACTCCAAAATGACGATTGGGTGATACCTGCTCCCCTCTCCATGAAACTTGGCCATGGTATCCAGCGCCTCCTCATGCCGATCATTCGCAATCAACCACCTAGGCGTCTCAGGCAAGAACGGGGAGCATACGAGCACCGTTCCTGCAAACACCATCTGCAACCATAGCGGAATCCGCCATGACTGCGAACCGTCGATGTGTTGCGTCCCATATGGCACAAAACTACCCGGAATACCACCGACGTACCAGAACGTGTTGAACACGCCTGTACACACACCTCTATAGACAGGATGTGCCATTTCGCTGACGTATGCCGGCCCTGCTGTCGAGGTGATGGCGACTCCAAGTCCTAAAACGAAGCGTCCGCCCATGAAGCCACCAAGATTGGTGCATGTTGCCTGCACGCAGGCGCCGACCATGATGATGCTACAGCCGATAAACATGCCCCATTTCCTGCCGCGGAAATCCGTTGCTGGACCGGCGACGAAAGAACCGACGAGGTTGCCAATGGTGTAGATGGCATAAACGATACCCGTGGCTGGGGTGCCGACGTCGAGATCAAAGCCAAAGTACTCGCGGTACTGGCGGTAGTCGTTGATTGCGCCCATGAGCGAGCCGTCGTAGCCGTTTATGCAGGAGTTTAGGGTGGCGATGAAGAGGCAAAGATAGAGCTGGTATGTATGTTAGATATGAAGGTAATGTTCAGTTTGAACACGAGCATTCTGACCTTGAACATCGCCTTTGTCCATGGCGAGACACCAGCTTTCGCTGTAGCATCAGCAAGCGCAACATTCTGCACCTGTCTGATTTCCGCCGTCACGCTGCTACGCCGCGTAGTGCTCGACCGTCCATCTCTTTTCTGATACCTCGTATCCATCTTGACCTCCGTCATGCCCATTGTGTAGAAATGTCTGAGTCTGTTCTCGCACGATTGCAGTCAACACAGACTTGTCCGGGCACTCAATTGTCGCACATGGCCCTCTCGACTGCAGGTCAGCAAAGCGAAACCCACAGTCCATGGGGTACGGCGCAGTCATATAATCCCATCACATCACGCAGCCACGGCTTTCGTACCCCAGCACACTTGCTTCCTTCCAGAACACCACTCGTCCAAGACGCCATAATCTCGACATCCCGGTTTGACGTGCATAACCGCCAACCACTCAGACGTTTACAGGTACCGATGATGACCGGGTATTTAGCCAGAAACATGCAGCTCGGCTAGGACCCTCACTCGCTCTCGATTGGGGCCATAGCCAATTCAGTGGCGTCCAGGAAATTTGACCATGTGTGTGATTGATGCGCTTTCCCATGTGTTGGTGGCCCTTGTGGTTTGCGACAAGCAGCTGGTGTTTCGTCCGCTGCAGGAAATGGTAGGTGGCCTGGACAGCCAAGCTCTGAAGTTGGTACATGTTCCGTGCAGGATCAAGCCACGGTTCGCGTGCCCCAGCAGCCAGTCCATCTATCCCGCGGTAAGACTCGACGGAAGACCATGATCGTCAGTCACGTTGTCACGCGAGCTTCCAGAACCCAATCTACTCCCGCCGAAACGCGGGGCGCCGAAAAAGCAAGTCAACACGTTGGGAAAACGTCCCTGGATCCCGCGAAGCTAGTTGGCGGACGGAAGTGCACGCGGAGAAGGACAACGCTAGAGAATCCTAGCCTCAGCGCTGTAGCACAGCGTTTCAACGACAGAAATGTCGTGGTTCTTCTTCAGATCATTCTTCGAAAGCAGCTGCGACATTGCGAGGATTTTTCGGCACCGTCCAGGTTTACCCCATCTGAGCGCCGCCGATCGCGCATGCCGAGTGCGCTTCCATCGCCCGCTGGTGAGCCCATAGATGAAGTCGCTATATTAAATACCCCACACCACTATATAATTCTGTCACCACTTCGTAGCCTGTCCCACGCCGAATGACCTGAATGGTTTGTCTCAGCTCACTTTGACCGTGGAGGCTTAGCACGCACACGTCGAAGTCAAAGTTACAAATGCCCTTCAGTGGGCAAAGCGATTGCACCAATTGAACCATCATTAGCACTATTGCACCCTAAATCTGACATGGCCACGCAGAGCCCTGAGTAGCCATGAGAAGTATTACGCCAACACCAATTTCAACATCCGTCATGCTATACATCGCGCTTTTGCCAATATGCGGGAGCCATCGCAACTTGAAACTAGTTGCTGGCTGGATGAACACATTAATAATACCACAGAATTAAACGCCGTCGCCGCTAGAGTGATCCAATCAAGCTCAATCGTAGGAAGAGCAAGAAGACAGAGTGAAGAGTTGCTTATAAAGAAAAGGGTGATGGGATTGCACCATCGAAACCAGAGATGAGAGAGTCGGAAGACCACCAGGGAGATGTAGTGATAATTGCGCATGTTTTTGATGGCCAATGCAACAGAGCGCGAGCTCAAACATGTTCGGATAAGTATCGTCCAACGCAGATAGGCGAAGGCATTGGCAGGGTTGCTTCCCAGAGGGCTCGTTGTTCCTGTAGCTGACGTTTCCGGTTGTCCGAGTTCTTGTCGAAGTGTTGCATATTCCGGAGTAGTGATGCCTTAGCATCGTCCTTGCTAGCAGCATTCATAGAGTCGCTCCATGTCCGAGACCTGATGTGTCCGGTCCTCCTTGGCGTGGGTGTCGAGGCGCCGTCGCCTTGCGAGCCCAGCTGATCTGAACCAGCTTTTCTTCGCACACGCCGATGCCTTTCCAGCTTTCCGAATGCGTCCATTGCCTTGTTCTGCTCCTTGTAATCAATGTATCCCGGGGCGTCTCGGTCGAGTGTAGTGGCTTTGGTGATGATCGGAGATCCGGGCAAGGTAACACTGTCAGCACCCTAAAGAGAGCAGACAGTTAGTAACTTTGAGGAGCATAATGAGCCGGCTGAAGGCAAAGTCAGTAAGGGTGCAATCTATACTATCGATGGCTCTGAAGGGGACCCTTCACTCCGTAAACCATCACACGCGGTACGTACTGGTGAATTGAGCATGCTCTGACGCTTGTTCCTGCTCTTCTTGATGTGACTCTTAAGCGCACTAGAATCCAAGGGCTTGAGGAGCTCGAAACTGCAAAGCAGCTCTCCTGAGACCGACATGACGGCACCCCAATTGTCGAATTCGCCGCAGTACTACGTTGTATTAGCAGTGTGTGAGTGAGCGAATATCGTCTGCTTACGTTTGGCGCAGAAAATACGGTCACCAAGACACGGTCATTGAAGAATTCGTATCCATCTTCCACCACCATATGTGCTCGACAAACGAGATCGAAGTCATGCCGTTGCAGAAACTCCATGATGACCTTCTTACCGAAGCAGTAGCTAACACCTCTTTCGTTGGACTCCCAGTCGTTCTCCATGTCCGCTGGATCGCTCCATAAAAGGTCGTTCAATAGCCCGTAGTCTGGCACATCAGTCGGACGGGCGATCTGACGGATGTCGTCCATGTGCGACAAGCTCGGTGACAGCCCACCGTGGACACAGAAGATCTTCTGCGCGACGATAGCCGCAATAGGCAGGGTATTGAATGTATCCACGAAAGCCTTCCATACTTTGATGTTGCATCTTCTCTTGCACTCGTCGTAGAAACCGTAGACTCGCGTGACATTTGCGCACTCGTGGTTGCCGCGCAGGAGGAAGAAGTTCTCGGGAAACTTGAGCTTGTAGCAGAGAAGCAGGAGGATCGTCTCCAGACTTTGCTTGCCGCGATCGACGTAGTCGCCTAAGAATAGGTAGTTCGAGTTGGGTGGGAAACCGCACATTTCGAACATGCGGATAAGATCAGTGTACTGCCCGTGGATGTCGCCTACAATCTTTACTGGCGCCGACAGTTCTAGCAACGCTGGCTGGCTGAGGAAGACCTCTCTGGCGGCCGAGCAAATCGCGAAAATCTCCGCATTCTTCAGACTGACGGTCTTGGTAACCTTGCCTGCGTAGGCCGCGTCTAGCAGCCGCTGGATCATGTCGTCAAGATCCATGGACTTGAGCGCACTGATCTCCATCGGCGATCCTTGTCCGTCGTTCGCTGCAGGTGGCTCAGGAATCCTTGGAATCGGGTGATCCTTCTTTTGCAGAATGGACTCTCCTGGTTGAGCCGAGGCGAGCGGCACCGAGGCGCCAGATGGTGGGATGTCCGAGACATGGTCGACTTCACCTGTCTCTTGTGCCTTGCTCACTCCTTCGTGTGCGGTCCCTTGTGTAGCACCCTGGATGGGCGAAGGAGGTGGTTGTTCCTCGTCTGGGGACGTCGGCTCAACTAGCGCATTCTCAGTACTGATTGTCTCTGGGGCAGGTGCAGGTGCCGAAGCAGAAGCCACCGAGCCTCGCCGGGAGCTTTTGCCTCCACGGCTCTTGTCCGATCTCGTTGAAGCAGCGTCTGATTTGTCGGGCTTCCCGTTCGCATCGGTCAGGTTGGCGACGGAATTGCGTGGACTGTCGGTTTTGCCTGTGCCCGGGATCTTGTTCCGCAGCGAGGTGCGCAGCGAGCGCGTCGAATCTTTGGTGTCGGACCGCTCGAAAGAGCGGTAGTACTCACGTCCTAGAGGAACGCCATCGGCACCGCCCTTTTCGCCCTTGGCCTTCTTCTCGCTGGACGGCTGGTTGCCCATCGTGGCCGAGCTGCTTCAAGCGACAGTCGGGGGGTTCGTAGTGGAGTGAATCGATATGTCACGAGGGAGAGAGTATCGGTCCTGCTGGCGGGCTAGCAGCGACAGCGGAGATGGCGATTCGCAAGGGCGAAGCGGTGACGGCCGTTCTTTCCTCAACTCCGCGAATGGCAGTCACGACTCTCGAATATAATTTGGGCAAGGTAGGTACTTGTGGCAGATGCAAGTGTTAAGGCGGCCGGTAGAGGCGGGACAAGAAAGCGAGAAAACGAGCCTCCGTCGGCGCTGTCGTTATCTTCTTCGAAGGGCTCTGCTTGTGCCAGGCCGGCGAAGGGGAGGAGGCGACGGGGGAATGTTCCAAGTTCCGCTTGCGCGCCAGAGCGGTGGTAGGTGGGCGGGAGAGGGCTGTGTAGGGCTCACGATGCGCAGAGTGGGCTCATGGGGCGCTGATGTAGTTGTGCTGGCGGTGATCTCGAGCTCCTAGCAACCAGAGGCGGGGATGCAGCTACCTGGTAAGCCGCACTTAGTAAGGACACGAGCCCGCAGTGACGCCGTGGTGAGGGCGGCGTGCGAACCTCTACTAGCGGATGAACGAGCGCAGACTAGCCAAAGTCCAGGCGGGTGGGCAGAGGGCGGCGATATTCTTTACGCGTCCTACACACAGTGATGAAGAGTGCCGGCCGGAAATAAAGCGATAGCGTCTGTCTAGCGAGGGGCACAAAGGACGACGAGGAATCCGCACGAGAGCGAACGAAGAGGTTCCTGTGATTTGCTACTTGGGGCGTGACTGGGATTCTGCGCCAAGTCTTTATGGGACGAGGATGATGCTCAGCCGTACGATGCGAACACACAAAGCAAGCCTCTTCCACGACATGACTAGGGACACCTCTCTGTTTGCCAGCAAACCAAGACAACGGCTCAGCTGCTGTCTTGCCTCGTGGAAGCGGCTCTCGTTGCTTGTTTGACGCCAATGTCTGAGGCAGACAAGAGCAGCTTGCACTTCACGTTTCTCCACGGAATCAACATCATACGTTCCCCACTGCTGGACTATCACATCACAGACACGCCGCGGACGGACTTCTTCATTCAATTTCACTTCACGCACGAAATGCTCACAGCACGCTCCGTGTCCGCAGAAATATTCACGCATTTTAGACTTGCACCCAACAGGCGAGGCAATTGAGACATTTTCTCTTGCGGCCCAACCTTATTCAACATAGCCCCAGGACCGAAATGCGCGCACTTGTGCATGGTATGAGCTCTGGAGAGCTGGAGAGGCGCAAATGCCTCATATCAATCATTGTGGTTCATGACTTGGATTTCATCAAAAGTGTACATCAACGGTCGCTAACACATATGACGTGAGACTACCACCAAGCCGTGGCGCCAAGCCCGAGACCCGACGACGAGGGCTTGGGTCCCGCGTGACCTGGTTTGGAGAAGTCTTGGGCAAGAGATGCAGACTGTTGCGTGTCCTAAGAGCTCGCTTGCAATTCATACACATCGTTGACCATTATAGCTTCGTTCCTAGATTCACGTGGATTGCCTGTCACCGTCAGTACATGAGCTGCTGCACCGAGCACGATTCATACCTTCTTGTTGGTGTATGCCTCGAGGCCGGCTTCACCCAGCTCTCTCCCGATACCGCTCTGCTTCACGCCTCCGAAAGGAATTCGAGTGTCAGAGTCGTTGCTTGAGTTGATCCAGACCATACCAGCGTCGATTGCTCGAGCTACACGGTGAGCTTTGGTGATGTTTTGGGTGAAGACCGCAGCTCCAAGACCATATGAAGTGTCATTGGCGCGCTGGACAGCCTCATCCTCCGTTTTGAAGGAGCTGATGGCAACGAACGGGCCAAAAACCTCTTCCCGGTAAATCTTCATATGGTCTTTGACGTCTGTGAAGATGGTAGGCGAGATGAAGAAGCCCTTGCCGCCCACATTCTTGTGAGCCTCTCCACCAGCTACGAGCTTAGCTCCCTCGGACTTCCCAGACTCAATGTATGATAGGACGCGCTCAAACTGAGCCTTGGTGACTTGTGGCCCCTGGAAAGTATCGTCCTTGAATGGGTCGCCCACTATGGACGTGTTCTTGACATGCTCTTTAAACGCCTCGATGAATTTGTCATAAACGGCCTCCTGTACCAATATGCGCGATGTCGCCGTGCATACTTGACCTTGGTTATACCTCCAAGATGTTAGTAGATATGCGAGACAGACAGTTTCATTGCTCACATGATACCAGTGTGAGCCCACTTCACTGCTTGGTCGAGCTCAGCATCGTCAAAGATAACCAGCGGCGACTTTCCTCCAGTTTCAAGAGTAATGTTCTTCATATTCACCGCCGCCATCTTCATGATCTCTTTTCCGGTGGCTGTTGAGCCGGTGAAGGCAATTTTGTCCACGTCCATATGCTGTGCAAGGGCTGCACCTGCTTTCCTTCCATCTCCGTTGATGAAGTTGACTACACCTGGCGGGAATCCGGCTTCTTTCACAAGATTCCCGAGATACAGGATAGAAAGTGGTGTCTGTTCGGCAGCCTTGAGGACGATGGTGTTACCAGTGCACAGCGCAGGGCCCAGTTTCCATCCTGCCATAGCCAGAGGAAAGTTCCAGGGGATGATCTGCCCACACACACCGAGAGGCTCGCGAACTGTGTAAGCCAATTTGGCGGGTGAAGTGTCGATGACGGTGCCATGAATCTTGTTTGCGTACCCGGCATAGTATTTGATAGTGGAAATGACGTCGCCCAGGTCGTCATTGAAGGAAACTGAGTAGGGTTTGCCGTTGTCCCAAGTCTCAATGGTGGCTAGCGTCTCCCTATGCTCATCAATGAGCTGAGCAAACTTGAACATCAGATCGGCTCGAGCATTGGTGTCCATGTCTCGCCAGTCGGGGTTCTTGAATGCCTTCCGCGCCGCTGCCACTGCGATGTCAACATCTTCCGGGCCGGCTGCATAGACGGAGCAGATTTCTGTTTCATCACTGCCGCCCTGTCAGTCAAGTGAGCATGTGCAGTTGGATGATGGCACGTACCTGGGGTTGATAGTGGTGATAGTCTCGCCAGACTTGGACTTTACAAACTCATTGTTGACGAAAAGACCGCGGGGCTGCAGGTACTTGTGTCCATTCGGGGCCGTAAGTTCAACGAAGAGATCCGACATGCTGGCAACGGCAGAGTAGTACCTGACTAGATTGCGAGGTTGCGAATTGATAGCCCTTCGGATGGAAGAGGGGCGAGTTGCGGAGCGTGATAGATGAAGAGAAGCTCTCGAGAATGCGGAGCAGAAGCTGAGCATGTCTCTGGCCGGCAGAGGAGACAGCTCACTAATCTATAGGCTGGCTACGTTTCTGACAAACGGCCCATGGAAGCTTCCCAAGTGGTGGAGGACCCCGCGGTGATGACGATAGCTAGCTTGTTCGCGTCGAACTGCTCTTTTGGGTTCCTGCACTCCACACTCCACTTTGTACAGACCTATCGGTTGCATTTGCGCTCGCCGCATACGCATTCGTGTACATATTGCATGCGTTGGTCCGTTGTGATGCTTACAAGAGCGTCGAGCGACCGGGCGGCCGATGCTGGAGGTGAGCGCGTTGCGACGCGCCTTGCATGGCTGAAGCTACCCCGCCATCGCGCTGGCTGTATCCACCATGGCTGCAGGAACAAGGCACTGATCGCGATTGTCAACAAATAGTATACACGAGTGTAGCTACAACACTTCGAGACGGCCGCCTTTACACTTCTTCAGCACGAAACAACCCCGTGCACTCACTCATGGACATGCAGAGCGACCCGCCCATGGACGCGCCCCTCGACCCAAACCGCCCCGACGCCTCGATAAATATCGACCACTCACTAGGCTATTGGAACAGCGTATCCTCAGACGTCAATGGTATGCTCGGCGGCTACCCACAGACGTCGCGCATCGATCTCCAAGGCTCCTCCAACTTCCTGACAAAGCTGCGACGCGGCAAGACACCGACGTCGAAGATACCTCTGCAACCCCTCGAACGCGTCGCCGATTGCGGTGCTGGCATTGGGAGAATCACCAAGGGCTTGCTGCTGGGCGTCGCAAAGAAAGTGGACGTCATCGAGCCGGTGAAGAAATTCACGGATGAGCTGGTGCAGAGTTTGGGCAACGGAGAATACGCGGGCGATGGCGTCAGCAACGACGGCAAGGGTCAGGTGGGTGAAGTTGTCAATCTGGGACTGCAGGACTGGCTACCTGAGCCCGGCGCATACGACGTGATATGGAACCAATGGTGCGTGGGCCACTTGACCGATGCGCAATTGGTCGAGTACCTGCAACGGTGCAAGAAGGGGCTGAGGCCAGCGAGGGAAGGGAAGGGAGTTAGTCGGGCATGCATCATCGTCAAGGAGAATCTGTCGACGGACATCAGACAGAAAGACATCTACGACGAGGAAGACTCGAATTACACGCGATCAGATGACAAGTTCAGACGCCTGTTCCAACAGGCGGGGCTGAAGATTATCGCTACAGAACAACAGAGAGGCATACCCAAGGAGTTGTACCCGGTCAGGATATACGCGCTGAAGCCCGAGTGAAGCTGATGAGGCATAAAAACCGGCCTTGTGTGGACATTAAATCATTTTGATTAGCTGTATATGATACCCCATCGTGCATGAAATGCTTCACAATGAATCCGTGGTATCGCGCTGTTCACCCAAAACGCCGCGCAAATGCTGTTCGGATCCGCCCGGGTCTCTATCGCTGATTCGCCGGTGCAACCTCCCCGGAAGCCATGAATCGGTGTACAATACTCAGACTCATCATCGGCGCCCCAGGCACAGGTTTGTGAACCGAAGGCGGCGCTCGCTGCATGACCACAACAGGTTCAGGAGCCTGCCCTCTCGGTGTCTCCGCGTCTTCAGATTCCTCCTCATCCTCCTCATCCTCCATGTCTTCATCCCCATCCGGCGTCTGGCCGTCATTCTCAGCGCCCCCTTCTTCTGCAGCGTCGCCAGTCAACCTCGTCATAAATTGCCTAGCCTCCTGGTACTTCTTGTCAAAAGCCGTCTTATGCCCCAGACCCCACAACTCCACAAGGTCATCTTCATCCAGCGTGCCCTTGAACCGCTTCGTCGAAATATCAGCGACACAGCCCTCGCTATCATCATCATCATCATCATGCTCCTCCTTTTCAGTCTTGACATCAATTCTTCTGGGCTCGATATTCCACCCGCTGGGCACATATGCAAACTCAGCCGCCTTTCTGAGTCGATCCTCCACCCATCTCTCCTCCGGGGGTCCCAGCCTCTTATCTAACAACGCAGCCGCCAAGCCAGCCAGACCCTCATTGTGTATGGGAAACGGCGCCTGTGGGAAAACATGCAGCGCCTCTACTCGCTCAGCATGGCCCTCGTCCGCAGTATCAATATACCGCATGCGCTGGTTTCCTTTTTGATCGACCATCGGCCGGCCATTAGCATCGCGGTACACTTCCTCTCGGTGTTTGTAGAAGCCGTTGATGTACTCGTTCACAGACGCTAGTTGGGATGTTGCTGCCTTGTACATGCGCATGATGTCTGGGTTGGGGAGGGCTTCGCCGCGAAAGAGAGCTTGTTGCATGTCATTGTGCGCTTTGTCCAGGACACCGATCATGGGCATTATGCGGCCCCGGAGCGTCTCAAGGACCTGGAGGTCCTCTCGGCTTGGAGCGCCGAGGAAGTTTTGGTTCATTGTTGTTGTTGCTGAGAAGCGTAGATCCGAATGCCTAATTGCCCTTTCCCTTGCTCTTTTATTCTGAGTGACAATTGTCTTGATTTGCAAAGTTTCTTTAGGTTGACAGTGAAATTGATGTGTGATTGTTGAAGTCTCCGTGTTGTTGTTCTAGGTTCGTGGTTCTATAACTAGCATTGAGAGCCGTTGGAGCTTAGTCGGAACGGGCATAGCGCGCTTGGCATTCAAGCCTATCACCACGCTTCCCTGCGGTAAGAGCAGGTACGATCACAATACCGTCACATTCGACTTCAAAATAACAGCCTCGAAAAACAATGATACCAATCTGACTTGGGATGAGTCAGAACACCATAAGCGACTTGCTTTAACGGGGCAATCGCATGTGCCTGCTACTTTTTCGAACTGGTTACATAATGTGTTGATACAGGTGGTTGTTAGCTCTTATAGAACTCTGAATGGGACCTTCCAAGTTCGAAGCTTATTGATACTTCATTCAGACTCAAAATCAGTCGGGCTTCCTGCTGTCGGACTCAATGACTCCCCGCGCTAGGTAGTACAATCACCTGAATACAACATAACAACATTTGTTATTGTCGCTGTTTTCCCTCACCGGGCTTTCCTAGTAAGTCTCACCTGTAGGCTACAGCCCCTCTGCTATTTTAGTGGATCAGCGGGTAACCCATCCTGTAGCCTGAGGCTATATAATATACAACATTTCATCGTAACGATACGACTCTGCTACAAACCTTCAACCCTCTCTTAATCATGGCCGATCAAACCTTCAACTGGGCAGGCTTGCCAACAGAGCTGAAAGAGCGAATTATCCAGTGTTGCACACACCAGCCACTGGAGCAGGGAGATTACAGGCAGAGGTTGAGTCGCTGGAATGATCGCCGTAGACCAAGAGACATTCGCCGCGAGTTCGGGATCTACGAGATCGTCGACAAGCTTACCGACTGGTACGCGCTGCTTGGTGTATCACATCAAGTACGTGCCATCACCCTGCGCCTGTGCTTCATCTACCATGGCGGCTTCACTCTCTTGTCAACTTCATGTCACAGCCTGGACAGTGCCCTGAACCGCCTCGGCCGCTACTATCAGATGACAAACGACAACGGTCGTCCCACGGGTGACAGTGCAAAGGCTCTTGCCGACAACTACAGGAACTACCCTCGCATCTATCCCCAACTCAAACAGTACGCCACCTTCCGTCATGGCCTCCGCCACATCGCCCTCTCCATGGGCTTCGTTGCGTACATGCACTTCTTCAAAGTCAACGTCGGTAGTTTCAAGCAATATCTGCTTCCCGGCTCAATCTCATACGAAGTCTTCGATAAACTACCAAACTTGAAGCATCTCACCTTCCAGCTGCCTCGCAAGCCACGCCAAGGCTGGCGCGATACGCCTGGACAGCCCGGCCCGCCATTCTTCTTCCCGGACTTCCCTTGTCCACGTCTCCTTCACCGAATCATCTACGAGTGCATCGCAGAGTTTTTGACGCTATACCCTCGTATCCACGTCTACGAATTCGTAGACGCGGATGAGCAGGAGCGGTACGAGGACCTCCGTGCAGCCGCAATCCAGAATCGAGACTGGAGCTCGGCTGAGTTGAAAGAGCTGTATACCGAGTGTGGAGGAGGCGTGGAGCTCGACGAACCAGTGCAGCCTGGAAGCTGGCTAGTCGAGGAAGAAGAGGTGGATTCAAACGAGTTGGTCGTAGGTCAAACAGATGATGCGGAACAGGAAGATGATTTCTTTCCACCAAAGTGTCGCTGTGTAAAGCAGTGCTCTCAAGTCTTCTGCGAACAGGAGGCGAAACGCAGGAACTATCGTGCGCATGGTGGCGGATATCACTGAAGCTTTGGACGAGCGGTGGTTGATGTATATTGAATGAATTGATATGATAAATCTCTGTTTACACTACATCATCTGCCTATCAAGTGAATGTGCTGAAATGAGCTAGGACCGGGCTATTACTCGCTAGTCTGACGTGTATAGAGGAGGTCGCGCAGTTCAATAAGCAAAATACAGGTCTCTACGACACATCACGCTGCAAGTTCATGCCTAATCACAATCCTCGAGAGTAACTTCAATAATGTAATAATGTCGTTCTTCTTTCATATAATCATCATATCTATATGAGTATTATCCCCACATGCCATTCGTTGAATCTCGGGTATAATAAAAATTTCGCAACGTCGATATCCGCCACGGGTCGCTCCATGAACCAGCATGTCGCAATCCAGCCGTGAGATATGATATGCATCAGTCATGGCTTGCGCCTATAAGTTGTAGTCGTAAGTCGATGATGATGATGATGGTGATGATGCAGCCTTTTGTTTCCGCTATGCATAAAGAAAACGAACGAGTGGGTATAAGGAAAATCTCAAATCTCGCTTGAACGCAGCAAACGCCGTTGAAAAACAGAAACAAAAGCAAGGACCCATTATAGTTTAGTGTGGTTGTTGTGAGGTTCCAAAGAGCCTATTAGGAGCGCAGCTCGTGTGGTGAAAGGAAAGATGATGGGTGTTAGACGCTGACGGTTCGTCGGACGCCGATTTCGGGCTTCTGGGCGTACCCGATGAGCATCTTGAAGCTGGTGCCCCACTTCTCGCATTCGTTGATGAGGGCTTCGTCGCGCCAGATGCTGTTTTCGAGAAGGTTGCCGGAGATCTCTGCGCCGGGCTCGCCGGCTTCGGGAAGGACGAGGGACTCGTAGCAGCGGGAGTACCACCAGCGGCCGACGCGAGCGACCATATCGGTGATACCATTGTCGGTGGATTCAGAAGGTTGGGAGGCATTGAGGAGGTCGGAGAATGAGACCTCGGGCTTGGGGCCTTTGGCAGTGAGGTTGCTGTCATTCTTGCTCTTTGAACTTGCGTTACTGCCGGTGCGCTTGGTCGTCGATGTTTTCGCATCGTGTGGGCTGGGTAGTTTGCCTGCAACAGGTACTCCTACGACGCATCGGTTGCATTGGACGAAGCCCTTGCGGCCGATGCCAGCCATGATTTCGTCGCTGATGTTGCGTAGGGAAAGAGTTTCGTCGGCGACCTGCATTCTCATCTTCAAGCCGCGGACGGCACGGCGGGCACGGTTGCCCATGTTGACCAAGTCAAGGTCGAGAACGCTGAACTCGAGGTAGCCGCCTGGTCGCAGGACGCGCTTCGCTTCGCTCAAAATAAAGCGATGTACAGAAGGCGGAAGCGCAGTTGGGAATCGAAGGACGACACATGCGAAGAAATGCATCGGGAACGGAAGGGCATTCGTCAGTGATTCATGGCAGATGTGGCGGTGGTTTTCGAGAGTCGACCATGGCTCAGCGACACCATTGCTAGGTACAGCGGATGAAAGGCCGGGTCCGACATCGTAGACTGTCGCTTCAGGATAGGTAAGGGCGCAGTAGTATGACCAGTCCTTGCCAAGACCATCAATCACGAGCACGCGGTCTTCGCTCGGGTCCTTCAGGTCAAAGTGAACAGGGCTGAAGAGCACGCGACCGAAGGAAAGCCATTTGCTTGTCATGAGCGCACCAAAACGGAGATTTGCCATGGAAGCGAGTCCATCCGCCTGAGTCTCGGCGATTTCCATCAAGCGAGAGTCTCTGTATCTGTTCGCTGCAGCACTCTCGCGATCTTTGCTTGATCGCGAAGTTATAGTGGCTTTCGACTGACGAGCGCTCAGTGGCAAATTGGCAGGCAGACTTGATCGAGTAGAACGCTTTGTGGCTGAGCCCGTGGACAAGCGCGGGCTAGAAGGTAGGCTTAGTCGGCCAGTGACTGGATCAACCACGCTGATCTTCCGTTCGCCATATTCTTGTAGGAAGTCATTAAAGGATGCTTCAGACGTTGGAGATTGAGTCGAGTGCAGAACGGCGAGCAGGCGAGAACGGCGCAGATGTAGCGACGGGTACGATACCTCCTGGGTTGAATGGTCTGACTGCGAGGACTCGCATTGCGCCTTCGTCCTCAGCGGCAATGGTTCAAGCGATGGGTGCTGGCTTCGAACAATGGCTCGATCTTGGCTCGTGCGCGAGCTGACAGGGGAAAGGACTTCGTCGAGGAGATCGTCGTATTCATTCCACAACTCGTCGTCGGAAAGCGGTGCTCCGGGACCAGGTAAGACGGCAGTGCCAAAAGCGGGGGCAAAGCTCCAGATACCGGAGCTGCTCGAGTAAGAAACTTCAGAGTCTTTGCGAGGTGGAAACTTGAAGAACTCGCTGCGTGTCGATTCGTCGGAAGGGGGACTCATCGTGGCAATGGCTGATCCGTGTGTAAGCGCGCTAAGGCCATGCAGAATGGGATATGGTTCGGCCGGTCCAGCTGTTGCAACCATTGAACCAATAGAGTCAAACGAGGTACGATAAATAGCGGCTGGCCTTGGCTGGCCAGCTATGAACGGGCGTGAGAAGGACCGCGAAGACGGGCGGCGTGGTGCTTGTCGGGTTGAGACGACTTGTGGTATGCGACCGACCTGAGGCAAGCGACTAGGTCGAGGCGGCGGGCTTGTAGGCAGCGGGCCTGGCGGGGGAAGATGTTTGGGAGACGCCGTAGTATCTTGAACTGGCGCAGATGTCACGGGAGCTGCGGCCGGGGCTGGATTGGGCGCTGTTTGCACCGGGACCGCGTTCTGAATCGGTGGTGAGGGAGGACTGAATGGTGATGATGGAGGCGAAAGATCCATTGGCGTGAGGTCAATAAGCGATTGGCGTGCCGAAGTTCGAGGGGCATATTGGATGTTAGTGTTGAGGAAGAGCTTCTGGGGTCCTTGCTCCTCTTGCTGATGGGGTTTGCGTAAAGTGACTTTTGGCGAAGCAGAGCGGACAGGTGCTGCTGTGCTGGATGAGAGGATAGGCTTTGGTGGTAGCAGCATAGACTGCATCCTCTCTTTCCTCTCTGGCTCGTCGTCAGAGAGCGCACCCCCTGTACCTTCATCCCCTGTGTTAGCCTCCTTCATCAATTCCTCGATGTCGTTCATGTCAAGACCCGTTTGGTCCATCAATGCATAGTGCGCAACAGACCGAGAGACGGATGCAGCCGCAGTGTTGGCAGCGGGAACCACAGCAGGTGTGTCTGCCCGCGGAGCTGCATGAGCCCGTTGAAAGAAGTTCCACTTTTTGGATGATTTCGGCTGCTCCTTCTCCACCTTGGCCTTCTTCGACGACTTTAACCATCTACTTTCTTTGCCCTCGGCAGTTGTATCGGTGGTAGAACCTTTGCGACCTTTCTCTAATGATTGTTTCCCAGTCGGTTCAGGAGTCTTGACTGCACGTGACGTACGCCTCGATGCCAACGTTGGCAAAAAGGACCTCTTGAACTCTTCGTCACTTTCAGATGGCCGCCTTCGACCAAGGGGCGTCTTTTCCCTGGGAGATCGGCCACGCATCGTATCAGGCATCGCCGAAGGGAGCAGCGTCGGCTTGTTCGCAAAAGCGTTTTGAGAAGTGTTACTGCTCGTCTTCTTCAACTCATAAGCAGACTTTGCTGACACGTCTAGACTGCTGCTGCTGTGCATTGGTTCCGGGCTACGCGATAGCTCCGTACTGTTACCAGTGCCTCGAATGACTCTGGGTGCTAGCCGATTGAGAAAGAAGTCGTCCATATCAGTGCTTTCTGTGCTTGTCATGCTGCTTTTGCGGCTCGATGGTGTCCGATCAAGGCTCTCTGATGTGGTTCCAGCACTTGCAGACCTTCCGATACTGGTTGCACTGATGGAGCTCCCACTGCGACCACGAGCTGAGTATTTGCCGTAACCTTCATGTCCTGTGCCAGCTACTGGGCCCTTGCGCTGAAGTTTGTTCTCGGTCTTCGTAGCGGGTGCAGGGTCCGTCTTCGTACGTCGAGTGAAGAATCCAAACCTGGGTGTTTTACTCGGACTAGGGGCCGGAAGTGGGGCTGGGGCTGGAAGTGTGCTTGACCGCCGTGTGTTTCGATCAGTTTGGCCATCAGGTGTTGGCCCGCGCGAAGGTCCGCGGGAGTACAACGGTCCTGGAGAAGGAAGTCGGGACGGTGCTTTGGCTGGCACACCCACTTTAGATCTTGCAGCCGGGCCAGGCCCAGTCTTAGACTCTGTAGAGCTCGTCCGTCTGTGCGTCGAGGGAAATACCATCATGTTGCTTTGCACAATTGGGGAGGGCCCGCGGATGCCAGTAATTTCTGGAGTACCATCTCGACTTGGTCGTGCTGGTCGTCGTAGCGCTGGAAGCGATTTGGGCGATTGATCCACTAAATGAGCAAACTCTGGGGGCGCTTGAGTTCGAGTCCGTTCTCCAGAGTTCGGGTCGCTAGATGGAATTGAGGGGCTTTGTGGTAAGGCGGTAAGTCCATCAGATGGTTGCTTGTCTCGAGGCTTGCCACGCTCTGTCACGACTGTTGATGCGGAAGACGAAGACGTGGAAGATTCGCGCACAATGGAAAGGGTGTGTGGAGTCCGGGTGCTGGTCTCGTCTGGCGTCCTGTGGCGAGTGACCGGCGGCCGGCTTTGCAACGGACTGGCTTGTTTTGTGCGATGCGAGTTCCGCGAAAGCGCGGTAGCTGGTGAATATGACGACATCGACGTGGGCGTAGACGAAACACTGAACGGTCCAGGCGATCCCGAGTATCTCGTTGAGGGTGTTGCAGAGAGAGCATACTGCGGTGTAGGTAGCTGCAAGATGTCCGTTGACCCAAGATCGTAGCTATAGAGGCCTCTGTCAATTGCATTGACGTCTGGATCAGAACGTGCAAATAAAGTCGATGAAGGTGGAAGCGAAATCCCCAAGACTGTCTCAGAGAAGGGATCCTTGTAGCCACCAGGGATGCCATCCACTTGCTGGCTTTCCTCCTGTGAAGACATTGAGTCGTCCCTGATTTGCAAAGGTTGTCGACTACTAGCAGTGCCAACGCTAGTCTGTTTCCTCCTCAGAACGTTAGAGCGCGGGCTCTCGATGGTTGATGCAGATGATCCAGACGCAAGAGACGGTGTGCGGATGTTCGCAGGTACATCCAATTTTGGCAGGCGTGAGGTTTGGATTTGAGGAACAGTCCTTGTGAGAGGAACACTTGAGTGCTGAGGCTGTGAAGCTGTGCTCGAACCACTTCGCTGAAATGAGGCAGCGCTTCGTACAGGTGCCCTCGAACTCGCAGGGGCTCTGCTCGTGTGCGCCTTTTCATCTCGCGAAGGCCTCCTCTTCTGTAATTTGGAGTGACTTGTGGTAGGTCTCTCCGCTGTGATTGTGGTTATTGTGGTAGGAGTGATGGAGCGTTGCGGTAACCGAGTAATCGGTGCTCGGTCCTCAGTCCGCCTGGGTGGGACTGACTGTGACTTATGTGATGCCATGCCGGGTAGCCTTGTGTTACCCAACTGGATGTGCTAGAGAGGCTTGTGTGCGCCGAGTAACTCATGAAGGCATGTGCTTGATGGGCTGTAAGACGTTTGGATGGGGAACAAACACGACGGTGCTACCTGGGGTACCAAGAAATGCAAGTGCTTGGGGCCGTCAGACGCCAGCAAAATCAGCTCGGATGAATGCCGTCAAGCTATTTGATGGAGTGGGTGATGGCGTGAAGGCTAGACTGTGGGGACGGGTGGCGAAGATGGTATAATCCAGGAACATGAAACGGCAAGTCCATCAATATAAGCTGTCGAGCCAAAATGTACAACGCATTCGCAGACTTTCGGTGAAGACTGCTGCTCTTCCTCGTACGCCACTTATCCACTTATTCCGGCGGGTCCGAGTGCAGAGAGGCTGTGGCGCGGTTTTCGGCAATGCCCGACTTGGGGCTGTGTAAGGCTACGCGACTGTGGGCAAGAATCGACAGCGACACGTACAAGCAGCAACGAGACGCGAGGTAATGTTATACCTGTGCGCTAGATCTCGCTCACGCGTCCTCCCGTCTTGACGGCCTTTGGGGTAATTCAACCGTCTCTTGCCTCAGTGGGGCGGGTCCGCGGAAAGGCCGGTCAGTTAGTATACACCTGTCCAGAGGGCCTGTGCGAAGTGCCCGTGTATTAGGTGGCGGATGTAGCAGGGACAATGAATGGCCTTGACGATTTGTTGGATCAGAGTGCTTTGCAGCAGCAGCCGGATCGAGAGACGGCTCACCACAGGATATGTATGAAGTCGCGACAAGCGCAAAAAGACGCGCACCGTCGACCCCCCAGCGACCATGCCAACGCCGGCGGCCTTGCAATGTTGGGCTGACCCGGGACGGAGCAGTCATTCTGGTTCAGTTACGGGCGCTTGCGCTTGGAGGACCGGGTGGAGTCGCGAGAGAAGACGTCCAGCCAGTTGCGTTGTTGAACGGCCATGGAGGGTGACGATTCGTGAAGAGCCCTTGTAGGCGGCGGTCTGATACGAGGGCCAATTGGCCTACCCATCCTCGCTAGTCGTCGTTTACCCACACGCTTCATGCCGTTGCAAAGCCTCAGGATACCTAGGTATCTAAACAAACTTCAAACCCCACAGGCTCCGTATACCGACGGGGGCTGTTATCGACAAGAGCTGAGTCACCGACTCTAACGACATGCTAACGATTGCGGCCATCGTGAGGCCGTGGTACTCGCTCCAACATGGTCGCTTTCAGCTCACTCTGCACCGGCCAACCACAACCATTGGATGCTGGGCAACGATCAGCCATCGCTTGTCTGCTTCACTATGAGAGGATGGTCAATCTGGGGCATTGACGGTTCGCATGCATCTCTCTGTATTCGGAGCTTGGAGAGATTCGTTGGGAAGCCTTTTCCGACTGGGGCTTGAGGCAATCAGAGCTCGCGGCCCAGAGACACGCCCAGGTCCTTCATGCAGAGGAGTCATATGCTCTTGACACCTTTTTCCGGCAATGCACGTCCAACGCTTTTTCTCATTCCCCCGTGACCGGCTGCAAACAACATTGAAACATGCTGCGGGATTCGCTCACGTGCATCGCAAGTCGGCAAGCCCGTGCGGTCAAGCTGGAGTGTGCAGCTTTTAGCGGCAGTACATGGAGGCTGAGTGTTTGATCGACCTTCGCCACGTTGACAACACATCAAGAGCATCGCGACGCCCGCCACAATCAACATCTCGAGGTTTCGCATTGTCGACGAAGGGCCGTTTCCTTGCTCGTTCTCAACAAGTCCAAGGTTTGAGTCGCGCCCCGTGTGGATACACGGCTTTCTTCGACTCCATCCCGCCATCCAGGTTAGATTCAAGCCACCAAGTGTGTCTACCCCGGTTCAGCACGCTCATTCGCCTTTCACCGGCGTGATAGTACGACGCTTGTCGCAGCGGATTTCGGTCATGTGATCATACCTTACTCAAAGAAGCAGAACATATCCTGTCAGACTGCCAATTAGAGCTCAAAGGTCTTTCGCAACAGGGTCACACGCCGCGGCTACACACAGGGATCGGAAGCCTGTGTCGACGACCACATGGGACTCCACAGAACGTGCCCTTTGCGATTGCAGGCCTCATTATCCGTGCCCCATGATCGAGACCATGCATGTTGATCCTGATCAGGATCCTCATCAAGATGTATGTCGTGAACAAGATCTCTAGAGCCCTGCTATGCGCAGTTCTCACGACGCATCCATCGCCACTTGCAGAAGTGACTGACCAGGTGATGTGCCTTTACGGCGGCTTAGCCACACCGGCATTTGCCCTGATTCGAGACTGCTGGATCTATTCTCAGCAAGAAAGCTTGATCGGCTTCACTGTAAATCAACGCCGCGCAAAACCACTAAAGCCATCATCCAGCGGTGTGCATCCCCCAGCTTCAAACCACATATCCCATCTCGATAGCCGCTGGTATGCAAAAGTGCTCGTTGGGCAACTTGCACCGGTTCAGCATAGTTTGGAGCTAGGCAGTCTCGCGCCCCTCGCTGCGTTCACTTTCTGGCCATAGTTGACGGAAGAGGGAGGGCGGCACGGAACGAGCGTAACTACCAACGATACTGAAGCCTCGGTAGCCCTGCATGTTCCTTGTGGAGCCCGGCCCGCAACGGGCAGTCAAACAACAAGGCAGTTCGTCGCGAATTGCGCATGCTAGATATGACATAGAGTTTGGGCTTGTGAAATGGTGCTTTGTCGTGGTTGGGAGAGGAGCCGCCGGCAAGTGAGGCAAGTACCGTTGTCTGTAACATCGTCATGAATCCTATTAGTGGCGCTTCGAGCAGCTGGCGCTTCGGTAATGGTGGTGAACTCGTCACACAGATTCGGAAACAGATGTGACGAGTCTGCGCTGGCGGAGTGTGAGTCATATTCATTTCGATCTTGGAAAGTCCAATCATTACTGTGTCAATTCTACTCTGTCATCGTGAAGAACAACGAAGCTGCGGCATTCAAGACAGCGAGTGACGGAACGTCACATGAATGAGAAAGCGTATTCGAGGTTGTCGACTGCAAGAGCCACTAGCGTGTTTCGACCTCATTTATCTCGAAAGAAGACATATGAACAACAAAAGTTCCAGTCTCGATCACAATTGCTAAGCTAAACACTATCATGAAATACATACACAACATCCAGTTCCATAGGTCGCGAAAAGTAGCCACAAAAAATCTAACTTCCACGTCGCAACTCCTCCGAGAGGTCACTTCCAAAGCACGTTCCCAACCCCCCATCCAACATCACCACCATCATCACCACCTCCAAAATCTTTCCCCTCCAACACACCACTACCACCACATTCCCGTCCCAAACAATGTCAAACCCCCAAACCGTCACAAAATACCAGGAGCGCGTCTACGCGGCCCTGCAACAGATTCCTGAAGGTAGAATAACCTCGTACGCCGCGCTCGCCCGCGCCCTAAACAGCAATCCCCGCGCCGTCGGCGGCGCGTTACGCGTGAACCCTTTTGCGCCAGAGATCCCTTGCCATCGATGTATCGCAAGCACAGGCGTACGTCTCAGCATCAACACCACCGTACACCTACGGCGAATTCTAACACGAGCAGTTTGTGGGCGGGTACAAGGGCGACTGGGACAAGGCGGCGAGCGGGCAGAACCAGACTTCGAAGCTGGAGTTGTTGAGGGTGGAGGGGGTGGAGTTTGATGAGAGGGGGTTTTTGGTGGATCGGGGGTTGTGGTGGGATGGGTTTGAGGGGGGGAAGTTGGAGTGAAGGAAGGGATAGGGGTGTGGAGTTTATTGTGTGGTGCTTTGGTCTACGTGTATGGTATATAATATAAGAAGGCTCCTTGAAGTCCATGTCGGATTGACATGGAAATTTGCGTGAGTTGCGTCTGGGAAAGGGAAGGCTGGTGGTCTATCTGCGGGGTTGGATATGGCTCTACGTTTAGTGTATTCCCTTCTTTTGTGCCATGACACATCGAACGTTGTCTAAACCTTATCTGTATCGTGGCAACTCCCTCACCAACGCCCTTTCTTGCCCACGAGCACGACCTCATCATCACTGTCTGCACCACGCTTCATCATTTCCGAGTCCTGCAGGCTCTCTGCGTGCCCAGCAGAGCTATCCAGACTCCTCGTCTCGACCTCTTCGACGTTTTTTCTTGCGCCATTGTGCTTCCCACCATATCCGTCCCTGTGTCCGCTCGCAATCTGGCTGCGGCCAGCATACGGATTCGTCTCGCTAGTAACAATATATTCCGTCGTACTCCGGATCTGATTAGGCTTGAGTACGCTGACGACGCGTTCGGGCGTCCTGTCGCCATTGTTTTCAGGACGGTAGTCCAAGCCGTCCAGCTCCACCGAGCTTTGATTAGAAGTGTGCGCGCCGAGCTTGGAGTCCGTCGTGTCTTGGCTGTGGGGGTCATTGTATTCGTTTGCGATGGCGGACATGCCGGGCATGCGGGAGTTCGTGAGGGCGATGCGTTTGATTAGGTTGGCCATGGCCATTTCGATGTTGAGCTTGACGAGGTAGCAGAGCGGGTGGAAGAGTATGTAGCTAAAACGCTCGATCAGCTTAGGAGGACGGAGTAGATATGTGGATGTTGGCTTACACCCAAGTTTTAGGCATAGCGGTAGCGGCGATGAGCATGATGTCCATGAGAAGAGATAGTATAATGATTCGTTCGTTGAAATGGACGAGTTTCTTGTACTTTGTGATGCCATTGGTGATGAGGTTGGTTTTGACGGTCTGCAAAAAGTACCAGTTCAGACCTAGATCGAGGACAAGAAAGATACTCTTCTCAGTGCGGTCCCAAACAATGCCGATTCGTGTCCATCGAGCGCTGATTTGCATCTGGGCTGGAAGCCAGACGGTAAATGCAGTGGTAATTACTATGGAAATGTAGGTAGTGACTCCAAGGAAGATGTAGTTCGAACGCTTTCTGTTGATGTCGATGACTCGGATGCGATTGATGATAATCTGGAACACACACATGATTTGGCATGCCCAGATGATTACTAAAGATTGTCAGTTCATAATACTGGAAGCAGAATATTGGATGTGTGCTTACAGTTCCCGAAATAGAGAGCGAAACCTGTAAATTGTTAACGCAGCACTGTTGAAGGCATCTGGGGAACACACTTGGTGGAACGTATCTCAACACATGCAAATACGCGAGTAAACCATGCGTGAAACAGACGATCATCGTTGTCCAGATCATCCACACATAGGTGCTCCGAGACGGATTCCTTGCCGCCTTGGTCTGGTTGTAACCCTGCCATACAGCGATGATCAAGTTCACGAGCGTCAATGCCCAGGGGATCGTGGAGATGATAACATCGGAGTTGGTGGTCGGGGGATCAATGAAGTTGGGCGAAATGATTGGGCCCCAAGGATCGTTGTTGGCATGTGGTCGGTATAGGTCATTCATGGTGTGCATATGATACAGGCGCGACCGCGGACTGCGTTCGGGCAATAAGAGGTACAGCGAGGTCGCCTGCATGTGCATACCCTTTTTATAAGGCATTCAGGAGTTCCCTGGAGCAAGAGAGATGCTCTAACTTTGGAGTCGTTTCCAGGTTCTAGGCTTGTGATCGAGTCTAGGAACCCTAAATCCCGCTAATCGACGCGGATTTCCCCCCCGATGCCATGGGGAAGGCAAAAACTTTGAAAGAAGTCGAATCTAGTATAGGATGTAGTTCGATGTGGCGTTCTGGAGTACACTCCGAAGTGTCCGCATTGGAAGCGATCAGCAAAATCTGGAATCAAGGTTTCGCCTCTCTGAATCGTAGGCGGATAGATCGATCCCGCTACCGCCTTAAGCCTAGATAGCTCCGTGCACAGGGCCTAGGGAGCGTAGAAATGCATGTGAATAGTGATTTGTATTTAATCCGACGATTTGTGTTGTTTAGGCAAAGTTGAATGGCTACTGGAGACTGGTATCGCAGAGCGAATGTTAGTATACCTGTATAGGCAATTTAGTATTGGGCTTGCTTCCTGTCTTAAGGAATCTCGGTACTTGAGCGACTCACATTCCACGACGCCAAATGGTAGGACAGCAACGCCAAATCCATGCATATTGTAACAGCCAGCCACTATCAAGTAATGTAGATTTGAAGAGGTCCCATGCTCTTAACCCCACACCCTGCACAGGACCATGCCTCCCATGCGCCTCTCGACACACTCTCTTGCCTCCAAGACACCGCGGTCTGTCGATATGAACATGCACTCGCCCGGATGTGTCAAGCCCTTGACGAAGCTCGATGGGCGTGTGCGAGTGATTTTACCCAGGTCTTCCGAGGTCAGCCAGATGCGGCGCGTGGGCTTGGATATCAGCTTCATGTTCCTCAGCACGGGCTCGTTCTGCCAGTACTTCAGGCCGAGCCATAAGCGGCGCTTTGCCTGGTTGTCGGGTACTCTGATTTCGTGCAGCTGCTCTTCCCCCAGAACCTCTTCCACGAGCGTCTTTCCTTGGTCGTCCACATCCACGCCCGCGGCATATGCGTGCCAGGGCCTCTGCTTGAGTTCTTTGGCCATGTGCTCCATGTGCTCGGGGCTTTGCTGTGCTTGCAGGAGGAATGGCTTGGGGGGTGTGCGCCCGGCAAGTGTGACAGACGAGAGGAAGCCCTCCCGCTGCAGGCTGAGGGCGAGGTTGACGTGCAGCTTGCAGACGGGTATTGACGTCAGACCGAGGCGCGCTTTGGAGGCATTTTGCAGATGTGAGCACACGTGTGCGAGGTTGACGAGAGACATGGTGGTGGGTGGCTGCGGCTGCCCGCAATGGGCTCTGGCGGTCGTTGCGGGCGGGAGACGTGGGACAGCGAGCGTGGGGGTGAGTGAGACGATAGCAATTGGGGCGCTGGAGCTGCAATTGGGCGTGATGTGTGATGTCGTCGAGCGATGCTTGTTGTAACAAAATTTCAGAGGTCCGCAGATCACGAGGGGCCGCGACCACCAGCCCTACGAATGGCGGAGTTATGCCGGACGGCGCCTACATGCTGGCCCTAACGCGTCCACGGGCGCTTCCAGGCGACACAATTAGAAGACGGTGCAGCTGGGGCTCGTCTCCCTGGGCTGTCCGTGTGAGAGCGGCCGTATATATTCAAAGCCTTCTGCAATTCTTGTCGTCTTGAAGCCTGCCACCAACACCATGCCTCCGCAGCAGGGCGAGGTTTCGCTCTTGACACTGTATGTCCCCACGCAAGTATCACAACAAGCCGCATACTAAGTCGACGACAGCTTCGCCGACATCCACTACTACATGTCCCCGCCGTCGCAGAAGCCACCCCACCACCGCTTCGACAAGGGCTCCTATGTCTACCTCTACCACAACCCCATCCGCCAGACGGGTCGCATAGAAATTGCAAACCACGCGGGCACCCCGGACCAAGACGCCTTTGCTGGCCGTAAGTCTGCCCGTCCGCCGTGCTCCGACATGGCCCACTGACCTTGGCTGCGCAGAGCTGGACACGGTGCGCGTCGAGCACACGTTCAAGCAGTCTTGCCTCTTCACCCTAACCGTCGACGGTTTCCGGAGCCCAAATGGCAGTCCTGCGCCAAGCCCTCACCAGGACACTTCCCAATGGCATTTGCCGACCCTCGACCCGAGCAACCAAAGCAAATACCTGTACAGGCTGCATACGCTAGACATGTACTTCTGGACCCCGGAGGATGCCAGTCTCTTCCAAGATTCGCTGCGGAGGGTGCTGCAGCCGCATCAGCTGCAGATTGTCGGCAACCCCAATACAATTCCTCTGCACACTGAGCACAAGAACGATGCGCTGAGCCCAGTGATTGCCAGGCTCGAGAGCGCAGCCATCTCACAGTCCAGTCCAAGTCCGAGTCTCAGTGGCACACAGCCGTTCCCAGGACCACCTGCTGCTCCAGCTTCAACATCGAGCACTCCCGCTGCACAGCCCGCATATGCCCCCATGGCTTACAATCCCGCAGCGCCTGCTGCACCAGAGCCCATTGCACACCGTGAGAAGACACCACCACCGCCCGATGCCGGCGACGGCACTGGTCTTGGGCAACCTCCATCGCAAGATGACCATGCCGCGCAGTATGGCAATCCCCTGCAGGCGTCATTCGCGCCGCAACCCACATCTGGTCCCTACAAACCAGGCCCGCCTGCTGGCGGCATAGGCTTCAGCGGACCTCCCAGCGTGCAGCGTTCAAACACATCAGGCTCATTTCCCGGGCCTCCACAAAGCCCACCGTCGTTCGCCCCGCCTCCTTCTGCGCCTCCGCCAAGTCAATTCGATGGACAGACTCCTCCTCCTGGCGTGCAGCGGACATCGACCATGCCGGCTCAGCAGTACGCCAACTATCCCGCATCGCCTGGCTTCCCGCCTGGCATGCAGTCGCCATCAGCCCATGCATCTCTACCTTCGCCTGGATTCCCTGCGCAGTACCAGCCCATGGCCTCGCCCCCTCCTGGCGGTTATACCCAGTTCCAGTATGGTAGCACAAGTGCACAGGTTCCTGCGGCGAATCCACATGCCGTCAGCCACGAAACCCACCAACAGCTGTACCGTCCGAGTGAGCAGGAGGCCGCCATTGTGGACAATGCAAATCCCAACCCAGAGCCGCGCAACTCGAACCTTGGTAAAAGGGTCGACAAAGTAGAGAAAGGCGTGGGGAGGTTCTTGAAGAAGCTGGACAAGAAATTCTAGGTGTTGTTGATAATACCAAGCATTCACATTTGAGACTTAGCAAGCGTTGTATTTAGCCAAGGAAACTCATCGCAAAAGATCATGCAATGCGCCATATGAATTGTGATGAGCATATGTGGCGGGACCCAATCAGAGCGCAGCGCTAGACGGCGGAAGCTCATGCTAGAGCTTCCACGGCAGGGGCCGCTAAGAATAGCAGCAGGTTTTGGGCATGACATTGTACATGCAGATTCGCCTCTGCCTCTGTGCTGATATGAGCAGCTCCAGTGTGTCAATTGCGTCTTTGGCAACTATCGAGGAGTGAGATTCTACCGACACGCTGCCATCTGACGCGTATCACAAGACATTGGCACAGGTAATCACGGCGTTACTATCAGCTCCCATGTGGCTGTGCTACACTTCCCGGATTCCTCCAGCAGCCCTGCATTGCGCACTTCTTCGCATCCCGGCCTCAGCTTAGGCCAAGACCGTTTGGCCGCAGCTCAGCCCTGGTAGCACCTGCGGAGATCCCGGATCCCCTCGTCGTGAACATCCCCTTGCTGCATCAACTCCTTCACCAAAACCGCTGCTTACTACAAAGCTTCACCCTCCCGAGCCTTCTTCGGCGTGGGCTGTCTCGGCCTTTGACAGCGATTAGTGCAAAACGGCACCGGCACCGAGGAAACGGGCACCCTAGGCGTAGGCGATCCACCTTCTCCGGTCGAGTGATCTCATCTTCCAAACAAGCCTTGCTGCGACGTTTCTTGGGTGAAGGGGTTGACGTTTGACGTCTGACGTCTGACAGCGGGTGCATGCGAATTGCGCACCATGTTGCTGCCTGCGCGGGACACCACGGACGACGGGCAAGATCAGAGAGAATTCAAGAACAACAAGACGTTCATTGTAGTACGTAGCAGACCGTGTACTCCCCGTCTTCCATCCGTCTTCCATTGGCTTTGATTCACTTGCATGCCGCGACAGGACTGGCTTACTGATATTAACCCGCCGTGCAGATAGCCGTCATCGTCGTTGCCGTCTTCGCAATCCTCATCGTCACATACTTCACCACAGCCAAGTTCCGCTTCCGAGGCGCGCGACCAGCCGAGTCAGATTCCAGCGACAGATTACCTTCGTTGTTTTCTTGGAGAAATTTCCGCAAAAGACCGCGGCGCCATGAGTACTCGACGAGTCTGCAGGATACCGAGTACCGGGGAAGCTCCAGCAGGGAAAGCCGAGAGATGAGCGGGGCAGCAACATCAGACCCGGAGAGGAACACTGGCGCTGCCGGAGTCGACAGACACACATCGGTGCGCAGTGTCATGACCTTGCCCCCTTATGCACCAGCAGCAAGAGAGGACGAGAGGGTGTTGGGACGGGAGGGCGAAAGAGCTGGCATGGACAACGTGGTAGAGCTTCCAGAGACTGCCGACGACGAAGAAGGCCGTAGAGAGGACGAGATGGAGTCATTGTACCAGATCAGATTGGCACGCCGCATCGAGGCAGCCGACCGGGAAGCAAGGCGACAAGCGCGACGCGACGCCCGCGCACGAGGCGACATTCAAGCACTGGCAGACATCCGCCGCCGCGCCGAAGAGGCTGCCGACTTGTCAGTGTCGCAAATGCTCATAGCCGAGCACCAGTCCAACACACGTGCCCGCGAGCGACGAGTCTCCTCTGTAGCTTACGGCGACCTTGGTGTAGCCCGCCACGACGGAACACGACTCCGCGCTAATTCTTCAGAAAGCGACCACCGTCCGCTCCTCGATTCCGCAGCCTCCATGTCTGGACGGAGCTACCACTCCCGCGGCCAATCCTCCAATACTCTCGATCCCGACACGCACCGTCGCGGTCTCTCCGTCACCTCCTTCGGCTCTCGCGCATCCAGCGACTTTGACTTTTCAGATCCTGTCCGCATTGAATCTCAGTTGCGACAGTCTCCCAACGGAACCAGCGAGGATTTCGAAATCGTCTCTTCAAACCCTGAACGCAGCCGTAGTGTAAGCCCGGCCATGAGCCCGCACATCGACACCTCTAGGGAACAGGCCCCTGCGTACGAGGATCCGCCAGTCTACGAAAGCCCTGTAGCGACTGGCGCGCCACAACTACCCAATCTTGAACGGCTACCCAGTATTCGGGTCACATCAGAACTGTCAGGAGATGCGCGCCCTCGTTCTCCGTCTAGGTGACAAAGGCCATGAGTCACTTTGAGCGGAGCCAAACTTCTAGTATTGCAACTATTTTCCATGTCCGGCCATTTAGCGGGTTGAGATTGATCTAGCCATCGACGAATTAATGATAGCCATGCTGAGGGTCAGCATGTTGCGCTTCAACTGTGAGGCATTATTAGAGAGAAGGAAGGGTATACATATGGGGTGTCTAAGTAGCACAAGCGGATGGCGTACATCTACTTATTGCGTAATGTTTATAGGGAAAGTCGTAGTGTGCAATAAGCCACAACATCCAGACACATTGGGTTATACCGCTATTCATAAGCAAATAGTCAACCCACCGCAAAAGTCCGGGTTGAGATATATATGACATGCCCTTGGCGAACAAACTATTCCCTAATCTACTTCAACCATGACAACCAATCGACCCCTAGCCACAACCCACCTTCCCTACGAGGGGGGGG
>Ga0265780_10001638_pt1 | contig 31138 bp, 28 predicted proteins | sample P1T30metagenome_FD_192432 | JGI IMG/M metagenome (GOLD analysis project Ga0265780, IMG submission 192432) | Plant litter microbial communities from East Loma Ridge, Irvine, California - P1 T30 | ecosystem: Environmental > Terrestrial > Plant litter > Unclassified | place: USA: California... | reverse complement strand
TTATGGTGGCGTAATTCATGAAATCAGGGAAATGCAGATTGCAGGAATGGGCCAATATGCGCATGGAAACCAGCCAATTCAGCACATGCCGTATCTGTATAATTATGCTGGCCAGCCTTGGAAAACACAATATTGGACTCGGGAAATTATGAACAGAATGTATCTTCCCACGCCAGATGGTTATTGCGGTGATGAAGATAATGGGCAAACTTCGGCGTGGTATGTTTTTTCAGCGCTTGGGTTTTATCCGGTGGCGCCGGTCACAAATCAATATGTTTTGGGAGCGCCTTTGTTTAAAAAAGCGACAATCAATTTGAGCAACGGAAAAACATTAGAAATCAATGCGCCAGAGACTAATTCGGAGAATAAGTATGTTGAAAAAGCTACTTTAAATGGCAGGGAATTTTCTGAAAATTATCTAAATCACGAAGATTTGATGAAAGGAGCGACTTTAGAATTTGAAATGACAAATAAGCCGAATACCAGAAAAGGAACTAAGGAAAACGATGCTCCGTATTCACTTTCTGATAAAAACTAATGGTAATTTGTAAAGTTGCTTGAGCGTGAGGGATTGAAGCGGAAATCCTTTTTCTGGCTTTTTTGCCAGGAAAAGATTGAGAGTGAAAAGCCCGACCCAGTAAAAATGCGCTAGCAATTTTTACTGGGTCACGCCCAACATTTAATTGAAAATGCGAACGTTATTTCCGTTAACTTCGGTGCGGTATTGCAAAAGTCCGTATTGCATTGTAACCGTTGGAAGGCCTGTAAATAAAGAATATTCAACATCATCACACGGGCAAATGGCAATTGGTTCTGAAAATTCTAGTCGAGAACAGGTCGTTGGAATTTGATTTGGGCAAGTTGCTTCCCAAGCTAAGAATCCAGAACCGGTGTTAAATAGTATAATTCCGTTGATTCCGGCGTTTCCTTGATTGATTAGAACGGCGTTTCCGGCATAATTTAAATCGCTGTACAACGGAAGATTTAGGTTTACTTCGACATTGACGCTATAACTTGGTAAAAACTGGTTTCTGATTCGAACATCGTCGTCTGAACAGCTCAATATTGCGATTATGGCAACGAATAGGGTTATAATCTTTTTCATTTTAAAAATTTCGAGGTTTAATTTGTAGAAACAAATTTAATTTAATTAACTTTGGTTTTATATACGAACAGCGTATAAATTTAAATTGAACTAAAAAATAGTATCTTTGTGGAAAGAAATCCCGTGGTCATGGGATTTTTTCTATTTATATAAACGATGAAATTATGAGTAACGTATCTTATTATACCGCAGAAGGATTAAAAAAGTTGAAAGAGGAATTGGATCACTTGAAAAATATCGATCGTCCAAAGGCTTCACAAGATATTGCAGAGGCGAGAGATAAAGGTGATTTGTCTGAAAATGCAGAATATGACGCGGCGAAAGAAGCGCAAGGTTTGTTAGAAATGAGAATTTCTAAAATGGAAGAAGTGTATGCCAATGCACGTTTAATCGATGAGTCGCAATTAGATTTGTCAAAAGCATTAGTTTTGTCAAAAGTGAAGATCAAAAACCAAACTAATGGAATGGAAATGACTTATACGTTGGTGGCGGAAAGTGAAGCTGATTTAAAATCAGGGAAAATTTCAGTGACTTCGCCAATTGGTAAAGGTTTGCTTGGGAAATCTGTGGGTGAAATTGCTGAAATCACGGTGCCAAATGGTGTTTTGAAATTTGAGCTTTTAGAAATAACAAGAGAGTAAAGTTTAACCGTTTAATCGTTTTTCGTTTAATCGATTAAACGGTTATCCAAATAAAAAAATTAACGATGGCTTCTATTTTTACAAAAATAATCAACGGAGAAATTCCTGCTTATAAAATTACTGAAGACGAAAATTACTTGGCATTTTTAGATGTAAACCCAAACGCGAAAGGCCACACGCTTTGTATTCCGAAACAAGAAATCGACAAGATTTTTGATATGGAAGAGGAGCAGTATTTAGGTTTGATGCAATTTTCGCGAAAAGTTTCAAAAGCTTTAGAAAAAGCGGTTCCTTGCAAAAGAGTGGGAATGGCGGTAATTGGTTTGGAAGTGCCGCATGCGCACGTACACTTGATTCCGTTAAACGAAATGGATGAAATGCGCTTTCAGAATAAAGTAAAATTATCTAAAGAAGAATTTGAAGAATTAGCAGAGAAAATCAAGGCTAATTTGTAAAAAAAATAGAAAAGCCACGAATTCACGAATGTAAAAATTAGTGAGTTCGTGGCTTTTTGCTTTATAAAATTTGAGATTTAGGCGTTGTAATTTGAGTCTTAAATGATTTTATAATTTCCGGAAACTAACCAACATACAAGTTCCTTTCCCGGTTTCTGAGGAAAATACCTTTATTTTTCCGTCGTGGTATTCTTCTACAATTCTTTTGGTTAAGGACAATCCGAGTCCCCAACCGCGTTTTTTGGTGGTAAACCCAGGTTCAAAAACACGTTTGAACTGATTTTTTGGAATTCCTTTTCCTGAATCTTTTACTTTTATTTTTACAAATTTAGCATCTTCTTCAATTTCAATCGAAAGTTTCCCACGTCCTTTCATGGCATCGATGGCATTTTTGACGAGATTTTCTACCGTCCAGCTGTGTAAAATTGGGTTTACCGAAACTAAAATGGGGTGTTGAGGCGCTTTAAAAGTAAAATCAATTTGTTTCGAAAATCTTGATTTTAAATAATCATAAGATTCTTCCGTTTCCTTGATAATATCGCGTTGTTCCAAAACAGGTTCTGAACCAATTTTTGAAAAACGGTCGGCAATAGTTTGTAATCTGACGATGTCTTTTTCAATTTCGGTTACCGTGGTTTCATCGACGTCATCGGCTTTCATAATCTCAATCCAACCTAGTAATGACGAAAGTGGCGTGCCAATTTGATGCGCGGTTTCCTTTGCCATTCCTGCCCAAAGTTTGTTTTGAGTTGCCATTCTGCTGGCTCTATAAAAATTGAAAATCAATAATCCGAAGAGCAATAAAATTAGGAATAAAGCAATTGGATAATATTTTAAATTATTTAAAAGCGAGGAATTTCCGTAGTATAAATATTGAAATTTTCCGGGTATATATTCAATTTCAATGGGTTCGTTATCGCTTTTTAATCGGATTAAAAATTTGTCTAGCTGTTCTTTATTATCGACTATTTCTTGGTCGATATTTGCAGTACTTTTAACGCTGTCATTTTCAGTCAAAATGATTGGAATGGTTGTGTTGTTGCTGAAAATTTCTAGCGGAAGTTCCAATTCAGTGTTTTCGTTTGCGTTGTTCAATGTCTTTTGTGCCTTTGCCCAAACGTTCATTTTCAAGCGTTCTTCGTTCTTAAAAATTTGGAAAAAAGTGTAGGTATTCCACAGAATCAGGGTAATAATTATAAAAGAGATTACGATGATAATCCATCGGGTGACATTTCTTTTTTCAGAAAACTGCATACATTTTATTTTGAGGTATAAATATAAGGAAAAGAAATAAGCTGAAAATTTGAAACTGTTTCTAAACGTAATTACTAAATTCTTATTTCAATTTATTACTTTTGTTTAAACGCAAAAATCTATGATTAGTATCGAGCCGAAAGAAATTTCGACAGCAAAATTACAAGGTTATCTTCAAGGTTCTGTTGGGCCAAGGCCGATTGCTTTTGCCAGCACGGTGGATGAAAACGGAAACCCGAATTTATCGCCGTTCAGTTTTTTTAATCTTTTTAGTGCTAATCCGCCGATTTTGGTCTTTTCGCCATCGCGACGCGTGCGTGATAATACGATTAAACATACGCTGATAAATGCTCGCGCAACCGGCGAAGTCGTGATTAATGTGGTGAGTTATGATATGGTGCAACAAACTTCGCTATCGAGTACAGAATATGCTGATGGCGTGAATGAGTTTGTAAAATCTGGGTTCACGGCGATTGCTTCTGATTTGGTTAAACCATTTCGAGTGAAAGAATCTCCGGTGCAATTTGAGTGTAAAATTCAGCAGATTATCAGCCTTGGAACCGAAGGCGGTGCTGGCAACTTAATCATCTGCGAAGTAATCAAAATGCACATTGATGAAAGTGTTTTGGATGAAAACGGAGGCATTGACCAGCATAAAATTGACTTGGTTTCAAGATTGGGAGGAAATTGGTATTCTCGTTCGAATGAAGGTTTGTTTGAAGTTGAAAAGCCCTTGACAACATTAGGAATTGGAGTTGATGCTATTCCGAAATTCGTTAGAGAAAGTAGTGTTTTTGATGGAAATGATTTGGGTAAATTAGGGAACGTAGAATCTTTGCCTACAACAGAAGAAGTTGCTATCTTTGTAAAAGAAAATTTTGCGGTTAAAGGCGTTTTGAGTTCTGATGACCAAGAAAAAGTGCATTTGAAAGCAAAAGAATATCTTGACAACAACGAAGTGATTTCTGCTTGGAAAATGCTTCTGTCAGAGTGGAAATAATGAAAGGGCTGTAGTGTTACAAGCCATATAAATAACGAAAATTAATTAAGAAAATTATGGAAGTTTCAGGTAAAGTTAAAGTGATTAACGCAGAACAGCAGGTTAGCGCGGCGTTCAAAAAAAGAGAATTGGTTGTTACAACAGAAGAGCAATATCCGCAACACATTATGATTGAGTTTACTCAAGATAAATGTGATTTGTTGAACAATTATAGAGTGGGTGAGCCTGTGAAAGTTTCTATCAATTTAAGAGGTAGAGAATGGACAAATCCACAAGGAGAAACGAAATATTTCAACAGTATTCAAGGTTGGAGAATCGAGAAATTGCAAGCTGATGCGCCACAAGGACAAGTTCCTCCAATGCCAGCAAAAGAAGCTTTCGAACCAGCTCCAAGCTTTAAAGACGAAGAGCATGACGATTTGCCTTTCTAGTCTTTTTAAGCAATAAATTATAAACCGCAGGAATTATTTTTTGCGGTTTTTTTGTTTTTAAACTAAAGAAGCGCGAAGTTTTTTCGCAAAGTAAACAACGCCATATTTTGGTAATTTTGTGAATCTCTTTGAGATAATTGAAATTGTTATTGAAATGTATTTTATTAGAAAAGAATTATATTTTCCGCCGGTTGAAGAAGCGAATGACGATGGCATATTGGCCGTTGGAGGTGATTTGTCTCCTGAACGGTTATTGCTTGCTTATAAAAGCGGAATTTTTCCTTGGTTTGAAGATGACGAGCCGATTTTGTGGTGGGCGCCAGAATATCGAATGGTGGTTTTTCCGGAAGAATTTGTGGTTTCAAAAAGTATGCGAAATATCTTGAACAGAGATATTTTCAAAATTACTTTTAATCAAAATTTTCGCGAGGTCATTTCGAATTGCAGTTCAATTAAACGAGACGGACAGAAAGGCACTTGGATTACCAATGATATGATTGAAGCCTATTGCAAGCTACACGAAATGGGAATCGCAAAATCAGTTGAGGTTTGGCAAGATGATATTTTGGTTGGAGGCTTGTACGGAATTGATTTAGGGCACATTTTCTGCGGAGAAAGTATGTTTTCCAAAGTTTCGAATGCGTCAAAAGTGGCTTTTTCTTTTTTGGTTACTAAATTGAAAACAGAAAACTATAAACTGTTGGATTGCCAGGTTCATAACGACCATTTAGAAAGCTTAGGCGCGCGTGAAATCACACGAGATGATTTTATGAGTAATTTAGTGACCTCGCTTGGCTCATAAACTTATACAAATTTTCTTTCAAAATAGACGAATTGAGCTCTCCAATATTAATTAACACTAGAAAACGAAGTTTTTTTAAGATAAATTTTGGTTATGGTGAATATTTTTTTGTAGTATTGCCATTGAATGCTTTTTAAAGAAGCAATTAATGTTTTAAATTCTCAATACCACTAAGGATGAAACAACTACTACAATCTATTCCTGCAATTATTGAAACAGAGACAAGAGTATCTTGGCTGGTTTTTAAAGTTGTATTCGCAATGGCGCTTTTTGCAAGTATCGCATTTTATGTGATAGAGTAATCGCCTCGCAAACTACCAAATAAAAAACCTTTAGATTTTCTAAAGGTTTTTTATTTTTGTCATATTTTTATTTAGATTCTTTTAAAAACGGTAACATTTGTATACGTCACATTATTTACAACGTAAGCTGTTTTTACCTTAAGGAAATTTTGATCCAGCATCAGGATCTGCAATGTAGACACGTCATTGCCGTAAGACGTGGTCATAGTTTCCCCACTTAATGACCAAGAGTTCCAGTTTCATTAAAATTATGGCATTGAGATGACGAAAACTCAAAATACTCGTCTTCAAATGTTCCGTCTGCAAAGAACTCGATATTGTCTCTCCCACAACTTGAATAATGCTGATAATCTTCCAATTGCTCGCTGCCATCAGTAGTTTCACTTTCCTGAAAAAACTCCCATGTTCCAATAATTAATTGGGAATTATTAGTACTTTCATTATCATCATTGTTGCAAGACGTTAATAACAGCACGCACACAAATGTAAATAGTAAGCTGATTTTTTTCATTTTGTTTCGTTTGGATTTTTTACGAATTTATAAACAAAATAAATTCTAGGCAAATGTAGAACTACATCAATTTGGAGGTATTACACATAAAAAAAGCGCCCAGAAGGACGCTTTTTTATAATATAACAGGAAGGGATTAACCTAAAGCAACTCTTTTGAAACCTGTAATTTCAACATTGTAACCTTTAACGTAATCACCTACTTTTTTGCTATCATCTTTGATAAAGTTTTGATCCAATAAAGCTTTCTCTTGATCTAAAGTTGTGTTATCAGAGATAAAACGTTGTACTTTTCCTGGGATAATTTTGTCCCAAATTTGCTCTGGTTTACCTTCTGCTTTCAATTCAGCTTTAGCATCTTCTTCAGCTTGTTTTAAAACTTCTTCAGTCAATTGAGAATAAGAAATATATTTAGGAACATTTTTCAAAGTTTTTCCTAAACGTTTTGCTTCTTCATTGTCTTTTTCAATTACAGCAATACGAGCAGCAAGTTCAGATTCTACGAAAGAAGGATCAAAATCTTTGTAAGATAAAGTATCAGCTCCCATTGAAGCAACTTGCATAGAAACATCTTTAGTAAGTGTTTCAGCATTGTCAATTTTAGCAGAAATTGCAGTTAAAGCTGCAATTTTATTTACGTGAACATAAGATCCAACGAAAGCACCTTCTAAAATTTCAAAACCACCGATTTCGATTTTTTCACCGATAACTCCAGTTTGCTCGATCAATTTTTCGGCAACAGTAATTCCGTTGAAGTCTGATGCTAAGAATTCTTCTTTAGAAGAGAAGTTGATTGCTTTTTCAACCAATTCTTTAGCTAAAGTTACGAAAGATTCGTTTTTACCTACGAAATCTGTTTCGCAGTTTAAAGTGATGATCGCTCCTTTAGTTTTGTCAGCATTTACAAAAGAAACAGCAGCTCCTTCAGCAGACTCACGGTCAGAACGATTAGCAGCCACTTTTTGACCTTTTTCTCTAAGGATTTGAATTGCTTTATCGAAATCTCCATCAGCATCAACTAAAGCTTTTTTACAGTCCATCATTCCGGCACCTGTAGATTGTCTTAATTTATTTACGTCTGCAGCAGTAATTGTTGCCATAATATTTTTTGATTTAAAGATGAAAAGATTGAAAAATTTAAGGATTAAAAGTAGTATTAATTCTAAAATCAATAATTACCTAATCATTAAATCTCCCAATCTTTAAATTTATTTTTATTTATTCTTCGGTTGCAGGAGCTGCGGTTTCTACAGCTTCAGTTGGAGCAGTAGCAGCAGCTTCACCAGCTGGTTGTTCTGTTTCTTTATCAGATGTTCTGTTTGAAAGACCATCGATAACAGCAGCAGTTACTAAAGATAAAATCTTATCGATTGATTTAGAAGCGTCATCATTTGCAGGGATTACATAATCAACCTCTCTTGGGTCAGAGTTTGTATCCACCATTGCGAAAACTGGAATGTTTAATTTTTGAGCTTCTTTAATTGCGATGTGTTCCGCTTTAATATCTACTACGAACAATGCAGCAGGAAGTCTTGACATATCAGCGATTGAACCTAAGTTCTTCTCTAATTTTGCACGAAGACGATCAACTTGTAAACGTTCTTTTTTAGATAAAGTCATGAAAGTACCGTCTTTCTTCATTCTATCGATAGAAGCCATTTTCTTAACAGCTTTTCTGATAGTTACAAAGTTAGTCAACATTCCACCAGGCCATCTTTCAGTGATGTAAGGCATGTTTGCTGCAGCTGCTTTTTCAGCTACGATATCTTTTGCTTGTTTTTTGGTAGCTACGAATAAAATTTTTCTACCTGATGCAGCAATTTTCTTCAAAGCTTCATTAGCTTCTTCGATTTTAGCTGCAGTTTTATATAGATTGATAATGTGAATTCCATTACGCTCCATATAGATGTAAGGAGCCATGTTTGGGTCCCATTTTCTAGTCATGTGTCCAAAGTGAACACCTGCTTCTAGTAAGTCTTTAACTTCTACTTTGTTTGCCATTTTAATGTAATAGTTTACGTTCTGTTGAATTAGCAATGTTCCTTTTAGGCTTTAAGCGGTAAGCTTTAGGCATTAGGCTTCATTTAGATGCTAAACTAATTTCCTGCCTCGACAGGAACAACAACATTGTTTTTAAATAATAAATGAACGATGTCTTGTTCACCATGAACAAGACGGTAATATTAACGTTTAGAGAATTGGAATCTCTTACGAGCTTTCTTCTGACCGAATTTCTTACGTTCAACCATTCTTGGGTCTCTTGTTAATAAACCTTCTGGTTTTAAGATAGCTCTGTTGCCTTCGCCAACTTCGCACATTACTCTTGCAAGTGCCATTCTCACAGCTTCTGCTTGACCAGTTGAACCACCACCATAAACGTTTACTTTTACGTCAAAGTTTGATACGTTCTCTGTCATTGTAAGAGGTTGTAAAACTTTGTACTGTAAAGTAGCAGTCGGGAAGTAAGTTGTAAATTCTTTTTTGTTTACTGTGATGTTTCCAGTTCCTTCTGTAACATAAACACGAGCAACAGCAGTTTTTCTTCTACCGATTTTGTGAATTGTAGCCATTACTTAAGATCGTTAAGGTTAACAGTTTTAGGTTTTTGAGCTTCTTGCTTGTGCTCTGTACCTACAACAACATTTAAATTTCTGAAAAGTTGTGCACCTAATTTGTTTTTAGGTAACATTCCTTTTACAGCTTTTTCCACTAAAGTAGCAGGGTTTTTTGCCTGTAATACTTTTGCAGTTAAAGTTCTTTGTCCTCCTGGGTAACCTGTGTGACGCATATAAATTTTGTCGTCCATTTTTGTACCTGTAAGGTTGATTTTTTCTGAGTTGATAACAATTACGTTATCTCCGCAGTCCACGTGTGGTGTGTAACTTGGTTTGTACTTACCTCTTAAAATCATTGCGACTTTTGAAGCAAGACGTCCTAAGTTGTGACCTTCAGCATCAACAACGATCCACTCTTTTGTAACAGTGGCTTTGCTTGCTGATTGTGTCTTGTAGCTTAATGCGTCCATAATAAATTTTTAATTAAACATTCCATTCCCAATAAAGGGAGTGCAAAAGTACAATAAATTATTTTAAATGCAAACACCTATAAAAGATTATTTTATGTGTTGATTATCAGAAAGATTTTTTAAAAAAGAAGTGCGCGAATTTAAGAATAAATTTTAAGAAAATTAAATTTACATCTTACGCACATTTATAAACGAAAAAAATCACCTGAAAATACATTCAGATGATTTTTTTGACATTTCGTAATTTTAAATTTACGAAACAATAAATAAACTTGCAATGTCAACAGATTGCTGTGTTGTCAATGGTTCGTCAAAAGATTCTGATCCTGCTAATCCTGGAATTGCTGGTCCCATTGAATTAGTTACCGTGCTTGTGTTAAATCCGGCTTGCATTACATTTTCTTCGCCATTGTATACTGGTTGAGTAGCGTCTGGCATTCCAGCGCCTCTTTGGTTTCCTACAATCCATCCTTTTAAACCGCGCAATCTTCTTACTTCAGATGCGTGTCTTGCTTCCACAGAGTGAATTTGCAATGCTGCAGTTAATAAATCTGGTGTAGAGATTAAATTTCCTGCTTGTCCTTTATAAGCTCTAACTCCTGTATCTTCAAAAGCTTGTGCTAATGCTAGAAATTGTTGGTAAGCAGCTGTTGCTCCAATCCCTGTTGTATTAAAAGGGTCAAAATTGCCACCTACGGTAAAATCAAAGGTTGGCTTTGGGATTGAATTAGCTCCTAATCCTGAGATTAAAAACTCCACGTGGTCTGCTTCGTGTTGTGCAATTTGCATGAAAACTTTTTCATCTCTACCGCCTGTTGGAATTACACCAGAATCCAATCCCATTTGGTAGAATTCATCTTCAAGATATTCTAATGTCAATGCAAGTTGCAATGCGCCAACTGGTGTGCTTGGTGTTGGAGCAACTTGTGCATAAGAATTACTTGACAAGCCAGCTAATCCAAAAGGAATTGATGCTAATGCCATGTTTTTTCCGATGTTTCCGAATTGACCAAAACTATCTCTTCTTGAGCCGTTCGCATTCATCAAATTATCATTTGTGAAAGACTCTAAAAATTTTAATATGTTCATAATTTCTAAATTTTGAGGTTGGAGATTAAACTAAGAATTGTGCTGTGAATGGAGTTTCAAAAAATCCTCCTGCAGCAGCAATAATTTGTGCTGGAGTTTTTGCTTGATCAAGTCCATTTGATGCGCTAACGACGTCATCACCGGCAAAATCTTTTGAGTCTGGGTTTAACAAACTTCTAATCGCTGATGCATGTCTCGCTTCAACAGAAACAATTTTTCCAGCCAGTAATAGATAATCAGCACTTGTGATTAATCTTCCTGCTCCATTATATGCAGCAACTCCTGTGTCTTCGAGAGTTTTTGCAGTATTCAAAACTGATAATCTGTCTCCAAAGTTGACAGTTCCATAATCAAATTCTAACGCAGGAAGTAATTGAGAAGATGGATTTGGTAGAGCTCCTGACAGAGCAGCTTTAAAAAATTCTCTGTGAATTACTTCGTGTGCATACAAATCTGAAAGCACTTGTTGTTCCTCAGAACTAAAAATTGATCCAAAAGTGTTTCCGTTTACAACTCTTGTGTAAAAATCGGCTTCCAATTGTTCTAGTGCATAAGCATAAGTTAATACACCAAAGTCGCCTCCGCCTAAATCGAATACGCCATTTCTAACACCTGGCAATTGATTTGAAGCTGGTGGAGTTGTACCTCTATCATCGTCGTCATTACATCCGGTCAAGATTAATCCTGTCGCCGCCATTGTGAGTCCGCTGATTTTCAAAAAACTTCTTCGGTTAGTTCCCGATGTAAGCTGTTCTTTTACAGTTACTACGTTTTTCATAATTTAACATTTAAAAGGTTAATAATTAAAATTGGTTTGATTGATAAGTCCTGTGGTGGGAACTTTATTTTAATAGGTACGTTAAAATTATGTTAGTGGTTTTGACAAAAGTTTATATAATTCACATATTAACTTTTCGTTGGGTTTTGTTGACGTTTTTTTAACGTTAAAATTTTGTAAGATTACCAGTTTAGTTTTTGTAGTATTTAAAGGTGTGAGTTGTAGTGTTTTATAAAGAATTAAGGCGCAGCAATTTCCCAGATCGTGTCACTTTCATTTAAATTATTTTTTTTCACTTTATTAAATCTTTGACATAAATTTTAAGAATATTTTGCATTTTTTCACTTACTTTACAATTCCTTACACAACAAACGATGAAACCAAAAGCGACCTTAAAGCAAATTGCGAAAGAATTAAATGTTTCTGTTTCAACAGTTTCTAAAGCGTTGAGCAACAGTCCTGAAATTAGCGAACCAACGAAAATAAAGATTCAAGAGTTTGCAAAACTGAAAAATTACAAACCAAATAATGTTGCAATCAATTTAAAAAATCGTAGCACAAAAACTATTGGTGTAATTATTCCGAATATTTTGAATCCGTTTTTCGCAAAAGTTTTTAGTGGAATCGAGAAAAAAGCAAATGAAAAAGGATACAATGTGATAACCTGCATTTCAAATGAATCTTTGAAAAAAGAAATTCACACAATGGATATGTTGAGCAATGGAACAATTGACGGTTTTATTCTTTCGATTTCTGAGGAAACTCAAAAAGAGCAGGAGTTCAAACATTTCAAGGAAGCCATTTCTGAAGGTGTACCGATCGTGATGTTCGATAGAATTTCAGACGAAGTAAATTGTGACAAAGTGATTGTAGACGATTTTGACTCTTCAGTACATGCTGTAAACCATTTGATCAAATCAAAATGTAAAAACATCGCGCTGGTTTCTTCAATCGATAATCTGAGCGTTGGGAAATTACGTGCACAGGGTTATGTGAAAGCTTTAAATGACAACGACTTACCGATAAATAAGGACTTGATTATTAGAACTGACAATCCTGATGAGTTCGATTTTAGAATGCAAGAGCTTTTAGATAATAAAACTGTTGATGCAATTTTTGCGTTAGACGAACATACATCTACAATGGCAATGAAACTGGCAATCAAAAAAGGAATAAAAATTCCAGAAGATTTGCAAGTGATTGGCTTTGCTGATGGAGTTTGGTCAAGGAGAATGACGCCGAGTTTATCAACAATCAGCCAACACGGAATTGAGATTGGGGAAGAAGCGGCGAGATTGCTAATCGAAAAATTAGAAAGCAAAGAAGAAGAATACACTTATACGACAACGGTTATCAAAACCGAATTGCGCCAAAGAGATTCTACTAAAAAATTATAAGTTTTTATATAAATTATTTAGCCACGAATTCACGAATTTGTAATAATCAATTCGTGAATTCGTGGCTAATTTTTTAATTCTCTTTCGAAAGTTTAAATTCTTGTCCGCCTTGCAAAATTGTCATTGCATTTGGGGAAAAAACTAATTCTAATCCAGCCGGATCAAAATTGAACTTGGTCTCACTTAACGGATTTAAAGGAAAAGATTCCTGGCCAGTCGCTTGACAAATCAAAACACCATTTTTTTCGCTAATAGAAATTTTTAACGGAAAGTTCGCAGCGCCATAAGTTCCTTCGTATTTTTTCAAAATGGCAACATCAACATTTGCCGACTGCAAATTTGGAAAACGATACGGCATCTTGTAATAAATACTCAAAACGCCAATCATAATATCATTCATTCCATAAGCTTTCCCATTATCAAGCAAAGCAACCGAGAATTTTTCCTTTGGATAATAACCTAAAGTCGAAGTGAAATCTTCAATGCCACCGGTGTGACCATAAAATTTTCGTTCTCCAAAAGGCATTGTCAAAATTCCTTTTCCATATCCTTTTTCGGTGGTTGTCATCACCAGTAAGGAAGGTTGGCTGATCAATTTTCCAGAATATAAAGCATTTATGAATTTCGTCAAATCAGAAGCATTTGATAAAATAGCGCCCGCACCACCCGGAATCGACATGTCTTCTTTTTCAGCTTGTTCCCAAGTTTTTCCGTTTGAATGATAAGAAATCGCCTCGTTTTTTATCTCAGAAGCAAAACCTGTGTTTTTCAAGCCCGCTTTCTGGATGATTCTGGTTTTAATATTTTCTGCATAAGTTTTCTTGGTCAAATCTTCAATAATCCAACCTAATAAAACAAAATTTGAATTGCTGTATTCGGCACTTTCGCCTGGTTCAAAAACCGGATTTCCGGCTTTGATTTTCTTCATTAGTTCCGCGCGAGTTTTCGGAAGTTTTGCATATTCTTTATAATCGGTGTCATTTGTAAAACTGTAAATCCCGCTTGAATGTTCCAATAAATTTTCAATAGAAATATTTTCAGAATTTTTTATCGAAGGAAAAAACTTTGAAAGTTTGGTGTCGAGCGTCAATTTTTTTTCTTCAACCAATTGAAAAATCACCACTGAAGTAAACATTTTTGAAATCGAACCAATCTTATATCTCGTGGAAACATCGGCCATAATTTTACTCTTGACATCAGCAAAACCATAGCTTTTTTCAAAAACAATTTTGTCATTTTCTTGTAAAGCGATAGTTCCCATAAATTTGTTATTAGATGCCAAATACGTCAAAAGACTATCAATTTTTTCAAATTTAGTTTCGCTTTGTCAAAAAGAATTTAGGGAAAAAGCCACGAACAAAACTGCGATTATTTTTTTCATAAGAATTGGTTTATTACTAAAACGGAAATCTTAGTTGTTTATGATAAGCACTTTTTTCTGAAGGTCAATCGTGATTTTGTCGCCAAGCCAATTGATGCTTCCGATGGCTTCATAAATCAGTCCTTCAATGAAAGTAGCTTTAAAATCTACCACCTTAATTTTATCGTTTGACGCTGGACTGATTTTAGCCAATTTGGTAAAATAATAATTGTTTCCTTCGGTTGGTTTAAAATCGCTCGCTCTGTATTTTTTTTCCACTTTTGTTGAATCAACGTCCAGTTTTTCCATATATCTTGAACTGAATCTAAAAACGTTGAAACCCGCGCCACTGTCTAAATTCATCTGCAGTGTAAGCTTGTCATTTAGTGTAATATAAGTCGAAATCCCTAGAGTTTTTTCGGCGTCATCAGAAACCTGAATTGGTAAAGAAGTTCCGGTTTTACGCAAAGCTTTTAACGATTTATCTGTTTCCAAAACCAAGACTTTATTTTTGTAATCAATAGTAAACGCAGTTTCTTTAAAAGGCAATAACGAAATTAATCCGTCCACAGGAAAATCCATATCGATTGTAGTAAACTTCTGTTTTTTCGAATTAAAATTTCCGATTTCAAGTGTTTCTGAATCCCAAAGATCAGAAACAATTGCTTCGCCCGTTGCGCGATGGCCGGTGTGAAATCCATCGGTCTTTTTTAGATTTGTAACTTTGTCTGCAAATTTTTTGGTCAATAAATTAAGTCCGGCGCCAGTATCAAAAATAAATTTTCCTTCTATATTGTTGACTTTTGCCGTAATTAAAATATGTCCGCCTCCTAACAATTCAAACGGAATCGTGATTATTTTTGAATTTTTATTTTGCCCAAAAGAATTTATAGAAAGTGTAATTAATAGGAATAACAATATTTTTTTCATCGGATTAGTTTTTGCTCTTCAGCAATTATTGTTTGTTTGATTTTATTCCAATCAATTGTTTCGAACATTATTGGAATTTCCTCATTTTCTGCATCTTCAAAATAAGTTAGGCTTTTCAAAACCATAAATTCTGATCCGTCCAAATATTTTTTCTTATAAAAATCAAGAAGTTCTTTTAGGGAATATTTTTTAAGTAAAAAATATAGGTCGATAAAATCTTTACGGCTTCCTCTGCCAGCAATTGCGTTAAGTTTCATTGCAGCGATATCCTTGTCTGAAACCAATCTGATATTTTCTTCAATAATTAATTCTTCTAACAAATGATATTTATAATTTACAAAATCTACTTTTATTCCGTCAATTGAAAGTATAATTATATTCTTGCTTTTTTTTAAAACTACAACAGTTCCAAAATTTGAAAGTTCCTCAATAAATTCAAATTCATCTATTTCTGAATTCCCAAACATATCTATGTCAATCGAAAAACGATGACCAAATTGCAATGCTAAAGAAGTTCCTCCAACTAAATTAAAGTTTTTGAAAAGCTCTGAAGACATTATTTTTTTTAATAATTCCAGAAGTTCGGGCCTGATTGTTTGAGTTTGTAACATCTAAAATTTGATTTATCAATATTAAAAGTTGTTGCTAAAAAGGAAAGTGTCACGACATCTAAGTTTCTTAATTCTAAAGAAATATTTTTTATAGTTTCCATTCCATAAATTTCTTTCAAGATTTTCCAATCTTTCATCAGCCCATATTCTAGGACTTTGTAAACAATCTGCTCTTTGGATTTTTCGAAATCAAGCGCACTTTTATCTACATCCCAAAAAAGGTGGGTCGATAAATCGTCAATCGTATATTTAGTATTTGTCATAATCTTAGATCGAATATTAATGCGCTTCCAGCCAATTTTCGCCAACTCCCATATCCACAATTAACGGTACAGTTAAAGTAAATGCGCCTTCCATTTCTTCTTTAATCATCGGTTTTATTTTCTCTAATTCACTATTGTGAACGTCAAAAACAAGCTCATCATGAACTTGAAGCAACATTTTACTTTTCCAGTTTTCGGCAATCAGCCTTTTGTGGATATTGATCATCGCGATTTTAATGATATCAGCCGCGCTTCCTTGAATTGGAGCGTTTACAGCGTTTCGTTCAGCGCCACCGCGAACCATTGCATTTTGCGAATTAATATCTTTTAAATAACGTCTTCGTCCTAAAATTGTCTGCACATAACCATTTTCTCTTGCAAATTCCACTTGCTCCTGAATGTACGCTCTCAATCTTGGATACGTCACATAATAAGCGTCGATTAAATCTTTAGATTCCGCTCTTGAAAGTGAAGTCTGGTTGCTTAATCCAAAGGCAGAAACGCCATAAACAATTCCGAAATTCACTGTTTTTGCGTGACTTCTTTGCTCGCGAGTTACTTCTTCCAAAGGAATATTAAAAACCTGCGCCGCCGTTGAAGCGTGAATATCTTCTCCGTTTTGGAACGATTTGATCATATTTTCTTCACCGCTCAAAGCCGCAATAATACGAAGCTCAATTTGAGAATAATCGGCAGAAACTAATGTGTAATTTTCATCCCTTGCAATAAACGCTTTTCTTATTTGACGGCCTCTTTCGGTACGAATTGGGATATTTTGCAAGTTTGGATTGTTCGAACTCAGACGTCCTGTTGCCGCAACAGTTTGCATATAATCGGTGTGGACTCTTTGTGTTTTTCCACAAACTTGCAACGGAAGCGCGTCAACATACGTGTTTTTCAATTTCACCAACTGGCGCCAATCTAAAATATCTTGCACAAACGGACTCGTCAAAGCCAAATAGGAGAGGACTTCTTCGCCGGTCGCATACTGTCCGGTTTTGGTTTTCTTCTGTTTTGCACCACCGATTTTTAATTTGTCAAAAAGAATGTCTCCTAATTGTTTCGGCGAAGCCAAATTGAATTTTTCACCCGCATTTTCATAAATCTGATTTTCTAATTTTTGAATATCAGTGTCCAATTCCGCTGAAAGCGAATGTAGAAAAGGAACATCAAGGTTAATTCCTTCCATTTCCATCGCAGCCAAAACAGGAACTAACGGCACTTCAATCTCTTCGAATAATTTCTTGGTATTTGTTCCGTCTAATTCTTTGTCGAAAAAATCTTTTAATTGCAACGTCACATCGGCATCTTCCACCGCATATTCTTTGACTTCTTCGACAGAAACATCGCGCATTGTTTTTTGATTCTTGCCTTTTTTTCCAATCAAATCTTCAATCGGTTTTGGAGAATATTGCAGATAAGTTTCCGATAAAATGTCCATATTGTGACGCATATCTGGATTAATCAGATAATGTGCAATCATCGTATCAAAGATTTTTCCTTTAACTTCTACATTATAATTGGCTAAAACTTTTAAATCATATTTTAAATTTTGTCCGATTTTCTCGATTTCTTCCGAATGAAAAAACGGAAGGAATTTGTCAACAATGGCTTGAGCTTCCACTTGGTTTTCTGGAACCGGAACATAAAATCCTTTTCCTTTTTCCCAAGAAAATGAAAGCCCGACTAATTCTGCAGTCAACGGATCGATTCCGGTAGTTTCAGTATCAAAGCTGACATTTTTTTGTTTCAAGAGATTTTGCAACAAAAATTTTATCGCCATATCGCCTTCCACAGTTTGGTAGAAATGTTCTGTATCGGCCAATGTTTTGTAAAAACTGGTTCTCACTTCTTCGCCATTTTCTCCTTCCGAAGGAATTGCAAAAAGATCAAATTGGTCATCGCTTTTTGGCTGTGGTTTTTTATACAATCTCGCTTCCGACGGATTATTTGCAACGGAAGCATTATGATCGACTCTGAATAAATTGTCGAACTGTTCGGCCATTCTTCTGAATTCTAATTCTTGAAAAATAGCTTCGGTTTTTTCAATATCAGGTCTTGTCAAAGCGTAATCTTCTTCATGGAAAGTCACGTTGCAATCAGTAATAATTGTCGCCAATTTCTTTGAAAGAATTCCTTTTTCTTTATTTGCTTCGATGTTTTCTTTCATCTTTCCTTTCAGCTCGTGCGTATTCGCCAAAAGGTTTTCCATCGAACCATATTCTTTCAAGAATTTCTTTGCCGTTTTCTCGCCAACGCCCGGCAGTCCTGGAATGTTATCCACCGCATCGCCCATCATTCCAAGGAAATCAATCACCTGTTCTGGACGATCAATTTCAAATTTTTCTAAAACTTCTGGAATTCCCCAAATTTCGATTCCGTTGCCCATTCTGGCTGGTTTGTACATGAAAATATTTTCAGAAACCAACTGTGCAAAATCTTTATCAGGCGTTACCATAAAAACTTGGTAATTCTGTTTCTCAGCTTGTTTGGCAATGGTTCCAATCAAATCGTCGGCTTCGCAACCTGCAATTTCAATAATCGGAATGTGCATCGCCTTCAATAATTCTTGGATATAAGGAATTGCAATCTTAATCGCATCAGGAGTTGCGTCGCGATTTGCTTTATATTCAGTAAACATTTCTGTTCTGGCCTGACTTCCGTCTTTGTCAAAAGCAACCGCCAAATGATCAGGTTTTTCTCTTTTGATTACGTCTAAAAGTGAATTCATAAATCCCATGATAGCACCAGTGTCCATTCCTTTTGAGTTGACTCTTGGGTTTTTTATGAATGCAAAATAACCGCGGAAAATTAAGGCGTAAGCATCGAGAAGGAAAAGGCGTTTTTGTGACATAATTTTTTATTTATAGCTTCCAAAAATACAAAACTTACACACTAAAAAAGAAAAACCGATGCTAAATAAATAACATCGGTTTTATCAAAAAAAACAAAAAACTAACTAAAAAGAAGATGGATTATTTTTGAGATTATTTTTTGATGACTTTTTGCACACCTTTACGGCCGTCGATAAAATTGATATGTACAAAGTAAATTCCGGATGCAACAGTTGATAAGTCAATTTGTGGCTCTTTCTTGTTTAAAATTAATTGACCGAATTGGTTGTAAATAGTTATGTGTTCTATCTCACTATCCGATTGAATTTTTGCAGTTCCAGAGGTTGGATTTGGGTAGAACTTGTAATTTTGACCATTAAATTCTACAGTTCCTAGCGAAGCGCTTTTCAAACATCGAACAGACATGCCCAATTCACGATACGAACCAGAATTAGCGTTGATAATTGCGCTGCTATAATAAAGATGTTTTGCATAACCAGTTGTTGCTGTAGTGGTATTACTCCAATAATAACCGCGCTGACCAACAAAATTGAAGGAGCCAGAGGAAGTTCTGCTACCGCCAAGTGTTAATTTCAAGTTGCTTTCGTAGGCTTTTTGCACGTTATTGATTTGTTCGCTTGAAATAACATTTGCCCATTCTGCTTGGGAAGGCAAACTCCAGCCGTTTCCAAGGGCTTTACATGGATCGCAACCGTTTTGCGATAATACTTCTGCAACCGTGGCCGCTTCCCACTTATCTGTTATTGTTCCTGTTTTCCACCATTCGGCACTTCCTGTCAAAAATGATGAAATTCCATCAATTAAGCCATTTGGATTGTTGGGTTGTGGAACCGTTGAAGAGGTCTGGGAACCACGAAGTTGGTGTCCGTCGTCCCATCTTCCCCATTGAAACAAATCGCCATACGCATTTTCGTCGTTTGCCGAAGTTGCCACTGTCGTGCTTCCTAAATTTTGTTGTAGCCAAACTTTCCCGTCTGCGCCACGAACAGTTACTAAAGTCTTTGAATTGCCTCGATAGTTAAAAGTCACACATCCTAAATCTCCCGTTACGCTTCCGGGATCGGTGCAATTATCTTGTTGTGCGTTTGAATTTATTGAGATAATTGTAACGAATAATAACGTTCTAAAATATTTTTTTTTCATAGTGGTAGATTGAACGACAAAGATATTTATTTAGATTAAATAAAAATAACTATACTAACAGAATTGCAGAATTTTCTTCTTATTTTATTATTGCTATTTGTTGCAATTTATTTTTAACGTACATTTTTTTAATATGATAATTTCAATGTGAAATCTCTATAGAATGTTTGTGAAATTATCTTAGTTAAAATTTATCCAATTAATCAAAAACGACGTTCATTATTTATTTACTTTGTGTAAATTCAAAAACAACTTATGCTTCGCTGGATATTTTTTATAACTTTTGTCCTCCTTGTAGAACTTTACGCCTTTCAAGCCTTTAAAACACTGACAAGAGCTAAATGGATTTTGATTCCATATCAAGTAATTTCTCTTGCTATTATAATCTTTGTAATTTATTCGTTTACTCAATTTGACAGAACGGTAGGGCAAAACCGTCAATCGTTAATTACGCTAGGCTTAGTTTTGATTACCTTTTTGCCTAAATTGATTGTAACGTTGTTTCTGTTTGGCGAAGACGTTTATCGCGTTTTTGCAGGAACAATTTCAAATTTTACTGGAGATAATTCTACCGGATCTGGTGACTTTTTACCAGATAGAAGGAAGTTCATCAGCCAAGTTGCACTGGGAGTCGCTGCAGTTCCTTTTCTGTCTTTATTATATGGTATGACCGTTGGGAAATATAATTTTAAAGTGATGAAGCAATTTGTCTATTTTCCTGATCTTCCGGATAGTTTTGATGGAATGACGATAACCCAAATTTCTGATATTCACTCTGGAAGCTTTGACAATCCTGAGAAAATTCAATATGCGATTGACTTAATCAACGAGCAAAAATCTGATATCGTGCTTTTTACCGGAGATATTGTAAACACGCACGCCACAGAAATGCATCCGTGGATTGATACTTTTAAGAAAATTTACAATCCCAAATTCGGAAAATATTCAGTCTTAGGAAATCACGATTATGGCGAGTATGTGACTTGGCCTTCCGCGAAAGCGAAAAACGATAATTTTGAAGCGATAAAAGATTTGCATCGCCAAATTGATTTCAAATTGCTTTTAAACGAAAATATAAAAATCAATAACGGCCAAGAAGAAATTGCCTTGATCGGATTGGAAAATTGGGGACATAATTTCAAGCAAGCCGGAGATTTGGCAAAAGCTTCCGCAGGATTAACCGATTCTGATTTTAAAATTTTGATGAGCCACGATCCATCGCATTGGGAATATGAAGTGAAAAACCACAAAACAAAATACCATTTGACTTTAAGCGGACACACGCACGGACTGCAATTTGGGATTGAAATTCCGGGTTGGTTTAAATGGAGTCCAGTGCAATACGTTTATAAACAATGGGCTGGATTGTATGAAAATTTAGGAAGATATGTTTACGTAAATCGCGGTTTTGGATTTCACGCCTATCCGGGTAGAGTGGGGATTATGCCAGAGATTACAGTGCTTACGCTAAAAAAAGGTAAAAATGTAGCATAATTCAGTAAAAATGCTACATTTGTATTAGAAATTGTTGTAAATTAGAATTAAAAGTCAAAGTAAACTTTCAATTATATGTCAAAATTCGGAGAACTTATTAACACCGCAGTGCCTGTTTTAATTGACTTCTATACAGAATGGAATGAGCAATCTGTGTCAATGCATCCGGTTATCAGAGATGTCGCTGCTGCTCTTGGAGATCGAGCAAAAGTGATCAAAATTGATGTGGATAAAAATCAGGAATTGGCCGACGCGCTTCGTATCAAAGGACTTCCAACACTGATGATTTATAAGGAAGGCCAAATGATCTGGAGACAATCTGGTGAAATGGACGCCAATACAATCATTGGTTTGGTTCAAGAACACGTTTAGTCGATTCGTTCAAACACAAATCCTTTATTTTTTAAATATTCAATTGCTTTTGGCAACGCATATTCTAGGTTTTTAAAAGCCTTTAAGCTGTCGTGGCAGGCAATTATGCTTCCATAAACTGTATTTTGGATTATATTTTCCAGGCATTGTTCTGGCGAAATTTCTTTGTCATAATCTACGCTCAAGACATCCCACATTATTATTTTATAGCCCATTTTTCGCAGTATTTTTGATTGCGACGGTTTTATCTTGCCATAAGGCGGACGAAAAATCTTTGACTTTAGATTTTTGATTTCCGAATTTGAAGTTATTGTATTTTCACATTTCAGGGTGTTTTCAATATATTCTTCGGTAGAAAAATTCCAGCCTTTTAAATGATTAAACGTATGATTTCCGATGGAATGACCGTTTTGGATTACTTTCTGAAAGATTTCGGGATACTTTTCGATATTATCTCCTATGCAAAAAAAAGTGGCTTTTACTTCATATTTACTTAAAACTTCCAAAACCCATTCTGTCACTTCAGGGATTGGTCCGTCGTCAAAAGTCAAATAGATTTTATTATCTGAATTTTTTATATCCCAAATATATTTTGGAAAAATCCATTTTATAAATCGGTTGGTTTTCACCCACATTAAATCCATAATCCAAATCTTATTTAAATTAAAATGTGCCAAAACTTTTGAGGAATTGGCACATTTTCGTTATCTATTATAAAGAAATTATTCTGCGTTTTTACGTTGAAATTGTTTGAACATTGCATTATAAGAATTGAATGTTTTCTTATTTTGCTCATAGAATTCAGCGTCTCCACGGTCTTTCATTACATCTAGCAAGCTTCTGTATCTTTCGATATCAGTTACAATGTCAATGTAATGATCTTCTTGCGCGGCCATGCTATACGTTTTAAAATGCGTCAAGCTTTCTTGGTATTTCTTAGAAACTTTAGTCAAAATATCTCTCGCTTTCTGTTTTTCGCCAACTTCATAATAACCGCCAGCAAAAGGCTCTAAAAAGGTATAGAAGCCAAATTCGTCAATTGGCATTTGTTTCATGGCCAAATCAATGATGTCTTTTGCCTTCTTAGTTTTTCCTTCATTAATCAAAAGCTCCATCAAACGTGCCAAATTCGTTCTATAAGTGATGCTGTTTTTGCGTGTTTCTGGATCATGGTAGATTTTTTTGCTACCGCTATTTCCCCAGTCCCACTTCATCACGATATCATACATTTTATCAGAATCAATCTGGCCCATGTCCATCGGGCTAGCTGCTTTTGAGAGCGGTGTTTTAATTGGAACTAGTTTATAAACCACTCCGTCTAACTGCAAATAGTCTTTCATCCAAAGGTAATCATCGTCACCAAAGCTTCCTCCTGTGAAATAAATTGGGCGTTTCCAGTTGTTTTGAGCCACGATGTCAAGCATCATTACTCTGTTTTTATACAGCGCACCTTCTTTGATATCAATGTCAATAAAAGGCACAATAGAATCATAATATTTAGGCGATACGGCTTTGTTTTTTATGATTTCTTCCTTGTTTACAGGAATTCTCAATTTGTTTGTTGGGAAGAAATGAATCTTCTGTCCATTTGGAATTTCGTATAAAGTTCTTGGGTCATCCAAAGCTAAAAAGCTGATGAAATCTTTAATTGCCCAACGATTTTCTGTCTGCGGACGGTAAATTGAATAGTCTAATTTATCTCCCACATATTGATCGTGCGTGAAGCTAATTGGCAGTCCTTCAGATTCATACGCTTTTGCTTTCATTTGATCAATATACCAATCTGTCATGAATAAGCTGGTATTTACGATTCTAATATCGGTTCTGACTTTTTCAATTTCTTGGGCATACCAAAGCGGGAACGTGTCGTTATCGCCAATCGTAAATAAAATGGCGTTTGGCTCACAGGATTCAAGATACGCTTTTGCCATTGCAATTGCTGTATATTTATCAGAACGGTCGTGGTCATCCCAGTTTTGAGAAGCCATTAAAACCGGCGCTGCCAATAATGTAATCGCTATTACAACTGGTCCGGCGATCTTTGGACTCAAGTAATTTTTGATTCCGTCGTAAATGGCATAAACTCCAAAACCAATCCAGATTGCGAAAACATAAAAAGAACCGACCAAAGCATAATCTCTCTCCCGAGGTTCAAACGGTCTTTCGTTCAAGTAAATTTTCAGGGCTAGACCTGTGAATAGAAATAATGCTAGCAGTACATAAAATCCTTTTAAATCTTTATTTGCGTGGTAAACCAAACCAATAATTCCGAGGATAAACGGCAAGAAATAATATAAGTTTCTTCCTTTGTTGTTTAAGACATCTGACGGAAGATTTTGTTGCGAACCCAAACGCGCTTCGTCAATAAAATTGATACCGCTCATCCAGTTTCCGTCTAAATTATCATATTTTCCTTGGTTGTCGTTTTGTCTTCCGGTAAAATTCCACATTAAATACCTCCAATACATATATCCAAATTGATATTCGAACATAAACGAAATATTGTCGCCGGTTGTTGGCTTATCGATGATCAGATAATCACCATAATTCTTCAAAAATTTGTGGTAACCATCAGTATCAATTTGTCCCGAAGCATATGCTTTTCTAAATTCTGAGACATTTTTTTCCATTTCCGCACGAAGTTGTGACGTGTAATGCGCCAATTCTTCTTCGGACAATTCATTTGGATTAACGCCATATCTTGGAAGTTCTTCTTCGTAAGCATAATTTGGATCTAATCTAAAATTTAAAACATGCGTAAAAGTCATGTAGTTTGCGGCGTGATCAGTACTCCACATTCTCGGAAGAAATGCTTTGTGGTTGTCATCAGTATTTTGTTCTGCTTTGATATAATTGTTTACAATAACATATTTTCCTGTTTTGTAATCTCTTTCATAATTTGGTTTTTTATCAGAATAAGGATTTTCTTTATCTAAACCAGCATAAGTATCAGAAAATTGCGGGCCATAAAAAAGTGGGTTGGCACCATATTGTTCTCTGTTATAGTAAGCCAAAACCTCTCTTGCATCTGAAGGTTTGTTTTCGTTAATAACTACATTGGCATTGGCACGAATTGGAAGCATCATCCAAGTTGAGAAACCAATTAATATAAATAAAACACACAGAATCATCGTGTTATAGTTTACGTAGCCTTTTTCTTTGGTATATTTTAATCCATAATAAAACGCAGCGATAAATAATAAAGCGACGAAAATTGTTCCTGAATCAAAAGGTAATCCGAGTGAATTTACCATGAAAACCTCTGTTTTTCCAAAGAATCCCATAGTTAACGGCAAAAGCAATTGGAATATAAATAGCAAAACAGAAACCACTACAATATTTGCAATGATGAAGTTTTTAACTGTAACTGTTTTGTAATGTTTGAAATAATATAAAAATCCGATAGAAGGAATGGTCAATAATGCCATAAAGTGAACTCCGAAAGAAAGTCCAACAACCAATGAAATCAGTAATAACCAGCGGTTTCCTCTTGGCGTGTCCATATCTTGTTCCCAACGCAAGCCTAACCAAAATAATACTGCAATCAGTAAACTGGCCATAGCATAAACTTCTGCTTCAACGGCATTGAACCAAAAACTATCTGAAAAAGTGTAAGCCAATGAACCAACGAATGCGCTTCCTAAAATGGCGATAGAATTATTGTTATCGATCTCGGTAAATCTAGAAACTAGCTTTTTTAAGATCATTGTCATGGACCAAAACATAAAAAGAATGGTAAAGGCGCTTGAAAAAACAGACATCATGTTCACCATCAAAGCGACCTTTGAAGCTTCGGTTGCAAACATTGCAAAAAAGGCTCCCATCATTTGATAAAGTGGTGCGCCAGGTGGGTGTCCAACCTCCAATTTTGCAGCGGTTGAAATGTATTCACCGCAATCCCAGAAACTTAATGTGGGTTCAACAGTTAAGGAATAAGTCACCAATGCGATTGCAAAAACTGACCATCCTAAAATTGTATTCCATTTTTTAAAGTTGAAAGATATCATAGAAAGCTTATAATTTTATAGATGCAAAGAAAAAGCTTTTTTGCTTAACGGAAAGCCAAAAAAAAAAAATTCAAGAAAAATTGAAAAAAAATTTGCACAATATGTTTTTTGTTCTAAATTTGCACTCGCAATAAAGAAATGCTGGCCTATGGTGTAATGGTAACACTACTGTTTTTGGTGCAGTCATTCAAGGTTCGAGTCCTTGTGGGCCAACAAAAAACCTCTCAGAAATGAGAGGTTTTTTTTATGTTTTTTATTTTGGTGTAATTAAATTTTAAAAGTCACAACAGGACGCTTGGCGTGATTAACCAAATCTTCACTGATGCTTCCGTTGAAAAAGTGCGAAAGACCTTTTCTTCCGTGAGTACTCATTCCAATTAGATCAGCATTGATGCTTTTTGAGAAATTTAAGATGCCTTTTTCAACATTCGTGTCGTTGTACACATGTGCCGTGTAGTCCGCAATGTTAAATGACGCAATAAACTCGTTCATAATTTTATTTGCCACATCAGTTGACTTAAAATTATTGGGCGTATTAATCATCACTAAGTTTAAATGTGCATTAAATTTTGTGGCAAAATCGACAACCTTTGAAAAGGACGGCTTAATTTCTTCGCTAAAATCTGAAGCAAATACAAATTTTGATACGCTGAAGTCAGCATCTTCTGTTTTGATAACTAACACGGGAATGTCTGACGAGCGAACGACTTTTTCAGTATTAGAACCAATAAACATTTCTTGAAAACCACTGGCTCCATGAGAACCCATCACAATGAGGTCAACATTATTTTTATGGCTTACGCTGACAATTCCTTCAAAAGCTTTCTCAAATTGAATCGCTTCAGAAACTGGAATTCCGTCTAAATAATCAACATCCATTAAATCTTCTAGTTTTTCAATTGCTTTATTTTTGAAGAACATGATTTCTGGAATGTCTCTGCCAGAACCAACGGCGTCACTGGCTTGCCCAGGTAATTCTAACATGTGAAGTAAAATGATTTCGCCATCATTTTCACGGGCAATTTTTGCGGCGACTTTCAATGCATATTCTGCATTGGCAGAAAAATCGGTAGGGACTAATATTTTTTTCATAGTTGTAAGGGTAAGAATATTTTACAATAATTTAAGTTCGTTTTTCTTACATTAAAGGTAAGGATAAAAAATAACATCGCACAATATACTGCAATCATTTTAGATATATAAAAAAATCACTATATTTGCACCGTTATTTATTAAAAAACTAAATAATGAGGGGACTAATTGTCCCCTCTTTTTATAAAAATATGACATTTAAAGAAAAAGTTAGCGAGTTATTAGATGCGAGTCTTGCAGAGAAACCTGATGTTTTCTTGATCGACTTGACTATTACAGATGCTTTAAAAATAATTGTTACCTTAGATGGTGATAATGGTGTAACTTTGCAAGACTGTATTGACATCAGCCGTGCGATTGAGAATAATCTTGATCGTGAGGAAGTTGATTTCTCATTGGAAGTTGCATCTGGTGGAGTTTCAGCTCCATTAAAATTAGTTAGACAATACAAGAAAAATATCGGAAGAACATTGCAAGTAAAAACTGCAGACGATAAGATTATAGCAGAATTAGTTGACGCAAACGATGATTTCATCACGTTAACTTGGACTGCAAGAGAACCAAAAGAAATAGGCAAGGGAAAAGTGACAGTGGAAAAAAGACTCGAACTTCCTTATGCCGATATAAAAGAAGCAATTGTTACAATAACATTTTAATTTAAAGAATAGGCATGGAGAATATTGCATTAATCGAGTCATTTTCAGAGTTTAAAGACGACAAGTTAATTGATCGTGTAACGCTTATGGCGATTTTGGAAGATGTGTTTAGAAATGCATTGAAAAAGAAATATGGTTCTGATGATAATTTCGATATCATTATCAATCCTGATAAAGGTGATATGGAGATTTGGAGAAGAAGAGTTATTGTTGCAGATGAAGATTTAGATTTCGAAAACGAAGAAATTACATTAACAGAAGCAAGAAGAATTGAACCAGATTTTGAAATAGGAGAAGAAGTTTCTGAAGAAGTAAAGTTGATAGATTTAGGAAGAAGAGCTATCTTAGCACTACGCCAGAACTTGATTTCTAAAATTCATGAACATGATAATACAAATCTTTACAAGCAATTTAAAGATTTAATTGGCGATATTTATACTGCAGAAGTGCACCACGTGCGTCCAAGAGCGGTAATTTTAGTAGATGACGAAGGAAACGAAATTGTGCTTCCAAAGGAAAAACAAATTCCTTCTGACTTTTTCAGAAAAGGTGATAACGTTCGCGGAATCATTGAAAATGTGGAATTAAAAGGAAACAAACCTCAAATTATTATGTCTAGAACTTCTGAGAAGTTTTTGGAGAAATTATTTGAACAAGAAATTCCTGAGGTTTTCGACGGATTGATTATGATTAAAGGCGTAGTCAGAATTCCGGGGGAAAAAGCAAAAGTGGCTGTTGACTCTTACGATGATAGAATTGACCCAGTGGGAGCTTGCGTGGGTATGAAAGGTTCAAGAATCCACGGAATTGTTCGTGAGCTTGGAAACGAAAATATCGACGTTATCAATTATACGACAAACACGCAGTTGTTTATCACAAGAGCGCTAAGCCCTGCAAAAGTTTCTTCCATCAAAATTAATGAAGAAACAAAAAGAGCAGAAGTTTTCTTGAAGTTAGAAGAAGTGTCGAAAGCGATTGGTAGAGGCGGTCACAATATCAAATTGGCCGGGCTATTAACAGGATATGAATTAGATGTTATCCGTGAAGGTAATATTGCAGAAGAAGAGGATGATGTTGAGTTGACTGAATTTTCTGATGAAATAGAAGCTTGGGTAATCGAAGAATTTGCAAAAATAGGTTTAGATACCGCAAGAAGCATCTTAAAACAGGATGTGAACGATTTAGTTAGAAGAACAGACCTTGAAGAAGAGACAATCCTAGATGTGATTCGTATTCTGAGAGACGAATTTGAAGACTAAAACGCAACCACAACAACACAACAAAAAAGGTAATAATAAAAAGGTTATATGTCTGAAGAGAGAGTAATAAGAATAAACAAGGTTTTAAGGGAATTGAATATTTCGTTAGATAGAGCCGTTGATTATCTAAAAGATAAGGGAATTGCCATTGATGCAAACCCAAACGCGAAAATATCTGAGAAAGAATTCGATATCTTGCAAAGTCAATTTGCTGGCGATAAGGGTAAAAAAGAAGCTTCCAAAGAGGTTGGGGAAGAAAAAAGAAAAGAGAAAGAAGCATTGCGTCTTGAAAGAGAAAAAGAAATTGAGGAAAAACGCAAGCAAGACGAAGAGCGTCAACGTCAAGAAGTAATTAAAGCTAAGGCTACTCTAGCAGGGCCAAAGCAAGTTGGAAAAATTGATTTGGAACCAAAAGCTCCAGCGACTGTTCCAACTCCTAAAGCTGTTGAACCGACTCCGACTCCAGAAAAACCTGAAGAAAAACCAGTTGCTGAGCCTGTAAAAGAAGTTCCAGCTGCAAAAGTGGAAGCACCAAAAGCAGAAGAGCCAAAACAAACAGAAGTTCCAGCGGTGAAAACTGAAGCTCCAAAAGCTGAAGCAAAACCAGTGGAAGTTCCTGCTGTAAAATCAGAAGAACCAACAGAAAAGAAAGCAGAGAAAAAAGAAACTCCTGCTCCTGTGACTAATGCAACTCCAGAAGGTGACCAACCGGTGGACGAAGCAATCACAACGCAATATCAAAAATTGTCAGGAACAACTTTCACTGGGCAAACTATTGATTTGTCTCAATTCAACAAGCCTAAAAAGAAGAAAGAAGAGCCTAAAATTGTTCCAAACAAACCAGGTACGCCAGGTGCTGCAGGTGCGAACAATAACAATAAAAACAAGAGAAAAAGAATTCCAGGAAAACCAGGCGCTCCAGGTCAAGGAGGCGGTGTGGCAACTCCAGGGAATATTATTCGCCCAAATGCTCCGGGAACGGGCGGAAACAATGCAAATAGAAGTGCTAGACCTGGTTTCGTAAAAGGAAACAGACCAGCAATTGTTGCAAAAGTAGAGCCTACGGAAGAAGAAGTTAAAAATCAAATTAGAGAGACTTTAGAAAAACTTCAAGGAAAAGGAAGCAAATCTAAAGCGGCTAAGTATAGAAGAGACAAAAGAGACACGCACCGTCAAAAATCTGATGATGAGCAAAGAGCCATTGAAGAAGGAAGCAAAACAATCAAAGTAACAGAATTCGTTACGGTTGGTGAAGTTGCAACCATGATGGATGTGCCGATTACTAAAGTGATTGGAACGTGTATGTCACTTGGAATCATGGTTACCATGAACCAACGTCTTGATGCAGAAACATTGTCAATCGTTGCAGATGAATTTGGTTATGAAGTAGAATTTATTACTACAGATATCGAAGAAAATCAAGAAATCATCGAAGACAGAGAAGAAGATCTAGTGTCAAGAGCACCGATTGTAACTGTAATGGGTCACGTCGATCACGGTAAAACATCGCTTTTGGATTACATCCGTAAAGAGAATGTTATTGCCGGTGAATCTGGAGGAATCACACAGCACATCGGAGCTTACGCAGTAACTTTGGATAACGGTCAAAAAATCACATTCTTAGATACACCAGGTCACGAGGCGTTTACCGCGATGCGTGCACGTGGAGCTCAAGTTACCGATATCGCAATTATTGTTGCGGCTGCGGATGATGATATCATGCCTCAAACAAAAGAAGCGATTTCTCACGCACAAGCAGCGAATGTTCCAATGATTTTCGCAATCAACAAGGTGGATAAGCCAGCGGCTAATCCTGAGAAAATTAAAGAACAATTGGCAGGTATGAATTTACTTGTAGAAGATTGGGGTGGAAAATACCAATCACACGATATTTCTGCAAAAGTAGGAACAGGTGTGAAAGATCTTCTAGAAAAAGTTTTATTAGAAGCTGAATTACTTGACTTAAAAGCAAACCCTACAAAACCAGCTGTTGGAACTGTAGTGGAAGCGCAATTAGATAAAGGTAGAGGTTATGTGACTACAATTTTAGTTCAAGCCGGTACTTTAAAAGTTGGAGATTACGTATTAGCAGGAAAAAATCATGGTAAAATTAAAGCCATGTATGACGAAAGAGGGAATGCGGTTAAAGAAGCAGGACCTTCAACTCCAATTTCAATCCTTGGATTGGACGGAGCGCCAACTGCTGGTGATAAATTCAACGTTTTTGAAGACGAAAGAGAAGCGAAGCAAATTGCTGCAAAACGTACGCAATTAATTCGTGAGCAATCTGCAAGAACTAAGAAACAC
>Ga0265780_10001636_pt1 | contig 31191 bp, 26 predicted proteins | sample P1T30metagenome_FD_192432 | JGI IMG/M metagenome (GOLD analysis project Ga0265780, IMG submission 192432) | Plant litter microbial communities from East Loma Ridge, Irvine, California - P1 T30 | ecosystem: Environmental > Terrestrial > Plant litter > Unclassified | place: USA: California... | reverse complement strand
CGCTCAACCTCATCGGCCAGGTGCTCCTTTGGGGCAAGAAAGCAGAGGCCTTTAACAACGATCACGCTACATCCGATATTGTGGAGGAGACGCAGCTCATGAAGGACTGGCGACGCGATGGGCCATTGGGCGTACTTCTTGGCGTTATCACCTTTATTAAAACACCGCAGCAGTACAAGCTTTTTGAAGATTTTCAACGCCTGGCCCAACGCGAGCTACCGACCGACAAGCAGGAGATACTTGAGCCCGTCAAGCCAGTTGTCACACGCTGGAACTCGTACTACTTATGCTTTGAGCGCGCTGTCAAACTGCAGGCAGCAGTAAGTGCGTACGCGAACAGCCACATCGATCGCATCAAAAACGAAGACGCTTACGCTCGAAGTCGCAACAAGCAGCTACCTGACGCGCCTGCGTGGATGAGATCAGACGGCCTTAGCGCTGCTGATTGGCAAGTGGTCAATGAGTATATGGACGTTCTTAGGCCGCTGAAGGAGTGCACAAAACGCCTCGAAGGCCGCGGGCAAGGCAACGATAAGGACGATAAAAAAGCTAGCAAAGCACCTGGCAGATTCGGCTCTATTGCTGAGATTATTCCTGTATTTGATTACTTACTTGGAGTACTAGAATCGCGACTCCAAAGCTACGAGGACGTTGAGCATCACCGTCACGATGAGGCACCCGAAGACCACCTCCCAATCAACCTCCGAGCCGCTATCGTCAAGGCGCGCGACTACTATAACAGGCTTGACCTATCGCCAGCTTATTACGCTGCTACGATCCTCCACCCACGACTCAAGAACTACTGCGATACTGTTTGGGAGCCCACATGGCTGGAGTCGAATAATCGCAATTTCCAGGCCCTGTGGGCCGAGTACAAAGGCTTAGCAAGGCCGCGCACACGCACACGAGTATTCGCTAATAATATTGACGACGCAATTGATAGTATCATCGACCCAGCCGGCGTAGGCAGCAACGAGGAGGATGAGTTTGAACGGTGGAAGCGCTGCGAGCCATGTGCTGCAAAGGGTAGCGAGCACGCAATAAACCCTATTAAGTACTGGGTAGAGCTGCGCGATCGCTACCCTAACCTTAGCAAACTTGCGCTTGACGTACTCTCTATTCCAGCCTCAAGCTGTGAGTGTGAACGCGTCTTTAGTGAGCTTGGCGACCTACTAGAGCCTCGCCGACGAGGTATCTCACCTGAGCTTTTGGCAGCAATACAGTGCAACAGGAGATGGAGAAGAGCTGGTATTGGCAGCGATGATGAGGCAGATGAGAAGGCTGTTACTGAGGAACAGTTAGACACCAAATACGGCATGGCAACATGGGCCTTCGGCTGAGAAATACGACTCCAACTTTCCTATACAACTTTCCTAATCAGGCAACCGGCCGATACGGCTACATCAAGCCGGCCGACGCCCTGCAGCTAATCAAGCCAGCCGGCCGGCCGGAGGCCTCCCAAAATAGGTATCCAGCCGGCCGAAGGGCGGCTGGCCGGCCGGCCGGCTTGTTGCCAAGTATGGCGCAGCCACACATTGGTGTGCCCAGATCGCTTGTGGAGCGCTTTTGGGATCGTCGAGGAAGATTTGAGCCGGCAGTTTTAGCTGCGAGATGTGAATTGCAGATCAATAAACAGCGTAGTCACGAAATGACAGAATCGAAGCGTCCCAGATCAGCGTGCGGCGAACTCGAAGTCGCGGATCGAATGGCGTGGTCTAGCGAAAGGTAATTGTAAGCGCGGAGGAGAATAGTGAGAGTCGAAATTGAGTGTGAGCTGCGATTGTGCTGAGATGGTTGGTGCGGGAGCGGATAGCAAACGGTCACTCACCGGCATGGATTTGACTAGTACAGCCTGCAAAAGCGGAGAAGGAAGATGAAACTGTTGAGTATGTGCCATTTGTGTGCCGATGACAAATGTTAGTAGTATGACAGGAGCAGAGAAAGAAGCAGATGCGCGTAGCCACGCAATGTCATCGGCATTCAACGAATAAGATGGCATTACGTGAATGCTACGGCGAGGAGTGCGTCAGTTGGAGTAGGCTGCGTTCATGTCCACACGGTTCCGACCACACTTCAGACCGAATGACCCATCTTTAACAGTCTGAACCACTGGCCAGGCTAATACGAGCTCATCGACAGCAGCGTTTAGGCCAGGGCCTGGTTCGTGATTCAGGAGAATGTCGCTTTTATCGTAACCACCCAGTAGGTGCCCTGGTGTAACCAGACACACTTGTCTTCCATTTCATAGAGGAGAGCAGTCATGCAAAGGCTGAGGCTGACGTCGAGTTTTGTCTCTCGTAGCCAAGGAAGAAGCATTCGCGCGTCACACGCCCATACGTCCAAGCCGACCAATAGAATGACAGACTTGATGCCTGCATTGTTCTATGCCCGAATTATTTGATGCCTGTATCTCATCTGATATCTCCTGCGTGAAGCGATACGCGCGATGCAGGTCTCCATAGCGATCTTGGGCCGGGGCCATATGGCTGTTGTCCCCACTTACGACGTGGCTCAGCAACATGCAGCGCCACTCCAATGGCGATAAGGTATGCTGAAGGTATTCGCACAGCGAAACTTAAATGAGAGCATAGGAAACGTGGAGCTCATGCACTGTGTGAACTTCTGCCCAGTGCCTCGCAGTTCTGCAGCGATATTTGCACATGAAACATCAGACGACGCGGACCGGCTCCGAAGTGAGCAGCTAAGTTATGAACTGATGGAGTGCCGCCGTGCTCTTGACGTCTGATATCTTTTCAAAAGTGGGTGTGTTTATTCTTTCGTTGTGATGGAACCGAAGGAAAGGGACATGAGACGATGATGATGATGCGAAATAGAATCAGACTTGACATAAGAGGATTCATACTAGGATTGGGGTGTTCTTACACCCAGATCGCTAGTAACGGAGTAACACTGTTGACATCAAAGTCAAGGGAACGAGCGCGAAAATGCTGCGACCTCCATATGCGACGACGAATTACTCGACAGGGCGATTTGCGATACACTACATGTACAAGGGGAGTGGAGTCAGTTATAGTAGGTGGATTTGATGTGGAACGAAGGGGGCTTCGTTATCCTAAGAGATTGTTGTTCTGCTAGTGTCGTGGATGATTAAGCAAAGTGACGGGAGTGGTTTTAGCAGCGCTCTTTAGGGATACATCCATGTGAGAATAGCGGGTAGCAGAGCTTTTTGTTGCATCAAAAGCACACTCATATAATGTGAATCAGGGTGAGGCTATAGGAAAGTCTAAAATAGTACACGGTGTTTTGGATAGCAGGTAGCAGGGAAACGAAAACTGCGGCTCTTAGCGAAATTCCGTAACCGGTCGCTAAGACATTGCATGAGCTGCCCCTCACCCACGATTAGTCGGCTCCGTGACGAAGCCGATAACACCCATTCAGGCACGTATGTCCTCTGAGTACATCAAATTTTTCGTGACTGTCACTGTTTTCTGCACGTTGCTCGCTAGCTTGCTACGGATAGAGTTGATTGTGGTGGTCAATATATAAGCATTACTTTCCAAATTGCCATTCTTCTTTTCAGGTCAGATGGCCGAGGCGAGTACACCCTGCTCTCTCTTACAGACTAATTCTAACTGTCAACAGTGGTTAAGGTTAGTATGCTCTTGAAGCAATAGCGTGTGCTTTGTATTAATACCTTTCTAGGCGCTGTGTTTAGGTTGTAACAAACTATGAACCGCAGTTCGAAAGAGCGTGGGTTCGAGTCCCACTCTGATCATGCGCTTGATCTTTAAGATCTTTTTTTTGTGTTGTTTTCGCCCCACAGATGCTTAGGTGCTTAGGTACTTCCGAATAGTGCCATGGGCGATTTCCCGCTGGATTGGCTCTTACCGCAGTGACCAGTGCCACAACAACCAACAGATATCCCACTACTATACAAAGTTTTTGTCCTGCTCGCGGACCATTATCCTGAATAGCGCGCTTGCCTTCGATATATTCTTTCGAACCCGAGAATCCACTTGCACAAAGTCAACTCCAGCCAAGAAATTGCGACATGCCCAGCCAACAGGAAGACCTACTCCTGTCAGTATGTAGATATCTGCTTTCCTCCTCTACCTGGCGCGAGTCGTATTGCTGACATTCGCCTCAGCTACAGTCTTCCCTGCGCAACGCGCTCGCTACATTCGGCCCTACTAGCTCTCAATACCGCGACATCAAATTCATGACCGATGAGCTAGCCGCCAAGCTCGCCATGGAGAAGCTGTCAATATCGAACCAGGGCGCTCAGAGGGGGAATCATCGCGAGATGGATACTCGATGACTGACTGGCAAGCAGGCGGTGATGCTCTAGCGTGGACAGATTTCAAACCGAGCGCAAGGCCTGTTCACGTCACGACAAGCAAACCTGTCTGTCTTCGAGATCGATCATCTCCCACATCTGGGGTCGGGAAAGGGATGTGAGGTTGGACAGGCCTAGTTATCTCTGCAACTCGAGCTTCCACATTCTTGCCATGCGCACGGAAGCCGGACTGCGAATCCTACTACGCGACTTCGTCCCTAGCCTGCAAGGTGCGAGAAGTTACATTCTTCTATCTTTGGGTCGCAATTCAAATGCTTTGTGATGCTTGACAAGACCTTGGTCACGCGCGGGTCGTGACCCTTTTTGGGTGGCTACGTGTGAGAGTTGAACACCTCATACGTAGTCGAATACATGTGGGCTCCTCGATGCGATCATGACATCGCTGATGGACGAGTTGTGATATCTTTCGCCTTTACCTGTGGCACTAGTAAAAGCAGCGGCTCAAGGGTTCAATCAGCCATCAACCTTTTAACCTACAACCTTTCACATCTACCACACTCCTCCTCCTCTATCGCTCAAATCAATACGGAAACAACAACATCATGAACCAAACCTCAATCAAGAAGCGCAAGAGGGCAAGTGTTCCAGACCCACTGATATGAAACCTAGACTGACAGTCCAGATTACCGAGAGTCTATCGAAAACACCAGCAAAGACAGTCAAAAAGCGCAGGACCAAGAAAGAGCCGCCGGTCGCGCCCATCGAAGACACCAAGTTCCCTTTCATCAAACTTCCCGGTGAGATCAGGAACATGATATACTGCTACGCCCTCACCGACACCGAGTACTCCATTCGCTTCGAAGCCAACATTAGCAAGCGCGACGGCCGCTGCATCGTCAACAGGCTATATCGTGCAGTCGATGGTCCTCCCGATCGCGACGATTTGCCCAGCCAAACCAACCGCAGCAGTAAGTTTCCACAAGCAAGACTTTCGCATGAAAATCACTAACACTGTCCATCTTCGCAGTCACCAAACCAAGCCACTCCTTCAAGCGCACCGACACCTTCCGCAAGCCCCGGGCCCAGACCTCCTTCGCCATCGCCCTCTTCCAAGTCAACCGCCAGATCAACGCCGAGGCAGCAGCTTACTTCTACGGCGGCAACATGTTCGTCTTCGAAGCCGTGCCGCACATGTTCGCTTTCCTCACACACTTCCACTGGCGCATCCCGCTGCTGCGCAAGCTCGGCCTCGTAAACGCATGGGTTCCCAACCCGAAGACGTACCACGGCCCGCAGATGTATCTGAATACCACGCAGCTGAGCTACGTCTTTCCGTGGCTCGTGAATGCGCCGGGTCTAGAGGAGCTGCATCTTGGGCCGGCGGTCATGTACGCGTTGGCGACACGTGGTCGGATTGCTGCTCGGAAGCTGTTTGAGCAAGGATTCTGCTGGATGGATGTGCTTGGGGCGAAGAAGGGGAATAGGTTGGCTGTGCTGGATGTGCTCAAGTTGCCGGAGGTTGCGGCGGGGTATAGGTGGGCGACGATGGCGGCCGAGCATGCGATGTTTAGGACTGAGTTGGTGGGACGGTTGACTGCGGCGTGAGTGGTGCAGAGTAGTGAGAGGCGGGCGAAAAGTTCTGGGTGTCAGCGATTGCGCATCTGCGAGGATATCCAGGGCACCATAAAAGAGGTTGGGTGAAGAAAAGCCTGCCTCGACTCAGCTGGCCGGTTTTAAATTTGCGGAATTGGTATCATATCAGTCATTGCTGTACATACCAGACTAAAAGAACGTCATTCAAGACGTCTACGATTACGATGACAATCACCCCAAAAGTCCTGCAGCAAGTGCTTCCATATCCTCCAATGTCTCAGGCTCTTCGACCACATTGTCCCTCGCCTTCCTCCTCTTCTTCTTACTACTCTTCGCCTCATCTTCAGAGTCTGACTGAAACCACTTCTTCTCCTTCTTCGCAGGCCTCTCCATCTCCACTTCCTCCTCCTCATCACTCGATTGAGCATCTGCCAAAAAGTTCGCCAACGGATCCTCGCCAGCATCTGCGAGCTCCACACCGCCATCATCGTCCTCGTCATCGTCAACCTCGCCCTTCTGTCGCTCCTTCCGTTTCCGTTGCTTCTCCTTCTTCTTCGCCTTCGCGGCCGCCTTGTCCACCACATCAGCACTCTCCACAACCTCTCGCGCTGCTTCGATGAACTTCTGTCGCTGTACTTCCGGCAGGCCCTTCGCTCGGTATGCCGCCTCGTCCTCCAGCTCGTAAATCTCATGCGGGTTGCCGTCGTCGTCGTAAACCAGTTTCTTGCCTCTGTCCATGAGTTTCGTAAGCTTCTTCTTCGACTGCAGCAGCTTTTCGCGACGGTTGCTGTCGATGACGATGGGCTGGGAGGCACCGGCGATGTGAACGACGCGGCCACCCGGAGCAATTGAAACGTCACCCTCGACGCCAAAGTCTTCGTCATCCTCGTCATCGGCTGGAATTCTTCGCTTGACGGCCATAAAGTCCTCGTCGGCGCCGTTGGTTGTAGCCTCGCCGGTGAATTCATCTGGAGCGTCTCTGACCATCTTCTTGTAATGGTCGGCCAGCACGTCCTGATTTTGCCTCTCAAACATGCGGTCGTACTTGGTCCGCACAGGCTTCGCCTTTGCAGTGTCCAATTCCTCATCGGATTCAGACACCTCGACAGTTTGTCGTGAAGCCTGTTTTTTGTGCTTGCCCTCATCGTTCAAGAACTTGATCCTCGGTGTACCGGGTAGCCCTAAGCTTTCCGCAAATGCCTCCAGATCGTATTCCTTGAGCTTGAAGACCTCCTTGTCCTTCTGGAGATAGACGGACTTGACGTATGTAACAAAAGCTTTCTGCCCAAGATATTTCAGCGCAGAATCCTTGAAGTTCATGTTCTGAAGCTGTTCCTTGATGGACTGCCTCTTCTTCTGCCGCACATTTATGAGCTCTACGGGGACCCTCTTGGCTTCGAAGCGTTTGAGCATGCCCTCTTCTTCGCTGGGTGCTAGGAAAAGGACGCCGCGTCCTTCTCGATTGTAACGTGCGGTTCGTCCCACTCTGTGAATGTATGTGTCGACATCGTCTGGGCAATCGACTTGGATGACAAAGTCAACAGCTGGGAAGTCAAGACCACGAGCGGCAACATCTGTGGCGAACAGACAAGAGTTTTTTGCTGAAGAGAATTTCGCAGTCGTTTCTAGTCGAGCAGCCTGCTTTTGACGACCGTGAATGTGTAGAAGCGGTATACCAGGTTGCATATGACGGAAAGACTCGAAGACGAATCGGACGACCTTGGCAGAGGAAAAGAAGACCAATATCTTGGACTTCTTGCTCGCCTGAATGAAGCTCCATAACGTGTCGAGCTTTTCTTCCAGCGGGCAGATGATGTAATTTTGTTGGAGTGACTTTGGCGTGGCACTCTTGTCTTCCGCGTGCACTGATACGTATTCAGGGTCCTGCAGACTCAGACGCGCGAGGTCCGAGACTTTCTTCGATTGGGTGGCTGAGAAGAGCAGCGTCTGTCGCTCCTTGGGCAGGTAGTCAATGATGGCGTCGACGTCGCGCTGAAACCCCATATCGAGGATACGATCTGCCTCGTCCAGGATCAGCATTTTGAGGTCATCCACGCTGAAGGCAGCCGTCTGCGACAAGTGCTGCAGCATGCGCCCTGGCGTTGCGACCAGTATGTTCATTCTCGTCAGCGCCGACCGCTCAGCTTCGAGACTCTTTCCTCCGATCAACAAGCCTGCAGCGAACATGTGCCCATGCTTGCCGACCTTGCACAGGACGTCGAAGATTTGTATGGCGAGCTCTCGAGTGGGCGAGAGAATCAATGCGCCGAGGCCGGCATCCGCGCCAATGTGCTGCAGGCGGTACAGGTTCTCGAGGACAGGGATTATGAACGACAGCGTCTTTCCGCTCCCGGTCTTCGCGGCGCCGAGAATATCGTGGCCTTTGAGTGCGAGGGGCACGGCTTTGCGCTGGATGTCAGTCATGACGGCGAAGTGGCACGATTTGAGGCCCTGTTTCGTAGGGTCCGAGAGGGGGAGGTCGGCGAAGTCATTGTACGTGGTCGATTTGAGGTCCTATCATCTGTTAGACACTGTCTATGGTGCAGTCTGTGAGTGTATTGAAGACGTACAAGATCGTTGACGGCCTGCTCCAGCTTGTCCACATCCACATCGTCGCGCTTGCGTTTCTGCTGCGAGGCCTGCTTCTTGACCTTGGTAGGCCGCGTGCGACCGGTGATCCCAGGTGCGGCCATCTCAGCGCATTATCGAGGGTGAAAGGTGAAGGCGGGCTCTGGCGCATCGCATGCATGAAATTTTGGTGGAGACTTCTTGGCGCACGTTCGGCGCGACGCGCTTCGATGCACTTCACCACCGACCCCACCGACCCCACGTCTCAATACATATTCTGCACAAACAGTCGCAAGAAGACCGTTTAAGAGTGAAACTCCAAGCAGCCATCACGTGCCTCGACACTCACTACTACCACTCCGCTCTTTAATACGACTAATCTGCCAGACAGCTCAACATGCCAGATGACATCGAGGCAGAGCTTGCGCTCGCCGGCAAAGAGGCCGACAAGGACGCGGAGATTGATCGTAAGCAATACTACTCCACTACTACTGCACATCAAGAAATGCTAACTCCACCCAGGCATACGCGGTGTCTTCAGCCTCGATGCGTACGCAGTCCTCGATCTCCAGCCGGGTGTGCCAGAGGGCGACATCAAGAAGTGCTACCGCAACAAGTCACTGCTCATCCATCCTGACAAGACGACGAACCCCAACGCGCCCGATGCCTTCGACCGCCTGAAGAAAGCCCAGACAGTGCTGCTCGACGACAAGCTGCGCGCCGAGCTCGACGAGAACATATCTGACGCTCGCATGCTGCTCATGCGCGAGCTGAAGCTCACCGCCGACGACGAGGAGACGCGGAGTACCGACTTCCTCAAGCAGTGGCGGGCAAAGACAATCTGGGTCATCCGCGACAACGAGCTGAGGAAACAGAGGCAAATGAAGGCGGCAATGCGCGAGGAAGGCCGCGAGCAGAAAAAGCAGGACGAGGAGACGGCCGAGCGGAAGCGCAAGAGGGATCACGATGACGCCTGGGACAAGACCCGTGAGCAGCGCATTGGCAGCTGGCGAGACTTCCAGCAGGGCAAGAAGCCGGAGCCTGAAGGGGCCAAGAAAAAGAAGAAAAAGGTCAAGGCCCTGGGCTGAGCGTCGTCTGCTGCTAGTGACGTGCGGAGGCACGGCCTGCAAGATGGAACTACCTCTGCATCACTGCATCACTGCATCACTGCATCACTGCACCACATTTTATCGATGGCGATCGTGCTTTGGGCGGCACTGAATGCGCATACGCACACAAGCTTCCTGCTGTTTCGAGCGCTATCGAATGCGCCAGTTCGATCCTCAAATTTCGCAGTCCCTCACATACGATGACATGCCTCGGTCAATACAGAGTTGAGGCGTTCCGAACCCCACAGCTCCTCTATCACTTTACTACTGCAGTCGCTTCGTCCCGCCCTCGGTCGGATGTGGCAAGCGTTCGCCAGGTTTGTACATTTATGCTTTGTGTACCTGGCGCCAAGGCCTAGTCGGTGTTTCACATTGTAAAAAGCTTGAGCCACACAAGCGTCCAGCCTGGTCTGAGCGCCAACTCCAGAGAACCAGATCGACATCGAGGATTATCTGGCTAGCGACTGACAGGTGGAGAACGTTGAACTGTCATGCCCTCCATCGTGCTCGCTTCCGTAGTCACTTACTGAGATTCAAACACAACTTCATCATGAACAACATGCAATCCATTGTGAAGTTAGGGGTATCTCTTCTATTCAATGCCTGAAAGCGCTTTCTGTTCTCCTCCTTCCTTTCATATCCTGTGAGCCGCCAAATTGCGCTCTTGAACATAGTTCCGGTAATTTCTCCGTCACTCCGCCGGATAACTAGATGAATACAAGAATAGAATCCTCAACACATTCCCCGCAACTACGCTTTCCCTACGGTCGGTCCCGCGAGCCTCATCTCACCTGCTCACCGTCATAGCTCAATCCCTGTAATCTCTATCCGCACGCCACAGGTACAAATATGGGCAGAAACATATGGTAATGACCCAAAGCGTCGAAGGTCCTTTCCCGTACATCTTCAAAGGTCGAGCTGGAACAGTCTCGAGCTTGAATTCAAGTCCGAATCGGATCGAGCATGTCGCGAGCTTTCTTCCAAGCAGCCAATCGCTCCGTGTGCTCACCAGCCTTGCGCGGACCGTCCCTTGAACTGTCCAATCCTTATACGAGGAGCCCAGAATGACACAGACTAACATACGTAGAGAGCTCGTGTAGCCTCAGTTAAACATGAAACACCAATAACGCTGCGCGCGGATCTCGCGCACGCGCACAGACTCGCAACGGTGCGTATGTACTGTACATAAACATTCAGAAATGCTGAGCGATAGATATAAAGCCGGATCCTCCTCTGTCCCATATGCAATAAACCACAGCTCGTCGGCTGTGCCGCCTGCCGAACAACAACAATTCCAAAAACTACAAAACGAAGCGAATGCTGGCCGAAGCTCTAACGATCAGAACAGAAACCGTGGTATCTTGAATGCTTTTTGGGTAAAACGCGAAGTTGCAAGCGAAAGACGACCCTAGCGATGCAATAGCTCATACTATGCAATGACGATGGAAGAAAGAGAAGGGAACCTCGGAAGAAAATACATGGGCGTGTGCGACGTTGCGATCCGATCTGTTTCAGGCGAACGTCGAGACCCGCGTGCCGGCACACAGAGCACATGGACGACCTAAAAGTGCGCGCTGTGTCCGTTGCATCGACCCTATTCTCACAATCTACTGCAGCACCTCGTGGATGTTCAGACGCCTCCGTTTATCCGGAGTGTCAGGCCTGCGTTCCGCAGCGACGGGGGAAGTCACGCGTTGTCGCACGACTTCACGGCCGCGTTCCGTCGCGCTGTGACCTTCGAGATGAAGCGGCGAGCCCAAGGGCGCGGGGCCCGTTCGAATGGGTGGAAGGTGAAGGCCCTCGAGACGCGCTGGACGATTGACTTGTCGCTGCGGCTTCGAAGTCATCGATGAGTTCTGTGAATTCGACGCGTATGGCGCGGGATACGCTGGTCCTGGTTGTGAAGGAGGCTGGATCGTGGGAAAGTAAACGGGCTCCGGACCGACTGAAGGCGAATAGGCGTAGGATGGGCTGCTGCTGTAAGAGCTTGGACTGTACGAGGGCAGTGAGGTGCGGATGGACGAGAAGTTGAAATATGGGGAGCTCGGTGCTGAGCTGGTTGAGGACTGAGGGCGGGCTCGAAGTGGAGTCTGGTCTTGGGCAGCTGCTACAGCTGGCGCAGGCATTGCTTGTGAGGCTTGACTCGCATTTGGTGGTGCGAATTGCTGTGTTAAAAGAGGAGGACCAGCGGGTCTGGGCTGCGTGCGCACGACCAGGGTCACGAAGTACAGTGACGTCTTCGCCAGCCGAATGTGCACGGGAAGCGACTGGTATTGACCAGTGGGAGTGCGGAAGCTTAGGTACATGGACCTATCCGTGAAGCCGTGGCTGACTTGGTCAATGTCCTGGTCCGCCAGAGACTCCATGATGGGTTGCATGGGATCTTGTCCGACTGGAGTTATGGGAGCCATGTACGTTGGCTCTCGTTCATCGCGCTCGTCCCGCAGCTCGTTGCGTAGCCGTTGCATGCTCTCGTCTTGTCGAGCTTCGAGGAAATCGCCCAGGTGCTTGCCGCGCAAATCTCCCAGAAGCGAAACGAGGTCCTGGAAAGCTCTATTCGACTTCTGGATCACCAGGTCCAGGTTAAGAAAAGCGACCGGAAGGGTTTGGTAGACTGGATTGGGACCCGCTACATACGTCGTCTGAGCAACACTGCCGGCTCGTCCGGTGTTGGGTATCACCAGAGGCCGGAAGTCAACACCAAGACCGTGTCCTCCTCCCTGTCGTCCAGGATATCGAGCCGAGTCTGGAGGTTGCTGCGAGTGCAGCGCTGGGAAAGCAGAGGGGTGGTCCCCCGCTGGTCTATGGTTCGCGCCGATGATCTGGCCAGTCTGTCTTCCATCTTCCGTCTTTGAAAACTCTCTGTCGTCTCTCAGCCGCGGTCTCCCTCTCTTCTTGTGTTGTACATCTTTGCACGAGTCCTAGTAATGGTAACGGTATGTTAGCTCCGTCGATACACCTCGCGTTGTCTTGAGGCTACTGTGTGGGACTGAGTGACTTACCTGCTTCCCGGACGAGACGCATCTGCCACAGGGGCGTTGAACGTCACAACTGAGATGTGCCTTTTTACAATTGACGCATGCAGACGCTACATGCGCCTTCGTCCGCCTCGCCGGTTTCGTGGGTCTTGCAGGAGGTGGCGCTATCATCGCCGCTTGCTGCACCGGGGGTCCTGCATGATGAGCTCCACCATACTGAGGAACGGCCGAAGACGGATAACCATAAGGATGTTCTGGAGAAACTTGAAGACTGGCGTACGGTGGCTGGTCTGCGTTGCGGCTCGAATGGCTGTAGAACGGCTGCACTCTGGAGTGCGCTTCATCAGAATACAGCGGCCGCTGTCCACTTGTCTGATACGATCGAGATTCAAATAGCGCAGAAGAAGGTGGAGGTAACGGTAAGCCTCTGACAAGTCCATGAGACGAGCCCCCTAATGAACTGTACGAGGTTCGGGAAGGATCCGAAGTCTGTGGATGTCGCCGAGTTGGGGAATGAGGTTCTGACATGGGAGGTGACGGATAGCCCTGCTGTTCAGACCTGCTTGGACTGAATTTGGAGCGGAACTTCGCCAGACCGTCCTCGTGCTCTGAAGGGAGCCCGAGTGGCGCGGAGAAAGACGAAATCGGGCGTGGTAAGGCCAGACTCTGCATAGTTTGACCGCCGCAACGCTTCAACGACGCGTCAGCAGCGACAGCAGGATTGAGGAGGTGTGCAGAAGATACTTCAAGTGAGTAATCTGATGGAACTTCTGCGCTCTTGTTGACCGAGCAGGCAATGGCACTAGCACAAGCTGTTAGACTTTGAGACGGATGATGGATCTGCATGTCCACTATTGGGCGGGCTAATGGGGAAGCGATACAAGAGCCCTACGAACGGCGAGCCCGAAATGTGCATTTCAGATTCAAGATCGGGCCACTTGACACCAAATAATGCTATGGACAACTTGTCTCTTGCGAATGCGAAGGTCTTTGGGAGTAGACTACACCTGGACGCGCGACTAAGGAGCGGAAGCTTGGTCATTTACCTTTGTGATATCACTTCCTGAACTCTGTGTTCAAGGATCGATTCCACCCAACGGTCTTCCAAGAAATGAGAACGCGGTGCCGATGTCGAGAGTCAGGCTCCGATCATACCTGCACGCAATGGGACGAGGGGCGCGGGAGGTGTGGTGAGTGACTTAGGTGTGGTGGGACCAATGAGCAGCACACGACGCAAAAGAGCAGAGGAATTTCATGCCCGGTCAGTGGAGTGTCCCCTGGTAATAACCAAATCGGTTATTGAGATTCTGCTCACAGATCTTTGCAGGATCCCTGTAGAAGAGTGCAGATGACGGACCACACCCATGCAAATCAGTCCCGGGCAACGGGAGCAGGGAACGCATGCATCGGGGGGACATTATTTGTGTGAAGAACCACCAGCCGAACGAGGCCTTCCCTGACACCGCGGACGTATGTACGGCTTTCCAGGATGTTGAGCGTGCATGGCGCTTGATGGCTGGCCCCCCTTGATCCATGCTCACCCGAACCCGTGTTTGATGGCTCGAGCTTTTCGAGGATCGAATCGAGTGCAAGCCACAAGCCACTGTCCTCCATCGTTTTAAGCAGCGAGCGCCTCCGCTTGTGTTCCGCTGCCGTTGCTTACAATAGGGCTGTAGAGACGATACCAGCACAGCGTGGTGCTGAACTTTTCATCTGGGTTGAACATGGATCAGTGAGGCGTAGACGCCAGCACTGCTGGGGTGAGTATTGCGAATTGTGGCTCGTACTGACAGGCCCGCGACTTTGGTCCACCATAGACACGCTTGTCACTTGTCAGGTCGCGCTCCGGACCTAGCAAACCAACCATTGCGTCCGTCAACTGTGTAGCTTACTCTCGTCTTGCACCGAACTTCGAAGACGGATAAGACTTTTCCTTCGGGCCTCTCTTTTCTTGACTGCCGAAAAGCTTCTTTCTAGGGCTCCATACGCGGAAGCGAAAAGCGCTTCTTGTGGGGATGATGAACCCGTCTGGCGCAAACCTAGTCTTGTCGCGAAGACAGTGACTGCAGGCGGATCGACAAGGCCTTGCGGATATGGCTTGAGTATGCGACGCCTTACTACTCCATGATCGTCGACCATTTTGCTCGCTCGACGTCGACTGCAATCTCTCAAGATTTAAGCGCCAGGCGTCTATCGAATTGAAAGGTTAGGGAAGGATGTCAATAAGCCACCTGTCCGCGTGCTCGGCGGTCGCCAGGCTTGTATTGCTTTGCCGCAACAGTCCCGTGACACCTCACCTATCTGTGCCAACAGCAACCGATTAGGCGCCGCCCTTGTTAAGCTTCTCCATCTATGCATGTAATAATTTTGGCAGGTGCACTACCGCCGGGGCACCGGTCAGTCCAAGGCCGCTAGCCGTAGGCTGAGGCGCGGTTCCTGCGCGCTTCGAGAAAGTTACTAGAAGTGCTTCAGGACGTCGTTTCGTACATACAGTAGCTCGATCGCGTCGCAATGCATGCATGTAGGTCAAACAACGGACTCGTTGACAGTAGATCCCGCCTAAGCTGCGGATGTCAATTCCTGGTCCACATTGACGGCCTTCGAAGGCATCCCAAGACTTATTGCGGATGCGCTCGTAGTCCAGTCGTCGAAACTGGGCAGCAGCTATCATGTGTTATACCGGGCTGATTTGACTATAGGTAAGGGTTGTTCAGACGAATTTCCCGGAGCCGGTGGAAAATATCCATCGAAGATCTACCTAGTGTCCGACCACCAAATTCAACTGGTGATGTTCTGGGGCATGCATCAGACCCAGCTTTCGGCCCCGCAGTATCAGTGTTGTTTAGTGACTAGTCCACGCTTATTGCTGGGCATCGCAGTCAGGGCGAGTGCACTCTGGACATTCGATGCAGAGTTTTGGTTGGACCTTGGCGAGGAGAAGTCGCTGTGGTCGACGGAGGTAGGAGCTTTAGCGTGCCAATAGCCGTCTCGCCAATGCCACCCAGAAGGAAAGTGCGACGATGGACGTCAGGCGGGTGCATAAGACCTGTGACTTTATCGAAGGCTACGAGCAAAACCACCGTTCTTCTGCGCAGTCATTGTTTGTGCCAGGCCTAATACGCATGGGTCGAAGTGAAGGTCTGTTCGCGGGATAGCGGCAGCTGTCCCGGCCCTCCGCGAAGATCGATGCCAGACCCAGGGCACCTCACGCAGCTAGATAGATTGTTCAAGACAGGAATAGCCCTCACGAGTCGCTTACTGTAAGAAACTCGCTATAGTCGTCGTCATCTCAATCTGGAAAGTCTCTTCTGGCCCTCAAATATCATCTGCAACTGCTGCCCATCGTTACAAATGCTGTGAACAGAGTGCGCGGTTTGCGTCACACTCATCTTCTCCACAGCGGGTAGCGAGATTCGACGACGCAGGGAGCCAGATCCAGTCATGCGGGAGCGTTTCTTCTTCACCACTCCCAAGCGGGTAAGGTGCTCCGAGCCCAATGACGGTTAGCTTTGGGTACCTTGGTACAAAGGAATAAGCCTACCACAAATCTCCTGCACCACCAGTCCTCTTCCGTGCATGTTGCCCCGGCGCACGGAAATATACAAATCCAACATCCAACTTGTGGGCCCTGCTTGACCAAGTACAGTACATGTTTAGCCTTGGAGAGTCGTATTCCAAAAATAACACTCGAACCATGGACGACAACAGAAGGTACCATATCGCGTATATATTGCCCTCATCTCTGGATGTAAATTCCTCGAGCTACGGCAAATGCACAAATCGGTGCCCAGGAGTCCGGGATCTACCATTACCAACCGAACCGAGCGCTGCCGTTTGATCGCGGCTCTGAAGGTCCCAATGTTACTCACGCTCCCCACATCCGTCCTCGAATAATGCGCGGGCGGCCGCATCGATCCTGCATCATCGGACTCGCGCACAGCTCGCGTTCGTGATGATGTCGCCGCCGAGTCAGCAGGCAGGGGTTGAGCAAGGTCGCGGATTCAACCGCGAGGATCCTACAGGATCTGCGAACGACAAACCGGTGCTTGGGCTTCTGGACACCTTGTTTTGTGCCAAAAGTAGCACGACTGGGGGCTCGCAATCGAGAAACGCTACCTAGCCGTGCTTGCATGCGAGCCTGTCTTGGGCCCCTTCTCGATGTGCGACTGGGTGCGGGCCGAACAGGCCCTGCTGTGTCCCTCTCAGCACATGCACATGTGTGTTCAATGTTCACATGGGTGACAGCCACCGCGTGCGTCTTGCGCCCTCGCACAGCAGCCATGCGGCTCACAGTCCACCCAGGGTCCCTGCAGCAGCTTGTGAATCGTCACACGCGAGCCTTGGGAGATGCTGTCGCGCAAGCCGTCCACTGGTGAGCCTGCACAGGCTTGCAACGGAGCGAGAAATTTCCGTCTGCAACGTCTTCTCCAGCCGTGTACCGAACTGTAATAGTGATGGGATGCGTTGGCGTCTACAGAAACGACATCCTTCGACCACGCCTCGCCAGGGATTCCGTACCACGCCGTTGAGCGCGCATAACCGCTCTCAGCCAGATGATCTTCATTGAAAATCAACAAGAGCGCCGCAGCGAGATTGCGATCTGAAGAAGGCGTATTGGCGATATCAAAAAGCCGTTGGAAATGTTTCTGATTTGCACAGCGTGACATTGCATCCTCGGACCTTTCTTTCGTACGCCCTCATGCTTGAAGTGACATGCTTGTTGAGCGCGTGCGAGCGTCGCGCAGGACTTATTGTGGGGGCTTCGAGAAGGCTGCGTTGTGTCGGGTAAGCCCAGCAGAAGTAATATTGAAGTCTTTCTGGCGGCGCTAGCAGATTGCGTGCCAATTTCGGAGCATTTGCAAAACTACTGGGGCTGGCGGCTATGCGCGTGCGCCCAGGCCCTGTCCATTTGACCATGGTGTGTCGTCAAGAGATGCGTAAGACTGGTGCCCGTCGATAAACAAGCCGTCGCCTGTCAAATGTCAACTCTATCTGATGTCGATAAAGCCGGGAAACTCTATACCCGCCGGACTCATCTCCTAGCAGCTGTACCTGCAGGCTGTCAACCCGAATGCGAGTAGTTCCGAAGTACAAGGCTTGGCCGATACTCTAAAGGGGAAGTGCCTCTCGTGATGCGTAGTCTTCAAATTGCTGTCGACTTCGCTGGTCGAAGGCCAATATTGACCCAATGCGCTCTCACTGTTATTCCCATATGGTATTCCTTTCCCAGCCCGCAAACCATGTGAATCAAGCAATCATATGGTGCGGAACATGTGCGCCCGACCAGTGACAAAACCATGTTTGACTCGAGACTGCGACTCAGGGACAGTCGCACCAACAGTAGCTTTGCGGAACATTGAATTTTGTATTGACTATGTGCTGCATTCGAGAGGGTATCATTCACTATTGACAGACTCAAAACTTGCGCTTCTTAGACGGCCGAGCGTTCTTCTCCTTCCGCTTCTCCTGAGTCTTTCTTTGCTTTTGCACCGTGTCCACATCCCTGAGCTCGCTCTTTGCACCGTTGTCTTTGAAGTGGCCGATGCGCTTCTCCTTCGCTTCCTGTACCCTCTGCTTCTGCACATGGTAGTCGTCGCGGAAACGGTCGGCTTGCTTCGGCGCCTTTTCCGCCTTGTGTTTGTAGCGAGGTCCTCCACCCATAGAGGCAGAGCGGTTGGGTGCTTCCATCTCGCCAACTCGCTGCATCTTGACTTTGTTCGCTTTCCGCCAATCGTCGAAACGGCCACTGCGGAAGCTGGCAGCGATTTTCTGCCCACTCTCGCCGCGTATCATCTTGGCGCCCTTCGAACCATCCTCATCATTGGCTCGAGTGACGTACTTTTTAGACTTCTTATCCCACCGCATGCGAGATTTGCTGGCCTCAGCAAAGCCTTGTATCTCATCGTTGACCAGCGACATCTCAGCCGCTCGAGCTGCGGACATGAAATTACTATTGCCTGCGTCGCCTCCTTGCACACCGTAGGCTTTTTCTTCTGCCGCATTCTCCTTGGGGAGGTACGACATGAAGAACTCATCCGAGCGCCAGTTGTCCTTGCCAGATTTAGCTTCAGCAGGGTGTGAGACCGTGACTTCAAGCTCGTCCGAGTCAGATCCGTAGTCGCCATTTGCCGGCTGCTGATCCTCGTCGGAGTCAGTTTCGAGGTCCGCTGACCTGTCTGTAGCTGCTTGGCCTAGAGTAGCTTGCTCTTCGTCTGCTCTACTCAACCGTTGCTTCGTCTTCTGTCTGTCGACTGTGACTCGTCTCTTGCGCATGAGTTCAGCGGTCTCACTCCCTGTGCCACGCTTGCCAATCTCAAACACTGTTTCGGCGGGCCTGAAGCCTTGGATCCTCTCCAACATGTCCTCCTTTGCTCTTAGGGCATCGTGCATGTGGTCGTTGAAGAGCATGTGCGTCTCCGCAAACTTGGGATCTGCGACTAACTCCTTGGCACGATGTACGCTATGGTTGCTGGCCTGGTTTCGAGTCCGTTGGTATTGGCGTTCGCCTTTCTCTGCCACACTAAGGAGATTCACTAGATCCTCATCGTCGGCGAGTTGTTTGTTCACTAGCTCGACAGATGATTCCAGTTGATATGGAGCAACGCTTCCGATCACGAAATCCTCTGCGTAGTTGGGCTCCTTCGGGGATCTGCCAACCACTAGTGGTTTGCCAAGGAACAGCTGTAAGTCGATCACGTACGGCAGATCAACATGTCTGCATAGACTATAAGCCCAACCTTTGCGACCGGCACGGGCTGTTCTCCCAACTCGGTGCACGCAGATCTTCGGTTGGGAGGGAAAATCGTAGTTGATGACGTGGTTTATGTGCGGCATGTCGACACCACGGGCTGCGACATCTGTCACAACGAGGATCCGGGACAGTCCGGCTCGAAAGTCGGCAATTTGCTCCTTCCGCGCCGTCTGGTCGAGATTTCCGTAGACTGTAAACCATCAGCAAGCCACTACAGAACAGGCAGGTAAAGACGACTCACCATAGGAGACTGGGTAGCCAGCTGCTCTGAGAAGGCTGCTAAGATATTCGACTCTGTGCTTGGTGGCGGCGAAGATGATGGTAGATTGCTCGACCGGCCCATCTTTGTGGCTGCCCTCACCACGCTTGCGCTTTTTGGTGTTGTTCGCAGCATTTTCCTTGGCCTTCTTCGCGGCCTCAGTCTCGCCCACTGGCATTTTGATAACGTTGTCCAAGATGTGAAGAAGGGCTCCATCGCGATCGCCTGACTTGACGACGAAGTAGGCGCTCTTCAAATCGGGCGAAATTTTGCTTTCGGCGTCCAGTCGAATGAGCTTGGGATCCTGCAGACCTGCTCGTGCGAACTCGACAAGGGATTTGGGTAACGTGGCGCTGAAAAGTAGCGTCTGTCTTGAGGCGGGCAAAGCATAGAGAATCTCAGCCAATTGCGCTGCGAAACCCATCTCGAAGAGGCGGTCTGCCTCGTCGAAGACAATGTACTGCACGGAGGAAAGGTCAAGGCCCATCTCGACCTTGAGATGCAGGAAGCGACCAGGCGTGGCGATGATGATGTCTGGGTTGGTCGTCATCGAGCTGAACTCTGCGTGCTGTTAGTTCTGGTGGTCGTGCAGCCTGCGTGGGCCTGTACGCACGTTCTTCGAGACTGTCGCCGCCAACCAGGAGGATGGTCCTCAGGTCTGTTCCACGGCCAAACTCTTTCACGACCTTGAGCGTCTGCAGCGCAAGCTCGCGCGAGGGCGACATGATGACGCCGCGTGCGCCCACCTTGGCCGAGTGCGTCTTCAGCTTCTCAATCATGGGCACGACGAAGGCGGCCGTCTTGCCGGATCCTGTGCGGGCCATGCCCACGACGTCCTCGCCCTGCATGATGAGCGGCACCGCCTTGCGCTGGATGGGCGTCGGTATCTTGAAGCCCTTCTGCGCGATGGCCTTGAGCAGAGCCGCATTCAGGCCCATTGCCTGGAAGCCGCCGCCCTTCTTGCCCGGCTTTCCCGGCGCATTTGTGTTCTTGCGGTTCGCCGCCGCCTGTTTTGCGGCAATGAAGGCCTCGTCGTCGGAGCCGTCATCGCTGCCAATGTCGAGGTCTACGCCGAGGTCGGTCGCCAGTCCCGCCTCTTGCAGCGTTTCGTTGGCGCCGGCGAGCGCGTCGAATATGTCGAACTCGTTCTCGGAGAGCGCCGGTGAGCTCGCACGCGGAGCCATGGTGAAGGTGAAGAGCGTGTTTGGAGGTGCTTGCGCTGCTGGGCATCTTCCGCGGTCTCAAACTTCAGAAAATGTTGCGCATGGGCCGCCGATTGCAGGGATTCTTATCTCCACGTGCGTGCCCCGCGATTCTGGCGACGCTACTACGCGTCTTCGACGCGACTTTCGCCAAGTTCCTTTCCAGGCACAGGCACACACGCGCGACTGTCAACCACAGCAGCATGAGTAAGAGACACCAGCACTGCATCACATGACCCTCTCCTAACACCACACCAGGTTACAACGCGTACGAACCCTCGTATACGTCGTATGGCGCCGGCGGCGGTGCTGGCGGCGGCGGCTTCATCCCCGGCGACGCAGGAGCGAGCCAGCAGAGCCCGGGCGGCAGACGCGAATACGCCCAGGACTCGCTGCGGCCCGTCACGATCAAGCAGCTCCTCGACGCCCAGCAGGAGACGGGCAGCAACGACCAGTTCAAGATCGACGGCAGCACCGTCACGAACCTCACCTTTGTCGGCCAGATACGTAACATCTCCACTCAGACCACCAACACCACCTACAGGCTCGACGACGGCACCGGCAGCATAGAGGTCAAGCAGTGGGTCGACTCGGACGCCGTCGAGAACACCAACCCCACAAAGGCCAGGCTGGTCGAGGGCGCCTACTGCCGCGCCTGGGGCAAGCTCAAGAGCTTCAACGACCGCAGATCTGTCGGCGCCCAGATCATCCGCCCCGTCGACGACATGAACGAAGTCTCCTACCACCTCCTCGAAGCCACCTCAATCCACCTCTACTTCACCCGCGGGCCTCCCGGTGGAGCGAGTACCGGTGCTGGGGCCGCTGCAGTCAACGGTGCTGGGCAACAGCAGCAAGCAGGTGCAGGCGGCTATGCTGGATACGACTTGGCTGGCTACAATCCAATTGCCAAGAGAGTCTTCCAGTACCTGCGAGAAGCGCCGCAGTCGAACGAGGGCCTGCACCAGCAAGAGATTGCATCGAAGCTCGGTGTCGACGCAGCCGATGTGGCACGGGCTGGTGACGACCTGCTTGCTGGAGGTCTGATATACACGACCGTTGACGACCTCACCTGGGCTATTCTCGAGGCGGATTAGGCAGCGCATGAGTCGGTGGAGGCATGCCGTTGGCTCACAGGAAGTGATCAAGGCGCGACGCGGATGCAATGACAGTGTTCTTTGCGGTATGAGCTAGAGCTCGGGGTATCAGTGCGCATACCAGGAACAAGACAGCTATGCTCGTCGCGAATTCGTAGAGAGAAACAACACGCAAGCTGCGACGATGGACGTGGACACTACTGTGAACACAACTTGTGTCTTCCACCCCGTCTGCACCAGCGCTTGTCGCCTGCTGTATCTCGTGACAGTCTCGATGTAGTTTGCAAGCCCAGAAAGTAGGCACAGCAATGACAAGATCCAGAAGACCATGCCCAGAGGAAGAGCTATCGTTTTCTCTGCTATCTGTCAGTATGCATTACCCAAGTGAAGCAGCGAACGTGCCTGTGCTTGATGGTTTCGACTTCAGATGAAAGGAGAGGACGACGGCGACTGAAACAATAGCCATGTACACGCTCAACTTGAGCCATGACAAGAATGCTGGGTTGTTGTCAGCGAGGCGCACTCTCTCGCCCACAGACTAACATACTTCGTTCATTGGCAGCATGATCTCGGGCGTCGGAAGAGACGTTGTCGAACAACAAGACGCCCAGGAATGGACGTTCTTTGAATGCAACCCGGTCGTAGTCATTGCCTCTGAATATGTGTCAGTATTTAACTGTTCTTCCCATCGCTGTTGACTTCATACTGCTTAACGAGGATTGGCTTTCCGCCGAATATGCTGTAGAATGGTCGGTAAGGTTCATTGAGGATGGCTTCGTCTGATTCGTCCACATGGGACGGGTCTCTGAAGTCCATGATCAAAACGTTGGCCTTGGTAGATAGAAATTGGAAGGTACAGCTGCTTGAGTAGGCTAGTGGAACTCGTTGTGGATTGAAAGGCGGGCGCATGTCGCGAAACGCACGGTCCTCTTACGAACATGAGTGACGGCATTACTGTGAAGAACGATGATCATCAATCCCTCACATCCACTTTGCATCAAACAACAAAATGTCAACAACCATGGAAAAGCCAAATGAGATGATTCTCTTCGGTGGTTCAAAGTACGTCGTCCCTCCGTTTCCAACCCCACACCTCTAATTCTCTCCCCATAGAGGCTGGAGCGCTTCAGACTGGACATCAAGCGACGACCGCGTCCGCGGCGGCGCCTCTCAATCATACCTCGACACCTCATCAACATCCGCACGATTCTACGGCAATCTGGACATCAAGACCCTTGGCGGCGCAGGTTTCGCCAGCCAACGCACTACCGGCGACGAACAGACTTGGGATCTCTCAAAGTACTCCGGCGTGCACCTTGATCTAGGCAAGACGGATGACAAGAAGTATACGTTTACTATTAAGGATGAGATTTTGCCGGTGGATGAGAACGGGAGGGAGCAGAGTACGATTAGCTATGAGTGAGTGGGATGCGAGAGGGCGTGGATTTAGTGAGAGGGCTAACCCAGATGTACAGGTACGACTTCAAAGATGCGGGTGCGGAGGGCTTGTTCGTTGCGTGGAGCGAGTTGAAGCCGACGTATCGTGGAAAGGAGAAGAAGGATGCGCCAAAGCTGGACTTGAAGAGCGTGAAGCGCTTCAGCATCATGAGCAGAAGCTTCTTCGGCGAGCAAGAAGGCGACTTCTCGCTCACCATCAACTCCATCAAGGCAGTCACGCAGTCCTCCGATCTAGAAAGCGGCATTGCAAACGGTCAAAATGTAAGAGGAAGATCCAACGCTCGGTTATGACTGCGTGAGCAACTGACACAAAGTGCTAGGGTAAGGAGGCTTGGTCGTGGAAAAACTCGAATCTCGTGGGCTTGGGCGTTATTCTGTCCACTACATGGGCTCTCTGCTTTGGCTTTTGCTGGTGGAAGGGCATCGACACGAGCCACATGACCTTGTCCAGATGGTGGCGGGTCACGGGTCGCAAGGGCTTCGGTGCGTAATGGTAGATTGACGATGTGAATCTACGAAACAACAGTGTTCGGAGGATCGACGGATATGCCAGGCTTGGAACATGTAAAGTCAGGTTTGAGGCTCTAAGCTCGCAACGAGACAGACGTTGCTTCAACGCGAATTATCTCAGTGGTCACGCCGATCTGGTCACATCCACCGCCATAACAATCATCCTGACACCGCATGACTCTAACGATTCCTCGCCAAGCCGTAGCCTCGATGGTGTGTTCCTGCGCGTCCCGACCTGCGTCTCTTTGGGCCTGTACTGCATTGGGACACCAATGAGAGAAAGTCGAGTCCAGTTGCATCTGCATTATATCTGCAAATAGCCAGCCAGCAACTGCCAATTGGTAAGCCAGGCTTAGAGCCTATGTGTCGCCCCTCTTTCCCCACACCACACTCTCTATCAAATACTGTTGCAGGTCACATAGGCTTTGTCTCTCGTCCCTTTTCCGACACTACAAGCTTTACGGCAGTACCGAACGGGATGATCTCTCCGGTGATCAATCGGATGCGTCCCATTCGCTCAACTCCTTTTCTCGAACAAATCTGGGATCGGACCGACCTCCGCTCCCCGTCGTTCGCACATTCCATCATCGCCAAGTCCCTACCTTCTGTCCAGAGTTTGCGAACCCGACATGCTGATGTTTTGCATACGTCCTGCCGGTTACGCCCCACTCGTTGTGGCGATGCTGCTGTCGCTTCGAATCATCGTTTGGCGGAATCCAGCGCCATTCGCTGCGCCTCATCCACCACAAGGGAAGCAAGGCTGCAAGCACGGGAGCGGAAAATCTTCAATGCGATAGACAAATCGATTCCACCGACGTCTACCATTTGGTTCCATAGCAAACCTGCTCTTTCAGGCACTGTATGCAATACAGTATGCCACACCATGACGATACGCCTGAGCCTGGTCGCAAGATGCACCCGAACACTGACCAGGAGCGAATCCCTGTGAGGAGTAAAGGCCGCAAATTCTTTCAGCAAATGCAACCGACCTTCGCGGTGGATCTACCCAGTACTACGACGAGGCTTGAATTCCTAGACGAGAACGACCCGGCAAAAGATAAAGTCGTTCGGAAGAAGGCGAGGGAGTGGGTGAACAAGAACAAGAAGTTGAAGAGACTAGACCTCAATAAGCAAGTGTCAGTCGGAGAAAGTTCCAGCTCCGAATTGGAAGGAGACATTCAGGTCCGCAATGGCATAAATGAGCTGCAAAGAAGGAGGACCAGTGGTGCAACAAACATGGGAAGTCCGACGTCGAGCGCGGGATCTTACCAGTTCGACTGCTTCAGCATCCTGCCTGATGTTGGTCGGGACTACAAGAACATTGTCGATTTCTGTGAGTTGGCTCCCTTTTCATCATGTACAAACTGGTGTACACCAGCATTGAAGTCCGTGTGCGCCTGCTTCTTTTTTGAAGGCGTGCATAGCTGACATCCTCAGTTCTTAATGGTTGCCCAGAGGAAATACCATGCTCCGACGGTTTGTCTCACAGCTTTCGAAGTTGACGTGCCCGGAGATTAACCAAGAATACAGACAAGTATGCGCAAGGACCCAACATGGAGCTGGTAGGCTTCTGTCGAGACAACACAGTCCTAGGTAATATGGCCAAGTCTAAAGTCGCCTTCATCGTGTGGCTGTACGGTAAGTGTGGAGGTATGATAAGCATGTACGACAGACACTGACCGCGTAACTTCAACCATCGCAGCTACAGTGACCATTCGTAACGGAATATTGGGGTCTCTCGACACCGAAGAAGTGGGATGGTTTTACAACCAGGCTCTAAAGGGCATACAAAATACTCTCAAGAAGGAAGCAGAAGCCGGAGTGTACTCTGACCATCTACTCAACGCAATGGGGTGCATAACAGCAACCGCGTCTTTCTCCGGCATGTTTGAAACAGCGGCACTACATCGCGACGCAACGCTTCGAGTCCTTACTCTTCGCGGCGGCGGCGACATACTGGACGGCATGAAGTCACTACCTCGATGGACGGCAAAAGCACTACAATGGTACGTACAAAGCGTAACAAGGCCGTGAATCGATCGTCGCTCACATTCATAGGTGCGAGATTATGGTATCAACGCAGCTTGTCGAGACGCCAATCATGCCATACTACCATCCTAGCCCATGTCTTCGTATCCCTGAGAAGATAAAAAGCCAGGCAGACAAACGGACTGCAGACACACTGTCACACTTGCCAACACTGTCGGAGCCATTGCAGCACATTGTAAATCTATTGCACCACCTCGGAATCGCATACGCGGATCCACATCCAGCCGAGAAAGTCGACTCCTACATCATACGACCGCTCTACGACGCAGAGTATGCCATCCTACAAATACTTGAAGCCCACAGAAAGTCCGGCGTGCTATCTGACACCGACGCGCTGCTCGCCGAGACCTTTCAAATATACTTTTGGTTCGGCCTCCGGACGCTGCCACCGCAAACAAGACTAGGCGACCTTTTGGTGTCCCGTCTCATGACATCTCTACTCCCCTTCGTACATGAGGGTGCACCAAAAGAAATGGAGGCGTCAGCAGTGACCGCCCGATGGCTGGCTTGCACATACTCCATCGATCGTTACTTCACGCTAAGGAGCACGGCTGATCCTAAGCCGGCAAACACGATCATCACTTGGTGTTTGACTCTCGGGACGAAGATTACCGCAGCTTTGAACGGGCCTGAGCATCTGTGGCTCAAGGGGCATTGGGCTATTCAAATGCATGCTATGGGACTGAGTTGCAATGATGCGGCGTACCAGAGTATGCTTGAAACGTTTCCAGATACAGGTGGCTTTCCTTGGATCGCTTTGCGGGGCTTGGTCAAGCAGCTGCAGATTTCCGTGTTTGTCTGAGCACTCGCTGCATCGGGATGAGGCTCATTTGAGCAGGTCACTTGTCAGTGACGCTGAGAAGCGACCATGATATTGCTCTCGTCCCGGGGAACACACCCCCAATTGGAAGAGAGAAACGAAAGAAAAGGAACTCTTAGGAAATGGACTGTACAACAAGCATGCTCCGAATGAAAAGCGACTGAATCTACATCGTCTGCGCAATGACCTGCGGATCAGGGCAGACATTTGGTAATGACATTCGTGACGCACATGCTTTATGCTGGTGGATCGGAAAAACTTACGTTGTTCTCACGAGTCATAGCCAAATGCCGCCTCGGCGGAAAATACAGTTTCTTGGGTACATGGCAGAGGGCTCGCTACATGCGCAACTAGGACAATAGTACTTGGGTATGGTGGAAAGAAAGAGAAGGATGTAGGAAAATGGTCACGCTGCGCCCCAATACATACGATTCATGAATCAAAAGCGGAGAACGATTGAATAGAAGCAGGCGTTTCGTGTCAAAGTACCAGATTTGAGTGTCTAGACCACATGATATTGGTGAATCCTGGAGGCACTCAAAAATCTACTCCACGTGCTGAAGAGCGTGGATTTAGTCGTGTCCAACTACAAGCAAAGCACCACGACGACGACTGACCCCAATCGATCGCTTCAAAAGCCAGATCTCCCAGGCACAATCCCGTAGCACTGTCCGCTCTTCCCGAACATCTTCTGCAAGTCATCCACAATGACATCCGGTCTCTCGTAAGCCGCAAAATGGCCACCCTTATCGTTCACACTCTCATGTACCACCGGTCCTAAAATACCATTAGTCAATCGTCCTTCACTGAAACACGAACATATCAACTCACCCAAAGTCTTACCCCACAACCTCGGCACGACCGTGATTTCGCGCGGAAAATGGGCCAAGCCTAGCTTCACTCGATCAACCCATTCGCTTGCACGCTCTCTATCAGGAATGAGCTCTGTCGGATTATGGCTCGCTTCGTAGTAGATTCTAATATGTGCGTTCGATCCGGCCGTGCTGAACCAGTAGATGGAGATCCACGTCAAGATCTCGTCGTCGGTCCACGCGTATCCATCTGTCCAATCAATCAACTTCTCGTATATCCAGGCGAGTAGTGCGACGGGCGAGTCGGCGAATGCGTATGAAAGCGTCTGAGGCTTCGTAGCTTGGAGTTGGCGATATGCTTGACCCTGGCTGGTGAACCATTCGCTTCGCTTCATGCCGTTTGCTTCGGCTTCGGTGTACGGCGTCACGGCGTGCTGCAGTGCGAGGCCCGGATGAGAAGTGAATGTTGGTGCGTGCGCGCGGACCATGTTGATGTGGCTTGCGAGCACATGGTCTGGATACAGCACGCCCATTGTTCTGGTGACATAGAATCCCCAGTCGCCGCCTTGCGTGACGAATCTGTCGTAGCCTAGGTCTTGCATCAGACGGTGGCACGTCTCTGCATACTGTGTCAGGGCGAATCCGGGCTTGGAGATTCTTTGACTGAAGGCAAAGTTTGGTAGTGACGGAGCTACGACGTGGAAAGATGGCTTTCCTTCCTTCTCGCCAGCTTCGAGGAGCGGTAGGAGTTTTGTGACTTCGACGAAAGAGCCTGGCCATCCGTGGCAGAAAAGCAGAGGTATGGCATTCGGATTGGAGCTCTTCTTATGTATGAAGTGAATGTCAATGTCTCCGAAGTTGTCGACACGGACCGGCTTTCGAAAATTCGGGAGCTCGTTGAGCTTGGCCTCTGCTTTGCGCCAGTCGAACTTCTTTTCCCAGTGGTTTGCTAGACGTTTGACGTCGGCTAATGGCGAGCCGTAGGGCCATTGTTCTGGGCTGTCAAGCTCGTCTGGATAGTCTGCATCTGATAGCTTTCTTTTGAGCTTCTCGATGGCGGCGTCGGGTACCGAAATAGTGTAGGGTGCAGGCTGCGATGACATCGTGTCCGCCGATTATTGTGTGGACTGGAAGGATTTATAGACTCGCGACGTGATATAGCTGGAGTTGAGGGCAAAGGCGTCGTGTAGAGCCAGACCGTAGTTACCTGGCGCTCCCTAGCCTTTGTACAGAGCCGTATTAACCCCTCACGCATTTCAAATCATGGCAAACCCTATATCTTGACATCATAGGCTTGATCGCTGTGTACTCAGTCACCGTCCGTTCTCCTGCGGGAAACTCTTCGGTGGAAACTGTACACATGCAGTGCTTACTCATCGCAACAGTGTAGTACCGTACCCCTGCAGCCGTGGTCTGGCTATGCGTTGTATGGTGTAGGCGTTTCTGGGAAGATTTCCGTATACAGAGATGCATGTTTGCGACGTAATGGCTGACTGCGAGCAATGGAGATCGAGTGCACTGCTGGAGATCAGAAAGATGCTAGAGAGTACGTACTTGAAGTTGCACTTGAGCGGGCAAGAGCACAGCGCATTGGGCTTATCGTGGGTGTCATTGTGCTTTCGCTGACGTACGTAGTGCGCATCGTCGCATTCCTCCCACCACCTTCTAGCTACGATGTTGCTCGATCATTCGCGCCCTGTCTCCGGAGCGTAAGATGTTATCGCGCTTTTCTGCGAAAGCGAGCGTACCTACACCAGATGGCTCTTTCCCGATGGAGCCGCACGTGTCACTCAGTCACGACTTCGAAAACCAGGCTGAACAACCAGCAATCGGCATGAGTGTAATTTTATTGCAGAGCCACATGCTTGAATACATCCAGGAGACATCAAAGGCTTTTGCACAGGGCTGTTGGTGTTGCGGCTAGGACAGCCTTGCCGGTCAGCCAAAAATAGCACCAAGCGCAGGGGCTCGACGGAAAACGTGCCGTGCCTGGCACCTTGACATCGCCAAACTCCAACCTCTTTCCTATGACTGAAGTAAACATTGTACCACTCGAAGCGTCTCCGTACCAGCACTTCATCGTCGTTGCTTTTGCGACCTTCCATTCCCGAAGCTTCATATTAGGCAGCACAACCAACGAAGCCATTCATCTCAATGTCAGCCCTTCACCCCTTGGCGCTTCCTCAATGGGCTAGCCCAGGGATCTGACGGAACAGGAACCCTGCGCGGCCCCTGCTTCTACACGAGATGCACACTTTCCTATGGAATCTATAACATAGCAACAATGCCCGGTGCAAGGCAGGCTTGCGCTTCATTCAGTCCTTTCCACGTCCACTTTTGGCTTCACAACGTTTGCCTTCATCACTTCTATTGTTGTTTGGTTCTTGGGGGAAGATGAAGCTTCTCGGTTTGGTCGTTTTGCCGTTGGTGGGGGCTAGAGCTGTGCACACGCCGCAGCAGATACCCATTGTTGCAGACTTGGGAAAGGTTGGACCAGATATGACCGCATCAGTCTTGGAGCACACATCAGAAGAAGCGCCAATGGTTGGAGTCCATTTCACAACGTCATACGCCATCGCATCGGTCCGCTACCAAAACGGAACCTTGCGGGATCTGGGGAAGATTGATGGCGATGCCGAGTACGTGGAGACGATGTCGCGGTGGGCCCAGGGCAAGGACGATGTCACGCGTGACTGGTGAGTTCTGTGTAGCTGTATCGCAGCAAAGCTGACGCTCGCGCAGCCAAAACGGTGCAGCTGGCTTGTTGTATGGCGGATGGAACCCGAAATTGCCTGCTTGCAAGAGAAATCGCCTTGAACGCGAGGAGCGTAGCAAGGCTGGCCTACCATTGAGTCACGACTCTGGGATACTATGTGGGTTCCTGAAGAAAGTGCGCGCAGCTGTGGAGAAAGAGTTGGGCGAACCGATTGAGCGCATCGCACCGGCATTTCCTAGACTCGCGCCAAACAATGTCCTCGATCTGCGCGACGCCTTCTCTCATGCCGGACTTAGTTCAACAAAGACCAATAGCCGGTCGCCCCAATACGAAGAGAATTACGCGGCTTATGCGGCCCTGGGTCGCGGCTTGTGCGATGCCTCGATGGACTATACAAGCTGTCAGACGTATACACGCACGCTAAAGTACGAGACGGTACTCTACTTTAGCTTCGACAACTCATCCTTTAGCGTTGGGGCCATGACAATGAACAGTCCGTTCGAGGAGTCTCTGTCTCTTTCATACGGCGCAGACATGCAACTCGGCTGGTGGAATCTGCCTGTCTTCGAAGTACCACGAGCAAAGTTCTGGGCAAGTATACATGAGATGATCGCGGCGGCTGTACGGAACATTCAACGGCCGTGGAGCAGGATCATCTTGCTGGGCGAGCACGGCGCTGACGAGGAGTTCAAGGAGGTTGTCAAGGCTGCGGTGTGGAATGAGATGGAGCTGGACGTTGAGCTGATGCTGGAGCTCGTCTCGAAAGACGATGTTGCACATTTGGCAGCTCGGGGCGCAGCTGAGATGGGGTTTCGTCATGAGGTCTGGTCGCGGCAAGCAGAGGCTGCTCGTCAAGAGCAGGACGAGTTTGCGAGTGTCGAGCATGGTCGGTTGTAGGATGTTATTTCTTACGCGCATATGATACCCAGACGTCATTAATGATAATGTTTTTTCTTTTGCTCAAAAGTCTTCTTGGATTGGTTTGTGTTGTAGCCATTGTGCGCTCAAATGTAG